>Ga0114939_10000212_pt1 | contig 50489 bp, 37 predicted proteins | sample AshMeaCrysSpring_FD_87196 | JGI IMG/M metagenome (GOLD analysis project Ga0114939, IMG submission 87196) | Groundwater microbial communities from Big Spring, Nevada to study Microbial Dark Matter (Phase II) - Ash Meadows Crystal Spring | ecosystem: Environmental > Aquatic > Deep subsurface >...
CACCAGCGCGAAGTCCTCGGTTTCGCCTGCTTCGATCCCGCCGCCCGGGAAACAAATTTGATGGGGAGCCGTGACGGTTGCCGAGCGGCGAATCGCCAGAAATCGCTGCTCGCGGATGATCACCGCGACCACCCCGCGTTTCGCATGGGCAAGGCTGGCGAAACGCTCAGCAGGCTCCACGTCTTCCCTCCTGGTCATGGACGCTCCAGCGAAAAACGGTTCGAAAAAGCCGCGGGATGGCTTGGATTAGAATCGGATGCTTCTGCGGCAAATTCTCGGTTCATTGCCCGACGTCCACCTAGAACGCGATCTGCTTACCGTGTCAACGCCTGCCGCCGTCGATCCGCGTGAAAGGTTTGCCCGAAAGGTGGCTGCGACGCTGCATGCCGCCGGGTTTCAGGGCCTGTTTGCCGGCGGATGCGTGCGCGATCGGCTGATGGGCCGCTGCCCCAAGGACTACGACGTCGCAACCAATGCAACGCCCGAACAAGTCCGAGAGGTCTTCGGAACAAACCGCACGCTAGCGATCGGCGCCTCGTTTGGTGTCATCGCCGTGGTTGGCCGCCGGTCACAAGACGAAGGTCAAGTCGATGTCGCGACGTTCCGCACGGACGTCCAATACAGTGACGGGCGCCGCCCGGACGCAGTCCGCTATTCCAAGTCGGCCGAAGAGGACGCGCAGCGGCGTGACTTCACGATCAACGGACTCTACTACGACCCCTCCGCGGAGCGCCTGTTGGATTTCGTAGGGGGCCAGGCCGATCTGTCGGCTCGACTGGTCCGCGCGATCGGCGATCCATATCAACGTTTCACAGAGGATCGGCTCCGGATGCTCCGCGCTGTGCGTTTCGCATCCACGTTCGCCTTCGAGCTCGAACCACAGACCCGTGCGGCAATCATCGATCAGGCCGCCGAACTGTCGGTCGTCAGCCCGGAACGCATCGGCATGGAACTGCGGCGGATGTTCAACGAACCACACGCCGAGCACGGACTGCGCATGATCCAAGAAACAAATCTGCTGCTCACGATCTTCCCACCGCTTGCAACGCGATGGCTGCAACCCGCGCCCGACCCGCTCTCTCAAGGAATAAGCCTCGACCTCCCCTGCGGGCAATTGGCAGTCCAGCTGATCGAGAACCTGCCCCGGCACTCTCTCGCATCGGTAACCGCTTGTCTTGTGCTTGCGAGCCAAACCAATGACTCGTTGGGCGATCAAGGACTTGCTGAACTTCACAGGCTTATTGATGTCGCCGCTTCGCGGTGGCGGCTCTCGAATGACGAACAACATGCCATCAAGTACGCGGCGGCCCATGCCCCCCGCTTGCTTGATGCGGCCAAGCTCCCATGGTCAGCAACCCAGCCCGTGTTGATCCAACCAGCAATTGACGAAGCCCTTTCGGTCGCCGCGGCGCTGGCCACGGTCCTGAAAGTCGACCCAAGCGGATTGTACTTTTGCCGAGAACGACTGGCTTGGCCCGAGGAACGTCTGAACCCAGCCCCGTTGGTTAGCGGCGACGATCTGAAACGGCTCGGCATCCCGCCTGGACCGCGTTATCGAGAACTGCTCGAAGCCGTCCGTCGCCTTCAGCTTGACGGACAATTGCAAACGGCCGTAGAGGCCCATGATTGGCTGAAGCCGCATGCGGCTGATCGAGACTAGGCCGCCCAAGCTGACTCGAGGCGTCCTTCGCAAATGGCTCCACCCCAAGAGGCTTTCGGCGGGCGCTCAAGGCGAGATCACTGGTTGGGAACCCCGCTGCCGAGCTGGGCGAGGACTTGCAAAACGCCATTCAAGTGGGCAAGCCGTGGCCCAAATCGATCCACGAACTCATTGAGCATAAACTCGCCGTCCAGTAGCGGCTCTTCCTGATCCGCGACCTCAACGGTCATGTTCTCCAGGAACTTCGTCTGGACACGGCTCAAAGTCTCGGCCGCTCGGCGGCAAGCCCGCGCCAAGTGCGGATTTGCTTCCTTCCATTGCTGGAGTTCGGCGGCGCGCTGCTTCTGGGTGGCCACTCCCTGCTGCAACAATTCTTCCAGCAACTTGTTTTGTCGCTGCTGAGCCACCAACAGTTCGCGGAGCAATCCAACCACCGCTTCCTGACCGATCCCGGCCGGCGTCGGCGGACTCGCGTCCGCTGCCACATCGATGCGAAAGATGGGGGATACCGGGCTTGAGTCGTGTGACATAATCGAAAATCACTGGAGCGGTCTATGTCTGCTACCTTCGCTGAACCATGCATTATAGCTAGACGCAATTACCTCTGTCGAGTTTTGCGTGTGGCCTCCCTCGGTGGTGGACAGGTTTGGCCGACAATTCGTCAGATCTGCTAAAGCCCCAGAGTCATCCCAGGCGAAGCCGGGCCCGCTAAAGTCGGTCGTAAAGGCCGGCCGAAATCCAGTAGGACGGATCGCTGGATCTTGACATTCGGTTCCCACCTAACCCAAACGAAGTGGCTATGACGAAGCCCAGCAGTGATTTGCTGACGCTGGGCTTCTACACGGTCCTGGAGCACCCTGAAATCGGCTGGACCGCGGGTTATTTGTTGCTGACCACGTCGGGTCGTCCGATTGAGTTCCATTGCACGCTTCCGGTCCGACCAACACGGACGCAGTCGCTGTTGTTTGGGGCATCCCTTGGCGATTACCTGATCGCTGAACGGTTCCCGGCGACCCTGTTCGATCGCTCGCGTACCGCGCCAGTCCTGCTGTGCGTCGATCAGACGCCCGCGTTGGCCGTGCAAAGGCACCTGGAAATCCCCGTCGTTCGCGTGCTTGCCGAGGAGCCCGCGGTCCAGGGAGAGCCACCGGTTCCAGCTTCCGAGGAATCCGCGGTCTCGCCGGTGCAGACGACCGGCTGGGGACACCGTGAATCCGGCACCGTGGCCTCCCTCACCCTGGGAAGCAATCGGATCCTCCTGGCCGGCGCGGCGGGCATGACGGGCATGAAGGTTGTGTCCCCCCAGCAGGACATCGAATCGCTGTGGCAGTCGCTCGAGTGTCAGCTTGACCTCAGCGAGCCCTTCGACCGGATCCGCGAAGCACTCCGTGAAGCCACGCGTGAAGCGCGCTTGAACGTTCCTCGTGCCCAGGCAGCCTGATCCATGATCCGGGAATCAGCCGCGCCTCAAGAACCGTCAACTCCATGGGTGCGCCTGATGCGCCCGTCGGAGAGCGGGTTGGTTCCAATCCACGTCGCACCACCGGTTACGTCTGGCGCGAGCGATTTGTGCGTCGTTGGGGTCGAATCCGGCGATTGCGCCGACCTCGCCCCCGCAGCGAGACCGTTCGAGCCGGCGAGTTCCTCCATCGACGTCTCCGTCAATTGTCTATTCTCGGCCGATCTTGCTCCGCAGGTAGCAGCCTGCTCGCTCCGCTGCGAAGACCTCGCCGTGGTCGCGCAGAGCTACTCATTCGCGCTGCCTCATCAACTGCCACCGGAACAAGCCCCGTCGCTGAAAGTTAAGTCGCGATTCCCGAGCCTGTCGCATCCGTGCACGCGAATCCGCCCGCCATCCGACGTCGTTCGCATCGAGGATCGGCTGCTGTATGTACTGCAACCACCGCTCGAACAGTTGATCTGCCTTGAACGACTGAGCGTCCCGAGCGCGCCATTCCCCTATCAGCTTCATGGAGTGGCCTTCCTTTATCCGCGTCATGGCGCCGTGCTTGCCGATGAGATGGGACTCGGCAAGACAATCCAAGCCATCACGGCAATCCGTTTATTGATGCGTGCTGGCGACGTCCGTCGCTGCTTGCTGGTCTGCCCCAAGCCACTCATCGCAAACTGGCAGCGAGAGTTCGCGGTGTGGGCGCCGGAGATCCCTGTCATTCCGCTCAGTGGCGAAGCGCCCCGCCGTGCCTGGCAATGGCAACAACAAACGGCCGCGGTCAAGCTCGCGAACTACGAACTGCTCGTCCGCGACCGTGATTTGCTGGGCGATCACGGGGAGTTCGACCTGGTGGTGTTGGACGAGGCACAACGGATCAAGAACCCGCAAAGCACGACCCACCAGGTGGTGACCCAACTGCGGCGCAAGCGTTCCTGGGCCCTGACCGGAACCCCCATCGAAAACCGAGTCGAAGACCTGATCGGGATCTTTCAATTCGTCGCTCCCGGATTGCTCCGGCCTGAGCAATCCATCGCATCGATTTCCCAAAACGCTCAGGATCTGATCCTCCGTCGCACGAAGGACATGGTCCTTCGCGAGTTGCCACCAAAGCTGTTCCGCGATGCGGAATTGGAACTCACCGCGCCGCAGGCAGAGACCTATCGCGAGGCTGAGGAAGCGGGCGTGATCCGGCTGAATCAGCTGGGAGAGAGCCTGACGATTCAACATGTCTTCGAGCTTGTCCTGCGACTGAAGCAGGTCTGTAACTTTGATCCAGTTACCGGCTCGAGCGCTAAAGTCGAGCGACTGTTAGCCGACCTGGAGGAGGTCGTTACCAGCGGCCACAAGGCGATCATCTTCAGTCAGTGGGTCGACACGATCCGGCGTCTGACGCCGCTGCTTGAGAGCTACGGCCCGCTGGAATATCACGGTCGGATCTCGCATGCCCAGAGAGCTCGGACCCTGGAGCAATTTCGCGACGACCCGTCGTGCCGCATCCTGCTGATGAGCTATGGGGCGGGCAGTGTGGGTCTGAACCTACAATTTTGCCAGTACGTATTTCTGTTCGATCGCTGGTGGAACCCTGCCGTCGAAGATCAAGCGATCAACCGTGCTCACCGGATCGGCGTGGCGGGCCCGGTCACGGTGACGCGGATGTTGATCCGGGATACGATCGAGCAGCGAATCGACGACATCCTTCAACAGAAGCGCGAGCTGTTCGAGACGGTGCTGTCAGGGACGGCACGTCCACCGCGCGAACTGGGTTTGTCGCAGGAAGAGATTTTCGGTTTGTTCCACTTGCGCGGATCGTCCTTAGGTAAACCTTCTTCGGACCGGCGGGAAGCCGCGTAAATCAGCGCGGTTGCTTCACTCTGGGCAGTCTCTCGGCCTAAAATTTGCGCGGTGGTCGACGGGGTTCGCGCACGTGCGAACCGGCTTCCGGTCCAGAGCCCGCCAATGCCTCCGGCGGCGGAGGAGGCTTCAGCCGATCTTGACCGGATGGCTCATCTCGAACTAGCGTAGGTTCAGCGATTGGGTCGACCTCAGCTAGGGAGCTGTTGCGATGCCTGGACGTTCGGCACGCCAAGCCTTACATCGCTTCTTCGCAGGTCTGTGCGAGCATGTTTTTGAGTGTCGGTTGGGAGTCGCCGACACGCAGTTGATTGACTACCTGACCGACCTGCTGGACGCATTCGTGCGTTGCGATCAACCGCAAGCCGTTCGCAGATCGAGCGGTCAACCGGCATTAGACGTATCCAGCATGATGGCGGAAGCGGACCGTCGCGTCGGGCTCGCCCGACGTGAGTTCCACCGGCAGATCGGCGATTTCACGCTGTTCTGGGCCGGCATGTATCCCGAAAGTCTCCGTCAGGTTGCCGGCCCCGTACCGATGGACGTGTTCGTGGATTATTGCCAGCACGGCAAACGGGCCTACTCCATCGCCAGCGAGATCGAGGTCGAAACAGACCAGGCCAGCAGTGATCTGCTGCGAAGGCTGAGCGACCAATACGACCTGTGTGCGTACGGCTTGCGCGAAATCCGCCGCGAATGGGAAGGGGGCGGTGAGGACCGCTCCGCCTCCGGCTCGTTGTTGCTCGGCTAGCCCGGCTCGCGTCCCTCCGCAGCGCAACGAACGGCGAAGTCCCCGCCGCACTTGCGGAGATTTCCCCGGACCGCGCCATGGCGGTCACCGGGGCGTGGCCTGTCCGGCGCGCTGCAAGTTAGAATCGGAGCCAGTCACCAGGGTGGCCTGAGTCATGGCTCATTCGCACCGGTGCCGGCGAGTCCGCCTATGGATTCGCATCTCCGCGACCTCCTGCCCCGCATCGGCTCATGGCAAACTCCGCGCACGATCAAATTGAACACGTATTGAGCGAAGGGCGAGTCTTCCCTCCGGCCGCCGACTTTACGGCACGCGCCGTGATTCGGTCCGAGGCCCAGTATCAGGAACTCTATGACTCCTCGACGAAGGACCCGGCCGGTTTCTGGAAACACGAAGCGCTCGAACACCTCCACTGGTTTGAACCATTCCACACGACCCTGCAGTGGGAGCCGCCCCATGCGCGTTGGTTCGATGGCGGCAAGACAAACGCCAGCTACAACTGTTTGGATGCGCACGTCGCCGCTGGCCGCGGCGAGCGAACGGCCCTGATCTGGGAAGGGGAGCCGGGAGACACGCGACAACTGACATATCGCGAACTGCTGGCCGAGGTTTCCAGGCTGGCAGCCGGCCTGCAATCATTGGGCGTCAAGCCAGGAGATGTTGTCAGCATCTACATGCCGATGACACCGGAACTGATCATCGCCATGCTGGCGTGCGCACGGATCGGCGCGGTGCATTCGGTGATCTTCGCCGGATTCTCCGCAGAAGCCGTCGCCGATCGCAACAATGATGCTCGCGCCAAAGTTCAGCTGACAGCCGATGGCAGCTATCGACGTGGAAAGCAGTTGGCGCTGAAGGCAACTGTTGACACCGCCCTGGCAAAGTGTCCCACGGTCGAACACTGCGTTGTCCTGCGACGGACGGGGCAGGCGGTCGAAATGCAACCGGGACGCGACATCTGGTGGCACGCGTTGATCGAATCGCAACCGGCCGATCTGCCCGCTGCTCCGCTCGACAGCGAACATCCGCTGTTCATCCTCTATACCAGTGGCAGCACAGGCAAGCCAAAAGGCATCCGACATACAACCGCCGGCTATCAACTGTGGGCCAAACGCACCTTCCAATGGGTGTTTGACCATCGTGACGACGACATCTACTGGTGTACCGCGGATTGCGGTTGGATCACCGGCCACAGCTACGTCGTCTACGGACCGCTGGCGGCTGGGGCCACATGCCTGATTTATGAAGGCGCACCGAACTGGCCGGCGGAAGATCGATTCTGGTGTCTGATCGAGAAATATCGCGCGACGATTCTCTACACGGCGCCCACTGCGATTCGTGCCTTCATCAAGTGTGGCGACGAACATGTCACCAAGCATGACTTGAGCAGCTTGCGGTTGCTTGGTTCGGTCGGTGAGGGGATCAATCCCGAAGCCTGGATCTGGTATTACAACATGATCGGTGGGGGACGTTGCCCGATCGTCGACACGTGGTGGCAGACCGAAACGGGTGGCATCATGCTCAGTCCGCTACCCGGCATTACGCCGCTGAAGCCCGGCAGTTGCACCCGCCCATTACCCGGCGTCGTCCCAGCGATCTACGACAACAGCGGGAATACTCTCGGTACCAATCAGGGTGGCATGCTGTGCGTTGCCCAACCTTGGCCCGGGATGCTCCGTGGGATCTGGGGTGACGAAAAACGTTACATCGAACAGTACTGGACCAGAGTTCCCGGTAACTATTTGACAGGCGACAACGCACGTCAGGACGAAGACGGCTACTACTGGATCATGGGCCGGATCGACGATGTGATCAACGTTTCCGGTCACCGACTGAGCACGATCGAGGTCGAAAGCGCTCTGGTCAGCCACGCGGCGGTTGCGGAAGCAGCCGTCGTCGGACGGCCGGATGAAATCAAAGGCCAGGCGATTGCCGCCTTCGTAACCCTGTGCAACGTGGAACCCACCGAAGAACTGAAACAGCAGTTGCGCCAACACGTGCGTCGCGAAATCGGAGCACTGGCACAGCCCGACGACATCCGTTTCACCTCGGTCCTGCCGAAAACACGAAGCGGAAAGATCATGCGGCGACTGCTCCGCGACATTGCCAGCGGAAAACATACAACGCAGGATACCTCGACCCTGGAAGACTTCTCCGTCTTGGCAATGCTTCGCGGAGACGAGGAATAACTCAAGAGTACTCGCACTCAAGATTATTCGGGTCGCTCCTCTTCGATGACGTTACCGTCCATGTCCGTCCGCCGGACCGGCATCGTAGCCTGTTGATCGAACAAGTATCGAATCACGTCCTCGTCGGTATTGCTCTTCAGGAATTTCACCACACCATCAATCAGCAGGACGTGCGATCCTTCGGCGTGCGCGGGCCGTTCACGCACTTCACGCACGGCTTCATCAATCGTGACATCGCGGGGTTCGTGCCAGGCGATATCACTGTCCCGGACCTCGATGGCAATGGCCGTCTTCAGCATCCCACGACGCGCCTCACGAATCCGCCGCGCCCGCTGACCATCAAACACCGTGTTCGGCCCGGTAACCAACACGAAACTCGTGCGATCCGCGGGGCTGGAATCGAACGGCAGGTGCCAAATCCAGTTCGAATCGGCAGCCGCCCGCCGGGCTACCTCAAGATTCGCCGGGCTATCCCACGGCTGCGAAAGCTCCAGCGTTACCCGCCGCATCGGCGCGCCAAGCTCGGACAAGATGGTCGTTCGCCAACTTTGCGGTGGACCCCCAGCCACAAGCGGCTGAGCCGATTGTGGCAGCGTTCCGTGGACCTGAGCATAGTTCAAGACAGCCTTTCCAATCGCGGTCATCCTCCGCTCCGCTTCCTGCATCCGGCTCCGGGCTACCTGTGAGGGCCACTGGGCCCACAGAATCGCCAGCAAGCCCCCCAGCAACGCGAGCAGACCAACTCCTAACCACCGGCGAACTCGAAAGCCCTCCGCGGAGACCATCGCCTCTGGTTGCGGTTCGCTCAGACCCGACGCTGATTGTGTTTCGATCACGATTCCGCTTCCTGATTGCTGATAACTTGCAATGACTCGGTCGTCTTCGTTGACTCATACAACGCGGCCAGCACCACCACCGCATGGACCAGCAGCAGCGCAGCGGCTATTCGCGGGCGGCGCGACCAAAGTCCCAGCAATGAAACAATCACACCTAGTCCAGCGTTCAAGATGGCTGCCCACGGAAACACGAACAGACTGACCACGGCAAAGGGCACGAGCACGAGCGCGCTGACGACCCCGCCCAATGCCATCGCCGCTCGAGGAGTCCCAAGGGCCGCATCCGCCAACGATACCGCCGTCCCAGGCGCAAACGGCAGCCCCGCCAGCTCGCCCGATTCCTGCTCTGCTTCAGCCCCAGTCGCCATCTCGGCTTTACTTTCCATCGAAAATCCGCTTCCACCGGTTCTCCTCCAGCCGGAACCGGATGGCCGCGCGGCTTGAGAAACTCCTCACCGTACAGCATCGTAGCCAGAACCGTCTGCCCGCAGCATGCCGGCGGGCGCCGTCGCTTGAGCGTTCAGGCAGATCGACCTATCCTGCATTACGATATAGTCCGGCGTACGGGCCAAGACCCAGGTGACCGTGCAGCGCTTTTTGCGGTCATTTTTCCGCTTCAGCCCGTCGCATGCTCCACCCTCTAGCGTCCGCCCAGTGAGGTAGCGCACGGCATTTCTGTTCCTATTGCCTTTGGCCTGTCCCATGGTTGATGCCCCGAGTTTTGCCCCCTCAGTTACCACCGCGACTACTGGCGGTTGGCTGACTCGACTTCTGCTTGGCTGTGTGTTCCTTAACGGGATGATGGCCGTTGCTCAGGAGGAAACTGCGAAGCGGTCTTTCAATGAGCCGAAGATCGCGCCAGCTTCCAGCGAAGCCGAGGAAGCTCTGGGCAGCTTTCGCATGCCTGAAGGCTGGACCGTCAATCTGTTTGCCGCCGAGCCAGATGTCGCCAATCCGGTGGCCTTTTTTGTGGATCAGAAGGCACGAGTGGCGGTCTGCGAAACGTATCGCCTTAAGAGAGGCGTGACCGACAACCGCGATCATGATGACGAATGGCTGAAAGCCGATCTCGCGGCGCAGACCGTTTCCGATCGGATGGCCTATTACCGCCGGCTGCTGGGCGATTCCGTCGATGAAGAATACAGTCGGGAAACCGATTTGTTGCGACTGCTTGTCGATGAAGATGGTGACGGGCGGGCTGACCGATCCACCGTGTTCGCTGACGGATTTCATGCGATCGAGGATGGAGCTGCAGCCGGAGTTTTGCTGCGTGGGCAAGACGCCTATTTCGCTTGCATCCCCAAGCTCTATCTCCTGACCGACAGTGACGGCGACGGCCGAGCCGACAAGCAGCGCGTGCTGCATGATGGATTCGGTGTCCGAGTTGCCTTCAGCGGACATGACCTGCACGGCCTGATCATCGGTCCGGACGGCAGGCTTTACTTCAGTGTCGGTGACCGCGGCTTCAATCTCGATCCGAAGCTCGCCCCGAGTGTGGCACCAAACCCAAGCAGCGGGGCCGTTTTGCGATGTGAACTCGATGGTTCGAATCTGGAGGTCGTCGCCACGGGCCTTCGCAATCCTCAGGAACTGGCGTTTGACCAATACGGCACTCTGTTTACCTGGGACAACAACTCGGACTCAGGCGATCGCGCGCGATGGTGCCAGATCGTGCCAGGCGGTGACTCGGGCTGGCGAATGTACTACCAATATTTGCCCGATCGAGGCCCCTTCAACCGCGAGAAGATTTGGCATCCGTACCATCGGGAACAGCCTGCCTACATCGTGCCTCCGATCGACAACCTGGGCGATGGCCCAAGCGGAATCGCGTATTACCCCGGGACAGGGCTAGGGGAGGAATGGAAGGACTTTTTCTTCCTGGTTGACTTCCGTGGTGGATCGGCTTCCAGCGGGATCCGCGCGATCCGTGTGGAACCGGTCGGCGCGTTCTATCGGATTGCGGAAAGTGCAAGCCCACTCTGGAACATTCTGGCAACCGACCTCGGGTTCGCGCCGGATGGTTCGATGCTTGTCAGTGACTGGGTCAATGGCTGGGTGGGTGAGGGCAAAGGCCGGATCTACCGTTTTTCGGCGCCCCAGCATGCCGATCCAGAAGTGAAGCAATTGCTGGGCGGTGACTGGACCAAGTTGCCCGCTGATCGGTTAGCCGTGCTGCTGGGTCATCGCGACCAAAGGATCCGCATGGAATCCCAGTTGGAACTCGCGCGGCGCGGCGGAGCCGGTGACGGCAGTGCGCGCCGCGTCCTGGTCGATGCGGTCTCTCAGCCTTCGGATACCGAGCATCGTTTGGCTCGCATGCATGCCGCATGGGGGTTAGGGCAAATCTCCCGCAAGTCATCCGACGACCCGTCTTTGATCTCCACCTTGACCGGTCTGCTGAAAGACTCCGACCCCATGCTGCGGGCGCTGGCCGCGACGACTTGCAGTGAAACCGGAGCCTTAGCAGCTGCAAGCCAGTTCAACGAGCTGCTTGCGGATCCGGAACCGCGTGTGCAAGCAGCCGCATTGCTGGCATTGGCAAAACATCCGCAAGCGGATTCATTCGATGCAATCATCAAGATCCTCTCTGTTAACGACGACCGCGATCCGATCATCCGGCATGCGGCCATCATGGCTTTGGCTGGATTGCCGGCAGACGCCGACGAATCTATCGCTCGCTTGCTGAATCAATCCAGCGTGGCGGTGCGTCGAGCCGCAGTCGTTGCATTGCGGCGACGAGGCTCAGATAGGCTCGTCGAATTCCTGGTTGACAGCGATCCACTGGTTCTGGCGGAAGCGGTGCGTGCAATCCACGATCTGCCTCTGCCATCCGGTTTTGAAGAACTCGCAGCGTTGCTCGATCGCCAGCCACATGCGGAAGATGCGGTGTTACGGCGTGCGATCAATGCCAACTTCCGGCTGGGTACGCCGGCTTCCGCTCGTCGATTGGCCAACTTTGCGGCGACTCGCGGGGTTGCGCCCCAGGCTGCAGCAGAGGCGATTCGGGCGCTCACCGATTGGGCGGCCGTGGACGGTCGCGACCGGGTCCTCAACGATTGGCGGCCGATTGATGATCCCAAGCGAGCCAGTGAGGCTGGAATCGCCGTCGTCCGAGATGCAGTCTCGGGGGCTCTGTCAGGTTTGGTCGCAGCCGACGAATCGGTTCGCCAGCAGGCACTGGCGCTGGCCGCCCATCTGGGCATTCAGGAGGTCAAACCTTTCCTTCAGCAACGTGTCCTCGATGGATCATTGGACGCGCTCGGCCGCTCAGAAGCGCTCGCAGCGCTCGCTTCGGTGGATCGCAGCGAGGCCCTGTCGTTCGCTCGCAACATCGGCACCGACGCGCCAGACGAACTGCGGATCGCAGCACTTCAAACGCGCTGGGATGCGGAGCCCGACCTTGTGGTTCAGGACCTGATCAGCGCGACAGGTGCCGCGACAAGCCGCTTGCGTCAGGCGGCCTGGAACATGCTGCAGAGCCCATCGGCTGGCGGAACGCTTGGCAAGGCTAGTCAATCCGCCATCGATCAGCACGTGGCGGAAGGGATTCGACAGTATCTGACCGGAAAACTGCCACCGGATTGCTGGCTGGAGGTGCTTACCGCGGCCCAGGGACGGCTGCCCGCTGATCTGGCAAAACAGCTCGAAACTCGTCAACGAGAAGTCTCCGAGGAATTCCCGATCGGCCCCTATCTCGCAGCGCTGGAAGGTGGTGATCCGGCTGCCGGCGAACGACTGTTCTATACACGGACGGAACTCTCATGCGTCCGGTGCCACCGAGCGGGAGGGCGCGGTGGTGACGTAGGTCCGAACCTGGCTGGCCTCGCTGCCTTGAAGGATCGTCGTTACCTGCTCGAATCGCTGGTACTGCCCGACGCACAAATTGCGGAAGGATACGAACCGATCGTGATCGCCGATGATTTGGGAACCGTAACCAACGGAATCTTCAAGGGCGAGACGGACGAGTACATTGACATCGTGACGCCGGACGGCAATCCGGTACGGATCGACAAAGAGACGATCGTCGAGCGAAGGCGTGGTCAGAGTGCGATGCCCGTCGATGTGGTCAAGAAGTTGCCGCCCCACGAACTGCGGGACCTGGTGGCTTTCCTTGCAACGTTGACAAAGCCTGCAGCGCCCCTCTCGGCCGCTGATGCGGAGTAGCGCAGTCCGCTTGTTGGCTGGGTGGCCCCCGCGGGACAGCGGTCAGGGGCCACGGGCAGTTCGGTCCGCCACTTAACCGACACTCTCGGAAACAGTCAGGTCGTTCAGGCGCTGCAGCGGTTGCCGGGTCGCCACAAAAATCATTTCCTGGTTCCGCAGGTGACTGATTCTCCCCACCTTGTCGCCACGCGGATTGTAGATCCCGATTTGGGCACCCACGTAGCGCGGATAGTCGGTTGCCAGAACCTGCACATGCGCGCCGCCCGCGAACAGTTTGGCAAGCATCTGTTCAAGTTCCAAGCGAGAGATGAACCCTTCGTCATTGAATGAGACGATCACGGCGTCCGCGGTCAGGGACTGCAGCAGTTCATGCAGCGCGGTCCTGAAATTGGCCCGTTGATTGAACGGACTTTTGCGCTCACGACAATCGACACGCTTGCAAGCAACGCCATACACCGTGGGCTTGTCCCAAGTGACCAGGGATTCCCAGATGTGATAGTTGCCTAAATAAGAATGCTGATTGTAGGGAGGGTCGATGTATGCGATCTCGCCTGCATGCTCCCTTGCGAACTCCGCGGCATCGACTTGCGTGGCGATCCCTTTTCCATGCCGGGCACGAGCCAACAGCTTCGGCAAACGTAGCTCCAGGTCATTGAAGGCACGCGGCGCCCAATCCTTCAGATAGGCCATCTGGACCCCCGTGGTGGAATCCACGCGATCCGCCGCTTCCATCAGCGCCACAAGCAAAACCGCTTCCAGTTCAGGCGGCAGTCCCTTGGCCGCAATCGCCTCGCGGATTGCATCGATCCGCTCGCCGTTCTTCGGTTGGAAGAACCGCGACTGGATGCAGTAGGTTTCCGTGAAGTATCCAGCCTGGCCGGGCAAGCCGTTCAATTCGCGAATCAGCTGTTCGGCGACGGCTTGAACTTCCTCGGCATCGGCCTGGACATAGCAACGCGCGAGCGTGGCCGCATACGCATTGCAGTCATTGGCCACGACTCGATAACCGATTTCCTTCAGAGCATGGCCTACGCGGGCCGTCCCAGAGAACGGGTCAAGCACTGTGCCGCCTTCACGTGTGGCACGAACCGCCGCCAGAATCATCGGCAACAATCGCCGCTTTGAGCCGAGGTACTTGATCATCCGTTACTCGGCCGTGTCCTGGTTTCGGGCACCGGGCGTTCCCGGCATGGGCGAGTCTCATATTCGCCCCAGGATCCGCTTCGTTCCCATCAAAGCGGAAAATCGTCTTCCATGGTCGTTTCGGCGTACAGCGGAAGATGTCGATAGTAGACCTCCAAGGTCATCGTGTTCAAGGCTGTGATGCACAATCGCCCGCCTTCCACCGGTCCGCGATGCGAGGGCACATCCGGGCCTACATAGGACCAGCTCCCCGCAGCATGACCGCTGGCGACCTGAGTCGAAACCAGTTGATCCCGCAAGCGGGTATTGAAGGCATCCCACTCAGGTCCGCCGTAATGCCGCAAGACCTGGCTCGCGTAGTAGTTGAAATACGGATCTTTTGCTTCCGGGCCGTGGGCAGCTACCCATTGAACTCCCTCGCGAATCGCCGGATGGTCTCGATCCCAGCCCGAGTACATCCGGCACAACAGACCGATCACGTTGCATGAGATTGCGCCATCGATATTCGTCGTCGGTTTATCGTAGCCATAGAACGCGCCGCCATTTGCCTGGACGGAATCGAGGAAGCGATTGGCAGCAAGGATGGAACGCGGCGGGATAATCAGGTGGCCCATGTGACCGCTCTTCAACGCCATCATCTGCCAACCCACGATCGACGTATCGGAATCGTCGGCCGGGACGTTCGCGTATCGCCAACCGCCGCGTGTCGGACTTTGTGCAAAGACAATGAAGTTAAGTGCCGCCTGCGCCGGTTCGCGCAGCGCAGGGTCCTCGGTCATGGCGTAGGCTTCGCAGATTGCTATCGAAGCCAGACCGTGCGAGTACATGGTTCCTTGAGGTTCATGCCACGAGCCACGCGGGTCGCGCCTCCCCTCACGTTGCTGCTTGTTGACCAAATACAGCAGCCCGCGAGACACTACCTCCCGATATTCGCCCGCCAGATGCGTTTGGCCTGCTCCCAGAAATGGCAGGATGCCCAGCGCCGTCGCCGCATTGACGGCTTGGTCGCTCGTTCCCGGATGATCGCATTGGCCACCGCACACGGTCGGATGAGCGAACGTCCATGAACCATCGCGTCGCTGATGGATCGACAGCCACTTGAGGGCCATCGCGACTGCCTTTTCGCTGGCCGCGTTCCCGCCGTACTTCCTGAGCAACTGGCCGCGCGTAGCGCCGGATCGCGAAGACAATCCCGTCGGCATCATTGCGCTGAGCGACTGCGCCAGGGAGGTTTGCGATCGCACCTGATCGACGAGCTCCGCGATTGGCGTCGGTGGAGCCGAAACGGACAACGCCTGAACCGGAGTCGGCTGTGGAGATTCCAGTGTCTCAACCGCTTCCACGGGATTCTCAGGAAGTTCCATTTCCTGGCTGAGGACTTCGCTCAACTTGGCGTCTTGCAGTTCAAACTCCTGAACTTCCTCGGCTTCGTTGGTGACATTGGAAACATTCAGAATGTTGACGATCTTTTCGATGGGTGCCAGCGTGATCAGCGCCATCACCACCAGCGCCAAGGTATGGACCAGCATGCTGACAAGCCAAGCAGGCGCCGCCCAAAGCCAACGCCGACGAGCGGCCACTCGCTCTTGTGCAGCGAGTTCTGCCTCACGCACATTGGTTTGGTCCGTCGCGTGAGGCGCTCCGCGGCTCGTCGCACTCGACATTCACTTGCCCTCCTCCGAAGGCCTGACAGGAGATTCGCGTTTGACTGCACTCCGGGATCAATTTTTCCATCCGCCATGCGGACAAAATCCGGCCGGCCTTCGCCTCTGCCCCGCGCAGCCGGCGCGGGAGCGATCGCCGCATTCACCCCAAACTGATGCCACCCCAAAATAACGCGTCTGGGGTGCCAAAACTCCGCCCGAGCGGCAACCGTGGATCATCCTACCCGAGACAGTCGACCGTCTCCAAATCGCCCACTCGAACCGGCTTGATGGGACCCAAACGCCCACTATCACAGTCTATAGAGAAATGCTCCCGTAGGCCGCAGAGTACTCGCGGAGAAGCCAGGACGGGCGGGGCCGATCGTCCGCAAAATCGTCACCAACCGGTTGCCTGGTTCCCGTGCCGGCAGCGACCTCGGCCCCATTTCTCCTCCACCCCTACGCACCAGTCTCCAGTTCTGCTCGGCGTTTATCGGCTTGTTCGATGGCGATTCGCACCTTGCGAAGCTGTCGGAGAAACGCCGCGACGGCCGGCTGGACCCGGTCCGTCAAGCGCCAGTACTGACCCGAATCTCCGAGTTGAACCCTTCCGGAAGTCAACTCCAAACGAGCCGTCACGGGCGGTAGCGGCTCACCCCGCAGATCGATCAATATCCACTCGGGTTTGTCGGTCCGTTGCAGGTCATCCTGGGACGCAGCACCGGCCGACCAGTCGTAGGATCGGTCGTCCGCCAGCGCATGTCGCAGATGGCCCAAGTTGGGCACCGAGGAAACATCCATCGGTCCACAATCGGCCGCCGTCATTCCCAGATCCGGCTTGCGATCGTCCAGCCAGGCAATCCATAGCTGCGGCGCAGCCTGCATCGCCACCACGGAGGCAGCCCCCCATCGGGCCGACGTTTCCTCGGTTCGAGTCCGTCGCAGATAAATCGCCAGTACTGCAAGCAAACCGCTCAAAACCATCACCGTTGAAGCGATCGCCAGATTTCGGCGAGTCCACAGCCGAGGCGGCTGCGGCCACTTCGCTTCGGGCGCTTCGCGACCAGCCACGCCCTCCCTAGACTGCGTGTCAACGATCGCACGGTTACCCGACGGTTGGGGTGCCGATTCTGAAAACGATTCAATCCCATTGCCCATCCGCAGCGTCTCCGGCCGGGGCTCGTTGGCAGGGCTCATTCCCATGCTTACGCACCCAGATTTCGTTATGCTCTGAACCACGGCTTGCCGCAACCGGTCAGGGCGGGGTCGAACCGGGCGACAAATCCTGCGTTTTTCTTGGTGCAGCACTGGAGAAGCGGGCAGCATGCTTACCGACTCGCAGCCGCAACTCCAAACCGTCCGCGTGCCGTTAGCAACTCAGCCTTATCAGATCTTGATCGGGCATGCCTGGTGGCAACACTTACCGCGGACTGTCCTCGAAACGATTCCAGATCTGCGTCGGGCAATTCTCGTCGCGGATAATGCCGTGGTCGACTCTTGGGGTGGACCGCTGGCAACAGACTTGCGCAACGCCGGGAGCCGGACCGATTTGATTACCATTCCCAGCGGCGAGACCAGCAAGTCGGTGGCTGGGATTGCACGGATCTGGGAAGAATTCTGCCGACTCGAAGCTGACCGGACCACGGTCGTCCTGGCACTGGGCGGCGGTGTCGTGGGTGATTTGGCTGGTTTTGCCGCAGCCACCTATGCGCGAGGCCTGAGGTTCGTCCAGATCCCGACCACGCTACTCGCCCAGGTCGACAGCAGCGTTGGCGGCAAGACAGGCATCAACCTTTCGGCAGCAAAGAACATTGTGGGAGCCTTCTGGCAGCCGGCGCTCGTCCTGATCGATACCGCGACACTCCAGACACTACCACAGCGCGAGTACATCAGCGGACTGGCGGAGATCATCAAGTACGGCGTCGTGTTGGATCGCGAATTCTTCGTTTGGCTGGAAGAGCACGCTGAGAAACTGCTCGATCGGGATCCGCAGGCACTCGCCCATGCAATCGCAACGAGTTGCCGACTGAAGGCGGGCGTGGTCTGCGAGGACGAACGGGAAACGACAGGCCGGCGAGCGATCCTCAATTACGGACATACGTTCGCTCATGCCATTGAAACGGTGACGGGTTACAAGCAATGGCTGCACGGGGAAGCCGTAGCCATCGGCATGGACCATGCAGCCCGCCTGGCCCAACGGCTCGGCCGGCTCTCGTCCGCCGAGGTAGCTCGTCAGAGGAAATTGATCGAGCGTTGCCGATTGCCCAGTCGCTGGACGTCCAGTGACGCGGAAGCGCTGTGGCATGCAATGCAGCGCGACAAAAAGGTGGCTTCCGGCAAGTTGAGGTTCGTACTGTCCGATGGAATCGGTTCCGGGGGCCTGGTCGACAACGTTACGCGTGAAACCGTGATGGAAGTGCTCACGGAGCTGGCATAGCCACGGCGGCCTACCGCGATGATTGGGCGGTTTTTTGAGGGCTCTAGGCGAATCCGAATCCCGCCTATCGACTTTGGTTACCGTTATTTCCCAGCCATGCAAGGCGGTGCTGCTGGGATGAACTGCTTGCTTCGGGATCCGGTTCAAGTCGCCACGAAGCAGTGGGTTCGCCGGTGGGCGTGACTTCGCAGTCGCGAATTCGGCCGCGCCGCGCAACGGTTACCCGCACGGGAGCACCATCCCACACATGCTGCAGTTGATCCGCGACCTTTCCAGGCTCAGCCCGCAATCCATCTACAGCGATCAGTTCGTCGTCCACCTGCAATCCGCCGCGCGCGGCGGGCCCGTCCCGCAGGATTCGCTTGATGACAACGCGCCCTGCGGGCTCGGCCAGTTCCCACCCCAACCACGCCTTGGGGGGCGCGCTGCCGGGCGGGTTGGAAACGGGGGAAGTCGCTTGGGCTGTCGCGGCAGGCTCGACCGCCCACCGCAATCCCCACCAATCGAGTGCTGGTTGGAAGTCCAACTCATCACAACCTTCGATCCAGCGTTCCAACTGACTGGCAACGTCAACTCCAGCGAGTTCCGAAACCAGGATCAACACGTCCTGTTGTCGATAGCCGGTTGGCTGGTGCTGCCGCCACAGCCGCCGCATCACGTCGTCCAATGAATGTCGGTCGTCCGTGGTGCGTCGCAATGCCGCATCCAGCAGCCAGGCGATCAATGCCCCCTTCGTGTAGTAACTGATGCGGCTGTTCGTGCTGTTCTCATCAGGTCGATAAAACTTGATCCAAGCTTCACGGCTGGCATCTGCCACCGATTGAACGGTTCGACCGGGCGCTTCCTGGACACCTTTGATCGTTTTGCTCAGAGCCTGGAGATAGTCCGTCTCACTGAAAAGACCAGACCGCGCCAGCAGCAACTGGTCGTAGTAGCTTGTCATGCCCTCGGCAACCCACAACTCGGGCAACAACGTTTCTTGTTCGTAGTCGTATGCCTGCAAGGCCATCGGCCGCAATCGACGTACGTTCCAGGTGTGGAAGAACTCATGGCAGACCAGTTCGAGCCACTCCCGATATCGCTCGGGATCACGCATCGCGCCGCGCGTGGTCAACAGCACACAGCAATTGTCGTGCTCCAACCCGCCAAAGCCTTCCAGCACGAGATTCAGGAACAGGTAGCGGTCGTAGGGCACGTCGCCCCAGAACTGATGTTCGGTCTCCACGATCCGCTGTACGTCCGAGGCGGCCTGCGGCAGATTCCAACGTTGGAGATCGCCCACAGAAACCAGTTCCAGCGGGCGGCCAGCCGCAGAGAACGATTGTCGATCGAGATCCCCCAACAGCAATGGAGAGTCCACCAACTCGTGATAGTCGGCCGCCTGAAACGTTCGACCGGCCCCCGGTACTTCTCGCAGAGACGTGGCCACGGACGACCACTGAGGTGTTGGTTCCAGCACCACCTGATGGGGACAACCCAGTTGATCGGGCCGCGTCAAGAAGGTGGCGGCTCCGTTGATCAGCGCCAGATCATTGTCCACGAAGTTCGTTCGGACCGTCAGTTCGCGTGCATAGATGCGATAAGAGACCACCACCTCAGGACTAGAAGCGCAACTGACGCGCCAACGGTTCTTTGATAGGCGGTCCAATCGTTTTGCCGATCCATGCAGCAGTCGGATCTGTTCCAGATGCCGAGCATATTCGCGAATCAGATAGCTGCCCGGAGTCCACGTGGGCAGAAACAGTTCGATGGTCCCAAGCCCATCGGCCGGGATCGTCGCAGTCACCTCAAGGTAGTGCTGCCGGTAACCGGCAAAGTCGAGGCGGTATCGGATCATCGAAGTCGGTCCAAACTGGTTGCAGTAGAGGCTGACAGTCCGTCTTCCCGGGCTCGTGTTAGATCGGATGCAACGGGCACCCCGTCATTCGAAACTCTTCGGGTGAACTCAGGATTAGTCGCCCGACTGGAGCGCTGCGTCTTCCGCTTGCTGTGCCGATTCTGCCGAGACTTCAACCACCACGCGAAGCGGCACATCGACCGCCCCGCGCCGACGATGGATCTCCAGCCGAGCCCCTTGGGGAAAGACCTCGACGACCTTCACGCTCACGTCATCGTTGTCCGCCTCCACCGCAATTTGGGGCACAGGCAAGAGCGGCGGACAAAAACCGATATGGGCAACCGCGACCCACTGGCCAGCAGGAAGTTCACTGACCAACCAGCCATACACCGCATCCAACTGGGCCGTGGTTTGCCGTCGCCAATGCTGGGTGCACGATTCGTTCTCAGACTGCTCCAAGGAAGGCGCACCGCCATCCAGGGAGTTCGCCTCCACGCGGATTTCGTTTCCCTCAACAAGCCTGCCGCGCGCTGCACGCGGCTCCGGCATCAGACGCCGAACGCGTCGCTCGGTGCGCGCAATCCACACGAAAAACACGGAGGCCACGATCGCGCTCAGGGCAATCAGGGTACGGGCAGTCCCATCCGTGGTCTGCAACGCGGACGCGATACTGCCCAACAAGACGGCGGCGATCCACTCGACTGCCAGAGGCGCGGGCCGAGTCTTGGGATCGGCATTAGAAATAGACGGCGCGGGTTCCTCGACGGGCGAAACCGCCCAGCTATTCGTCAGCCAGACAAACGCTCCGCTCAGTCCGATCAAGGCCCAAGCCCACGCAAGCGCCTGCCAACCGGGCCGCGTGGCGGGAACCACGCGGGCCAGCGATTCAAGCGTGATCAGCGCAGCAAGTCCCGCCAAGGCGATGGCGGCCGCGCGCGATGCAACCACAAGAGCCCATCGCCAGTCAACGTCGGCACTGCCATCCTGCGCCACGGCTTACCCGTCCGATGGAAGGGCTTTAGCGCTGGAGCACCGCCGAACGACCGACGGCCTCGGCAAGCTGCTCCGCATGCTCGGTCTGCTCCCAGGTGAAGTTCGGCTCGTTCCGCCCGAAATGCCCCCCCGCGGCCGTCGCCCGATAGATCGGTCGCCGCAACTGGAGGTGGTCAATGATCGCCGCGGGGGTCAGCACGAAGTGCTCGCGGACCAGCGTGCAGATTTCCGCATCGCTGATCGCGCCCGAGCCTTGCGTGTCGACGCGTACGCTCACCGGTTCTGCCACGCCGATCGCATAGGCCAACTGAACTTCGCAGCGTTCTGCCAAACCGGCTGCGACGATGTTCTTGGCAACGTGGCGCGCCATATAGGCAGCCGATCGATCCACCTTCGTGGGGTCTTTTCCGCTGAATGCGCCGCCGCCATGCCTACCCCAGCCGCCGTACGTGTCGACGATGATCTTTCGGCCCGTCAAACCACAATCGCCGTGCGGCCCACCCACCACAAACTGTCCCGTGGGATTGATGTGGTAGTCGGGTTCGCGCGGAAGCAGTTCAGCCGGCAAGCAGGGCCGGATGATCTTCTCGCGAATATACTCGTGAATCTCGGACTGCTTCACCGTGGGAGCATGCTGAGTCGACAGCACAACGGCTGCGACACGAACCGGCTCATAACCGTCGTACTCAATCGTCACCTGGCTCTTGCTATCCGGCCGCAGCCAGTCGACTTCCCGCTTCTGTCGAGCTGCAGTCAAACGATTGATCAGGCGATGCGCCAATGCAATCGGTAGAGGCATCATCTCTTCGGTGTCGCGGCACGCATAGCCGAACATCAAGCCCTGATCGCCAGCCCCCATCTCCTTGTTTCGGGCACGATCTTCATTGACTCCCATCGCGATGTCCGGGCTCTGCTCGCCCAACGCAATCATGACACCGCAGGTGTCGCCATTGATCCCCATCGCGTCATCGGTGTAGCCGGCCTCCCGGATCACCTTGCGGACGATCTTGGCATAGGGAACATTCGCGGACGTGGTGATTTCGCCTGCAATAACCGCCAGACCTGTCGTTACCAACGTTTCACACGCGACACGACTGTAGGGATCTTCGGCCAGCAGCGCATCGAGAATGCCATCGGAAATTTGGTCGGCCAGCTTGTCGGGATGTCCCATGCTGACCGACTCGCTGGTGAACAAATACCGGCTTGAACTTGCACCCACTGCTCGCCAACCTTTTCTGCGGTAAGAAGGAACGGCCACGCGGCCCGGCACAGCCTGCGGCAACGGCACGCGGAAAGATGGAATCGTGTGACAACGAAACGGTGCGGCGGCCTCTTCCCACGACGCACTCGTTGAAAAACGCCGCGCCGCAGTTAACCCGCCAAACTCGCTCGCCGCTATGGAACGCGCGACCGCCAGCGCGGCAATGACACCGCCACGCCGACGAAAACGCCCAAGGTCCGATTATGACAACCGCCCTCCCAAAACGGCAGGGCCTCGACACTCAAAAAGACAAACTACTACGCATTGCGCAGTACCGAATTCTGCCGATTCGTTGGCAGGCTTCCGCATCGGCGGGCGGGGGACTTTTCCGATCCAACGCGACTCGATAGACCGAATCGCGGCCATGCCAAGTTCCCTGCCCATGACGATCGCACGGAGCAGTTGATAGGATGCTCGATCCTCCATCTCTCGATCGATTGACTAGCACGCTGTCCGAGCCAGGCGCAGCATCAAGCAGTGGTCGGATCTGATGCCCTCGCCGACCGGCACACATAAGGAATGGAACATGGCGATTGACGTCTACTCCCAATGCCCGTGCGGCAGCGGCAAGAAGATCAAGTTCTGTCGGTGCCGCGAGACACTGGCAGGACACGAAGAGGTTTTTCGGCTGATTGAAGGGGGCCAGTTGGTCGCGGCCCTCGATCAGATCAACAAGCTCATCGAGCAAAATCCGACGGCGGCCTGGTTGTTCGCGGTGAAGGGCCGAATCCTACTGGAGGTTGAAGACCAGGGGCCGTTGCGGGAAAACGCGGAACGCTTTCTGAGGTTGCAGCCTGACAACCCGTTGGCTCTGGCTCAGCAGGCTGCGGTGGATGCCGCGGCCGGCAAACTTCCGGCCGCTGCCAACTCGCTGCTCAGTGCCCTGGCGGAGAGCAAAGAGGGGATCGACTCGCTGATCCTCGATATCTCGACCGGTCTGGCGTTCAGCTTGCTTCAACAGGGCAACATTCTGTCTTCACGGATGTATGCCTCCTTGCCGCTTTCGCTGAAGGGCTACGAGCGAAGCCAAGTGGCGGCATCGCTGCTTTCTCAGGTGGATCGCGACAGCAGCCTGAACCTGCTGCTGAAGCAACTTCCAAGCATGGAAGACCTGCCGGCCAAGGCCGTTCCTTCTGAACGGCTGGCCGAGGCATTGCGGCTGCTGCACGCCCACCGCGTCTCCCAAGCGCAGGACAAGTTACGGGCCCTGGAACGCCAGACACCGCAGGATCCGCAGATCTTGATGGCGCTGATCGAATGCGCCGTGTGGCTTTGCGATCAACGGGACCAGGTGAAGTGGTTGCGCCGCTTGAGCGAATGCGAATCCTTACCTTTGGATTTTCGTGCGAATCAGCTGGCGTGTTCCGCACTGCTGGATTTAGAGCCAATTGGCTTACTGACCTCGGCGGCGCAGGAATTGAGCTGGGAGTTGACGCAGGTTGACGGCTTGATGGAGCGAATGACCACAGATCCGCGCTGTGTCGCGGTTCCGGATTCACTGGCCCGACAGATGGTCAATGAAGAGGAAGTGCCGCCCCGCGCTGTGTATCAGTTGCTCGACGGTCCCCTGCTCCATGTGGAGGGCGGACTCCCATCGGCCGATCAATGCCCGCGCGTTTTGACGATGGTGGCAGTTTTCGGACGACAGACCGATCGTCCACCTTTGGTTGTCGCGCAGGCGGTGCTGAAGACGGACGTCGCTGACGTGACCGAAAAGCTTCAGACGCTGATCGGTAATGACGCGAACGGCTCGGTCAAGGAAAACCCGACGGCGATCGCGCTGGAAAGCAAGTACTCGGTCATCCCCCCGATGTTCCGAATCACATCGCGTGGGGACGGAGTCCGTTTCACGCGCGAACTGAATGAGGCTCGATTGGCTGACCAGTTGCTCGACCTGCCGTTGCAGTTGTTCGAAGGCAAGTCGGCTCGGCAGTCGGCACAGCAGAACGTGCACGAAGTACAGCGGACGGCTTTGGTGCGAATCCTTGAAAACTCCCCCGAACTCGGAAACTACGGGGATGCGCTCGTGGATCGCATCCGCGCTGGAGCCGGCGTAGCCGCGTTGCCCGATGTCCTTTGGTCGACCGTCAAGCAGCGATCGCTTTCGCCCAGTGAACTGAACCGATTGAACCCGGACGATCTTCAGGATCCTCGGGAGTTGGTCGGTTTGATCCAAGCGGCCAAAGCCCTCCGCCTGTCGCGATTAGGCAAGCGTGCCGCGGAGCGTTTGCGGCAGATCCCGTTGACGGATGAGTATCAACCCTTGCTGGTCGCGGCTTATCAATTTTTGGCGGAGCAAGCAGCGACGAGCGATGATGCCCTGCGGATCCTTGAGGAAGGCAAAGGCCGATTGCCGCGAGGCAGTCAACCCTTGGCCGCCTTGCTGCTCGCCGAAATCCCGCTCCGCCTTGTCGGGCCCGATCCCCACTCGGCCGCCGAGGTCATCAACCGGCTCGTTCGCGAGTATCAACAGGACGCAACGGTAATGGCCCAGCTGCAGCACTTGCTGATGGAGCTGGGAGTCTTGCGACCCAATGCCGAGGGCATGGGACGTCCGCTCGCGGCAGGGCAAACCCGTGAAGCAGCTTCGCCGTCCGGTCTGTGGACGCCCCAAGGGGCGACGGAGGCAGCCCCCGAGGCGGCCCCGGCTTCGGGAGCGAGCGGATCGGGCAGCAAATTGTGGCTCCCTGGGATGGACTGACAATTCGTATTGATCGACGGGAGAGCCGAATACTTCGCCCTCCCTCGATCGCTTGGATTCATCATGAAGAAGCGATGTCGCTGACCGGAGTCCACCCGGGTCGACTTGCCTTCCACTGATATGGTCGCGGCCGCTGATGCCTAGCGCTGTCATGACACGACCGCCCGTAGCAGCGTTTCTCGGAGTTTATTCGTGATGGCGCGGATGCCGCTGGCAGAGGAACAGCGATGGATGAACCGCGCCTTGGAGCTGGCGGCGCGCGGGCGCGGCCGTGTGGAGCCCAACCCGTTGGTAGGGTGTGTGATCGTCCGCGAAGGACGCGTCGTCGGCGAAGGCTGGCATCAACGATTTGGAGGTCCTCACGCGGAGCGTGAAGCATTGCAGCAGGTGGAGAATGCAGAGGACCTTCGCGGCGCCACCTGGTTCGTCACTTTGGAACCCTGTTCACACCACGGAAAAACTCCGCCCTGTGTCGAGAGCGTGATCGCGTCGCAACCCACAGAAGTCGTCATTGCGATGAGCGATCCGTACCCGGAGGTGGATGGACGCGGCATCGCGCAACTGGAAGCGGCCAACATCACGGTTCGCACCAGTGTCTGCGAAGACGCGGCACGCCGTCTGAACAGTCCTTACCTCAAGCGACTGTTCAAGCGCCGCCCATGGGTAATTGCCAAATGGGCGATGAGTCTGGATGGCAAGATTTCAACAAGGACCGGCGAGAGTCGCTGGATCTCAAATCCGACCAGCCGCCGCCTGTCCCATGAGATCCGCGGGAAAGTCGATGCGATCGTGGTGGGCAAGGGCACGGTCATCCGTGATGATCCGCTGCTGACGGCACGACCGGCCGGTCCGCGCGTCGCACGACGAGTGGTTTTTGACCGGGAAGCCACTTTGCCTAGCGACTGCCAGGTCCTTTGCACAGCGCGGGAGTTCCCCGTCTTGCTCGTGTGCGGTGCTAACGCCCCGATGTCCAACGTGGATCGAGTTCGTTCGTTGGGCGCCGAAGTCTTGTGCTGCCAGTCCGACGATGCCGTTCAGATGGTACTGCAATGCCTCGATCACCTCTATGATCAGCAAGCCACCAACGTTCTCGTTGAGGGCGGCGGCGAGCTCCACGGAAGCTTTTTGGCCGCGGGTGAAATCGATGAGGTTCACGTATTTATAGGCCCCAAATTGATCGGAGGCCAATCCGCTCCAGGTCCCGTGGGGGGAGTGGGTTTCGCCGCTTTAGCGGATGCTTGGCAGGTGGAAAGCGATTCACTGCAACTGCTTGACGGCGATGCATACTTCATCGGTCGACGTCCCCCGCCGAAGAAATCCTCGACCAAGCGGGGCTGAGCTCCGTGAGGGTTTGCGGGGTTTGCGGATGGCGAGTCGGCCCTGATTGGCGTCCATCTATTCATGAGGCCGCGGATGGCCGTGCAAATGATCGGGCATTTCTGGCGGCGCCTGGTTTCCTGGTGGCAGCAGTCCGTGGGCGACCGTGATCTAGAACTGAAGATCCGGCAGGCGGTCGACCGTCTGGGAGACGATGGTCAAAGTGCACGGTTCGTCCGCTGCCAGTTGGTCGCCATCCAACGCCCCGGTTGGCGTCAGGTTTGGGAGTTCGAACTTACCGCCTGTGCCAGACGGCTCCCTGAAGAAGAGCACGACTTCGCGCGTCGTAAATGGTTCGGTGTGGCCCGGGATGACACTCGAACCAACTTGGCCGACATCGCGCTGTTCCAAACTCCCGACGAACAACGGCATCAGGTAGAACGTTGGTCCACAGGCATGCTGCGGCGGAAAACACCGCGCCCCCGTGTGACGTCGGTGCATGCCCCCTGATCTCGATCAATCGATTGGAACCGTCCGCAGTCGCAGTGCGTTGGCAATTACCGACAGCGAACTGAAGCTCATCGCTGCAGCGGCCAGCATTGGGTTGAGCATCCAATGGGGCGAAAACAATCCCAGGACTCCCGCGGCAACGGGGATCCCCAGAATGTTATAGAAGAAGGCGAAAAAGAGATTCTGCCGGATGTTCCGCATCGTCGCTCGACTGAGGCCAATCGCGCGAGCAATCCCACGCAGATCGCCCTGGACGAGTGTCACATCCGCGGCTTGCATGGCCACGTCCGTTCCCGTCCCCATCGCGATTCCTACATCGGCGGTTGAAAGTGCCGGCGCATCATTGATCCCATCGCCGGCCATTGCAACGATGCGGCCAGCCGCTTGGCGGGTCTGGACCCACTGCAACTTGTCTTCGGGCAGCAGGCCCGCATGCACATCCTGCATTGACAGCTGGCCCGCAATTGCCTTCGCGGTTTCGGCGTTGTCGCCTGTCAGAATCACCGTCTCCAGTCCCAGGTTTCGCAGCGCCTTGAGCGCATCTCCTGCGGTTGGCTTGATCGGGTCGGCAATCGCCAACGCACCTGCGTACCGACCATTCACCGCGACCACGAAGGCCGTCCGAGCTTGCCCTCGCCAGGCATGCAGCAACTCCGACACAGACGGCGCCAGGACAACCCGTTGAGTCGCCAGAAATTCGGGTGTCCCGACAGCGACTGCATCGCCATCCACCGTCCCAGCCACCCCTCCACCCAACGTCGCTTGAAAATCACTGCACGAGCCCAGTTGAATCCCACGCTGATTTGCGGCCGTTACCAAAGCGCGAGCGATCGGGTGTTCGCTCTGACGTTCCACGGAGGCCACGCGCTGCAGGAGTTGGTCGCTTGTCAATGGATCAGTCGCAGCAAGTTCCACCAACTGAGGGTGGCCCGCTGTCAATGTCCCGGTCTTGTCGACTACGAGCGTATCGACCTTTTCCAGCCGCTCCAGCGCCTCGGCACGTTTGATGAGCACACCTGTCTTGGCACCACGTCCCACGCCGACGACGACTGACATCGGCGTTGCCAAGCCCAGAGCGCAGGGACAAGCGATGATCAACACAGCAATGGAATTGACAAACGCGAACGCGAGCGCAGGTTGCCGTGGCTGGACAATCGCCCAGAAAAGGAACGTGAGAACGGCGACGCCGATCACCGTTGGCACAAAGACCTCGGCCACACGATCGGCCAGTTTTTGAATCGGGGCGCGTGTTCGTTGCGCGTCGGCGACGAGCCGAACGACTTGTGCCAGAACCGTTTCCCGACCTACTTGTTCGGCCCGGAACACAAAGCCACCGGTCTGGTTCATGGTCCCGCCAATCACCCGATCTCCCAGCTTCTTGACCACGGGCATTGGTTCACCGGTCAGCATCGACTCATCGATCGTGCTTCCACCCTCAGTGATTGCCCCGTCCACCGGGACCTTTTCCCCCGGGACGACCCGGATCAGGTCGCCTTTGCGAAGCGCCGCCAAGGCAACCTGTACATCTTGTCCGTCTCGAACAACCCGTGCGGTGGGGGGAGCCAATGACCAAAGTTCTCGAATCGCGCCTCCGGTCGCTCGACGGGCTCGCATTTCGAGCACTTGTCCCAGCAGGACAAGCGTTGAGATTACGGCCGCGGCCTCAAAATACAGCGGAACCTGCCCGTCATGGAGAAAATCAGCGGGAATCAGCCGCGGGAAAAGGAGCGCGAACACGCTGAACCCCATGGCCGCCAGTACGCCGATGGCAATCAACGTGAACATGTTCAGGTGGCCCGTGCGGAATGACTGCAGTCCTCGCTGCATCAAGGGCCATGCCGCACCAAAAACGACGATGGTACTCAGTACCAATTGCAGCCATCCGCTCAAACTTCGGCCGATCCATTGATCGACGGGCAATCCGACCATCGGCAGCATGGCCAGCAAGACAACCGGAATCGCGAAGCAGGCAGCCAACCAGAATCTACGCGTCCACTGGGCGATCTCGGGATCATCCGTGCTGCTCGCGGTCGATGGCAGTTTGAGTTGCAAATCCATGCCACAGATCGGGCATGCACCCGCTTCATCAGACACGACCTCGGGATGCATCGGGCAGAAAAAGTCGGCGCCCTCTGGCTCTTCCAAAGGTGCGGTTCGCTCAAGTTCCATACCGCACTTAGGGCATGCTCCGGGCTGGTCACTCTCAATGCCCTCGCACATGGGGCAATAGTACGGCGCAGTCGTATCAGGCGGCCGTTTCACCGAGTGTTCGCCATTCACATGGCAACAGCCGCCAGTCTGTTCCGAGCGTGCCGCTGCCATACCGAGGGTCACGAGCTTTCCTGGTTCACCGGCGAACTTGCGGCGACAGTGATCGCAGCAGAAGTAGTAACGCTTTCCATCCTTGTCGAGATGGATCGCCGATCGCTCATCGACCTCCATTCCACAGACCGGATCGACTGCCATGAGATTGCCCTCGACCGCAGACTTTTCTGGTCAATCCGCGCGGACGCGCAGTTGCTGCAAAACGATCCTCATCGACCACGGGAAGCAAACGAACGCGACCAGCAGGAGCGGATATCGAAACAGGGCGGATTGGATCGCTCCAACGCTCTATGCGAATGTTGTTCGCCAGCCTAGCAGGCAGAGCCCCGTCACTGCGAAGAGCAGCATGAGATGCACCGCCGCTGTACAATTAGGTCGACTCATGGACCAGCCCCCTCGCTGGCATAGCCCTTTCAGACTCGCGCACGGCTCCTCACGGTGTGCGGCAGCACGCCCGCCAGACCGCACCGAATTTCTCGTTCATTCAATGTCATTCTCAGCCGAGTCATCCCGGATGTACAGGTACACTGGTAGCGGACCTGATCGCCGGCGCGCCTGCAAACTGGCTCATCAGCTCCACGGTTTCGCCATCCAGTATGCGATTTTCGTGCCCACTCGAATCGGATCATGATCCGTGAAACAAGTCCGTTTCTCGCATTGGACTGTTTTGCTACTGACTCTCGCCTGTCACTCCTTGGTGCGGCGGGCCGATGCAGAAGATGGTTTCCCCACCCCTTTCAACAGCCCTTCGGAGGCCGGTCTGTCGCCCCTGCCGCCTGAGGCTGCAGCCAAGGGATTCTCCGTACCTGCGGGATTCCGTGTCAGCGTCTTCGCCGCGGAGCCGGACGTTCAAAACCCAATCGCCGTGGCGTGGGACTCTCGAGGACGAATGTGGGTTGCGGAGAATTTTACGTATTCCGATCGACAGCAACGATTTGATTTGTCGCTTCGGGATCGCGTCTTGATCCTTCATGACGCGGATCGCGACGGCGTCGCAGAGGAACGCAAAGTGTTCCTCGATACGGTGCAGATGCTCACCAGCGTCGAGGTCGGACGAGGAGGTGTCTGGCTGATGTGCCCGCCACGTTTGCTGTTTGTCCCAGATCAAGATCAGGATGACCGGCCTGATGGACCTCCGCAAGTAGTGCTCGACGGCTTCCACGTGGCGCAGGACAACTATCACAATTTTGCCAACGGCCTGCGTTGGGGGCCAGACGGATGGCTCTATGGGCGTTGCGGTCACTCCTGCCCTGGCCTGCTAGGAATACCAGGAACTCCGGACGAACAAAGAGTGCCCATCGACGGGGGAATCTGGCGATTCCATCCCGAGCGAAAGGTGGTGGAGGTCCTGTGTTACGGCACCGTAAACCCCTGGGGCCATGACTGGGATTCTCAGGGGGAATTGTTTTTCATCAATACCGTCATTGGCCATGTTTGGCACCTCATGCCGGGTGCGCATTTCCAGGAGTCCTTCGGGCAGAGTCTCAATCCGTACGTCTATGAACGGATTGACATGATCGCCGATCACTATCACTTCGACACACAAGCGGGCTGGACCGCCAGTCGTGACGGAGCCGCCAATGACCACGGTGGAGGACACGCCCACATCGGCATGCTGATCTATCAGGGGAGAACTTGGCCTGAAACGTTTCATGGACGGCTGCTGACGCTCAATATGCACGGCCGGCGGACCAATGTGGAGCGTCTTGAACAATCGGGAGCCGGCTATGTCGCACGCCACGAGGAAGACCATTTTTTTGCTGCCGATCCATTCTTCCGCGGCCTGGAACTGACCATGGGCCCAGACGGCAACGTCTATATGGTTGACTGGAGCGATACAGGGGAATGCCACGAACATACGGGAGTGCATCGCACCAGCGGACGGATCTTCAAGTTCTGTTACGGACCACCGGTGGCAGATGCAGAATTTGCCAAACCGATGTGCCTGGCTGGCAGCGGCCGACTACCCGAGCTTTGGCGGGCCTATCAAGCGGGAATGACGACCGACGATTCCCTGCGCGCCTTGCTCACCGACCCTGATCTCCACCTGAGGGTTTGGGCGATTCGATTGCTTACCGATTCATGGCCCTTGGATTCGGTCGTGGGACCGCTCCCGGGAGTCGTCTATCCCGATTCACCCAAGACGGTCGAGGCGTTCGTTCGATTGGCTCGCGAGGATCAGACCGGACTGGTGCAACTTGCCCTGGCCTCAACGCTGCAGCGTCTGCCGGTCGATGCCCGTCCTCCGCTTGCCCGAGAGTTGATCCGGCACGCTGAATATGCGAACGATCGAGATCTGCCGCTGCTGGTTTGGTACGGACTGATCCCCGTAGGACAACGTGATCCCCACAACCTGGCGGATCTCATTCAAGCATCCAGTTGGCCGCGGCTGACGAACTGGATCTCGCGATTCGTGAGCTCGCAGATCGAGTCACAGCCAGAAGCGCTCGAGCAAATCCTTGCCTGGGCCGTGGAACAATCACCTGAACAGCAGGTCGCGGTGCTGACGGGGATGCATGCAGCATTTCAGGGCTGGCGACAGGCAGTTCCTCCACCGAGCTGGCCGAAGTTTGCATCGAGCGGCGCGTTGCGGTCGCACCAGGAGGCCATCGATCAGCTGAATCAACTGTTTGGTTCCGGACGCAGCCCGGAAGAATTGCGAGCCGTGGCCCTCGATGGCGAAGTCGACATGAAGACTCGGCAAGCAGCACTGGCTGCTTACATCGATATTCAACCCACAGACCTCCGGACCGTCTGCGAGCAGCTGCTGTCGGTACGGGACCTGAACCTCGTCGCGGCGCGGGGGCTAAGCCTGTTGGACGATCCGAGTGTCGGGCGGCTGCTGGCGACGAACTATCGGCGATTTCAACCGGCGGACCGGCCTGCCCTTTTGTCGATACTCGCTTCCCGCCCCACATTTGCATCCGCCCTGCTCGATCAACTTGACTCCGACCAGGGTTCGATCTCGCGTGCCGACCTCAGCCCGATTCTGGCACGCCAGATTCGTAACTTGAATGACGAGGGGCTTTCCCGACGCCTCTCCGAGTTATGGGGGGAACTGCGGGAAACGGCCGACGAAAAAAAGCATGAGATGAATGTATTCCGCGAAATGCTCAAGCCCGAAGCGATTTCGCAAGCCGATCGCGACGCCGGCCGAAAGCTCTTTGCAACGCGCTGCGGCAGCTGCCACCTCCTGTTCGGAGAAGGTCAGAAGATCGGACCCGACTTGACGGGAGCCCAACGTACCAGCGTCGAATACCTGCTGGAGAACATCGTCGACCCCAGCGCAGTCGTCAGCCGTGAGTACCGCCAGACATTGATTACCACCGTGGATGGCCGCGTGCTGAGCGGTTTGGTGCTCTCGAGAAACGAGAAGTCGATCACCTTGCAGACCCCCACCGAACAGCTGCAGGTCCGATTGGAGGATATCGAATCCGAGCAACTAACGTCTCAGTCCTCGATGCCCGAAGGGCTCCTGAACCAGCTCAGTATGCCGGAACTCCTCAACCTGTTCGCCCATCTCACGGCCCCCACCCCCTGACCTGGGATATCTGTGATCTGCGTTCCAGCAGACCGCAGTTGCCATGGGGCTAGTTGGCTACCCGTTCGATGTACTCGCCGGTCCGTGTGTCGATCTTGAGAACATTTCCCTCCTTGATAAACCCAGGCACGATGAACTCGGCACCTGTTTCAACCTTGGCGGGCTTCGTGACGTTCGTTGCCGTGTCGCCCTTGGTACCCGGGGCGCATTCGATCACCTTCAGTTCCACATGATTCGGAGGAGTCATGCTGATCGGCAGGCCGTTGAACAGCAGAATATTGCAGACCATGCCCTCTTTGAGATACTTCCAGGCATCGTCAACCTGCTCGGCAGACAGTTCATACTGCTCATAGCTGGACTGGTCCATGAAGTGGAACATATCCTGCTGACGGTAAAGGTACTGCGTTTCGATTTCCTCCACGTCGGCGGATTCCAACGTGTCGCCGCCCTTGTAAGTACGGTCCAACATCGTGCCTCGGATCAAGTTCCGCATCTTGCACTTGTAGAGCGCATTGCCTTTCCCTGGCTTGACAAAGTTCATTTCAACCATCAGGTAGGGCTCACCGTCAATTTGAATTTTGAGCCCTTTCCGAAAATCGCTGGTGCTATATGTGGCCACGACAATGACTCCGTTCGATCCAGACCGCCACGAGACAGACTCAACTGTTGCCGCCCGAACCGTATCTAGCGAAGAAACAGGACCAATTAAGGCTCCGATTCTAGCTTTCGATGGTTCCAGGGAAAGGTGTGAGGGCCTGTTTGCCAGGCCTTGGACGACCGCCCTCCGGACCGCTGCCCGCTCTGCCGCCGAAATTGCCAGACGACTGGGCCTCGACCCGAGTTCTGTGGTGGGAGGTAGGGCCGGCGAGCAGCAGTTCTCGGCCCTCGCTCCCGACGAGTACCTGATCAAAATCCGACGCGACGATCCCAATGATCCGTTGCTCAGGCAAATTCTGCCGCTTGCCGCCGAAACACACGCGGTGGCCGGTTTCGACCAGGATCCGCTGCGGGAACAGGATGCGCGACGAGCCCCGGGACTCCTCCAGAAGTATGCGGGCCGCGCCCTCCTGATCATGACGGGTGCATGCGCGATTCATTGCCGATATTGCTTCCGCAGACATTTCGACTACGGCAGAGAACCGCACAGCATCGCCGCTTGGGAACCAGCCCTTCGCGAGCTGGAAAACGACTCGACGATCCACGAGATCATTCTCAGTGGGGGCGATCCTCTGACGCTGGTTGACGATCGTCTGAAGCTGCTGATTGATCGGCTTACCGAGATCAAGCACTTACGCCGACTGCGTGTTCACTCAAGGCTTCCCCTGATCATCCCCCAGCGCGTGACGCAGGGCCTGCTGGCAGTATTGAAACCTCAAAGAGTGGCTTCGTGGTTCGTTCTGCACTGCAACCATCCCAACGAACTCGACTCTCAGACGCTCGAGTCACTTACGAAACTGCGAAACGCTGGAATCGGTTTGCTCAACCAGGCGGTGTTGCTGCGTGGCATCAATGACACGGTCGAAACGCAACGTGAACTGTGCGAGCGATTGGTCGATCATGGGATCCTGCCCTATTACCTTCACCAGCTGGACCCTGTGGCTGGCGCTGCGCATTTTCAGGTGCCGATCGCGACGGGCCGAGCCATTCGGTCACAGTTGCTGAACCAGCTGTCAGGATATGCGGTGCCACGCTATGTCTGGGAACAGCCGGGAGGGCTCAGCAAGCAGCCGCTCTGAACGATCCCTCCGTTGGCAGGCTTCGGCGAGGAAGTGGGCCGTCCATGACGTGTGCTACACGGAATCCGTGACTCGGATTCAATCAAAGACGCCTGCTCCGAAACTGTCATCCGTCGCTGCCTGGTCGGCCGGCCGCGAACTCGAGCCAGGCGGATGCAGCTCGCTGCGTCGAAAATGGGGTTCGGGAATCGAAGGCTGACGCGGCGGTGACTCGCTGATCGTGAATTCATCCTCGTATCTCGAGCGATAGCCTGGCTGAGCCGCTCGACGAAGTTCCGCCTCGAATTCGGCAATCACCGCCTTCTGGATCAGGTCGCGACACTCGGCATTGATCGGATGAGCCACATCGGCATAAAGCTTCTGAGGATTGTCGCCATCCATATCCTCGATGGGTCGCAATCGCCCGCCACACTGGTTGCAGAAACTCGCCCTCATGTGGTTCTTGTGCCCGCATTTGGGACAATGGTGCGTCAATTTACGACTGGGCATTGCCACAAAGGGACCGTTCGTGCCATCGATGATCTTGAGGTCACGGATCACGAAGCAATGATCAATGGTGATCGAGCAAAACCCACGCAGGCGATCTTCCGAATCCTCCATCAGTTTCACTCGGACCTCGGTGATTTCCATCTTTCCACTCCCTTTCCTTGGCAAAGCTCTGCCATTCTCTTCCCGCTCGGCCGATCATCCGCTGAATCCAAGTTTCCCGTGGCTGCTGGCAGGAAAAGCAAGTCCGGAGCCGGTGGCGTTGAGTCTTGCAGCTGCCCGTCGCGCTGATCGAACGTCGGCGAAGATTCCGAAGCATGCCGAACCGCTGCCAGTCAGCGCGGCAGCGGCCGCGCCAGCCTGCTTCAACTGCTTGATCAAAATGCTGACCCAAGGGGTCGACGCATCGGCCGGGGCCTGTAATCGATTGAAGATCGCCTCGTACACCTGCCTGGCGTTACCGTTCTGCAGACCGGCAATCAGAGGCTCTGCCGATCGCGCCTGGACAGGCACGCGGGAGGCGGCGTAAACCGCTGCCGTGGACAGGCCGTCGGGTGGATAGGCGACCACGAATGACCATCGCCGGCTAAGCGAGATCGGTCGAATTTTCTCGCCGCGCCCCGTTGCGACTGCCGCATGGACCCGATCGGCAGACAGGAAGAACGGCACATCACTGCCCACTTCCGCGGCGAGTCCCCGCAGTTCGTCTGTCTTGGGATGGAGCCCCGAGAGGCGCGCTGCGGCCCGAAGGACTGCGGCCGCATCGCTGCTGGCGCCCCCCAAACCAGCGGCCGCAGGAATCCGCTTGAAAAGCCGGACTGAATAACCGTGATCCACACGAAAGTGCTGGGCGAAACGCATCAAGGCCCGCACTACCAGGTTGTCAGCGGACGTTGGCAAAGCCACCGCTACACCACGGCGGTGCCAGGACCAAGTCCCTGGTAACCAAGTCGCTTCCAAGAGTTCCACGCCCGGAGCATCTCGCCGAGCCACCTGAAGGGAATCACCGCGATCGAGCGTTACCATCACTGTCTCGATCTCGTGATATCCGTCAGTCCGCTTGTCGAGCAACTCAAGGAACAAATTCAGCTTGGCCGGCGCAAACACATGCAAAGAAGTATCCATCGTCGAGAAAGTTTACGGGCGGAGCCGTAGACAAAGGCTCAACCATCACACTTTGCAATCCCATCGGATTCGCTTCCAGCGAAGCCGCCTGCAACTGAAGTACCCTTGCCCCCTTCAGCTGGCTCGCACAGTAACGGTCACTTCCACAGCCGATCCGCAATCCCCAGTCGAGAATTCTACCGCATCGCTGCGCTCGGTCAAACAAAAACGTCGTCCGCCAATTTGGCCTCAGGGTCCTTTGAGAACATCGGCTCGGAGTTTGCCCACGGCTGATTTCGGTCAGCGTCTGCTCATGCAGCGGCTCGCGCTTCGTCGGCGTGGCGCAGCGCATAAATCGCGATCCCATGCGCATCGGCCCAACGGGCAACTTCTTCGCGATCCACCACGATTGTCTTGTCGGCTTCAATCGCGAGTGCTTTCCCGCCAGCCAGTTGCATCCGCTTGAGCGTTTGCAGGCCGATCGTCGGCACGTCGAATCGCATGTCCTGTTGAGGTTTCGCCACTTTGATCAGCGTCCAGCCGCCTCGACAAAGCGACTTTGTTCGAGCGATGCAGGCATCGGTTCCCTCCACCGCTTCGACCGCTAACACGGTGCCTCGGTGGACCGCAATGCATTGCCCAATGTCGAGCGACCCCATTTGCTTGGCGATGTCCCAGCCGAAGGCGATATCGGCCATCTGTTGCCGCGTGGGCATTCGCTGCCCGATCGGACCAGGACCGATCAGCAGTTCCGGAGCAAATTCGGTGGCAGGGCAAACTTCCATGTCGTACCGCTCGTAAGCTCGGGTGATTGCACTCAGCAGGGTATCGTCGCGAGTGTCGGTCCGGCCCGCGGCAATCGCAGGACCCAGGGTGCGTACACACTCGAGGTCTGGCAGGTGCCAAATCCAATGACCGCCTGAAAACAACAACTGTCCTTTGAACAGCTTGCCCGCCAAAGTCACGCGGTGCACGCCTTGCCGACGAAAGTAGCGGAGCTGTGCGCCGAGCTTCGCGACGCCCAGCCATTTGACGTCGTCGCAGACGTACTCCAGGGCGCGATCGGCGTGTTGCCGCAACGCCGCACACGCGACCCGATATCCGCGACGCACCAAGGCCTGAGCGACCAACAGAGGAAAACGTCCCCAGCCGGCAACCAGCCCCACGGTTTCTGGCGTACCAAGCTTCATGCAGTTCAAGCCGCCTGCGGCCCCGATCGACCATCGCGCCGCGAATCGAATTGCTCGACCAACTGGTGCAGTTGCTTCAACAGCCGTCGCATTTCGGGCAGTCGTTGCTGGGCAGCGAAGATCTGCATCTGGGCCCTTTGCGGGGTGGCAGGGCTGCCCAGGTAGGTCGTCCCGCCTTCCAGGTCGTTCATCACGCCGGCCTGCGCGCCAACAATCGCTCCATCCCCCAATCGCACGTGGTCGCGCAGGCCAACCTGCCCTGCCAGCACCACATAGTCGCCCGTCTGGCAACTTCCCGCAATTCCCACTTGGGAGCAGATCAGATTGTGCCTGCCGATCCGACAGTTGTGGGCGATCATGACATGGTTGTCGATCTTGGTTCCTCGACCGATCCGGGTGGAACCATAGGTGCCTCGATCGATGGTCGTGCACGCTCCGATCTCTACATCGGACTCAATGTGGACGTGGCCCAACTGGGCCGCCCGCCGATGTTCGCCATGCTCGGTCCGATAACCGAATCCATAGGCACCGATCACGCACTGCGCATGAATCAGTACCCGGTCCTCGATGACCGTTCGCGGATAAAGAACCACTCCGGGCATCAGCACGACGTCACGGCCGATCGAACAACCCTCCATGACAACCACATTGGGGTACAGCTGACTCCCGTCCCCAATCTGGCAATCGGCTCCGACGACCGCATGGTGACTGATGGCCACATCCACGCCCAAACGCACGGTAGGGTCAATCGCCGCCGTGGGGCTAATGCCCCGCAGATGACGATCCAGTGGCGGACGAAACCATGCCACGATCGCAGCAAATGCCGCATGCGGATCACGGACGACAATCACGGGGATCGCCCGGCCTTCGGCGGTCCGGCATTCCGGTGCCGGCTCGCGGACGACCAAAGCCGCCACGTCCTTTGCAACCGCCTCTTCGACACGTCGACAATCGTCCAACAACGCGATGGCACGCGGATCTGCATCCGGCAGGGGCGCGGCCCAGTGGATCACCGTGCTGGCGGGTCCCACGACCCGTCCGCCAGTCAGTCGCGCCAGGAACTCCAAAGTTACCGCAGCCACGGGCCCTCCTTGTCGGCTTCCAAATCCGAAGTACCGCTGGCAGGTCTAGCTTTTGTTCGGCCTCCCGGGCAAGGCCGAAATCGCCCGCTTGCCCCGCACGAAGCCGGCCTTTGATCGGCCCCGCAACTGCCTCGCCGGGTACCCTGGGATAGACTGGCGGCGGTCGTGGGTTGGCAACGGTACTCAGGCGAGGGTGCGGTCGTGAGGCGTCTTAATTTCGTGCTCTTCGTTTCGTTCGTCTGCCTCGGTTTCGGGCCTCGCTCGCAAGCGCAGTGGACGCGTGATCCCGATTTAGCCGACCGCTGTCGCAAACTTCTGGAATCGTCTGTCCTGGACTTCTACTTTCCAGACTGCGTCGATACCCGGCATGGCGGTTACCTGGAGGTCATCGATGCAGACGGCAAGTTTGTCGGCAGCGACGAGAAGTTTCTTACCTTGCAGGCTCGCCAGCTGTGGACTTCCAGCGCAATGGCGGAAGCCGGAATCCGCCGTGAGGAACTGCTGCCAATCGCGAAAACCGGGTATGGATTCCTCGTCGAGCATTTTCGCGACGCCAAGTACGGTGGGTACTACAGCAAAGTCACCGATGCGGGAGTTCCGTTAGATCGCCGCAAGCACGTTTATCTCAATGCGTTCGCGCTGTATGCCCTGACGGCTTATCACCGAGCCTCAGGACTTCCCGAACCTTTGAAGCTCGCCCAGAAACTGTTTCAGACCATTGAGGAAAAAGCCTACGACAAAGCGGCGGGCGGATATCAGGAGTTCTTCTCCGAACAATGGGAACCGATCACCGATCCGGGAGCCGCTGGCTATGTGGGGGCCATTAATACCAAGACTTACAATACTCACCTGCACCTGCTTGAAGCCTACGCGGCGCTGTACCGTGTTTGGCCCGACCCCGTGCTGGCAACCCGCCTCGCCGAATTGATCCACATCAACACTGTGACCGTCCGCAACCCGCAGGTGGGCTGTAACCTGGATGGCTGGCAAAGGAATTGGCGTCTCATTGAGACGCCATCCAATCTTCGCGCCAGTTATGGTCACGATGTCGAATGCGCCTGGCTCGTGTTAGACGCCGCAGAAGCCCTTGGCCGGCAGACCGAGTTATTTCGCACCTGGGCGACAAGTCTCGTCGATTATTCACTGCGTCATGGCTACGACGCTTCACACGGCGGTTTCTTCTACTCCGGCCCGCTCAATGGTCCGGCGGACGACACACGGAAGGAATGGTGGGTCCAGGCCGAAGCATTGGTTTCGATGTTGGATTTGGAACGCTTGACCGGCGACTCGACGTATCGGGATCGGTTTCGCGAGACATTGGATTTCATCGAGCGTCATCAGATCGCTGAAGAGGGCGGCTGGTGGGCAACGCGCCAGGCCGACGGAAGTCCCGCCGCCAATCAATCGCGGACTTCGCCCTGGCAAGGCGCCTACCATAACGGCCGGGCCCTGCTCTATGCGTGGCAGCGGCTGCGTGAATAGCAGGCAGGGCACGAGGTGCCCAAGGCCTGTCACTCAGTGGATCCGCTCGTCCCCGATTCGATGAGGACAAGTCCTTTGCACCCGCACCTTTCATGCGGCGCGCAGGTTCGCATCGCTCCGAACTATTGGCCTTCCGAATCCATTCTGGCCGGGGCCTCGACAGCCGCTTGGCTCTTCGGGAGTCCGAGCCAGCCGTCGATCGACCAGATCGCGGCAATCGCCAGACAGCACACCGCGGCAACCATCCCAAGTCCCATCTGGAAACCGTTCATGAACATCATCCCCAGGAATCCACACATTCCGAGGCCCGCGATCGCAAACTTCGTCGTGGTTTCTGAGGGACGGCGGGTCCGCGCCTGACCGGAGATCCTGTCAGCGGATGCAGTTTCCCCAGGATGCGGGAAGGCAGTGTTGAAACCCGCAGTGGTTGAAGCCAATCCCGCGTGGACGGGCTGTGCCAGGACCACGCCAAGACGCTGGTCATCCGCCTGAACGAATGAATGCAGTGGATTGGCTGCCGCCGTCCCGGAAGCTTGACCGACACCGAATGGAGCAAGTTCCGCTGGCTTATTCGTCACCCGCTCAAACAGCTTTCGCATGTAGGCTTCCATCGGCTCCTGCTCGCCTGAGCCTGCTGCGGATTGCACGGCTGGTTGAGTCGGGATATCCGTCGCCGCTACTGCTGATTGTGCGTCATCTCCGAGTTCATGGTCGATTGTCCAACTGGCTGCAGCGCCTTGTGTGATCTGAGACAACGATGGCGGACTTCCAGGTCTGGATTGCGGTGCCGGGGCAAAGCCTTCGGCGAACTCCGGTCCCGTCGCGTTGCCTGATCCCGCCTGAAGTCGAGCTAGCTCGGCGTGCACTTCAGCCAGAGACGCCTGCAGGCGTGCGACCTGCTCAAGACTGCTTTGGGCTCGCTGATGTTCATCCCGCAGCTTTGTTGCAGCCTCCTCTAACTCGCGTTCGTTTTCCTGAAGCCTGTCACGTAACCGCTGTGCCCGATGCTCGGCGTCCACACATGCGCGATTGGTGTCTTCCTGTGCGAGTCGAGCCGCTTCCAGCCGGCTCTCCAGATCGCTGACGCGATCCCGCAATCGGTCGATTTCGCGCTGGGCAACCAATCGAGCCTCAGGCAATTCACGTTCCATCACCTCCAGCCGTTGCCGCATACTTTCTTGGTCTGAATGATCCCGACGTTGCAGATCAAGTTCTTCGGTCGCCTGAGCCAGTGCCTGGCAGACTTGCGCCAATTCAACCTCAAGAGCCCGACGCGACTGCTCAAGCGCCGACTGCTGTTGCATCGATTGTTCAAGCCGCTCAGTCCGTGTCACAAGCTCCTGCTTTTGTTGCTGGACACGCTGCTCGAAGTTTTCACTCAGCAAGACGTGGTGCTGCTTGAGTTGCGATAGCTCTTCGCTCAGTTCGGCGATTGTTTGCTCTTGCTCGACGATCCGAGCTCGATCGGCTTCATGTGCCTGGCACTCAACCTGCCAACGAGCTTCCAGATCTGCGTGTGCCTGTTCCAGTCCGCTGCGCAGCGTCTTCCAGCCCTCGGTGTCCCGCCGCTCGTTGTTCAGCTCTGTCCGCACTTCTTCCAACTCTCGAACAGCCTGCTCGTGCCGTTTGAAAGCCTCCAGTAAATTGTCGCGGAGCTGTTGCAACTCGGCTCGTGAGTTGAGCGCGAGCGCCTCCGCTGCTTGGTGCTCTTCACGAAGCCTGGTCAGTTCTTTCTGTGCAAATTCATTCTGCGAACGAAGTGCGGCCAACTGACTGCGTTGCTCGGCCAGCGCAGTTGACAGAGTCTCGCGTTCTGCCAAAGCCTGACTCGCGCCGATCCGTTCCGTTTCGCAAACGCGCTGCAATCGGCTGACTTCATCGGCCAGATCATGGGCCCGCCGGGTGCTCTCTTCGATCGACCCTTCGCGGCTCTTCAACTCGGACCGAAGACGCTCGATCTCCTCACGTAGCGCCTCGGCGTTCACTTGCATCCGCTCCGTGACAGCCAACTGATCCGCGCCGTGGGATGGCGAAAATGGTTCGTTCTGAATTGCCGCCGTCGGCCACCGATCCGCGGGCCTCGGCGCCGCTGAATTGGGGCTCGGACCGCCCGCCATGCCGAGGGCTTGTTCAGCAAAAGCAGGAGCCGCCGCCGGCTTGGTGACGCGGCCAACTGCGGCTGCGGGAACCGAGCAATCGCTCGGCACCGCCGATACTTCAAACGTGTACTCACCCAGAGAAAAAGTCACCCCTGCCGCCAGAATCAACTCGCTGACGACCTGGTGGTTGACGATCACCAGTCCCTGCTGCGGTTGGATAACGAGTTGGTGTGGCTTCCGCACCAAGACGGCATGGACCGCCGCGACGCTCGGATCATCCAGCCGAACGGTCGCGTCCGGTCCCGACCCAAACGTGGCCCGCTCGGCAACAAGCCGCAATCTGCGACGAGACATGCCGGGCCGAGTCACCCGCATCTCAAGAGCATCCGACCGCAAGGCCTCGCTGGCCAACTGTGCTTCACTGTCTGCCATGTTTGGCTTCCGATGGCCGTGACCGCTTCCTCGTCCAGACCGCCGGCAAATGGTCTGCAGAGTCCCCCTGCGTTCGGCCTAATCGGTTCATGCACCCTCGGTACGACAGTCAAAATCGTCAAAATCGTCGCGTTCGCCCCAAACCGCCCAATCATTACGACAGTCCCTGGCCCGACCCTGGAAGCGATGATGCCTGTCCTTTTTCCGGGCGAAGCGTCAGGCGGGGGCCACGAAGGGGTCAGCCCGACTCGAGAGCCAGACAACCCGGACCACCCAAAACCCCCAGATCTCCGTGAGAGACGATGATGCCTGTCCTTTTTTCTGGAGGGTCGCTGAGGCGTGCCCGTTGGACGACGTTTGGGGCCGGACAACCTGAATCTCCCAAGCCCCGCAGAATCCAAAAGACCCCACAGACAACCTGACTTGTCGGGGATATGGCCTGATTGTCGAGTTAACCAAATCGGGGGGGAGGATTTTCCGCTCGCGACGTATGTATCGTGGCGCAAGGGAGTTGAGGCGACCAAATCGACCTGTTTTTAGGTCAATTCAAAACCCCTGAAGGATTCAACCCGTACTATAGTTGCGGCATCAAACAGGGCCGGGCGACGCATTGGGGGGCGTCTGCCGAGCTGGCTGGATTGGGATGCGACAGCGACCGTTGGTGGGAACATTCCCAGCCTGGGTGGTCATTGCCCCCCCAAACGAAGACAGGTGTGGACTGGGCCGAGCGGACGAAAGGCGAGCGAGCGAGGATGGGATCGAGTATGCCACGGAAAGAAGCATTGCAGAAGCTGCGACAGGTGCTGATGCGGAGGCGTGATGCCTTGCGCCGCGCGTTGGCAGGTGATCTCAGTTCGCTGCGGGAACTGCGGGACCAAGGGGACGTTTTGGACGTCGCGTTGGATACCGCGCAGGATGAACTGAACAGCCAATTGGCCGAGGTTGAGAGCCGGGAGTTGGAGCAGATCGAGGAAGCTCTGGGCAAGATGAAGCTGGGCACCTACGGGAAGTGCGACCCTTGCGGGAAACCCATTCCGTTGGCGCGACTGGAGGCCCTGCCCTACGCGTCCGAGTGCATTGAATGTCGGCGACGCAGCGAAGGAACCAGTGGCGGCGGTGGTTGGTCTTCTTGGTCAGGCAAAGCGATGGACGCCGGCTTGAGCGACGTCGGTATGGACGCCGTTTAGACGGATCCGCAGGCCTGACGGGTTGAGCGGCCTTTAGCGATCAGGCATTTAGCGATCAGACAGTGCAGCGGAGCGAGGATCTCGCTCCGCTCTTTTTTTGCGCCGCCCCAAAACCCATCGAGGACGACACCGCTTGGGCTTGCTGGCTGGCGGGCCGTTTGGCGCGACGGTAACGGTCGAACAGTGTGCCTGCTAGCTTCGTCAACTCCAGTGCATTGCCAACCGATTCCAGGCTAGTCGCATATCGCCACGTGATGTGTGGCAGCGGGCCATTTATCCCCCGGCCACGGGTCGCTCGGTTGGGAGTATCGCATGCGGGCGCTTCGACTCGGCACGCTCCTTTGCACTTTGTTGATCGCCGCGGCGGCCAGCGGCCAAGAGTGGCAGCCGCCACCGCTTGTCGACTCCGGAGAGCGTGAACAACTCGCGCGCGAGCTGCGCGCCGAGGCAGCGTCACTGGAGGGTCTCAGTCGACAGGTTCGGAACATCGCCCGCCTGGCCACGCCCTGCGTCGTGCACATCGATGCGAACAAGGTGGAGCGTGTTCGGGGGCGGGCCGAACAGTTCGAGGAAGCAGGCTCGGGAGTTCTCGTCACACTCGATGATCGGACATGGGTGCTGACCAACCGGCATGTGATCCATGGAGCCACGGCGCCGCAGATCCACGTTCGGCTCCATGACGGACGCGAGCTCCATCCACAGCGGATCGAGGCAGATCCGCAGACTGACGTGGCTGTGATGCAGGTGGATGCGGAAGGCCTGGTTACTGCCGAACTGGGCGATAGCCGGGCGGTTGAGATTGGCGATTTTGTCGTGGCAATCGGCAGTCCCTTCGGGCTGGCTCATTCACTGACCTTTGGTGTCTTGAGTGCCAAGGGCAGGCGCGATCTGACTCTGGGTGAGCAAGCGATCCAGCTGCAAGATTTCTTTCAGACGGATGCGGCGATCAACCCGGGAAATAGTGGCGGACCGTTGCTGAACATGCGGGGCGAGGTGATCGGCATCAACACGGCCATCGCCAGCAGCAGCGGCGGGAGTGAGGGGATTGGGTTCACGATTCCGATCCATATCGCCGTCCATGTCGCAGAGCAGCTTGTGGAACGCGGACGGATGGATCGCGGGTATCTGGGCGTCAAGCTCGAAGCAAACTTTCCGCCCGAAGCGGCTCGCTCCATGGGTCTCAGCCGACCCATCGGTGCCCTGGTCAGCGGCGTCGATCCCCGCTCGCCCGCAGAAGCGATCGGCTTGCAGAAAGGTGACTTGATCCTGCAGTTCAACCACGTAGAAGTGGAAGATGACGACCACCTGGTCACTGTGGTCGGCCTCTCGCCCATCGGGCAGGATGTGCCCATCCTTGTCTTGAGGAAGGGCAAGACCTACCCCACGATGATCACGGTCGCTTCGCGCCCGACTCCGGAGCAAGCGGCTGGCGAGGGTTCCTCGACTCGTGCTCCGATCGATACGGTCCAGCCGTACCAGATCGACGCGCCCGTCAGCGATCGATAACGTCGGGGTGCAGCTCAACGCAGGCCCAAGCCTGCAGCGCAAAACCAAGCCCGGCGAACGTTGACTTGCATCAACGTCCACCGGGCCTCGCGAGTTGCTCCCAAGCTCTCCGTAATCCGATGGACCGGTCCCGCGGTGCTCGGGCGAGCAGACTGTCGCTGCGCGTTACTTATTCAGCTTTTCTTCAGCTGCTTGCAGCTGCTGTTTCAAAGACTCAATCTCCGTCCGAAGTGCTTCGATTTGCTTGGATAGATCCACATCACCCTGACTACGCAACATCAGGACCTTCCCGGGAATCAATGACTCAACGTCCAAATCGGGAACGGCAAGGTCTAGCGCAATCTGCGGGATCGGAACCTCGATCGGCTGACTGCCCATCAAGCCAGGCACGAAGATTCGAACCTGGCCATCCTTGCCTTGGGTTTCCAACCGCAGTTCCTGCTTCACGTCTGCGCCGCCACTGGCCTCATCCGCGTCGGCGGCATGCCCGGCATGCTTCTGCTGAACTCGGGCCGTGATCTTGATCTGGCCTTCCCCGACTCCCTCCAGTGATTCGACGAAGGGCTCAATCGCCTTCTCCACCATCTCCCCGATCGACTCACCGAGTTCTTCCAGCTTTTCAGGGGTCGTCTCCCATACCTTTCCGTCAAGCTCCAGGCGAAGTTTGGGAGAATCCTCATCCTCCAGATCCACGGTCAAAGACAGCGAATGACCGGCTTCGTCATCGCCGGCTTTTTCGTCACCCGTAATGGTGATTGCCGGTCCCAGTCGCAGTACATCAATGCTTTTCCCCTGTCCCAACTGCTTCAGCTGCTCTTCCAGCTGCTTGACTTGTTCCGGATCATTCAGCCCAGATTGCTTGAGCAGTTCGAGCAATCGCGCATGGTCGTTCCCAACGTTTCCCGCCGGTACGCCCACCACTTCCAGCGGTTTTCGTTCGACGGGCGTGATTTCCAGCTCGATCCGCTCTCCCTTCCGTTGAACCACAATCTTCGATGAGTTTGTGCCGGCTACTTCCACGGCCTTCCTCAAGCCGGCGACATCCTTGATTTCCTGTTCTGCGAAACTCAACAGGATATCGCCCGCTTGGATGCCGATCTGTTCTGCCGGTGAGTCTTCGGCGACGCGTTCGACAAACAGCCCGGAGTTGATTCCCAAGTAGGCATGGAGCTGAGGACTGACCTCTGCCACGCCAAGGCCCAACATATAGCGGGGCATTTCGGACACCTCGACGTCAATCAAGTTACCTGCCGAATCAACGGTGGCGCCCTGCTCGACATCCGATGCAGCTGCTGACTCTCCCACTTGCACGACAGCCACCTTGTGGGTGGGCTCTGACACGCGGCCAAGATCAAGCAGGATCACTTCGCGGCGTTGACCGGTAGCGGGCTTTTCCGCCTCTTGCGCAGCGCACCAGCCCGATGCCAGGCAGCACGCGCCAGCGACTCCGCCGATCAATAGCCGATTGGTTCTTCCCCATTCCTTCATGTGCTTCGCTCCGTGTTTAGAAACAGAACTTCCCCAGTGAGATTCCGACAACAAACCTGTCTCGCATGGCCAGAACGCCGTGGCTTGCACGATCACAGCGTTCGCTCGGCAAGCGGCTTGACTTCCAGCCGCTGCACCGGCACAAGCGCCTGCTGACCATTGGGCATCCGCACGGGCAGCCAACCCGACTGGGTTGTGTAATCGAGTTCACGATCGGACAACCATTGCATGAGCTGCTGCATTTGCGCATCGCTTTCCGGTGCACTGCGCAGCATGGGCACAGGTCGAGAACTCTCCCCTTGGCCGACAAACGTGATCAAACGGCTGAGGTCGACCGGACCAGAACTCGCGGCTGGAGATGCCGCGGGCTCCTTGCCAGTCAATGACCCGCCGGCGGCCGCTCCCATCGCAGCGGTGTTGATCGCGATCCGAGGCTCGGTCGAAGACCGAGCACTCTCGAACTGCGAGAACTTCCCGGCACCGAAGGCCGCAAACGCCGTGGCGGCGATTGCAGCAATCCAGCGCCAGTGATTTGCCGGTGCTGGACGGACGGAAGTCTCTGGCGCAGGCCGCAGCATGGCTCCTTCCGCATGCATCGCATGGCACCGCGCAACATCGAGCCCCACAGGTTCTTCGAGCCCGTTGTCGCGTAAGGCCTCCTCGAATACCTGGGCTTCAAGGAAGGCGAGCGCACATCGTCTCCACCCGTCGGGTTCCTGCTGGCATGCCTGCAGGACCTCGCGCCGGGATTCGTGATCCAGTTCTCCATCAACCAACTGCTGCAACTGGTAATCGTTTAGTCCAGCCATCGGCACATTCTCGATCGTCAAAAACAGATCGTCTGAAATCGAAGCGAATCCGCGACAGGTCGCTTGCAGGCGTCCGCCTGCAGTCGGGTCATGAGGGGACCAGCGCTATCCGTCATGGATCGTTCAACAACTGCCTCCGCAGCGCCCCCCGGGCACGATGCAACCGCGACTCCACCGCCGCCTGGCTTGATCCGAGCCTTTCCGCGATCTCCGCGTAGCTCATCCGATGCGCATATTTCATCAACAGGATTTGTCGATCGCGGTCCGGCAGACGACTCATGCCCTGCTGAACCTGGCGATGTCGTTCGGCACTGATTAACCACTGCAATGGGTCACTCTGGGGACCCGCGGATTCCTCCGTCGCGGTCGTTCTCGCAAAGCCTTCCAATAACCGGTTCCGCCGGGCGTGGCGTCGGCGATACAGCACGACCTGCCGGACAGCGACCCGATAAAGCCAAGGCCCATACGCTCCCGCATCCGCCGGAGGATTCGCGGAGGCAGCCGCGGCCAGCGCAACTTCCTGCAACACTTCATCCACGGCCTCGCGATAGGGCAACCGCGCAGCGATCACCGATCGCAACCATGGTTCATGGTCCGCGACGGCTTCGGCCAGTCCGCTGGCAGTTTGACTCACTGGCTGCTCCCCTCACCGCTTGGCTCCGCCACTACCCTTTTCCTCCGCTGCCAGTGCCGACATATTGCCGCTGACGGCCGCGTCTTGCGAAGATTTTCCAGGCACGCCCCCTCGGCACACTACCTCGCATTGCAGAGTAGTGACCGTTCGGGCGATTTCGGCCTGCTTCGCCCCTGATCGTGGACCCATGACCGTTTTCCGGGAGAGGCTCGATGTCCGCAGCAACCCCTATCCGCGCCGTGTCGCTGGCCGCCGTCTTGCTGGGCACCGCAACGTTCGCTGTGCCGCGGAGTGTCTTGGCAGAGGAACCGACGAAAATGCGAATCGATCAAGATGCGTTCGGCACACTGGCGGATGGCCGTACGGTGACCCGTTACCGCCTGACCAACAAGCGAGGTCATTTCGTCGAGCTGATGGATTGGGGCGCTACGCTGATCGGCGTGCACGTTCCCAACCGGCAGGGCAAGCTCGAAGATGTCACTCTCTCTTTCCCATCGCTGCAGGGGTACCTTCAGCGACACCCCTATTATGGATCGACCGTTGGCCGTTTCTGCAATCGGATTGCCGGCGGCTCGTTTGAGATCGACGGGCAGCGTCACACGTTGGCAACCAACAATGGCCCGAACCATTTGCATGGCGGGTTAGTTGGCTTCGATGCTCAACTCTGGGAAGGCACCTCGACCGTCGGCACCGATCAACTCAGCGTCGAGTTTCGACTCCACAGCCCAGACGGCCAGGAAGGATACCCCGGCAACATGGATGTCCTGGTCCGCTATTCGTGGAACGATCGCGATGAATTGCGAATCGACTACGAAGCGACTTCCGACAAGGTAACCCATGTCAACCTGACGAATCACGTCTACTTCAATCTGGGAGGCGCCGGCAGCGGACCTGTCACCAAGCACCAGTTGCAGGTCGCCGCCGATCAGGTGCTCGATGTCGACGAAGGCCTGATTCCAACCGGTGAGTACCGAGACGTTGCCGATACGCCGCTCGATTTCCGACAGCTCCATGCGATCGGTGAGCGGATCGATCAATTGCAGGCAACGCGCGGCTACGATCATTGCTTCGTGGTGCAGGGCCAGCCCGGCGACTTGCGGACTGCGGCCTTTGTGATCGATCCAGTTTCCGGACGGACCCTGGATGTGCTGACAACTCAGCCAGGCGTTCAGCTATACACCGCCAACCATCTTGGTGGCGATGCGAGCCAGGGTGGCTTGCACCAGTACGGTGGATTCTGTTTGGAAACACAACATTACCCTGACGCGCCGAACAAGCCCTCGTTCGCCTCCACTTTGCTTCGCCCGGGGGAAACGATGCGTGAGTCGACTGTCTACCGTTTCGGCGTTCAGTAGTCCCGAAGGCCGAGCGATCCCTCGGGTCGCTCACGGATCATCGTGGCCAATCGCCAGAAGTTGTTCTTTACCGTGCGGAAAGGGTTGGCAACTTGGAAGCTCTCATCACGCTCCTGCCTGGCGATGGCATTGGCCCGGAGATCGTCGCGCAGGCACATCGCGTCCTGCAGCGGATCGCTGCGAAATTTGGCCACGAGTTCCGGTTCCAAACCCTGTTGATGGGCGGGATTGCGATCGACGAGACGGGTGATCCGCTGCCAGCTGAAACGCTGGCTGGTTGCCGTCAGAGCGATGCCATCCTGCTGGGCGCGGTGGGTGGCCCGAAATGGGACGATCCCTCCGCGAAGACGCGCCCCGAGGCTGGTTTGTTGCGGATCCGCAAGGAACTTGGCCTGTACGCCAACCTGCGACCCATCGTGATGTTTCCCGAACTTGTGGATGCGTCTCCGTTAAAGCGCGAGATCGTCGAGGGAACAGATATTCTGTTCGTCCGTGAACTGACCGGCGGGATTTATTTTGGCCCGAGCGGCCGTGAAATGCGCGATGGCGTCGAGTGCGCCTTTGCCACGGCCATCTACAGCGTGCCAGAGATTGAACGGGTCACGCGCTTGGCCGCGCTTGCGGCGCGACAGAGGCGTGGCAAGCTGACGATGGTGGACAAAGCGAATGTCTTGGAGCCCAGCCGTCTCTGGCGACAGGTTTGTGAACGAATGATGCGGAAAGAGTTCCCCGACGTTCAGTACAACGTCGTGCTGGTCGATGCGATGGCGATGCACTTGATCCAGCGTCCGCGTGATTTCGACGTGGTTGTCACGAGCAATCTGTTCGGCGACATACTCACTGATGAAGCTTCGGTGCTCCCTGGCTCACTCGGCCTTTTGCCTAGCGCCAGCCTGGGTGACCGTCCACCTGGCCTGTTCGAGCCGATTCATGGATCGGCTCCTGATATCGCTGGCCAGGATGTCGCGAATCCTTTGGCAACCATCCTCGCCGCGGCCATGCTCTTGCGGCATGGACTGAAGTTGGAAACGGAAGCGGCGACCATCGAACATGCGGTCCGCACGGTGCTCGCAAATGGTGCGCGAACGCGCGACATCGCGGGGAGCGGACCATCGATCGGGACCGCGGCTATGGGCGAGCACGTTCTGAACTCGATAGGTTAGGCCGAACTGTAAGCGAAGCTCTCTCCACCGCTTTGGTCCTCTTGGCTGCGCTGCGCGCCTCGTGTCACCCACCCCCCGGCGCGTCACGGATCCGCACGGATTCACGACCCGTTCCGCGGGACTG
>Ga0114939_10000213_pt1 | contig 49966 bp, 37 predicted proteins | sample AshMeaCrysSpring_FD_87196 | JGI IMG/M metagenome (GOLD analysis project Ga0114939, IMG submission 87196) | Groundwater microbial communities from Big Spring, Nevada to study Microbial Dark Matter (Phase II) - Ash Meadows Crystal Spring | ecosystem: Environmental > Aquatic > Deep subsurface >...
GAACGATCGGAACGCGACGTCACTTCGAGCTGGTGCGAGCACTCGGGATTGAGAACCAGGAGCCGGCTCTTGTACAGCTCGCTGCACGAGAGGGAGCGAGCAATCTGGGCGTTGAGATCGTCGGCTATCTGTTGCAGTCGGAGAACGGACGTTCGGCTCTCCAGGAGCAGTTGCGTCCAACCGCGGAGACCGCGGCGGCAGCCACGCGCCTTTGCGAAGCGGCAAGCTTGTCGAATGCTGAAGGCCTGACCGACCTGTTGAAATCAGCCTTGGCGAACGAGGGCGATTACTATGACCTCCGCGCTGCGGCGGTACGAGGGCTCGCGCGTCAAACGGCAGGTCAACAGTGGCTGCTCTCAGCGGCCCGCCAGGGAAGTCTTCCCGCAGATATGCGACTGCTGGTTGCCAGTCTGACTCGTCGCTCGAATGACACAGAGGTCAAGAAGGCTGCGGAAGCGATTTTCCCCGCGCCGCCCGCGGATGACCAACATGCCTTGCCACCGATCGAAGAGCTTGCTCAACATTCTGGTGATGCCCAGCGTGGCGAACAGCTGTTTCGCACCGCCGCTACGTGCGCCAACTGTCACATCGTCCGAGGGTTCGGCAAGAGTGTCGGACCTGATCTTTCTGAAATCGGGCAAAAGCTCTCCCGTGAGGCGATGCTCGTAGCCTTGTTGGACCCCAGTGCCGGGATCAGTCACAACTACGAGAATTGGATCGCGCTGCTTGATTCCGGACAGGTTGTCAGCGGGCTGAAGATCAGTGAAACCGACTCAGAAGTAGTGCTGCGGTCCGCCGATGGGATCGACCAGCGGCTCGACCGGGAAACAATTGAATCGCTGCAGAAGAGCGAGAAATCGCTGATGCCGGAAAATCTGCACCACAACTTTGATCTGGGCGGACTGATGGATCTCATCGAGTACATGACCAGTTTGCGATCGTCGTCGGGCTGACCCCCCCACCTGCAAACCGACGAGCGAGTGAACCCAGGTCTTGGAACCAGGGAACGTCGGATCCACCCTGCCGACGTGCAGGCAGGAAAGTTAGAATCCGATCTTCGAGTCCGCAGTCCGGTCCTGCCACACATGAGTGACTGGCTTGGCCATTTCGCGAGCGGACTGCGGTCCGGCGGCGATGCTCTGGAAATGATCGAACCTCTCCCTTCCTGCTTGAAGCTCGATGGTTCGAATCGCCTGACTTCACGAACACAAACCTTTGCCGAGAATTCCCGATGAGCGACTGCGATTTTGGTTTGATTGGTTTGGCTGTGATGGGCGAAAACCTGGCCCTCAACGTAGAAAGCCGCGGATATCGTGTCGCCGTCTATAACCGATCGACGGACAAGGTCGACGAGTTCATTCGTGGCCGTGCGGCCGGCCGAAACTTTCAGGGCTGCCATTCCGTCGAAGAATTCGTCAAGGCGGTCAAACGCCCGCGAAAGCTGATGATGCTGGTAAAGGCTGGGCCGGCGGTCGATCAATTGATCGACCAAATGCGGCCGTACCTCGCTCCCGGCGACATCCTGATTGATGGCGGCAACACGCATTTCGCGGATACGGAGCGCCGAACCAAAGCCGTGGAGGAGATGGGCTTCCTGTATGTCGGCAGCGGAGTTTCCGGAGGAGAAGAAGGAGCATTGAAAGGACCTAGCCTGATGCCCGGGGGAAGTCCCGCGGCATGGCCTCAGATCCGCGAAATCTTTCAGGCGATCGCTGCCAAGGTCGGACCGCACCACAACATCCCTTGTTGTGAATGGGTCGGACCCCGCGGCGCTGGGCACTACGTAAAGATGGTTCACAACGGGATTGAATACGGTGACATGCAGCTGATCTGCGAAGCCTACCACCTGCTGAAGGAGTTGGGCGGTCTGAGCAATCCCGAACTGTATGACGTGTTTGACGACTGGAACCGTGGCGAATTGCAGAGCTACCTGATCGAGATCACGCGCGACATTTTCAGCGTCAAGGATGACAAGACAGACGGTTACCTCGTCGACCAGATCCTCGACGTTGCCGGCGCGAAAGGTACGGGCAAGTGGATGAGCCAACTGGCTCTGGACCTGGGAGTCCCCAGCACCCTGGTAACGATGGCGGTGTTTGCCCGCGGCCTGTCCGCGCAAAAGGAAGCTCGAGTTCGCGCGAGCAAGGTCCTGGGTGGTCCGGCTGGCCCGTCCAACTCGGCGTTCCGGGCCGTGATTCAGGAGATGCTCACCAATCGCAATGCTTTGATCGAAATGGTCCGACAAGCACTGTATGCATCCAAGATCATCAGCTACGCCCAGGGATTCGTTCAACTGCAGGAAGCAAGCCGTGAACATCAATGGAGCTTGAATTACGGTGACTGCGCATTGCTCTGGCGCGGTGGCTGTATCATTCGCGCTCAGTTCCTCGATCGGATCAAGGAGGCGTTTGACGAACGGCCGGATCTGGAGAACCTGTTGCTTGCCCCTTATTTCCAAGAGGCTGTGATGCGGACGCAGGCCTCATGGCGGGCGATTGTGGCGGCAGCCAGCATCGTGGGGATCCCCGTTCCTGCCTTCAGCACGGCTCTGGCCTATTACGACAGTTACCGCCGTGACCGGCTGCCGGCCAATCTGTTGCAGGCCCAGCGAGATTACTTCGGCGCGCACACGTTCCAGCGCGTCGATGATCCTGCATCATTCCACGCCGAGTGGCTGGAGCTTCGTCGGCCACCTCGCGACTGAGTAGGATTCCGAGAAACCGAGCATGCGCGATTGCTACGTCGCGCGTCACTCGGCCGCCGCGCACCTTGTGATCGAGGGCTGCGCGGTGGCCCCTGCCAGAAACTCAGTGCAGCCGTCGTCCGGTGATCAGCGGACCTGCGCGAGGATTCTGTGACCTTCTCCTGTGGCCTGCCGCTGGCTGCCTGGATGTTAGACTGTCGGGCGACCGCGATCGGCCGGGCGGACGTTGCGCCCCAATGGCCAATCCGGCACCACGCAAACAACAGCCTCGAACCGGACCGCGTGACCGCACATGGCTCATACGATCGTGATCTTCGGTGCGTCGGGCGACTTGACCAGCCGCAAGCTGATTCCCGCTCTCTACCGCCTGCATCAGAAACAACGGTTGCCACCCGACACGCAGATTGTCGGCGTTTCCCGAAGCAGCTTCAGCGACGAACAGTGGCGGGAACAGTTGCAGCAGTCGACTCAGAAGTATGCTCGCGACACATACACTCCAGACAGCTGGGCTCTATTCAGCCAGACCGTGCACTACCATCCAGGGGACATCAACGCCCCCGAGGATTTCCGCAGCCTGGCGGCCCGTCTCGGAGTGCTGGAACATGCCAAGCAGAAAGTGGAGCGGCTGTACTATCTGTCGACCGCCCCCCAACTCTATGAAACCGCGATCGCCAACCTCGGACTGGCAGATCTTGCCCGAGAAGAACATGGCCGCAGGCGGATCGTCATTGAAAAACCATTTGGCACGGATCTGCAGACGGCGCGACAACTGAACAATGCGATCCATCGTGTCTTCAAAGAAGATCAAATCTACCGCATCGACCATTATCTCGGTAAGGAGACTGTCCAGAACCTGATGGTCTTTCGCTTTGCGAATGCGATTTTCGAGCCGATCTGGAACCGCAATTTTGTGGACCATGTGCAGATCACGGTCGCCGAGGAGGTGACTGTCGGGCGTCGTGGCGGATACTACGACCAATCGGGGATTCTCCGCGATATGTTCCAGAACCATCTGCTGCAGTTGATGATGATCACAGCAATGGAGCCGCCCGCGCGATACGACGCCAACCTGGTGCGAGACGAAAAAGTCAAGGTCTTGCTCAGCACGCGCCCGAAAGTGGGCGGCGACTATGCCGCCGATTCAGTCCGCGGACAGTACGAAGGCTATCGGCAGGAAGAGGGAGTGCCCACGGGAAGTGACACGGAAACCTTCGCTGCCCTGAGACTGTATATCGATAACTGGCGGTGGAAGGGCGTCCCGTTCTATCTGCGCAGCGGAAAGGCAATGAGCTGTCGCACGACGCAAATCGTGATCCAGTTCCGCGAACCGCCGCACCTGCTGTTTTCCTCAGGAAAGACCCGGACCTTTGAAGCCAATCGGCTGGTCATTCAGGTCCAACCCGCCGAAGGAATTCAGCTGCACTTTCAGACGAAGGTCCCCGACACAGAAATGAAGACTCGGATGGGAGAACTGGATTTCCGCTTCCAACCGACTGACGGCGGCGAGTTGCCCGATGCCTACCAACGCCTGCTGCTTGATGCGCTGATCGGCGATGCAAGCCTGTTCGCCAGGAGCGATGAAGTCGAACTGGCTTGGGGAATCATCGATCCGATTCTCGCCGCGTGGCGGAGCCCGGCGGCACCTCCATTGCAATACTATTCACCGGGTGGTTGGGGGCCCGAATGGTCCACCGACTGGATGCGGCAGCAAGGCCGCGAATGGTTCGACGTTTGCCCCGTCCTCCGTTGAGCAGTCCGTTGCCCGTGGCGAAACGCCGTCAATCGGCGGCCTCCCCATTCGCTTCATCATCCGCACCAACATCGTCCCACGCGTCCTCTTCGGACTCACCTTCCACAAACACCCGCTCGCAGAGGACGTGGTCATCGGCCGCCTCGGCCAACGGTCGCTCATCCAGACTCAATTCTCGCTGCTGTCCGCCTCCTGCCGCGGGTCGCTCACGCTGATCGAGATACAACTTGATTGGCACCTCCGCAAATGGGCCCAGATCGCGGAGAATTCGCAACAAATAGCGTCGATAGTCCTCGCTGAAAGCCTCTGGATGATTGCATTTGAGCACGATCGTCGGCGGTTCAATGCCAACTTGCGTGCCGAAGTAGATACGCGGCCGCCGCTGACGAAACATCGGTGGCGGGTGATCGCGGAGAGCCAGCTGAATGATCCGATTGACTTGACTCGTGGTCAATCGACTCTGCGCCTGCTTGTAAAGCATCTGCGCATGATTCAATAGCGCCTTCACATTCTTTCCGCTTTGACCCGTGATGAACGCGATGGGGACGTGGGCCATCGTGGGAAACGTATGTCGCAGGTACTGAGCCCAACGCTCGGTTGGAATGGTTCCTTTGACCTTATCCCATTTGTTGACCACGAAGACCGCCGGGCGATACTGATCGGCAATGTAGCCGACCAGCTGCTTGTCGACCTTACTGACCTTTTCTGTGGCATCAAAGAACATCAGCACCACGTCCGCGCGACGAATGCTCCGCTGAGCGCGGTGTGTGCTGTAGAACTCCAGGTCGGTCCGCACCGATTTGCGCTTCCGCAGACCGGGAGTATCAATTGCCATGAACCGGTGACCGTCCAGTTCGAAGTCCACGTCGACGCTGTCGCGCGTTGTGCCCGGGACCTCACTGACGATCATTCGCTCTGCCTTGGCCAGGGTGTTAACGAACGTGCTCTTGCCCACATTTCGGCGGCCGACAATCGCCAGCTTCATGCGCGGCGCGACAGGCTGGCGGCGAGCAGATTCAGGCAGCCATTCGACGATCAGGTCGAGCAAAGACTCGCGGCCTCGATTCTGCTTGGTGCTCGTGCACATCAAGTGACCGCGGCCCAGCTTGCGAAACTCCTCCGCTCCGGGATCAAGACCCGCGTGGTCGCATTTATTGACCAACAGGATGATCGGACAACTGACCGAGCGCAATCGATCGGCCACCACTTGATCCAGAGGCATGAGGCCCGTACGGCCGTCAACCACAAACAGAATCAGGTCGGCTGAGTTGATTGCCAGCTCGATCTGACGCTCCACATCCACCGTCAGATCGTCGTCATCGACGATTCCCACGCCCCCAGTATCCGTCAACTCAAAGTAGCGCCCCTGATGTTCGACCAACGTCGAAACACGATCCCGCGTCACCCCCGCACGATCATCGACGATCGCCAGTCGCCGACCAGCGATCCAGTTCATTAGACTGCTCTTCCCGACGTTCGGTCGGCCCACGATCGCAACCTGTGGGACCGCTCGCGAGGCGGGCGCATTCTGGTGCTCCGGAGACCGCTTGGTTTCGGGCGCAGTGGCCTGGGCAGGGGATCGAGAAAGTTCACTCATGCCGCCATGGTGACACGCCCGCGATCCCTGTCCTAGGCAGGATGCATGGGTGGCCTCAAAAATCGTGACCATATCCCAGGGGCCGCCGAACTGCGGCGGCCCAACGACGGCTCCTTCCCCCGAAGTAAACCGCGTTGGAACCGGAACTACGCAATACAGAGTACCAGGCCCACCTCACCCATGCCGCTCAGGCGCTCTTGGAGCACTTGGCGCGGCAAGGGGTGCCGGGCATTCCACGTCCGCGTGAGGTGGCTGCAAGGCCCCCTGAAATGCTCCAGAGAGTTGACGCGCCTGCGGTAAGCGAAGTGGTGCCGCCCCCGCACGCTGGCCTCGGGAGCCCCGCGGTGGGCATGGATCGACCGGATCGCACCGCTCGAATCGACACGGCCCATCGCTCGAGCGAACCGTCCCCGGGGCTTCTCGAGGGGCTACAGCAACCGGCTTCACGCGGGGCCGACGCAGTTCCGTTGGCCTGGGGCGAACCGCTTCCGATTGCAGACAGAAGTTCCGCGCTCGAAACGCTCTGTCACCAGGTCGCCGCTTGCAAACGCTGCGAAGTCCTTGCTCAAAGACGGCTGCATACGGTCTTTGGCGAGGGACCGGTTGCACCCCGCGCTTGCTTCTTCGGCGAGGCCCCAGGAGCCGATGAAGATCGCGAAGGCCGACCGTTCGTCGGCCGCTCCGGTCAACTGCTCGACAAGATGATCGCGGCCTGCCAGTTACAGCGTAGCGAGGTCTATATCCTCAACACCCTCAAGTGCCGTCCGCCCGACAATCGCACTCCGCTGCCGGAGGAGATTGAACATTGTCGGGGATATTTTGAACAACAGTTCGAGATCCTTCAGCCCCAGTTCATCGTTTGCCTTGGGCTTGTGGCACTGAAGGCCCTGTTCCCCGCGGCCAGTTCCGTGGGGACGATGCGGGGCCGGCTGCATCCGTATCGTGGAGCTCAGGTGATTGCCACCTACCATCCGTCATACCTGCTGCGGCAGCCGGATGCCAAGCGAGCCGCATGGTCAGACCTCCAGCTGCTGATGCGTGCCTTGGGCATTCCCCTGCCGAACCGTTAGCAGTCGGCCAGCAGGACCGAATTGCTCCGCACGCCACAGCCGGTTCAGCGAACCGCTCGTGACGCGCCGCCCTGGAGTTACAAGCTTCCACGTGCTACCCCGTCGGGATATGACGGCGATAACGCCGCCGACGGGTTTACCTGTCGTCTGAACCGGCTCTGCACTGCGAATCCCTGAAGCCAGCCCCGGCTTGCTTTCGATGGACGCATGGGATCCTGCGCAAACGAGAGTCGGGCGAATGGTTGCAACGGTTGATCCGATTGGAGTGCGTAAAGCGGCTGTGCTCTTGATGTGCCTGCCGCGGCCCGCGGCGGCCAAGTTGTTGGCAAGATTGCCGCCTCATCAGATCGAAGCGGTCGGCCTGCAGATCGCGCAGAGTGACTTGATCTCAGGCGATGAGCAATCGGCGGTGATCGACGAGTTCCTGCAGAGCAAAGCCAGTGCCCTGAACACGACCGGTGGTGGTTTCGACGCGGCCCGCGAACTGATCACAGTCGCCATGGGCAGCGAGGCTCATGAGTTGCTGGGCAACCTGCAGCAAACGATCGAGGCTCTGCCGTTCGGCTTCCTGAAAAATGTCGATCCAGAAAATCTGCTGGCGTTCATTGCCGACGAACATCCCCAGACGATCGCGCGTGTATTGAGCTATCTGCACCCTACCTATGCGGCTCAGGTACTGGCTGGCCTGAATCCGGACAAGCAACTGGCGGTGATCCAGCGGATTGCCACGATGGGTAATGCAAATCCGGAGGCAGTCACTGAGCTGGAGAAGGGGCTTGAATCACGGCTCAGCAATCTTCTGACGCGGTCGCAGAAGAATGTAGGCGGAATTGGCGCGGTCGCGGAGATGTTGAACGTGTCCGAGCGAAGCGTTGAACGCCACCTGATGGATCAGCTGGCTAAGGAAAATCCTGAACTGATGGACGAGATTCGACGCCTGATGTTTGTCTTTGAAGACATCGTCAAGCTCGCCGATCGGGAAGTTCAAACCTTGCTCAAGAACGTTGAAACAAACCAATGGGCCATGGCTCTAAAGGGCAGTAGCCAGCAACTGCAGGAAAAGGTGATGCGCAACATGAGCTCGCGCGCCGCCGATAACCTGCGTGAGGAAATCGAGTTCCTCGGGGCCGTCCGAGTGAGCGAGGTCGAGGCCGTTCAGCAGAGGATCGTTGACGTCATCCGTCATTTGGAGGACACGGGGCAACTCAGCCGGCCGAGCGGAGACGCACGCGACGACTTCATTTCCTGACCGGCCCGTTTTCCGCCTGCCGCTCCAATCGCATATTCGGCCCGGCGGTCTACCTGCGTCGATCCGCCCGGGCGACCACGCGCGCGGCATGGCAAACCTGCTCAGGAATGGCCGTGATTATCCAGCCGATCAGCCCATTGGTTGGCCACCTCAAATCGCGACCATCTTCCCTTGATCAACCGCTCCTGGGGTACGAATCGGGCTTTATATCGCACGTGCTGATTCGCCTCGATGTACATCCCCAGGTAAAGGTAGCGGCGTCCGGTCTGCCGCGCCCATTCCATTTGCTTCAAAATGCAATAGGTACCCAAACTCAATCGTGGCAGATCCGGATCAAAGTAGCAGTAGACGGCAGACATTGACTGTTGCCCAAGGTCCGTGACCGAAACAGCCACCAAGCGATCGTCGATCCAGCAGGACAGTTCAGCCGTCTCGCAACAGGAGTCGACGAACGCCCGCTGATACTCATCTGCGTGAATCGGATTCCCGTCGACCTCCAGGCCTCGAGTTCGACGGTGTCTGTCGTAGAGGTCCATTCTTTGGCGATCGACGTTGCAAGGCCCGAGCTGGACCGTCAGATGACGGTCGCCGCGCTGCAGGACGCGACGGAGCGAGGGGGTGATGGGAAAGTCGGTTGCATCGACTCGCGTGGGCTCACATGCCTGGCAGCGAGGGCATGCCGTGTAATAAGTCAGAATCCCGGTGCGACGAAAACCTGCGGCCAACATCGCGTCCAATTCGGTCCCAGTCAACGGAGGGCCAAACAGCATCGGCATCCGCGCCATTTGGGAGTGCAGGTACGGGCAGGGTTGCAACTGATCATAGACGATCGTTCGCTCAATCCATCGTTCGGCGGAATCCATCGCACCGTTCCTCCGCGCAGGTCGCTGCCGAGTCCTGCCAATGTTTTCAGCTCAGGACGAACGAATCGCGAAGGGCTGCTGGATATGGAAGCGAGTCAAGACAAGCACGCCGACTGTTTTCAGAATGATTCCGGAGTTCCGTAGTTCGCATAGTCAGCGAACTCCTGGTGTCGTGCCGGAGCCTTGTCCAGGAATCGAGTAAACTCCTTTTCCCACACAAGTTCCACTTCACCGACCGGGCCATTGCGCTGTTTGGCGACAATAATTTCCGCTTCGCCAGCAAACTGCTCGCGAGCTTCTCCGCGATGAAAGTACTCTTCGCGATGGACGAACATCACGACGTCCGCATCCTGCTCGATGGCTCCGCTTTCTCGGAGATGGCTGAGGCGAGGGCGATGATCCTTACTGTCTTCAGCTTGTCGATTGAGCTGCGCCAGGCAAAGCACCGGAACCTGCATCTCGCGGGCAAGTCCCTTCAACCGGCGAGCGATCTTGGCGACCTGTTCCTGCCGCGGATCCTTTGAGTTATCCGGCTCAATCAGCTGCAGGTAGTCAATGACGATCAGTCCCAAGCCCTCGGCCCGCCGCTTGATTCGCCGAGCAGCGGCCGCAATTTCAGAAACACTACGGCTGGGCGAGTCATCGACATAAAATGGCGCCGTCGAGATCTCATTTGCCTTTTCGACCAGACGCATCCGCTCATCCTGCGAGATCGTGCCGTTTCGCAGCCGATGACCGTTGACCCTTGCCAACGAGCAGAGCATCCGGTCCGCCAATTCAATGGCCGACATTTCCAGGCTGACAAACAACACGGGGACACGCGACTGCAAAGCCACGTTCTCAGCGATGTTCATCGCCAAGGCTGTTTTGCCCATGCTCGGCCTTGCGGCGAGAATCACCAGTTCCCCGTTGTGCAGGCCGCCCGTGAGTGCGTCGAAGTCTCGAAACAGGGTATCGACGCCGCCCTGCGTGTGCTCGCCACGCAACCGAGCGTCGATGCGGTCCATGGCTTCGTGCAAGATATCGTTGATGCTGCTGACGGCCTTTGCGGCTCGGCCGTCCATGATGGCGAAGACCTTCTGTTCCGCTTGGCCCACCAGCCGATGTGACTCGACCTGCTGTTCATACGCGTCGCGCAACACTTCCGTGCATGTATCGATCAGGCGGCGATAGGTCGCTTTTTCATGGACAACGTTCGCGTAGTACAGTGCATGCGCCGCATGAGGGACGGCCACCGCTAATTGACCGAGAGCCGCGGCGCCACCGACCGCCTCATAGCTGCCGGCTCGCTTCAGCCGATCAACCAGCAGCGTCACATCGATCTTGCTGCCCTGATCATGCATCTCTCGAAGAACTTCATAGATCTTCCGATGCGCATCATGATAGAAGTCGTCGGCGCGCAACAGCGAGGCGATCTCATCGCACACCTCGGGCATTAACAGAATGCTCCCAAGGACGCCCATCTCCGCATCGAGATCGAACGGTGGGGGACGCTTGAGCACCTCGCTGACGGGTGCTTCCGGCGCGTTGCGAGCGGGTTTCTTGCTGCTTTCGCGGCTGACCGACGACATTGACAGACCTCCTGCAACACCGAGCCGTGACGCTCGGTTCTCCATTGGATCAGCCGCATACAAGACTTTGGCAGATGGACAGACGCATGCTCCCCATCAGCTAAAACAGACAGGATACCGGCTACGAGCCCGTCGGAACTACGCGGCGCGGTGCCTGCAAACGAACGATCGACGCCGTTCCGTCCAGCCACCGCCCCGCCAACAGCACACCCTACGCGCCCGTCCCGGCGGAGCTCGAATGTAACGCGGAACACGCGGGCTACAAGGCGATGGTGACGGTCTTTGTCTCGAGGTAGGGACGGAGGCCCTCCTCGCCCAATTCGCGGCCCTGACCACTCATCTTGTACCCGCCAAATGGAGCGGCGGCATCGAATACGTCGTAACAATTGACCCACACCGTACCGGCCCGCACACGCGCGGCGAACTGATGGGCCTTGCTCAAATCCCGCGTCCACACCGCAGCAGCCAGGCCGAAAAACGTGTTATTGGCCCGCTGCAGCAGCTCCTCACGGTCGCGAAATGTGAGAACACTCATCACCGGTCCGAAGATCTCTTCCTGCGCGATCGCCATCCGATCGCCAACACCCGTGAAGACGGTGGGCTGGATGAAGTAGCCTCGATCACCAACTCGCTCGCCGCCGGTAACGCATTTCGCACCTTCATGCCGCCCCTTTTCGATGTAGCTCATGATCTTATCGAACTGAGCGCGATCGATCTGTGGTCCTTGGTCGGTATCCGCAGCGAATGGGTCGCCAACCCGTCTGCGGCGGGTCATTTCGGTCAGTTTTTCGATGAACTGGTCGTGAATCTCTTCTTCCACAAACACACGACTGCCGGCACAGCAGCACTGACCCTGATTGAGATACAACCCGATGTAGGCACCTTTCACGGCGGCTTCCAGATCCGCGTCGGCGAAGATTACGTTCGGGCTCTTTCCACCAAGTTCAAACGTCAAGCGTTTCAGCGAGTCCGCTGCATCCCGCATGATGATCTGGGCAGTCCGGTGCTCACCGGTGAAGGCGATCTTGTCGACTCCCGGATGTCGCACCAGTGAGGCGCCTGCGGTGGGACCGAACCCGGGCACCACGTTGATCACGCCATCCGGGAAACCGGCGTCCTGAGCCAACTGCGCAACCCTCAAACAACTCAACGGCGTCTGTTCCGCCGGCTTCATGACGACGGTGCATCCCGCGGCCAACGCCGGTCCCCACTTCCACGCGACCATCAACAGGGGAAAGTTCCACGGAATGATCTGACCAACAACCCCTACAGGTTCCTTCCTCGTATAGCAGAGGTAATTGCCGCGGATCGGGATCGTGGAACCATGAATCTTGTCCGCATATCCGGCGTAATAACGAAGACAGTCGACCACCAGCGGCAAATCGCCATGGCGAGAATCCTTGAAAGGCTTGCCGTTGTCGAGCGTTTCCAAGCCTGCCAACTCGTCGATTTCGTCTTCGATGAGGTCGGCCAAGCGGTTCAACAGCCGACCCCGATCGCGAGCGTCCATTTTGGGCCAGTCACCGGACTCGAATGCCTTCCGCGCCGTCTTCACGGCTCGATCGATATCCGCAGCATCGCCTTCAGCGACTTGCGCGATTTCTTCCTCGGTCGCCGGATTGTGGGTCGCAAACGTCTTTCCACTCGCGGCGTCCATCCACTCACCGCCGATGAAGCATTGGGTGTGGCGGATTTTTGGGGGTGCGGTAACTGCTTCGATTGTTGACATATCGGATTCCCCTGAATCGAGGGCGGGAATATGAGCGAATCTGCTCGACGATCGGTGAGGCTGCCACCGGGCTCGCGAGGCCTCGACCGTCACCTGCCTGATTCTACCCCCTGCGCGGGGCCGGAAACACCAAGGACCTTCGCGGCGGGGCGGCTGGGGTTAGGATGATCTGCCGTCAGTGGGTGGTCACGGTCAGTTCATTGCGGGCATCGCCGGAACATGGAACAAAGTTTCTTGGCTTGGCTGCGTGGGCGCCAGCGGACTCTACCTCAAGTGGAACTGGGAATCGGCGATGACGCCGCGGTCATCCATTGGCCCGCTGAGTCGGTCATTGCCACGGTCGACACGATTGTTGATGGCGTTGACTTCAAGCTCCATGAGCACGATCGAGCGTCGATCGGTCGAAAGGCATTGGCCGTCTCCCTCTCGGATATTGCGGCTATGGGTGCCGAGCCGGTGGCCGTGCTTGTCAGTCTCCAGTTGCCCAAGGAGCAACCAGCTCAACTGGCCGCGGCGCTGTACGAAGGCCTGCTGGAATTGGCCAGCGAATACAAGGTCGCGTTGGCAGGTGGTGATTTGACGGTCGCCGCCGCTCCTCTCGCTTTGACCACGACAGTTTTGGGCGCTCTACCTGCTGGTCAGACTGCATGGACTCGTCGCGGTGCTCAGGTCGGAGATCTGGTTTGCGTCACGGGTTCCCTCGGTGGAAGCATCCTTGGCCACCATCTGAAATTTACGCCTCGCCTGCATGCGGCCAGGCAACTGGCCAGGCATTGCTCGATCCACGCGGCGATCGACATCAGCGACGGACTTTCCCTGGATCTCGATCGACTGTGCGCTGCGAGCGGCGTTGGCGTTGAACTCGATCTAATGCAGATCCCGATTGCTCCGGCCGCGTTCGAGTTGTCTGGTGGCGAGCGAGCCGAAGCGCTCGAGCATGCACTTGGAGATGGAGAAGATTTCGAACTCTTGTTGACGATGTCCCCGGAGTCGTTTGACATCGCCTCGACACTCGACCTGGGCGTCCCGCTGACTGTGATCGGCAAGTGCGTCAGTCGCACAGGATTATGGGCAAAACAGGGCGGAAAACTGCACCGACTTAATCCGCGGGGGTACGTGCACGGAGCCGGACCATGAACATTCCGGACAAAGATTCTCTGCAATGCAGCGTGTGGCTGGCAGGACTCGATGAACTCCGCCAGTTTGCGGATCTGCTTGCTGCTGGACTTCCGTCACGAGCTGTTCTCGGGCTGGTCGGAACTTTGGGCGCTGGGAAGACGCAGTTGGTACGATTTCTGGTCGCAGCGAGCGGCGGGGACGCCACCCAGGTCTGCAGCCCCACGTTCGTCCTTTGGCAGACCTACGAAGGACCGATCAGAATCCATCATTTTGATGCATATCGGCTGGCCACCCATGATGCCTGGGCTCAGCTTGGCGGAGACGAAGCCTTCGAGGAAGAAGGCTGGGCGGTCATTGAATGGGCAGATCGGCTGAAGGAGGAATTGCCGGAGGACACTCTCTGGATCGAACTGATCATCCCCGAGCAAGCCGCTTTATCGAGAGTCGCGATTCTGTCCGGCCACTCGGTTTGGGAACCTCTCGCGCGGACCCTGTCAGCCCGCTTTCCAACCGTCGATGGGCCATGAAACGATGACACTTTCGGCGGTCATCCCGCGGCGGCTGCTTGAACGCGTGAGACTGTCCCCAACGGATGTCCTTGCGTCGCATCTGCAAGACAGCGGACTCAGCGACGCCAATGTCTGGAGAGTGCAAGCTGCCGACAACTCATGGGCCGTCCGCTGCTGGTCTCCCAAAGAGGGCCTGCGTGAACGATTGCAACTGATCCATACGGCGCAGCAGCAGGCGCTGCGCAGCGGATGCCAATTCATCGCAGCGGCAATCGCCGACCGCAATGGCAGTCGCTATCTGGAGCACGAGGGCAGAATCTGGGAAATCGCCCCATGGCTGCCTGGCGCCCCTCTCCCTACACACGCCGGGGAATCATCCTTGAAGTCCCAGCGTCTTCGGAATGCCATGTCGGCCTTGGCCGCGCTCCATTCCGCATGGCGCAGGCTGGGGCAACAAACGGCACCCCCTCCGGCCGTTCGCGACCGGATCCGACGCATCGTGGATTGGAGTCGTTCGGAAGGCAATCGTTGGACACAACAAATCTGCGCCGACCAAACGAGCTCACACTTCACCCAAGAATGGTTCAGCCCAGGGAAATATCTTGAGCGTTGGCTGCGCCTCGCTCAACGGGCCGGCCAATGGTGGTTCCATAACGGCGCGGACCTCTATCAGCGGCTGGTCGACCTGCAGGTGCCGCAGGCTCTCCATGCATCACTGCGCGATGTGCGGCGAACACATATCCTGTTCGTTGACGAACATGTCACCGGAGTGATCGATTTTGGCTCCATGCGGCCCGATTGGCCCGCCTTGGACTTGGCTCGTTACTTGGCGGAATCGGCCGGATCCTCGCGGGAGCTATGGCGCGAGCTGACCGAGCAATATGCCAGTTCCGTAGGCAACCGTCCGTTGCATGTCGGCGCGGTGTTGACGCTCGCGGAAGCCACCCAGATCATTGCCGTCGACACCTGGGTCCAATGGCTGTTCACCGCGCCCCATCGTTTTGCTCCGACCGCCCCGGCGGTGATTGAACGCCTCGAGACGCTCGAAACCTGGTTTGCGGCAAGGACTTCAGGCGCAGATTGATCCCCAACCGGCGGGGACCCTCGTCCGATCGGGGGCTCAGCACCCTTCCTAAAGGAAGTTGCGACCCCCTCTCGGTTCGGCGAAAGAACCGCTCGAGTGAACCAAAGCGTACCGGCTGTCGAAAAAAGGCGGGTCGGCTGAAGCCATCGAGACGTCTAGAATGTCCAAGGACGTCCGGCCGCGGTCGAGGTAGGATTTTGGGCCAGACCCGGCTACGCATTCAGTGGAATGGTGCATGAATCGGCGAATGACTCAACCGGTGACGCCAAACTGCGTGGGCCTCTGGATCAGAGGCGTGATTGGGGGCCTGCTCGTTCTCGGGGCTTGCCACAAGCTTCCCGCACAAACGCCTGCTCTTGGCCGCGGGGGCTTCGGTTCACTGGGCGGACTGGAACTGCCTGCTTCTGAGCCCGAGGGGGCGGCGACCGTCAAGTGGGATGCTCGCTGGATCTTGTCAGCGGATGGAAAACAGGGACGCGTCTACGTCCGGGCTGTGCCGCAGGGCAAGTTTTACGTGTACTCGGTTACCCAGCCGCCGGGGGGCCCGCTGAAGACCAAGTTCCAGCTGATGGCTCCGGAGGGTGTCCGTCTCCGAGGGGAGCCTCGCCCGAATGTCCCTCCCGAAGCTCACGAGTATCCGGTTTGGCCGGGATTGGTCGTGGAAGAGCACTCGAGCCCCGTGACCTGGGAATTGCCCTTCACGGTTGACGGTCCGATCGAACCGAAGACGGTGGAAATCAAGGTCGTGGCAACCGGCCAAGCTTGCGAGAAGGACGGCGCTTGCATTCCTTTCAAGGAGACTCTCGTCGCCGAGTTTGCGGGGAGCTACGTCGATACCTCGGCCGAGCAACCGTACCGCGGAAAGCGGAGTCACAGCGAGTGGACGATTCGTCTTGAGCCGTCCGTGGTTCGCCCGGGTGAGCAAGCAACGATCATTGTGGGCGTCCAACCGGACACAGATTATCACGTCTATGCCAACCTGGAGGATGAAGACCAGAACACCACTTTGTTCGTGATCGATCAGCGCGCCGACCTGAAGTTTGGTGCGCCACAGGCATCGCGGGATTTCGTGACCAAGGAGTTAGCTCCGGGGCTGCCACCGGCCAGTTACCACGTCGGTGCCGTGGAGTGGCGGATTCCGGTGAAGGTCCCTGCCAACGCAGCAGCCGGATCGCGAGAAATCAGCGGCCTGGTCGCGTATCAGACATGCACGGACTCAAGTTGCGATCCGCCGACAGCCCTCCGGTTTACGTTTCCGTTGACCGTGGGTGACGCTCCGTCGAACGAAGCCGTGTTTGCGATCGTGCAAGAGGCAAAGGCGAAGGAAGTTATTGAACATTCAGATCGCCTCAGTTGGTCCCAGTCTCTGGCGGTTTCGGATAGTGCGGCCGAACCTCAGGCGAAAACCGAAAAGGATCCGGCTTCAGGGCCTTCGAACGCGTCGTCTCCCTCTCAAGTTGCCAGTCCACGCCTTGGCTACCTTGCGATTTTCGGCCTCTCGCTGCTGGGTGGACTACTGCTGAATGTGATGCCTTGCTCGTTTCCTGTAATCGGCTTGAAGGCAATGTCGATTGTGAAACAAGCGGGTGAGAGTCGCCGTCGTGTGATCGCGTTGAACGCCTGGTATGTCCTGGGCATCCTCATCTTCTTCTGGACACTCGCAGCGATCGTGCTCGTTGCGCGGGCTGTCTTTCAGACGACCGTTGTGTTGGGTGAGCAGAACATCTACGAGCCGTACAACATCGCGATGACCTTGATTGTCTTCTCGCTTGCGTTGAGCTTGCTCGGATTCTGGGAATTGCCGATCCCTGGGTTCGCGTCCAGCCAAACCGCCAGCAAGCTGCAGCACCAGGAAGGTTGGTTAGGATCGCTGTTCATGGGAATCTTTACAACGCTCCTCGCGTTGTCGTGCGCCGCGCCTGGGATTGGGATTGCGACCGGATATGCGATCCCAGAGCCGGCGTGGGTGGTCATTACCATCTACACATGCCTCGGCTTGGGAATGGGCTTTCCATTCCTGCTGATCGGTGCGTTTCCGGCGTTGTTGAAGTTTTTGCCCAAACCCGGCATGTGGATGGAGCACTTCAAGCAGTTCATGGGCTTTCTGATGCTCGGCGCCATGGTGTTCCTGTTCTGGAGCATCAGCGACAAGAATCGCGTGGCGACTTTGGCGGCGATGATCGCCACGTGGTTCGGGCTTTGGCTTGCCACGCGCGTGCCACCCTACGCGCCATTGGGCAAACAGCTGTTTGCCTGGTCTTCGGGCGCCGTGCTTGCCGCGGTCATCGGTTGGGGCAGCTTTCAAATGCTTGTCCCGGGGCCCACTTTGATCGCATGGGAGCCCTATGATCCGGCGCGGCTTGATCAGCTTCGAGCGCAAGGCAAGACGGTGATGATCGATTTCACCGCGGATTGGTGCTTGAACTGCAAGTTGAATTCAGCGATCGCGATCAACCGTCCGGCGGTCGCCAAGTTCTTGGCAGATAACGACGTAGTCGCGATGCTTGCGGACTGGACCGATGGTTCGGATGATATCCGAAAGAAACTGGAAGAGCTGGAAAACCCCTCGATACCGTTCATGGTGATCTATCCTGGCAAACAGCCGGACGCGCCGATCAAGTTGCCGGACATTCTGACGGAGGGAAAGGTTTTGGATGCTTTGCAGCAAGCGGGGCCATCCGTCTCTTCACCGGTAGCCGTACGAACATCCGGGCAGGAGCGGTTGACGGCATCGGTCGACCGTCTGGCATCTTCCGAGTAAGTCGGCGGTTGGGTCGACGGTTGTCGGCCCGTCATACTATGTCGTGATCACCCGCTTGCCCTCATCGCAGCCCGCGTCTGGATATCCACTTTCGGCGGTGTCGATGTGCGAACCAACTCCGCCGACCGATACAGGCGTTTCACTTCAAGACGCTTGTGTCCGGTTCGCCGAGGGCTCGATCGGGCTGAGAGGCGTGAATCTGGAAGTCGCCGCGGGCGAAATCGTCTCGCTGATCGGCCCCTCGGGATGTGGAAAGAGCACGCTCCTGCGAGTCATCGCAGGCCTGCAGCCCCTGAATGTCGGATCGGTGGCGTTTCACCCGCAACCGCTCGTGCCCGGACAACTCGGATTCGTCTTCCAAGATCCTGCGTTGATCCCTTGGCGGACGGCACTCGCCAATGTTCGGCTGCCGCTTGAATTGCTCGGCCGCCAATCCCCCGAGGATGCCACCGCACGCTCGTCGTCCGTTCTGACGGAAGTGGGGCTCGCTGCCGCGGACCACAAAAAATACCCTGCTCAATTGTCGGGCGGCATGCGGATGCGGGTGTCCATCGCCCGGGCTTTGGTCAGCGATCCGTCCGTCTTGCTGATGGATGAACCTTTCGCAGCGCTGGATGATCTGCTTCGCGGCAGGCTCTTGGAACTATTACAGGCCCTGTGGCAAAGGCGGAGGCGGACCATCTTGTTTGTGACGCATAACATCGCCGAAGCACTGTTACTGTCCCAGCGGGTCCTTGTGATGAACGCCGGTGGCGTGCAGGGCGAACTGTCGCTGCCATGGCCCTACCCACGACGGGCCGAGTTGCGTGGTTCGGTGGAGTTCGGTGAGGTTTACACCCAGGTTTCGCGGCACTTGGCCGAGGCAGGCAATGAGCGTCCCGAATGAGTCCTCGACGGCCAACGTGAGCCGAAGCATCTGGGCTGCCTGTCTGCCGGCCGCCCTGGTCGGACTGGCGAGTTTATTGCTTTGGGAAGCGGCGGTCCGTTATTGGCAGTTGCCGCGAATCCTGTTGCCGTCACCCGTCGAGGTTGCGCGCGCTGCGTGGGACGAGCGAGATGCATTGTGGCGCGGCTCGCTGATAACGGGCGCTGCGGCGCTGTTCGGTTTGCTTTTGGCCGTTTTCGCGGGCACGCTCGTTGCAATCCTGTTCAGCCAATCTCGCTGGTTGCGGACCGCCTTCTATCCTTATGTGATCTTTCTGCAAACCGTCCCCATCGTCGCGATTGCCCCTCTGCTGATTACTTGGAGCGGCTATCGGTTTCGTACGGTGATCCTTGTCGTGGCGATCATCAGTTTGTTTCCAATCGTGTCCAATGTAACCGCGGGCTTGATGAGCATTGATCGCAATCTGCTTGACTTGCACCGACTCTACGGGGCAGGGCGATGGCAGGTGCTCCGCGGATTGCGGATCCCTACGGCGATCGGCTATCTGGTATTGGGGCTTCGAATCAGTGGCGGCCTGGCGGTGATCGGCGCGATTGTGGGAGAATTCTTCGTGGGAAATGGGACTTCCTACGATGGGCTTGGCACCTTGATGACAGGCTGGCAAGCTCGGCAAAGAACCGATGCACTGATGGCCGCGGTGGGTGCTTCGACTATCCTCGGAGTCGCCATGTTTGCCCTGATCAATGGGCTCAGCGGACGTTGGCTGCGACGATGGATCCCCGCGACCCACTGAATCGCTCCGACAAGACAACCAGAGAGCACCCAATCTTTCTTCCCGTCGAAGAATACTCCGATGACTTCACGCGCCATTTCGATCGGATCCTTGTTCCTGCTGCTTGGATGCATCGTGCCAGGTGGGGGCTGCCGTCCCACGACGACCGCCGTCAAACAGGAATCCGGGAGCACCGAGAATGTGGCCACGCCAAGCATGTCGGCGACCATCCAGCTGAACTGGTACCCCGAGGCTGAGCACGGCGGTTTCTATGCCGCCGATGTGATGGGACTTTTCCAAGCGGAGGGCGTGACACCGCAGATCGTACCCGGCGGCCGTGCGGTCAATCCCGGTGGGGAACTTGAGCTGGGCCGATGCAATTTTGCCGTCGTGAACGCCGACGACGTCGTGTTGATGCGACACGAAGGCGCGGATGTGGTTGCCGTGATGGCGCCGATGCAGATCCATCCCCGTTGTATTCTTGTCCGCGAGGATTCTCCCGCAAAATCCCTCAAAGATCTGAAGGGATTCACGCTTCATTGTGAAAAGGGTCGGGCCTTCGTCGAGTACATGCGGCAGCAAGGCCTGCTGGAAGGGGTTCAGGAGGCACCCTACTTTGGCAGCATCGCACCACTGGCCACTTCACCTCAAACCGCGATTCAAGGCTACGTGTTCAGCGAGCCGCTCCTGGCAAAAGAGCAGGGGGTTTCCACGCGGAATCTGATGGTGAGTGAACTGGGATTCAACCCCTATGCCTCCGTGCTCATCACGACGGGCCGGCAAATTCGAGAGAACCCGGCGCTCGTACAAGCCGTAGTCAAAGCCAGTATCGAGGGCTGGCAAAAGTATCTGGATGACCCCGAACGCACGAACGCCCGAATTCTTGCCGAGAATGGTCAGGGCCTGACCGCGGCCGCACTACAGTTTGGCGTCGAACAGATGAAGCCGTTATGTATCACCGCGGAAGTGCCGTCGAGCGATTTGGGGCGGATGGACTCCGCGCGGTGGGACCAACTCGTTCGGCAGCTGGAAGATCTGAAGTTGATCGATCGATCCAAAGTCAAAGCGTCCGATTGCTACACAACCGAGTTCTTACCGTCGGGCTCGACGGGCGCGGTGAATCGCGGAGAATCTTGAAGCGGCCTGCGGATCGCAGGCCGAGCCTTGAGCGATACGTCGAAACAGCAGTTCGCCCGGCGGTTCCCGTTGCTCTCTCTCCCCCGGCTTTTGCCGGAGAAGGTCAGAGCGTGCGAGGCCGCTTGAGACAACGCCTAGCTTGCCAGCAAGCGGGCACCATGTGCCTGTTCGCACGCATTCACGACCGCCGTAGCGATTTGATCGGCGGCGGTGCCGGTCAAGGTGCGATCCGGTCGCTGCAACTGCATTGAAAAGAGCACGCGCTTGCGGCCGGCACCATCCCGCTGCGGATCTCGATAGATCTCACGAAACTGCAGTTCGGTGAGCTCTTGTCCTGCGGCACTTCGAATCGTGGCGGCCAAAGAGGCCCACGGTATCGACTCATCCATGACCAAATTCAAGTCGCGTTGCATGGCTGGAAACGGACTGACCGGACGATACTGCGGCACGCTGCGAGCCGCTGCGAACAATGGGCCCAACGTAAGTTCGGCGTAAACGGTCTGCCGATCGATCTTTAGCTGCTGAACCATCTGGTTGGATACCTGGCCGAAGTAGCCAATCACCGCTGCACCCAGCCGTAACTGATGCGCGATGCCTGTCCGGTCCGGTTCCACGAGCAACGGGACGTCGATGTGCAGCGCACGCAGCAGGCTCTCGACGATCCCTTTCACTTCCAACAGTGGCCGGCCGACAACCATGCCCAGCGTCAGCGGTTCGGATGGCAAAGCGGCAGGTTCGTCGCCAGGCAGGTAGATGCGGGCCACCTCATAAAGCTCCGCATCAAGTTGCGACGCGGTACGATTGGCACGGCGAGAAGCCAGGAGACTCGGCACGAGACTGCGCCGCAGATAATGGGAGCCTTCCAGCAGCGCTTTTTCTGTCTGTAAAGCATCGCGCTTGGTCCACGGGCTCCACAGATCGTCGAGCGCGGCCGTGACAACGCTGGGAGTCATGGCCTCATCCAGACCCGCGGCTGCGAGCACGCCGCGAAGCTTTTCGAGCAACTCGTCTTCCAATCGCATCCGGCTGCTGATGACCGGCACTGGCACGTCCGCCGGAATGGTGTCGTAGCCATGAACTCGGGCGACTTCTTCAATCAAGTCAACTTCCCGTTCCAGGTCATGCCGCCAGCTCGGAGTTCGCCAAATCGAAACATTGCGACTGGATGATGGTTCCCGCTCGCAGCCCAGACTGTTGAGAATTCGCTCGATCGCCACCGGGTCGATGGTGATCCCCAGCAGGCGTTCAATCGCTTCCAGGCGGAGCGTAATTGGAGCCCGCTGCGTCGGGAGTGAGCCCGTTGCCAGAACACCATCTGCCAATGTGCCGCCGGCCAATTGAACGATCAGGTCGCAGGCGCGGCGACTTGCCCAATCGACGCGGTGCGGGTCCAGCCGCCGCTCAAAGCGATGCGAAGATGGGCTGTGCAGCTTCAGAGCTCGAGCCGTTTGACGGACACTCCGCGGGGCAAACACCGCCGCCTCCAGCAGAACATCGCGCGTTTGCTCTGTAACTTCCGTTTCGGCTCCCCCCATCACACCCGCGATCGCAACGGCCCGATCGCGATCGGCGATCACGCACATCGACGGTTGCAGCGAATACGTCCGATGATCGATCGCCTGGAAGGGCTCATTCAGCCGCGCCGGGCGAACGATAATCTGCTGCCCCCGAAGTTTTCCAAGATCGAAAGCATGAAGCGGCTGGCCACATTCGAACATCACATAGTTGGTGATATCGACCACATTGTTGATCACCGCCACCCCCAGATTCCGCAGCCGATCGGCCAACCATGCCGGGCTGGAGCCGACTCGCACGCCTTGCACAATTCGCGCCGTGTAGCGCGGGCAGGCATCGGGCATCTGGTTTGCAATGCTTCCTACGGTCTCGACGGGCGGACCTTTCGCCGCCGGTTCTGCCTCAGGCAGACTCAGTGGTTGATCAAACAGCGTCGCAATCTCACGTGCCACGCCGATATGGCTTAAGCAATCCCCACGGTTGCTGGTAACCTCCAGATCAATCACGACGTCATCCGCCGTGACTTGTGTGGATTCGTGGTTCAAGCCCGCAAGGCTCAGTCGTTCCGCCAGCTCCTGATGGGAGACGGGTATCTCGACGTACTCTTTGAGCCACTTCCAGGAAACCAGCATGACTACGATTGCTCCGCACGAAAGCGTCGACTCCACCTCCCTCCGCCGGTCGCACCGCGAGGGATCGGTGGACGATCGGCATGGCTAGAACTGTCTGAGGAATCGAACGTCTCCGCTGTACAAGTCGCGGATATCCGTGATTCCATGGCGACGCATGCAAAGCCGTTCCACCCCCAGGCCGAAAGCGAAGCCGCTGAAAACTTCAGGATCGTAACCGACCGCTGCAAGGACCGCTGGATCGACCATCCCCGCGCCGCCAAACTCCATCCATCGATCCTGCCAATGCAGGTCCACTTCAACGCTCGGCTCGGTGAACGGGAAGAAAGATGGCCTGAACCGAATGGGAACTTCGCTACCCAGATAACTCTTCGCGAAGTCGTTCAACGTGGTTTTGAGATTGGCCATGGTTACGCCACGTGCCACCAACAAACCTTCGATCTGATGAAACATCGGAAAGTGGGTCGCGTCTGCTTCATCCGGTCGATAAACCCGGCCCAGGGAGATGATTCGAATCGGCGGTTCGTGCATCTCCATCACACGGACCTGTACCGTGCTCGTTTGGCTACGCAGCAGACGCAGGATGCCTCCCGCATTCGCGAGATAGAAGTTATCCAGCGGATCGCGGGCCGGATGATCTGCGGGAATATTTAATGCTTCGAAGTTGTGCCACTCGTCCTCGACCTCGGGACCTTCGGCGACCTCGAACCCCATCCGCCCCATGATCTCGATCAAGCGTTGAATCGTCTGCGTGATCGGATGGCGATGCCCTAACGCACGTGAAATACCCGGCAGCGTCAGGTCGACCGCGGCTCGCGCGACAGAAGTGGACGCTTGCTGCTCAGTCCTCGCCAGCGCCTGCTCAAGTGCGGCCTGCAACCGCTCCTTGGCCTCATTGAGCGCCCTGCCGGCGGCGGGCTTCTCAGTTGCAGACAAACCGCCGAGCAGCTGTTGAACCTGCTTCAGCCGGCCTTGTTTGGCACCAAGAAAGCCAACCCGCGCCTGCTCGACGCTCGTCGCGTCGGCTGCCTCAGCGAACGCGGCGACCCCGTCTGCTGCCAGCTGTTCCACCGCGGCAACGAAGTCAGCCAAACCCATACAGGGACGCTCCCAGCAAAGAAACCCATGCAAGCCGCCTCTGGACGACGGCCCCGAAAGCCGGTCCCGGGCCCCCGGCTCGCCGCGGGCAAGGCCAGCCTGGATTCGCCTTCCGACGTCCCAGACCACAACTACGCATTACGTAGTAGTAGGCGAATTCAGACCGCTCTCAGCGATCCATTCGCGAACCCCTCGGGCACCGCCCCCGGGTGCGGGTCAAGCGGCGAGGGCAGCTTTCACCTTTTCGACGACCGTGGCAAAGGCGTCGGGATCATGGATCGCCAACTCGCTGAGTTGCTTTCGGTCCAAGCCGATCTGAGCCTTTTCAAGGCCGTGGATGAACTCGCTGTAACGCAGGCCGTGATTGCGGACTGCGGCATTGATCCGAATGATCCAGAGCTTTCTGAACTCGCGCTTTCGGACCTTGCGATCGCGAAACGCAAACGCGCCGGCGCGAACCAGAGTCTCCTTCGTGGACCGCAAGAGGCGTCCACGACCGCCGCGAAAACCTTTGGCTCGCTTGAAGATCCGCGCTTTGGCGTGATTGCGAGCGGCACCCTTACGAGCGCGCATGATGCATCTATCCCGAAATGGTCCCCCTCAGGCCGCGAAACGCTCGGACTCGCTTCGCCGTTCGTGCCCAGGAGACTTGAGAACTAATCCAAAACCAACGTGCTACGTTTTGGCCCGACGGTCCGGCCGCTCGTCGATCGAGCGGTGGCCTAGTAGCTGTTCCCGTTCAAAGCGCGATGCACTTCCGCGAGCATCGACTTGTGAACGGTACGAGTTCCTCGGAGATTCCGCTTCCGCTTCTGGGACATGCCGGTCGCCAAGTGGCTGGTGCCACAGGGACGGTGTTTGGCCTTTCCACTGGCGGTCAGCCGAAATCGCTTTTTCGTGCCCTTATGGGTCTTCATCTTTGGCATGGGTATCCTCTCCCGCCGTTCTTCGGCCTAGGGGAATCGCGTACTGTAGCGGGAGACCCCGATTCTCGAAAAGGGCCTCCTCCCACCCGTTCGCGGCAATTTTCCCCAGTGGAGCCTCCCGGGGACTTCCGAGTCCTGGCCGGCCTACTGGGATTCCGCGGGCTGGTCGGTGAGAAACAGGCGGACTCCGATCTTTTTCAGTTGTTCCAGTTGGGGGTTCGAGGCCTGCTCGGCAATCGGATTTCCCGCCAGGTACACCTTCAAGTAGGGAGCAAACCGTCGTGGTCCATCGGCGTCCCGCTGACAGGCATCCACCAGAGGCTCCAGGTCGGCAACTTGGTTTCCTTGAAGCAACAGGTAGTCCAGTTCGGTATGGCCCCGCAGAGGTTCCAAGGAGGTCACTTGGTTGCGCTGCAGGTCGAGTGTCGTCAGCCATTTCAGCCCGGCGATGGGCTGTAAGTCGGTCAGCTGGTTTCCCGCCACATCCAGCGACCAGATCTTCGACAGCCCGGCGAGCGGGTCCAAGGACTTCAGCTGATTATTCGCCGCATAGAGCGTGCGGAGATTTGACATCCCATGGAGCGGGCTCAGGTCGCTGACCTGGTTTCCACTGATGTCCAGCAACTGCATGGCAACCAGTTCCGACAAAGGAGCCAAGTCGGTGATCTGATTGTTGGCCAGCGTAACCGACTGGAGTTTGACCAGGCCCTTGAGGGGAGTTAGGTCCGTGATCTGGTTGTCAGCCAGGTCGACCAGCATCACAGCTTGGCAATGCTCGATGCCATCGAGCGACTTGATCTGCTTGCCGACGCCGACGACCCGCGAAATGTTTTTGACATCCTCGGCGGTCAGTGGCTCGCTGTTGTAACGCTTCTCAAACACTTCCGCCCGGACTGCGGCTTCCAAGCCAGCATCGGGAAACAAGGGAGGCGGGGGAGGGGGCGGTTCGGCAGGCGGTTGCTCTTGCGGTACGGGGGCTGGCTCTTCCGCAGGGGGCGGATCCTGAGCCATCAGAGACGCGCAGGTGGAAAAACAACACGCGGCGACCAAAGTGCCGAACAGAACGCGGGCCACCAAGCCGCCATTGAATCGGATCGGGCAATGCATCGGCGAATGCTCTCTCTGACAAAAGGCAGACATTCTGGAACTGCAACCAAACTTTGGGAAAGCCAAGCGACGTTCGCTCGTACGACGACGGAAACCGGCGCGTCGAAAGTACGTCAAAAAACTCACTGCCCGGTCCCGCCTGTGAATAGCAATGGACGCGAGCCGACTGCGGCATCCCCTTTGGATTGCGACCGCGTCACGGTAACGGTCAAAGGTGGGAGGTCGAGCGACAAGCCCATGACTGCACCGGGCACCGATCGACCTGATTCTACGATAGTTTCTCGACCATCAGCCCGGTAGTAGCGGGCGTCTGGCGAACGGTCAGACCTGACAGTTCCGCGACGGCGACCAACTGGTTCGGCAGGTTCCAGGATTGGGGATTTCCTTCGCGGATCATCCGCAGCAGCTGGTACAGGTGTCTTCGATCCACCGCCTGCCAGGACCAGCCGCGGTGCGACCACTGCTGACGGAGGAGGGCGACCAAAACCCCGTCTGACTCATTTTTCAAGTCTTTGGTCGACAGCCACAAGCCTCCGTCTTCTGTCTGTTTCGTCGCGCGGAGGGCGACCATTTCCGCTGCGACTTCTGTCTGCTCGTGGAGTTCTCGGGCCTGCTCGGCAAACGCAATCAGTGCGCTCTCCGCGGCCGGGTAACGTTCGCGAATCATTGGCAAGAGCCGGTGGCGAATCCAGTTGCGATGTGGCTTGAGGCCGCGATTCGATTCGTCTTCCCTCCACTGGATGCCTCGTGCACGAGCCGCAGCGCGCAGTTGTTCGCGGCTTAGCCCCAGCAGCGGTCGCACCACCAGCGATTGTTCATTCAGCGGGCGGGCCCACGCCATTCCAGCAGCCCCGGCGGTCCCCGTCCCACGGAGCAGTTGATGGAGGATCGTTTCGCACTGGTCATCTCGATGATGTGCCAATGCGAGGAAGCGTGCCCCTGACTTCGCGACCACCGACCTGAAGAAGGCGAACCGGGCGCGACGCAATCGCTGTTCGTCGGTTGCGGGCAGCTCGCCGGACGGAAGCGGTCGCTGCCCCACCATGCACGTCCATCCCATCGAATCCGCCCACGCTTTTACGAACGCGGCATCGGACGCAGCGCTTTCTCTGACTCCGTGATTGAAATGAGCAACGACCGTGCGGCCCGAACGGTGCTGTGAAAGTTCAGCGACCGCATGGGCCAAAACCATGCTGTCGCAGCCGCCACTGACACCGATCGCTACTGTCAGCTCACGCCATTGCTCCAGCGGCCAGGCTGTCGAAACGTGCTGGAGCACCAAGTCCCACTTCCCGAGTTCCGGACTGGCAGTGGGATTGGACTTCGTTGCGCTGAGCGACAGGCTCGCATCGCCGACAGGGACATGCCTGTCTTGCACGGAGTCGTCCAGGGGCACTTTTCGCGGGTCGGCCATCGGCAATTTTCGGGCGGTTGTTTGCGCGGTCGAGCGAGTCGGCTAGGATGCTGCGAGAGGATGTTCGATCTTCGGGCGACAAGGCCCGAACTCGTTGCCTCATGAGGGTGTTGGCACTTTGGAAGGTGCCTGCGCCGTGCATCCAGCACCGTTCGGGATCCCGTCGTCAGACGCTCAATCCCGCCCGGTTGCCGACAAGCTGATGGCTAATTCCAGTGATCTTATTGCTATTCGTCATCGCGCTGGGCTGCAACGCTAGTTTCATGCTGCTGGCGTTTTCCCTGCGTGGTACGTCAGACCGGTGCTTCCGCCAGGCGATCGTGGTCGGCCCGAGGCCGCAAGCGATGGGCATGGCGCAGCGACGGTCTGGTCCTCTCCGACTCGGCGATCCCGCCGAGAGTGAGCGGTTGCCCGGCCGACGGAACTGTTTGCCGTCCGACGTGCGTTCGCTCGGAGTGGGACCGCCGCGGGCCCTTACCTAGGGCCCCCGCGACCAGGCAGTAACGGCACTTCATCTGGCCATCGGCTCGTGCACGGCTCAGCGTGTTGTCGATTGCGCAGGACCTCAACGGTCGGGCAACGACAAGCACCTTCTTTTGCCGCGCGGAATGGATCTTCGCCGTGGGCTGCAGCCCACGGTGACCGGTCCCTGTCACACGAACAAACGAACCGCTATCGGGAGTGACCCGGTGACTACCGGAATATGGATTGGCATCGTGATCTGTGCCGCAGTGACCGCTGGGGTGGCCGTCTGGGCGGTATTTTTCTTGGGTGAAAACTCGCGGCGAGCCCGCTGTCGGAGAGAAGCCGAACAACTGCTGCGTCAGGCCGAGTCGGACGCGGAGGCGAAACGCCGAGACGGGGAACTGCGTGCCAAGGAACAGCAGCTGCAGATGCGTGCCGAGTTCGATAAAGAAACCGAGCGGCTGCGCAGTGAGCAGCGGCAGCGCGAACAGCAACTGGATCGCCGCGATGAATCATTGCGGCAACTGGCCGAAGACCTTCGCAAGCAGGAACGGGGCGTCGAAAACGTCCAGCGCCGACTGACTCAACAGCTGGAATCCACGCAGCAGAAATCCGTGGAACTCGATCGACTGGTCGAACAACAGCGGGCTCAGCTTTCCAAGATCAGCGGTTTGTCTCGGGAGGAGGCCACCGAACGCTTCTTCCAGCGATTGGAGACCGACCTGGAGCAGGAGGTCGGCAAGCGTGTTCTGCGTCACGAACGGCGATTGGCGGAAGCCGTCGACGCGAAGGCGCGCGATATGTTGCTGACGGCCATGCAGCGATATGCCTCCTCGCAGACGGCCGAATCGACGACCAGCACGGTCGATATTCCCAATGATGACGTGAAAGGCCGGATCATCGGCCGCGAAGGTCGCAATATTCGTGCCTTCGAAAAGGCGACGGGGGTCGACGTGATCATCGATGACACCCCCGGTGTGGTGATCGTCAGCGGGTTTGACCCTGTGCGGCGGGAGATCGCCCGCCAGGCCCTGGATAAGTTGATCAGCGACGGCCGAATTCATCCCAGTCGGATCGAAGAGGTCGTTGCTGAAACCGAAAAGGAACTGTCGGCAGTAATCCGTCGGCACGGACTGGAGGCCGCAGAGGAAGTGGGCGTTTCCGGTTTGCACGACAAGCTCATCGACATGCTGGGGCGTCTGCATTTCCGCACCAGCTATAGCCAGAACGTCCTGCGGCACAGCGTCGAAGTGGCGTTTCTCAGTGGGATGCTCGCAGAAATGGTTGGCATGGACCCGGTGCTCGCCAAACGTTGCGGGCTGCTGCACGACATTGGCAAGGCAGCCGACCACGAACTGGAAGGCGGACATCCCAAGATCGGTGCCGACCTGCTGCGACGGCATAACGAGCGCCCGGAAGTCGTCCACGCGGCATTAGGCCATCATGATCAGATCACCACGGACAATCCCTACACCGTCTTGGTCGCCACGGCGGACGCTTGCAGTGCAAGCCGACCCGGTGCTCGACGCGAATCGCTGGAACGCTACATCAAGCGGATGGAGGAATTGGAATCGATCGCCAAGAGCTTCACGGGTGTCGAGCAAGCCTTTGCGATTCAAGCCGGGCGGGAGTTGCGTGTGATCGCCAGCGCCAAACAAACGAACGACGAAATGGCTGCCAAGCTCAGCCGCGATATCGCTCAGGCCTTCGAACGGCAGCTGACCTACCCTGGCGAGATCAAGGTAACCGTGATTCGCGAAAGTCGCTTTACGGAAGTTGCACGATAGGGGTCTTCGACCGGCCGAATGCCCCAGCACGAACTCGGCCGAGTGCTGCATGTAGCCTGGCCAGTGTGCTGCTTGTAACTTTCCTGCGAGGCGCGGCTGACGAACCGGCCATAAGGCGAATTGGGATGCGCGTTCTGTTTCTCGGCGACGTCGTCGGTCGGTCTGGCCATGCAGCCGTTTGCAAGCGGGCTAAGGTACTTCGCGAGAGCCTGCGTTTGGATCTGTTGATCTGCAATGCCGAGAACGCGGCCGATGGAACGGGACTTACGGTTCGACAATTCGAGGCATTGCGGACAGCAGGCGTCGACGGGGTGACCATGGGCGATCACGCGTATCGCAAACGCGAACTATTGCCGCTGATGGCAGAAGACCCCCATCTGATCCGTCCGCTCAATTTTCCCGATGATGCCGTCGGCCGTGGCTGGACAATTCTGCGGGGTGCCAATGGACGAGATTGTGCGATCTTCTGCGTAATGGGCAGAACTTTTATGCGGCCGGTCGATTGTCCGCTGCGGGCGATCGATCGAGTCCTTTCCAAGATTCCCAGCGAAGTGTCGGCGCGTCTGGTGGATTTGCATGCAGAAGCGACCAGTGACAAACAGTTGATCGCCCGCTATGTCGATGGCCGCGTCAGCGCCGTTTTAGGAACGCACACTCATGTGCCGACCGCAGATGCCGAGATCCTGTCGCGAGGGACGGCGTACCAGACCGATGTCGGGATGTGCGGACCCCACTCGGGCGTGATTGGTCGAGCCTATGCGCCGGTGTTGGGCGCGAGCTTGAGGTTCGAGCCAAACCACTACGCGGTGGCAGCTGACGATATCCGCCTGAACGGTGCCTTGGTCGAAATCAAGGACGACGGAACAGCCGGATCGATTGAACCGTTTCACTGGCGCGATGGAGCCGAATCGGGGTCCGCTTCGCTGTGACCGTTGAGCGGAGCCGCCAGCTATTCTTCGCCGGCATCGCCGTTCGCATCCTCTTTCGGGACGCGGACGATCGCCACCAGACTGTCGCTTTCATCGATCCCCATGATCCGTACGCCTTGGGTGTTGCGGCCGATCACGCTGACTTCCTTCGCCGCGATTCGTTGGATCTTGCCCCGCGCCGTCATCATCAGCAGCTCATCGTCGTCATCCACCCGAGCAATGCCCACGACAGGCCCGTTGCGGGCCGTGGTCCGAATATCGCGGAGGCCTTTGCCACCGCGACGCTGTGTGCGGTAGCGGGCCGCCGATGAACTGCCTTCTTCCTCGGATTCCTCCTCCACGGAGGCTCCTTCGACGGCCCTCGTCTCACCGGATTCGTCATCGGGCAGTTCATCACTCGTCGCGTCGGGCAAAGCTTCATTCGGTCCAAACGGCGTCCGCTTGCCGTAACCGTTCGCGCATGCAGTCAACAGCGTCGCCGCCGGATCGGCTACGACCATGCCGACCACTTCGTCGCCACGACCCAGCGAAATACCTTTCACTCCGGACGTATTTCGTCCCATCGGCCGCGCGTCGCGCTCGCAAAAGCGGATCGCCATTCCCTTGGCGGTGACCATCACGACCTCATTGCCGGGTCCCACGACGGCGGCATCGACCAGTTCGTCACCTTCGCGCAGCTTGATCGCGATGATCCCGCCCCGCTTCGGGCGACTGTAGTCCTCCAAGGGGGTCTTCTTAACGAGGCCGTCGCGGGTCGCCATCAGGATGAAATGCCCGGGCTGGTTGAAATCTCGCACCACGAGGCATTCTGCCACCTGCTCGTTCTCACCCAACTGCAGCAGGTTGACGATGGCTCGGCCCCGACTTTCCCGCGCCAACTGAGGCAGGTCATAGACCTTCTGCCAATACACCTTACCGGCCGTCGTGAAGAACAGCAGATAAGCGTGCGTGCTGGCCACGAACAGATTTTCAATTGGATCTTCTTCTTCGACCGTCGCCCCCTTGAGCCCCTTCCCGCCACGACGCTGGGCTCGGTAGGTCGACGCGGGCGTCCGCTTGATGTATCCCTTGGTCGAAATCGTTACGACCATCGTTTCTTCGGTGATCAGATCCTCAAGATCCACATCGCCTAACTCTTCGCCTGAGATCTCGGTCCGACGCTCATCACCGAACTTCCGTTTGATCTCCAGCAGATCCGCGCGAATCATGGCGAGGATAATCGCCGGATCACCGAGGATTTCGAGATACTCGCTGATCTCCTTGAGCAACTCAGCGTGCTCATTCGTCAGTTTCTCGGCTTCCAGGTTGACCAACTGACCCAAGGTCATCCGCAGGATTGCTTCGGCCTGGACGATCGTCAGGTTGTAGGTTTCGCTGATCCCGCGATCTTGCTGATATTGCTTAAAACCTTCATCGCCTAACGCTCGGGCCAGCAGTGCCGCCGGGCACTCCAACTGCGTCAGCCTGACCTTCGCTTCGGGTTGATCCTTGCTGCTGCGGATTACCCTGATGACTTCATCGATATCGGCCAGCGCCAGCAGCAAGCCTTCCACGACGTGGCGGCGACGTCGGGCGCGGGCGAGCAAGAACTGCGAGCGACGTCGGATCACCGTCTGTCGATGACGGAGGAACTCGTGCAGGAGTTCCTTGATGTTCAGTTCACGGGGACGCCCGTCGACCAATGCCAAGAAGTTCAGCGAGAACGTGTCCTGCAGCGGGCTGAACTTATAGAGCTGATTGAGGACGACCTCAGGGTCGGCATCCCGCTTGACGTCAATCACCAGGCGAACAGGTTCATTCAGGTCGCTCTCGTCGCGAATCGCGGCGATGCCCTTTACCTTGTCTCCGTTGACCAGTTCCGCGATCTTCTCGACGACGCGATCGCGGAACTGTTGAAACGGAATCTGCGTGACCACAATCCGCGAGCGTCCACCGCGTTTCTCGGTTTCAATCCGCGCTCGCCCGCGAACGACGACACTTCCGCGGCCCGTGTGATAGGCTCGGCGAATACCGGCTCGGCCGCAGATGATGCCGCCAGTCGGGAAGTCTGGGCCGGGAATAATCTCCAGCAGCTCGTCGATCGAAACATCCGGCTGATCGATCAGGCGGATCGCTGCATCGCAGACTTCACTGAGGTTGTGCGGAGGAATACTGGTCGCCATGCCGACCGCGATTCCGGTCGCACCATTGACCAGCAGATTAGGAAACCGGCTGGGCAGGACTGTCGGTTCGCTACGCGATTCGTCGTATGTTGGAACGAAATCGACCGTGTCCAGTTTCAGATCGTCGAGCATCAGCGCCGCGGCAGCACTCAGCCGGGCTTCCGTGTACCGCATCGCCGCGGGGGGCAGACCGGCGATCGAGCCGAAGTTGCCCTGCTTGTCGACGAGCACGTAGCGCATGTTCCACTCTTGGGCCATCCGCACGAGCGTCGGATAGATCACCGCTTCCCCGTGGGGGTGATAGTTACCACTGGTGTCCCCCGAGATCTTCGCGCACTTGACCCGTTTCGAACCCGGACCAAGGTTCAGGTCGTTCATTGCGACCAGAATCCGGCGCTGGCTGGGCTTGAGCCCGTCGCGGACGTCCGGCAGTGCCCGGCTGACGATCACGCTCAAGGCGTACGTGAGAAAGCTGTCGCGCAGCTCGTCCTCGATCGGCATGTCGACCATGCGCGCCGCACCTGGGCCTCCGCCGTTCCCAGAGGAGGGCTCTTCCGCGCCCGAACCGTTGCCGCCTGGCAAGCCCGAATCGCTTGATGGTCCGTCGGAGGACACCGCAGCTCCTTCTCGCTCTAGGCCGTCTGGCCCCGCGAAACGAGGCCGATCGAAAGGCCCCATCATAAACCCTGGAGGGGCTTTTCACGAGGGGCCACGCTTGGAGCGTAACACTCTTAGAGGCAAACAGTTACGGCAATCCCCCAAAGCCATGTCGAAGGTCGTTGACGAACCCCCAAACACGACGCTCCTGGGCTTTTCAGCCCGCGCGTTTCAGGAGCCGTGCTGCCGACGGCCTGGGGGGCATCCCATGAAGAAGGCGGCCCGCGAAAAGCGCGCCTGCCAAGCCATCCGCGGGTTGGGCGACCGGCGGGGATCTGACCAATCGAACAGATCCTGGTGGCTCAGCTGGCAGCCGTTGGCTGGAGGATTCGCTTGATCTCTTCGAGGGTCGTCTGACCGCGGACCACGGCCAGGATTCCCTCTTCCTGGATCCCTTTGTGACCGCCTTGCCGGGCGGCGGCGCGAATCTTCGCCGGGTCTCCCGTCTTCTTCAACACTTCGCGAAGCTCGGGTGTGATCGTCAGGACTTCCATGATTGCCATCCGGCCCTTGAAGCCGCGGCCACGGCATTCCGCACATGGCTCGATTTGAATGGGCCGCCCACGCTCATCGACCTGCTGTTCTGGCGGTGGCAGGACGAACGGCCGATAGAGAACGCTTACGGTGTTGGCCGGAATACCGAGTTTTTGCAGCAGTTGCGGCGGTGGCTGAAAGGGTTGCTTGCACTTCTCGCAAAGCCGGCGAACGAGCCGCTGCCCCGTGGCACAGCGGAGGATGTTGATGAACTTTTGAGCCGAATTGCGATGCTTGGCCAGAAACCGGGCGACCGCTTCTGCGGCGTCGGCCGCTACAAGCCGTGTGATGACCGTTTTCTTCTCCGTCGAGCATTGCTCGGCAATGATTGCGGCCGTGGCGTCATCAGGTATTTCCGGGACTACCAGCACGTCGGGTTGTCTTAGCAGCACTTTTTCCAGCAGCTCAGCCGGGGACAACTCGCCGCCTCGCTCGAACAAGTTCTGAGCGATGTTGATTGTTTCCGGCTCCTTCGCCGCTTTGTCCTCCAGCGCATGGAAGTCACGGACGAAGCGGTCTGCCGTTTCAAGGGTGAGCAACCAACTGGTAGTGAGGCCCTCGCCTTTCGGCGCGCTGACGATCACGACACCACCTGGTTCATTGAGCTGGCTACGAAACTGCTCAACCAGCTTGTCGCGCATTCCAAGCTGTCCAATCGACTGGAATGGAAGCTTCTTCGGTCGGATGATGATCAGAACGCGCTCCCCGTTGGGAACTCCCTGACTCTGGATCGCCAGTTCGTACTTGTCACGCCCGTAGCCCAGATTCAGCATCGCGTTCTGAGCCGCCCGCCGTTCCTTTGGATTCAGTCCGGCAAGTATTTTGAGCGACTCCAGCATCGCATCGCCCGTGGGACGGTCAAGCGGCGGCAGGTTTTCCCACATCCCGTCCACCTGGTAACGAAGGGCCATTGCGGCCGGCGTGAAATCGAGCAGCACCTGGCTGGCGCGACTGGTCACGGCGTGCGCGATCTGCCCACCGGCAACGGGGAAGCCTGCCGACTGCCGCGCCAGAATCAGCCTTGCCTGCTGATCGCTTTGAGTCGCGCCATCCGGTTTGAACTCAACGGGCGCTACGGTCTGCCAAGGGGCCTGGTCTTGTTGTGCGTTCTTCTTCGCAGCCATGAATTAGCAGCCCGACAGGATTTGACGAGATAAAGGAGGCGGCCTGTCCGATGCGGGGCAGGCCGCACGGAATTCTCACGATCGTAGTTCCTCTGACGGAGCAATGCCTAGCACACCCCGCCATTTCCCGTACGCGATGCAATTTGGGTGCAGCGGCGAGCCCTACAGGATCCCGGGAGCTTTGACATCGATGCCCTTGAGGGCCATCTTCAACGCGTCCTTGTTCGGCGCAACGGCGAATGCCGTCGGGCGGTCGATCAACTCCTGATCGATCAGGATCTTCAAGCTCATCGTGAAATCCTGCATCCCTTCCTCGGCGCCGATACGGATCGCGTCGGGGAGTTTGTGATCCTCCTCTTCCAACACCAGCTTGCGGATGGTCGGGTTGAAAGTCATCACCTCACACGTCGGAACGCGCCCCACGCCGGGCTTGATCGACTTGAGCAGTTTCTGAGCCACAATTCCCTTCATGTTGAAGGCGATCGCGCTGCGAATTGCCCCGTGCATGTCCTCTGGGAACAAGTCCAGAATACGACCGATCGTGCTCGGCGCGCTGGAGGCGTGAATGGTTCCGAAAACCAAGTGACCGGTTTCGGCAGCGTGGATCGCCGTCATGAACGTTTCCTGGTCACGCATTTCACCGACCAAGATGATGTCCGGATCCTCGCGGACCGCATGTTTCATACCGATCCCAAAGTCCTTCACGTCCTGCCCGATTTCACGCTGGTTGATCAGGCATTTGTTTTCCCTGAATACGAATTCGATGGGGTCTTCCAGCGTCAGAATGTGCTTGCGATAGATGCCGTTGATGTAGTTGAGCATCGACGCGATCGTGGTGCTCTTGCCCGACCCGGTGACACCTGCCAGCAGAATCATTCCCTGATCGAAATGGCACAGCGTCTCGATCACGGGTGGCAAATGAAGGCCCAGGAAATCCGGAATGAAGTTATTGACGCGGCGGGCCACCAGGCCGATGTGGCCTAACTGACGCAGCATGTTCACGCGGAACCGCCAATCGTCGCCATCTACATCGACCACGTACGCGAAGTCCGCACCGCCGTCTCGTTCGAAGCTGATCCGAGCACGCTCGTCCATCATCGGCACGAGCAACTGCACCATCTCTTGGTTGGAGATAGGGGCTCGATTGAGCGGCTTAAGCTCGCCGTTCACACGGACGATCGGGGCCTGTCCTACCTTCATGTGCAGGTCGCTCCCCTTGAGCTTCACCAGCGCGCGAAAGTACTTGTCGACCTCCAGTTCCTTGCGTTCACCCGACAGGCTCGAAATCAGCGTTTCGGCGCTGGGAGCCGCTACCTCTGCTCCAAGTGATGAACTGCTTGCCGCTGCGGGACCTGCCATAGACGTTCCTGATTCCCTATCCGAGGGTGTATCGATTGACCTTCCAACCAAGGCCGCGTTTCAAACGAGACCGTCGACGAACGAGCCACGCGTGGGTTGGCGGGGGCCGACTACGCCATCTCGGATCCGACCCATGGCAAAAAAGCGTCTCGGAGCGACCGCCGCATGCCTACAGGCGAACCGGTATCCCCCGAGCCGCCATGATGCGTTTCGTCTCGGCTATTGTATATCGCCCGAAGTGAAAAATGCTCGCGGCCAATGCGGCATCCGCATACCCCGTCTGGATCGCGTCCGCCAAATGTTCGGGACGACCAGCACCTCCGCTTGCAACCACCGGGATCGATACCGCCTGACTGACTGCCCGAGTCACCTCCAGGTCGTAGCCGTCGCACGTTCCGTCGGCATCCATGCTGGTCAGCACGATTTCGCCCGCGCCCAACTGTTCCACCCGCATTGCCCAGGGTACCGCCTCCAATCCGGTAGGCGTACGACCGCCATGAATATGGACTTCGAATCGTGTTTGCCCGTCGTGATAGACCCGTTTCGGATCAATGTTGACGACGATGCACTGGCTCCCGAAGCGGTCGGCAGCCCGCCGGATGAAGTCGGGTTCTTTACAGGCGGCTGAGTTGATCGAAACCTTGTCGGCTCCGGCAGAAAGCAACTGCCGAATGTCTTCCAAAGTGCGAACGCCACCGCCAACGGTCAGCGGCATGAACACCTGTTCGGCCGTCCGCCGCACCACCTCCAGCATGATTCCCCGCGCTTCATGGCTCGCCGTGATGTCCAGAAACACGAGCTCATCGGCCCCTTCCTGTTCATAGCGGGCCGCCACTTCCACGGGATCGCCGGCATCGCGAAGCTGCACAAAGTTCGTGCCCTTCACGACGCGCCCGCGGTCCACGTCAAGGCACGGAATCACGCGTTTTGTGAGCATGCAATCCAACTCGCCAAGACGAACAACCTCTCCACCCGATGTACGGCGTCCCGCGTCACGGAGCAGAGGGCAGCAAGGCGGTGGGGGGCTCCTTCGACAAGGGAAACGCAAACAACTGCTTCGCGTGCGGGTCAGCGACAATCAACCGGTCACCCAGTAGCGCCACCCCCACTGGATTCTGCAGCGGCTCGCCTTCAAACCACACTTCCGCACTGCCACCCGGCGCCACAGACCAAATCGCCTTGCGATATCCATCGGTCACATAGGCGGTGCCATCCGCCGCCAACAAGACATTGTGCGGGAACTCAAATGGGCGACCTGGCACCATCGGCTGCATGTCCTTGCCGTCCGACGACAGCTTCACCAACTGATCGCCCTCCTGAAGAACCGCCAAAATGCTGTCGTCCGCAGCGACCGCGATCCCTCGCGCATTGAGCGGGCGAACCACTGTCGGCGAACCCCCTGCGGCGGGAACACTGAGCAAACGGCGTGTTTCCAGGTCCGAGACCAGCAAGGAACCGTCGCTCCGCACCGCGATGCTGATTGGGATCCCGATCAAACCGCCCGTCAATCCGATCGGCTCGCCCGCTTCATTGATGCGAAACACATCCCGGCCCGCCGAGCATCCCACATAGACCTCTCCTCCAGGTCCGACCGCGACGCAGCGAGGTCGGTTGAGCGGCTTGCGGAGCGTGGCGGGCCCCTCGGCCAATCGCTTCAGACCCTCGCTGGGCCCCCACCGCTGAATCGTGCGAGCGTCGAGGTCGACGATCACAAGTCCATCCTCCCCGATCTTGGCGAGAGCCAACGGGTATTTAAGTTCGCTGGAAACCGGCGGAGATGCCGTCTCTTGAGCCATCACGATCGACGGCGCCAGCAGAGCCAAAGCCAACCCGCTGAACATCAGCGTCGAACGCACAGAGCTGGTAAGGAAACGGTAGATGGTCGCGATCATCGAAGGCTCCGAACGCACAAAACCCCAGCAAATCGGGATGAGGCACCGAGTTTCAAAATAGTCGCCGGTCCACTGAAGTCTGACGAGCTGACAACCGATAAACCATCGCAGGGGCGAAGGACAGCGTGCGCCAGCGGTGCGCTCCTTTGGCCTCTAGCAGAACCCTTCGTCGCCGCACTGACAACTCCCAGTCACCGGGACGGGCCGGAGCCGAGGTTCCACCGCCAGGCTCCACGTGGACGCAGGCAACTCGGTCGAGCCATCGTTTTCAAGTCCGATGCTCTTGGGCGCTCTCCGCAGTTCTCCTGACGGCTTGGGCCAGCCATCTGCCCAGCCTGCCAGCGTCTAGTCCGCCGGAATGGACGGACCCTGTTGATGTCGCGCCGCTGCCTTCAAAGGTTCGCGAGCGGTCCCCGGTCGCTCTGGCCAGTTGGGATTCACCCGAGCCCCCTGAACCATGGGACGATTCGGAATCCGTTTCTCTCGATGAGCTTCCACGGCCAACTCCGCCAAGCCTGAACGAGGGCGATCCAGACCCCGCCCTCCGATCGCTGGATCTTCCTTTCGAACTGCCCTTCGATCTGCCGCAGTCCGGATCATCTGTCGCGTGCGATGAGGGAGCGTTCACCGAATCCCGGGAGGGCTTGGGCAGCGATCCCAATGCCCAGCCGCATCGGCCGGGCTGGCTCCCTGACCTGTTCCACCATGCCCAGGGGCTCAGCTCGAGGTGCCAGCACGCCTTGGGAGTCCCTGGCGGGTATGGGGAATGGTTCGCCGGCTTGGGGAGCCTCCAAACCCCGGTGAACTATGTCCAGCAATTTGGCTCATCCAGCTTGGGTCCGCAGATCGGATTCAATGCGGGGATGCCAATCCATTGGCTGGCTGACGAACTCTCGTACCAGTACGGCTTCCGAGCCCTCGCCACCAACGGGTACGGAAGCACATTTACCGATGATTCGCGACAGCAAGTCTATTTGACGGGCGGACTGTTCCGCCGCACGGACTATGGTCTTCAAGGTGGACTGGCATGGGACTACCTCCATGAGGCGTGGTATTTCCAGGCCGATGTTTGGCAGATGCGCGGCGAGTTCACATGGCGGACCGAGTTCGCAGGAGAACTGGGAATCCGCTTTGCCGGCGGACTCAACACGGATCGGGATGATCTGGATCTCCGCAACGGCGCTGAGTTGTTCTTGCCCAACAGCCGGTATTTCGAAGCCGCCGATCAGACCCGCTTCCTGTATCGATACTCGTGGTCAGAACGCTCGTGGTGCGAAGCCTCGATCGGCGGAACATCAAGGGATGCACTGGTGATCGGAGGTCAACTGGAATTGGCGCTGATGCCGCAAGTCTCATTTCGCAATGAGTTCACTTACGTTTCAGGTGCCGACGGCTCGCGGGTTCGTTTTGCCGAGGAGGGCTGGTGGCTTTCGTTCGCCTTCGTTTGGATCCCTCCGCACGGGATCGGCGCCGGCTACCATCGGCCACTGTTTCAAGTCGCCGATCCGGGAAGCTTCCTCAACGGATGATGCCCGCGCTCGGGGAAGAGCCACGAGACTGGCTTGAGTGCGCAGAGCTAACGACCTCATCCGCGCCGCTCGACGACGCGAAGCTTTGCCGTACGTGCGCGACGGTTTCGAGCGACCTCTTCATCGCTGGCCATGATCGGTTTGCGAGTGATCACCTCCCACCGCGGGTCTTCGCGCAAGCGATGCTTCACGATCCGATCTTCCAGTGAATGAAAACTGATGACTGCCAACCGACCGCCTGGGCGAATGCAGTCCGGCAACTTGGCGAGCGTCCGTTCCAAGCCGCCAAGTTCATCGTTGACGAGGATCCTCAAGGCCTGAAACGTGCGTGTGGCTGGGTCGATCGGATGGACCCGGCTGATCGGCACAACGGCCCGCACCAGTTCGGCAAGGTCGGCAACCGTTCGCAGCGGCGAACGTCGCCGAGCCTCCACAATCCGCCTGGCAATCTGGCGACTTTTCCGCTCCTCGCCGTATTCGAATATCACGCGTGCCAGCTCTGGCTCGCTCGCCGCGGCCAGCCACTGTGCAGCTGTCGGTCCGGTCGTTGGATCAAACCGCATGTCCAAGGCCCCGCGACCGGCAAAACTGAAACCGCGTTCGGGATCGGCCAGTTGATCACTTGACAGTCCGAGGTCCAACAGAACCCCATCCACGCCATCCCCTCCGGCATTTTGAAGCAGCTCCGGGATGTACTCGTAGCTGAGGTGGACACAGCGCAGCGGCAAGCCAGGCTCAACCATCGATGCGACCCGTGCCACGGCCGAAGGATCGCGGTCCAAGCCCCAAACGATGCCGTGCGGAGCGACACGGCGGGCCAGTTCGATCGCGTGCCCCCCACCGCCGAGCGTTCCATCGATCAATCGTTGCCCTGGCTGCGGTTGGAGCGCGTCCAACACCTGCGACAGCAAGACCGGTACGTGGATCGGAGTGTCAATTGCACACAACCCTGGGTGGATCGAACGGAGTTCCCTAGCGGCGTTCGGAGTGACCTCGGCAGCCAGCTTGGTGTCTCAAACGAAATCAAGCCGCTTAAACTCGGCGGGGCGGATTGAGACATCCGGTCAGAGACGCGCAAGCCTGACCGAGGCACATCCCTGCACCCGAGTTGGTCGAGGCTTGCACTTCACCATGCGCCGTGGCGCATGGTGAGGTGCGTTCGCGGCCGAGGGCATCGTGCCCTCGGCCCGTGAGCTCGATCGGCGGTCCAAAGACCACCTCGCAACAGCCCGTGGCCGCAAGCTGTTGCCGAACATTTCACGCAAAGGCGAACTCGCGGAGGACGTACGGTTATAGGCAGCGTTTGCGTCAATCGCCTTCGGGTTCAGCTCCTGCGGACCCGGTACGGACCGCCAAGGCCTCCGCGGCGAACTCGTCGAACCGAGCCGTCTGCTGCTCGATAAACCGCTGCCAAGCGTCAACCGACCACAACTCGATGTGATCGCCGACGCCGATCAACATAATCTCCCCTTGCGCGCCTGTCAGCGAGAGCAGTTCCGCAGGAATTCGGATCCGCCCTTGCCGATCGACCTCGACCCCCTCAATGCGGGAGTAGAAAAGCCTTCTGAAGTGGCGCGCCACCGTCGCTGCGGGGCTCTGCTGGTCAAGCCGCCGGGCTAATGCTTGCAGGCAGGGTTCCGGATAGAGTGCCAAGCTCCCGTCGGTACTGGGAGCCAAGTACAGGCGAAGGTCGGGAAACCCCAAACCCTCCCGCCAAGAACTCGGAATCGCCAAGCGCAGCTTGTCGTCTAACGCCCGGCGATAACTCCCACACAGGAGCACTGGAACGCCCCACAGGACCCCATTTCCAACCATTAGCCCCCACAGCATACCGAGCCGGAGGGTCCGGTCAACGAAGCCCCGCAAAAGTGATTCGCCCGAGCGTCGGCCCGTCAGCGGAAGTGGGGAGACGGGAACCGCTTACGACATAAAAAAAAGATCCGAAGACCCCTTGGGGGAGGGGGACGATCGACCGAGAAGCCGGCCGTAGGTCTGCTCGTATGCCTGGGTCATGGCGGCGAGGCTATAAGTCTCTTCGATCCGCCGCTTCTGTTGTTGCAAACTAAGCCCAATCCAGGGCTCGTTGCCGAGCACCTGCCCGACGCGGAGCAGTAGCCCCGGCGTGTCGCCAAACGGTACCAGCCCCGCTTCTCCCGGCCCCGCGAGTAGTTCTCGGACTCCTTGAGCGGGTGTCGCGACGATCGGCAATCCGGCGGCGATTGCCTCCAAGAGTGCATTGGGCATGCCTTCATATCGGCTTGTGGAGAGCAGCAAGTGGGCCGCCTTTAACCAGCGGTCTACATCCGCCCTCCAGCCCAGCACCGCGCAACGGCCGGCGGGCAAGTTCCGGCAATGCGTCTCCACCGCAGCGCGGCAGGACCCATCTCCGACGATCGCCAACCCCAGATTCGGAAACGCATCCAGGAGCGGCTTCGCGGCGGCACACAGCCAATCCACTCCCTTCTGCGGTTCGAGCCTGCCCACCCAGAGTGCCATTTTCAGGTCGGGTTTCAGACCCACGCTGGCCCAATCTTGCGGGACAATCCCTTGCCAGCGGTCCAGATCGATACCGTTTGGAATCACGACCACGCGCTCGCTGGCCAACCCCATTCGCTGTTCGGCCCACACCGCGACATCGTGACTGACGGCGATCACGGCGGATGCGGCGCGAAGCGGACCCCGTTCACACCAGATCCGCCATCGGCTTGGATCGGCAACGCGCAAACCGCCCACGGTCACAGAAACTCCGTGGGCTTGCGCCCTTCGCAGTGCCAGCGCATTGGCGTGAAACAGAAACGTCTGCACGACCTCGGGCCGATCGTCACGCAGCAACCCATCCAGACGTCGGATCACGCGCGGCGCGTCCATCCAGCGGCAAGCGTTCAGGAATACGACCGGCACGCGTTCGCGTGCCAACCGTTCGACCAGATCGCTTCGTTCGGCCGACGGCTCGGGCATCAGGCTGACGACCCGCACACGCCCTCCCGCCCGGGAAATCGCCAACGCGACCTCCGTCAAACAGCGTTCAGCGCCGCCGACACTCAGTTCGGTGGTGATCAGATCGATCCGCATCAGGTCACGGTTACTCGCATCCGCCGATTAACCAGAATGGCGCTGGCTGGTCGTGGGAGGTACTGCCCCATCCAGATTTCAGGGTAATCGGCTATCTTGAGCCGGGGACATGACCGAGGGGCGATGACAAGCCCGAAGGCGGAATGATTCTGGGCGACCGCCGGCATGAGCGGGCCCGCGCTGACAGCGGACCGCGGTAGCTTGCAACGTCGGCACTTGCTTTGGGCGAGCTTCCGCCCTTCGATGTTTTGGGATGGGCATGGACGAACTTGAGTTCTACGACTACGACCTGCCCCGCACGGCGATCGCTCAGGAGCCTTTGCCATGCCGCTCGGACGCTCGACTTCTGGTCTACGAGCGCCAGTCATCTCAGGTCGAGCATCGGCATGTCCGTGACTTGCCCGAGATTCTTCGTCCAGGCGACTGTGTCGTGGTCAACGACACGCGCGTCGTGCCGGCGCGTCTGGTGGGCTATCGCGAGCGTACTCGCGGACGCTGGCAGGGACTTTATCTGCGGAACGAACCTGCCTCGGGTCTGTGGGCTGTCCTCAGCAAGACGCGGGGCCGATTAGAAACCGGCGAGCGGATCATTGTCGAAGACCGTGAAGCTCGACCAGGCTTGGATTTGGAGGTTGTCGCGCGACTGGAAGGAGGCCAGTTGCTCGTGCGACCTTCCGCGCCAGCCCAGCCGTCAGCCACCACGGAGCAAATGCTGGAGCGGTTTGGACGCGTCCCTTTGCCGCCCTATATTCGCGATGGGCGGATGGTGGACAGTGATGTCCAACGCTACCAGACGGTTTATGCGCGGGCCGCAGGATCGGTGGCTGCACCGACGGCAGGACTGCATCTGACCAATGAATTGCTCGCAGCGCTTCGCAAAACCGGGATCGAGCTGGCGACCGTGACTCTGCACGTCGGGCTGGGAACGTTTCGCCCGATTCAGACGGATCGCATCTCTGAACACGTGATGCATGCGGAAGATGCGGTGGTTACGGCAGAAACCGCCGAGCAATTGAATCGGGTTCGCAATGCGGGCGGGCGGATTATCGCCGTCGGTACCACTTCCACGCGAGTCCTGGAGTCGGCGATTACGGAACGGGGCTTTGCTCCGTTCTGCGGCCCCACGGATCTGTTCATTCGGCCGCCCTACCAGTTTCGCGGAATCGATGGATTGATGACGAATTTCCATTTGCCACGGAGTTCGTTGCTGGTGATGCTTTCGGCCCTCGTCGGGCGCGAACGCTTGCTGGAGCTTTACCAGCTGGCGATCCGCGAAGGCTATCGCTTCTACAGCTACGGAGATGCAATGCTCGTGCTTTGACCCGTAGCTCCTGCCTGCCCTCACTTTGCGTCCCACCACGCTGACTGGCGATTGCTTGCTGACAAAGGTTCCGCTGATGATCGACGAAGAAATCCTGGTAATCCCTGCGACGGTCCTGGAACGCATCGGCAACCCACGCGGCTTCGAGCGGCGCTGGGAGGCCTACCTCCCGGATCTGCTGACATCCGATGCACTGAGCTTTCAGCCGCGACGGTTGATGGAAAGCGACCCCTGTTACAAACAGCTGATCCCCTACATGATTCTTGAGTGGCTGGACTCCGACGGCCGGTTGCTGCTGTACCAGTACACGCGCGGCAGCGGCCAAGGGGAAAAACGTCTCCATGCCAAACGCAGCATCGGAATTGGCGGGCATATTTCACGTGTGGATGCCGCCGAGGCCGACCCGTATCGCGCCGGCATGCTCCGTGAACTGCAGGAAGAACTGGCGCTCGGCAGCCCGTTCAGCGAGCAATGCGCCGGACTGATCTATGATGACTCCAATGAGGTCGGGCGCGTCCATTTGGGAATCGTTCATCGCCTGCGCCTGGAACAACCCCTCGTGGAACCCAATGAACAAGACCTCGTGGATGCCGGCTTTCGTCCCGTCGACGAGTTGCTTGAACAGATTGCATCGTGCGAGACTTGGACCCAGTTGTGTCTGAAGGCGCTCTACACCCCATGAGTGGAACGGTCTCCGAGCCAATGTGTGCTGGGTGACATGTCGGTCGCAGATCGAACCATCGCAGATGACCATCTACTTGGACAATCACGCCACGACGCAGTGCGACCCGCGCGTGGTCGATGCGATGCTGCCGTTCTTTCTCGATCGGTACGCCAATCCGCACAGTGTCACTCACGAACCAGGGCGTTCCGCGGCCCAGACAGTCCTCGAAGCCTTGCAGCGGATTTCCCAACGGCTGGGAGGCGAGCCCGATGAGTGGATCAGCACTAGCGGAGCGACGGAGAGCAACAACCTTGCGCTGCTGGGCGCTGCGCTCCATCCAAGGAACCAGCGGCGGCATATCATCACCGTTGCCACGGAACATCCGGCCGTCTTGGATCCATTGAACCGGCTGGAATCACTTCACGGTTTTCGAATTACCCGGCTTCCCGTACAGCCCAATGACCAACCGGACGCGGGACGGATCCTCATCGAACAACTTGCCAGCCAGCTGGATGAGGGCGTGCTGTTGGTTTCGGTCATGCTCGCCAATAACGAAGTTGGCACTCTCCAGCCGCTTGCTGAAATCGCGAAGCTCTGTCGGCAAGCCGGTTGCTGGCTTCATACCGACGCGACGCAAGCGGTCGGACGGATCCCCGTTCATGTGGACCAACTCGATGTCGATCTGCTCAGCTGGTCTGCCCACAAATGCTACGGACCCAAGGGCAGCGGCCTGCTGTATGTGAGGCGCCGTGAGCGAAGAGTTCGGCTGCTTCCGCTGCTGGAAGGCGGCGGTCAGCAACGCACCTTGCGCAGCGGCACCATCAACGTCCCCGGCCTCGTCGGCGCTGCAGCGGCCCTGCAACTGTGCGAAGACGAACGCGTGACGGAAAACCAGCGGCTCGCCCACCTTCGAATGAACTTCTGGCTCGGGCTCGAACAGGCGATCCCCGGACTTCAACTCAACGGTCCCTCGCTCCAAGATCCCGACATTCGCCTGCCTCACAATCTCAACGTCCGGCTCCCCGACGTAGTCGGCGCCTCCTTGCTGGAAGCAGCCCCAAGGATCGCTGCCAGCAGCGGCAGCGCGTGCACAAGCGAACGGCCAGCCCCGAGCCATGTCCTCCTTGCCCTCGGCCTCACCGAAGATCAAGCCCGCTGCAGCCTCCGCTTCGGCCTGGGACGGTTCACGACCAGCACTCACATCGACTCGGCAGTCGAAGAAGTCGCGAACGCCTACCGGCGACTTGCAAATCGCTAAAGCCCCCAAGCTACCCAGGCAACGCAAACCCCCGGTCCCCTCTCGATCTGTCGCTGGCCGGGTTCTGTCCCTGCATGACACGGCCCCCGAGTCGATCGCGCGTGGCGGCCATTGTCCCAGCCGGCTGAAAAATTTCGAATAGCTTCCGCGCTCATGGAAGGAAGGGGGTGTGATTGTGCGTGTTCCGCTCGCTTCTCTCTTTACCCTGAATTGGCAAGTCCAGTAGGATTCGCCCGCTCTCCAGGAATTCCGGTTTGTGTGGCTCCTGGAGAGGCCACCCGAGGATGCGCCCGGGATCTTGAACTTTCGACGTGAAGGGCGGAGCCCATGCACGCTGCCGCGTTGGTTTTGAGTTTGGCGGCCGTCACTGTGGACACGGGGTACGAGTCGGACGGACAAGGGGGTGTCCGCTACCTGGTACACGTACCGCCTTCTCAGATTGAGCAGCTGCGTCGGAGTGGCGAGTTAGTCAGCGCGATCGATCCTCGCCTTCAGGGCCGGATTACCGAAGTCGTGGTCCGTGTGACCGACTTGCCGCCAGGTCGCGACGCGAGTTTGCTCGCAGCGACGGATTCCCAGCGGATTAGCCCACCGACGTTGCCTGCCAGTTCGCTCGCGGGCTCAGAGCTTCCCAGCAGCGCGGCAAGCCGCGTTTTGAAGCCCGCCGAGGCAAATGGCGATGGATATGTTCTGCCGCCAGGCGCGACGCCGCCGGCCGGAGGAGGAGCTTTTGGGGCCAGCAATGCCTTTCCTTCGACTTACCCACCGACAAACCCGCTTCAGGATCCGAGTTCTTCGGGACCTGTACTGCCGCCCGGAAGCTCAACCAACGTCGCCCCATCTAACAGCGGATTTGTAGGTCCGCCGATGCCGTACTCATCGGGAGCCGCAACCTCGGGCTTGGTGCTGCCGCCACGCGAAGCGGACACGCCGAACCCTTCGCTTCCAAGCGGTACCCCTGGGGTCGGATGGCAGGCGACGCGAAACGAACGCAACTGGCAGATCGATTCATCGGCGGCGTTTCCGAGCACCGATCCGGGCTTGGCGAACCGAACGAGTAACCCTGCGATGGTTCTACCTCCATCAAGTCCTTTGAACGCGCGTCCGGTCGACGTCAGTAGCCCGCTGAACAATCCGCGAACGCCGGTGCGCGGCGGCTTCCCGGATACTTTCGGCCAATCGCCTTCGAACGTAGGTTTTCCGAGCGTCTACCCGGCTGCGAACGGGTCGCAGATTGCGAGCAACCCGGCGGGGCAGGGGTACAACTTTTCGCCGACGACGGCCGCCGCCTTGCCTTCAGGAATTCCCGGACAAGCGGTGGCGCCGCAGCGAAACACGTATCAGGTTTCACCGTCCGACTGGACGTCGACAGAGATGGTCGAACGGTCACGGCGTGTCGCAACGACCGACGAACATGACGAAGAACGGGCCGCCCATGGGACGCTGGGCTCGACGAAGCAGCGGGGAACGCAACCGTTTAATCAGAAGTTCCTCAACGGCCTGCTGCTGCTCTCCCTGGTGATCAATGCCTACCTGATCCTCGTGACTTACAAGCTTTATCTCCGCTACCGGCACCTGATCGCCAACATTCGTGGCGTCACGACCGCATAGCAGGCGCTGCGAGACGTTTGATCGAGCGAGCCCGTGAAAGGTATCTGGATTCACGGTTGCAGGTGTCCGTCTTGGACTCGGGAATGCTCAACTGTTTGAGATGGCTCGCGGTCGGGCTGCTGCGTTCGCCGCATCAAAGGGATTGAACAGGTTGTAATTGAGGTGCCGATAGAGCTCGCTGCTTTCGAGCAGCTCTCCATGACTGCCATCCGCCTGTAGCTGTCCTTCGCGGAGGACAATCACGCGGTCAGCCTGCCGCAGTGTATTGAGCCTTTGCGGCCAGACGACTACCAGCGTTCCTTGATCGGCAAGCGCTCTCAACTGCTGGCTGCACGCGTCGTGCGTGGCGCCGCGCGGTCCCGTCGGTTCGCGGACGACAATGACCGAGGGACGACGAAGGATCGCTCGCGCCACGGCGATCCCGTATCGCAGATCCGCGCCTAAACGATCGTCGTTATGGCTGACGAGGGTCCCCAGCCCATCGCCAAATCGCTGCAGCCGTTCCAGAACTCCGCAACGGCGCAGCGCATCGTACAAGTCATTCGCCGTGCCGGGATCAAGCCCATCCAGCAGATTCTCCTCGATGGTACCTGCCCAGATCGGGCCCGTTTCGTCGATCCAGAGGATATGCCTGGCCAGAACTTCCGGCGCAATGTCGAATAGGCTGGTCCCGTCGATCAGGACGCGACCTTCGTCTGGCTGCCCGAACCCAAGCAGCAGTTCCAGAAAGGCCTGTACGGCAACTCCATCGTTTCCCAATACACATACGAACTCACCACGGCCCAAGTGAACCTGGATCTTCTCTAACAGCAGCCGACCGCGCCCGTCCCGCAGGGAGACTTCATGCATCTCGATTTCGTCGCGGAGCGCGGTTAAGCCAAATCGCTGGCCGGGGACGTCATCCGGCCGAGCCGTAAAAAACGTCGCCAGCCTGCCGGCCGCGTCGATGGAACGCTGATTTGCCAGGCGCAGCTTCAAGAGCCGTGACACAGCCACCGCCGAGCCGACCATTGACAAGCCGAGAACGATGGCCGCCGGCAGATTCAACACCTGCCGATCATGCAGGCGATTGACTCCAAACCCCAATGACATCATGGCGCAACAGAATGCAACCGCCAGCACCACCATCGGGAGCACGCGGGCTCGAGCACGATCACGAGACTCGATCAAGCGAGATTCTTGTCGTAACTGTTCGTCCAGCGCACGGTTGATGCTCTCGCGTGGCTGGACGCGCGCCAACAAGGGCGCTGACACAGTCAAGTCAACCAGACTGTCTTGAACGAGCGGCAGCTGCTCATCACCCTGGATCTCGGTCTCATGGGCAGTCAGGTACTGGTACAGTTGCCAAACCAGCAATCCGCTGACGATCGCCAGTAACGCCAGCCAAAAGTCGACAAGCAACGCCAGTCCGAGGCATGACACCAGCAGAACGATGCTGCGCGGTACGGCTCTCCACCGGGCGCGAAGACCTTCCAGAACCACGGGGATGTCCGTGCCCAATACCTGCTCGAAGTACTCTCCGTGGGTCGCCACCCCTCCACTGACAGACCTCTGCATCGCCTGGTCCAGTCCCGCCCGCCGCATCTGGTAGCGGCTGCGGCGACTGAGCCGGTAGACGCCACTGTAAAACCACCAAAGGGCAGCGGCCTGGCACGTGGCCACGATCATCGCGAGGACCAAAATCCCTGCTAACTGCCGATGGGGAGTGCGCTGCAAAAACTCTTCAGAAAACGGAATCTGCAGATATCTGCCAAGTGACACAGGGCTGGTGAACAGGCCGCCCGAGGTGAGCCACTGAGCGAACACCCCGATCAAAATGATCTGAACTGGAACCATCAGGGCAGATACCACACCCGCGATGTAAACGCTCAATCGATGTCCCGCGTCTCCGCACCACGGAAGCAGTCGCTGCCAAACCGTCTCAGACGCCATGAATGTGCACCCGTTTGGAAAACTGAATCACTGGCGTAGCACACCACCTATCGTAATCGGCTCGACAGGTCGCCGTGTTCGGATGGACGACCGTCTGCCGATGGGACAGGGATCCGCGGTCCGGCAAGGCCACGCGATGGACGTTCAGCGCGAAGTCTCGCAGAAGAGCGGATCGTGAGC
>Ga0114939_10000214_pt1 | contig 49832 bp, 42 predicted proteins | sample AshMeaCrysSpring_FD_87196 | JGI IMG/M metagenome (GOLD analysis project Ga0114939, IMG submission 87196) | Groundwater microbial communities from Big Spring, Nevada to study Microbial Dark Matter (Phase II) - Ash Meadows Crystal Spring | ecosystem: Environmental > Aquatic > Deep subsurface >...
AAGCAGTTCCAACTGAAAAAGTTGCACTACATTTCAGTATTTTACGCCGCCATCCGCCCGCGAAGCCGCATCAATACTTGATCAGCTGTTTTTCAATGCTTCGAAAGTGTAGAAGACGGGTCAAGTGATTTGCGGTTGGAAAAATGCATTATTGCCGGATACTGAATGGAAGATTTTATGCGCTTGCGGGGGATGTTGAGGCGGCGCAAAACCGGAGATTTTTAAGCCACAAAAGGCACAGGGGAACACAAAAAGGAGGGGGATAAACCTGAAAGGCTGAGATTCTGAGAGGCTTGCAAATGCTGAAAGACTGAAGGCTGAAATCGGCCGCCTTGCGGCGGAGATGGAAGATCGGGGGTTGGAACCGGGGCGGAGTTTTCCAGCTATTGGGGTTGCCAGCCCTTGCTCATGAGACTTGCGAACGGGAAACCAGGCTCGCCCGGGTTCTCACCAACAACTTCTCCCCATAAAACGTTCTTTGCTGCCGCACGGGCTTGCTTTGGGGTCGGCTCGCGGCCGCCGAGACATACAATCCACGCCTCCAAATCCTCAACCGTTGCGTCATCGGCATCAAAATCGGGAGGAAAAATGGTAGGATACGGAAAAACTGGGAGGGGTGAGAATTCAACCCGAAAAGGGATTTTTCCAATGAAGGCCGGGGAACCTTGCAAAATCTTGGTCGGAAGAGTAAAGCGTGCATCCATGCTCGATTGCGAGTGCCGCAAGATGAGCGTCCGATATAAGATTCCCTTTCGCCCCGGAGTTTCCGAGTTGCTCCTTGAAGATGTGCCAATGGTTTTCAGACGGGCCGACGATTCGCACGCAGGGCTGGGCGATCCAACTCTCCACAATCTCTATCGATTCCTCCAAAGTGAGGGGCCGATCATGAAGTCGTGGGTTTGTTGCGATCCGAATGAATGCATTGATCACAGGCCAGCATAACAGCACGGGGTCGCCGGCGCTGAGCACACCATCCCACCATCGCCGCGCGGCTTGGTGATGCCTCGAAAGACTGTCTTGGGCGTAGAGCAGGAGATTGGCATCGGGAAAAATCATCGGTAATTTTCCCCTTCGCTTATCGCAAGCAACTCGGAGATGTTGTCGTAAGAAAACCCGGTCCTAAGCCCCATCGGTCGTGGCTTCGTGCGATACTTGCGGCATGATCTTGGCGCAAGAACTTGATCGAGTCCGGCGCGCAACGCCTGATTGACAACCTCCTTGAAGGGCAGGCCGGTTTGAGAGACGGCACGCCGCGCTTTGGCAGCGATATCCGGATAAAGTGTGAGGGTGGTTCTCATGCGAACATCATGATGCTTGTGGCGAGAATTTCAAGATGCGTTTGATCGAAGAGGTCCCGCGTATTTTCGCCCATGGCGAAGGGTTCAGTCCCGCGTATTGTCGTCTTTGCGCGCTTGCGGGGGATGTTGAGGGGGCGCAAAACCAAAAGAAGAGGTTGTCTGTGTTTTTCTGTGCCCCGCATGTTGTTGTTCGATCTGGTGGGTATGGAATGTCAGTGAAGGTCCGCGGGGCTTAGCGGAGGCTCGGACGATGGGGATTGGGTTTTCAATTCAGTGTGATTTCCCGCGAAACACGCGCTGCAACGGATCCCACGGAGCGGGCACGGCCAGGCTTTCCAAAACGCGGAAGGGGAGGCAGAGAGTGGAAAGACTAATACGTTTTCGGATGCGGGTATGGGCGACTGGGCGGGCGGCATAAACCGGATTCGGGGCAGGCTGCCGCCCTTGGTCATTTCGGCGGATTTTTGCCGAAGCGGCCATGGCGTGAATCGGATTTTTTGCGCTTGCGCGTATTTTTGCTATTTCCCGGCGTCGGCGGGCAGGAATCTTGTCGCGGACTGCAAAATCTTCTCGGCCAGAGGGAGGAATTGCTCGGCGCGGGCGTGCCATTGGCTGACGCGACGGAGTTTCCATGAGGCCTCGGCGGCGAGGTCCGGGGGAAGGGCGGGGAGGAGGGTCCCGGCCTCCCGGAGGGTCGCGTTGCTTTTTCGGAGTCTGGGCAGGAGACGCTGGTTGATGAAGCCTGCGACGAGGGTCTTGAGTTCGCAACGGGCGGAGTAGGTGCCCGTGCGTCCCTTGGGCGTGCGCTCGATGGCCCCGAAGTTTTCGAGTGCCCGCAATCCGGTGCTTGTGGCCCCCATGCAGACGTCGGCCCGCCGGGAGATCTCCTCCATGGTGAGGGGCTCGTTGGAGACGAAAATGGCGGCGTAGAGCTGTCCGTGTGAGCGGGGGTTGCCAAGGATCTCCGCCAGATCGCCGAAAACCTCGATCATTGCGCGTTCGAAGGCGAGTTCCGCCTCGGAGCGGACCGGAGCCTGCTTGGGTGGTGGGGATTCCGTCAGGACCATGGGAAACATTCGGTGGTGGGAATTCTCGGCGTCGAGGCGGGGTTTGTCGAGAAAGATATTTTCTTTTTGAATTGAAAAATGCGGCGTTCAAATGGGGCAGACAGGAATGGCGCTAACTTGGGATGCCGCCCCTTCAGGGCAGATACTCTTTCCAACCAAGACCCAGGGCGGCGCTGGCGCTTGCCCTGGGCTATGGGATAAAGCCCCGTTGGGGCTTGTGTTAGCGCCATTCCGCCCTGGCCCCGACAAATCCAGGCCCTCCATCCGGAGGCTTGCGGCTTTGAAAACCTCACACCTCCTGAGCACGATCTGCAAAAGCCTGTTTAACCCGCATAAAATCACAAGCCATCTACTGCGATTTGCGGGAGGCAGGCCGGGACTGCGTTGGGCTCGAATCCCGGTTCGGACGGTATGATCCCATACAGCCCTCCCGCAATTCTTCGCCCGTCTTGTCCCAGCCTGCCTCGCGCGGCACCTCGCGACGACGTTTGTGATTTATGCGGGTTAACTGAAATGGCCTTGGTTCGGTCGGAATTTCGGCGGGGTCGGGAAAAATGGAGGGATTGGGGTTGAAATCGCGCTCGCGAAGTGCGATGAGAATCCGCCGATGCGATTTTGTCGGGCAGCCACAATTTTAGCGGCCGGACTCGCCGGGGTGATGGGGGTTTCCTGTGCGCCCGCGCGGGTTGGCACGCCGCCCGCCAAGGCGGCCCCGCTCGGGCCCGGCACGCCCGCGAGCCCGGTCGCCGCCGCCAAACCCAAGCCGGCTCTGACCGCCGGGGTCTCCCAAGGACCGGTACCCGAATCCACCCCGCCCGTCAAGCCGGTCCCGGCCGTCCAACCAAAGCCGCCCAAGCCATCTCCCCCGCCGCAGGCCCGCGAGGCGGAGACGCCCCCGCCGCAGGTTTCGATCGCGCAATTCGTGTCGAAGGGCCGCTTTGTGGGGGCCTCCGCCGGGGAACAAATTTTCCAATCCCACTCGGCCGATCCCGGCGTGCAGCCCGCGCTATTTGAAGATGCCATCATCCTCAACCGGGTGAGGGGAGCTCTGAAAGCCACCTCTCCGGAATTTGCCGTCACCGCCGCCCAGGCGCGGGTCTCGGGCGGCGTCATCTCATTGAGTCTGCCTCCTGGCACGGGAGCGCGTCAGGCGGCTGCGGCGGTGGACGCGGCGCTTGCGGTCGAGGGAGTCCGCGCGGTCCGCACGCTCGTGCCCTGACCCGTCCGCGGGCAATTCCGGGCGCTTTCCTGGCCGGCAAATCCGACCCGTGCGATGTGCCCGCGGGCCGGGGTGGCCGAGAATCGGCTTGCGAAGCCCCCCCGGAAATGGGACTTCTTTTTCTGCCATGGCAGCACCCGCATTTGAATATCAGGATATTTTCCCCCTCGGCCCCGACCAAACCACCTACCACAAGCTCACCGACGAATTCGTTTCGGTCGGCGACTTCGAAGGGCACCCTGTCCTTAAGATCGAGCCCGAGGGTCTCGCCTATCTGGCCCGGAACGCCTTCCGGGATGTTTCGTTCCTTTTGCGTCCGGCGCACCTCGCGCAGGTGGCCGATATTTTGCGGGATCCGGAAGCCAGTGAAAACGACCGCACGGTGGCGCTCACGATGTTGCGCAATGCCGAGGTCTCGGCGCACGGCGTGCTTCCGTTTTGTCAGGACACCGGCACGGCGACGGTCGTCGCCAAGAAGGGTCAGCAGGTTTGGACCGGCGCGGACGATGCCGAGTTCCTCTCGCGGGGCATTTACGAGACCTACACCGGCGAGAATCTGCGTTATTCGCAGACCGCCGCGCTCGACATGTATGAGGAGGTCAATACCGGCACCAACCTCCCGGCGCAGATCGACCTCTACGCGACGCCCGGCATGGAATACAAATTCCTCTTCGTCGCCAAGGGCGGCGGGTCGGCCAACAAGACGTTCCTGTATCAGGAGACCAAGGCGCTCCTCAACCCGAAGAGCCTTGTTGCGTTCCTGACCGAAAAAATGAAGACGCTGGGCACCGCCGCGTGTCCGCCCTACCACCTCTCGATCGTCATCGGCGGCACCTCGGCCGAGGCCTGCCTCAAGACGGTCAAACTCGCTTCCACCAAATACCTCGACGCCCTCCCCACCTCGGGCAACAAACTCGGCCGCGCGTTCCGCGACCTCGAACTCGAATCCGAGATCCTCAAGGCGGCCCAGTCCAGCGGCATCGGCGCGCAATTCGGCGGGAAATATTTCGCGCTCGACGTGCGGGTCGTCCGCCTCCCGCGCCACGGCGCGTCGTGCCCGGTCGGCATCGGCGTCTCGTGCTCGGCCGACCGCAATATCAAAGCGAAGATCACCCGCGACGGCATCTTCCTCGAGACCCTCGAAACCAACCCCGGACGGTTCATCCCGGAGGAATTCCGCGCGTTCAAGGCGACCGACTCGGTGAAAATCGACCTCAACCGGCCGATGGACGAGATCCGCGCCGAGTTGACGAAATACCCGGTGACCACCCCGCTCTCGCTCACGGGGACGATAGTCGTCGCGCGCGACATCGCCCATGCGAAGCTCAAAGAACGCCTCGATTCCGGCGAGGGGCTCCCGGATTACTTCAAGGCCCACCCGGTGTATTACGCGGGTCCGGCCAAGACGCCGAAGGGACTGCCGTCCGGCTCGTTCGGCCCCACGACAGCCGGCCGCATGGACAGCTACGTGGACCTCTTCCAGTCGCACGGCGGCTCGATGGTCATGATCGCCAAGGGGAACCGTTCGCAGCAGGTCACCGACGCCTGCAAGAAATACGGCGGGTTCTACCTCGGCTCGATCGGCGGCCCCGCCGCCATCCTTGCACAGGAAAATATCCGCAAAGTGGAACTGCTCGAATACCCCGAACTCGGCATGGAAGCCGTCTGGAAAATCGAGGTCGAGGATTTCCCGGCCTTTATCCTTGTCGATGACAAAGGCAACGACTTCTTCCAGCAGATCAAGACCTGTTCCACCTGCAAAGTCTAGCATGGACACCGACCGCATCGTGCGCGACCTCGGCCGCCGGGCCCGCTCCGCTTCGCGCGTCCTCGCCGGCTTGACGGCCGATCAAAAAAATGCCGTCCTCGCCGGCATGGCCGACGCCATCGACGCCTCGGCCGGGGAGATCCTCGCCGCCAACGCGGCCGACGTGGCCGCCGCCGAGGAAGCCGGCCTCACCCCCGCCTCGATCGACCGCCTCCGGCTTGATTCCAAGCGCCTCGCCGGCGTCTCGGCCGCCGTGCGCGATGTCGCCCGGCTCGAAGACCCGGTCGGAAAAATCCTCTCGCAATCGACGCGTCCGAACGGCCTCGAGATTACAAAGCTCCGCACGCCGATCGGCGTGGTCGGGATTATTTACGAATCCCGGCCCAACGTGACCGCCGACGCGGCCTCGCTCTGCATCAAGACCGGCAACGCGGTCATCCTGCGCGGCGGCTCGGAATCCCTCCGCTCGAACCTGGCGATCAGCTCGGCCATGGCGCGCGGCGGAGCCGCGTGCGGACTGCCCGAAGGCGCGCTCCAGCTCGTGCCGGTCGCCGACCGCGAGGCGGTGCGGGCGATGGCCGAGATGGACGAATTCCTCGACGTGATCGTTCCCCGCGGCGGCCACGCGCTCATCGAGACCGTCGTGCGCCACGCCCGCATGCCCGTCATCAAACACTACAACGGCATCTGCGCGGTCTATGTGGACGCCGCCGCCGACCCGGTCATGGCCGCCCGCATCGCCGTCAATTCGAAGTGTCAGCGCCCCGGCGTCTGCAATGCCATGGAGACCCTGCTTGTGCACGAATCGGCGGCGGACGCGTTTTTCCGCGAGGCCGCCGCCGGGTTTGAAAAATTCGCCGTCGAGGCGCGCGCCGACGAGCGCGCCGCCCGCGCGCTCGCCGCCGCCGGCTATCCGGGGACATTGATTGTCCCGGCCGCCGACTCCGACTGGACCACCGAATTTCTCGCGATGAAAATGGCGGTCAAAATCGTGGGCGGTCTCCGCGAGGCCATCGACCACATCAACACGCACGGCTCGCACCACAGCGATGCCATCGTGACCGGCGACCCCGAAGCCGCAGAGGAATTCCTTGCCGCGGTCGATTCGGCGGCGGTTTATTGGAACGCCTCGACCCGTTTCACCGACGGCGGCGAATTCGGGTTCGGCGCGGAGATCGGCATCAGCACCGACAAGCTCCACGCCCGCGGGCCGATGGGGCTCGAAGAACTCACCACCTACAAATACGTCGTCCGCGGCGACGGCCAGCTCCGCCAATGAAAGCACTCCGGGTCACCTACGAAGGACGTGTCCAGGGGGTCGGCTTCCGCTACACCGCGCGCCATCTTGCGAAGGGATTCGAGGTCGGCGGGTCGGTTTGCAACCTGCCCGAAGGCGGCGTGCAAATCGAGGTTGCCGGACCCGAATCCCGCGAGTTTCTGCAGGCGATCCGCGAGAGCGCGCTCGCCGGCCACATCGCATCCGAGCGAGTCGAGGAAATCGACCTCCCCGAGTCCCCGAGGGGATTCTGCATTATCCCGTAAAGCCCATGACGACCGCCGCCAGCGTCGAAAATCTCACCAAGGTATATCCGGTGCCCATGCGGCGGCAGAAAGTCGTCGCCGTGAGCGACCTCACGTTCGACGTCGCCGAGGGCGAGGTCTTCGGCCTCCTCGGCCCGAACGGGTCCGGCAAAAGCACGACCCTCAAAATCCTCCTCGGACTCGTGACCCCCAGCCGCGGCGAATGCCGGATTTTCGGAGAAAAAAGCCGCGACTACCAAAGCCACCGCGAGGTCGGTTTCCTGCCCGAGAACCCGTATTTTTACAAGTTCCTCACGGCCGCCGAGACGCTTCGTTTTTACGGCAAACTCTGCGGCCTCGGCGGCGGCGCCCTCACGAAGCGGATTGGCGATTTGCTCGGGTTGGTCGGGCTGGGCGACGCGCGCGACCGGCGCGTGGGCGGGTTTTCGAAGGGGATGCTCCAGCGGGTCGGGCTGGCCCAGGCGCTCGTGCAAGATCCGCGTTTGCTCATCCTCGACGAACCCACGGCCGGGGTGGACCCGGTCGGTTCGCGCGCGATCCGCGACCTGATCCTCGACCTCAAGAAAATGGGGAAGACCGTCCTGCTTACGTCCCACCTCCTCGAACAGGTCCAGGAAGTCTGCGACCGCGTGGGCATCATGTCCCGCGGCCGCATGGTGCGCTGCGGCCCGCTCGCCGACCTCGTCACGGTGGCCGACCAAACCGAGTTCCTCGTCGAGAACGCGCCGCCCGGGCTCGCCGAAAAAATCCGCGCCCTCGCCGAATCCGAGGGCGCCCGCTTCATCGCCGCCCGAAAGCCGGAAAAATCGCTCGAATCCGTCTTCATCGAATCCACCCGCGACCACCGCGCCTGAACACCCGCCCGGCGGCCCCTATTATGCCCGAATCACAGAAACCCGCCGGAGCCGCGAGGCGGCCCGCCGCAACCCGCCGCGCCCGCAAGCCTCCCACCGCCCGCATCGGGAGTCCGAGCCCGGTTTCGCGCGGGATTCCCGAGGCCACGGCGGAGGTTGCCACGAAGGTCGGGGCCAAGCGGGCGGTCGCGGCTTCGGCGAAGCCGACGCGGGAATTTTCGTTTTCGCTCAAGCCGGCGCAGGTTGCGCGCCACCTCGACCGGTTTGTGATCGGGCAGAGTTCGGCAAAGAAGGTTCTCTCGGTGGCGCTCTGCGACCACTTCCAGCATGTGCGGCTCTGCCTGGAGGGCGACGAGGCCCCGCATTATCAGAAACAAAACGTCCTCCTCATCGGCCCGACCGGAGTCGGCAAGACGCACCTCATCCGCTCCGCCGCCGATCTCATCGGTGTCCCCTTCATCAAGGCCGACGCCACGAAATTCAGCGAGACCGGCTACGTCGGCGGCAACGTGGACGACCTCGTGCGCGACCTCGTCCGCCGCGCGGGCGGCGACATCCGCCGCGCCGAACACGGCATCATCTACCTCGACGAGATCGACAAACTCGCCGCGCGCTCGGAGGGCCGGGATGTCTCCGGGCGCGGCGTGCAAACGAACCTGCTCAAGATCCTCGAGGACGGCGATGTGCCGCTTGTCTCGCCCGACGACGCCGCCGGCCAGCTCCAGGCGGCGATGCAGGCCGCGCGCGGGGCCCGCGCGGGCGCGCCCGACTCGATCTCGACCCGCAATATCCTCTTCATCGCAAGCGGAGCCTTCACCGGCCTCGACCGGATCGTCGCCGCCCGCACCAGCCGCCCGGCTTCGCCCGACCACGCCACCACCGCCGACCTCATCCGCTTCGGCCTCGAGCCCGAGTTTGTCGGCCGCCTCCCGGTGCGCGTCGCCTGCCACCCGCTCGACGAGGACGCCCTCTTCGAGGTCCTCAAAAAAAGCGAGAGCAGCCTCGTCCACCAATACGAACGCGCCTTCGCCGCCTACGGCATCCGCGCACGGTTCACCGACGGCGCCCTACGCGCGCTCGCCCGCTTTGCACGGTCCGAGGAAACCGGCGCGCGCGGGCTCATGTCGGCGATGGAACGCGCCTGCCGCGACCTGAAATTCCGCCTGCCCTCGACCGGCGCGCGCTCGGTCACCATCACCCGCGAAACCATCCATCACGCCCTGAGCTGATTTCCTCCCATGCCAACCGAAGCCAAGAAGAACGCCCCGCCTCCCGACCTCGAAATCAAAGACGCCCCCCTGATTTTCCAGCGGGTCTGGAAGTCGCTCGAGGAAGAATTCGGCCGCGTGAACCTGCGTTTTCCCAAGGAACTCATCCTGCTCGGCGGCGCGCCGGGAGCGGGCAAGGGCACGAATACGGATTTCATCCGCGAGGTGCGCGACATCACCGCGCCGCCCATCGTGGTGAGCGCCCTGCTCAACAGCCCCGCCGCCCAGGCGGTGAAGGCGCTCGGCGGGATGGTCGGCGACCGCGAGGTGCTGGGGATCCTGCTCCGCAAGCTGCTGGAGCCCGCTTATCAGAACGGCGTCATCCTCGACGGGTTTCCGCGCACGACGGTGCAGGTGGAGTGTCTGAAATTGCTCTACGACCAGATGGTTGCTCTGCGGCGCGAGTTTGCCGACACGCCCGAGGCGGTGCATTTCAAGCAGCCGATTTTCCACATCATGGTGCTCTTTGTGGACGAGAGCGAGAGTGTGGCCCGTCAGCTCAAACGCGGCCGGGAGGTCATCGCCCACAACGAGGAGGTCAAACGCTCGGGTATCGGCGATCTCTGGGAGGAACGCCCGACCGATTTCAGCGAGCCGCTCGCCCGCAACCGCTACCGGGTCTTCAAGGAACAAACCTACGAAGCGCTCGTCTCGCTCAAGCAGATCTTCCACTACCACTTCATCAACGCCCAGGCCCCCATCGAGGTCGTCCGCGAAAATATCCTCCACGAGCTGGAATACCAGAGCACGCTCGAACTTGACCCCGCCACCTTCGACCGCCTGCGCAGCCTGCCCGTCGCCGCCGATATCGTCACGCACGCCAGACAGGAACTCGTGCGCCGGCTCGACGGCTACGAGGCCAACCAGCGCGAGCTCTTCGCGGCGGTGGTCGATTTCATCACCACCCGGGCGATGCCGATCGTTCTCCGGCACGCGATCTCCGGCCGCGCAACCGTGAATACCGAGGACCCCCTCTTCGACGACCCCGCCGCGCTCTCGATGCTCATCGATATTTTTTCCGAGCGCGGCTACTACGCGACGGTCGATATCCAGCGCATGCCGGTCCCGGAATCCGTGGACTTCGCCACCGGGCACATCACCTGCCGCATCCAGAAAGTCTATCACTTCCACATCCGCTTCCGCGGATCCCGCATCCGGCGGGGGTAACAAAAGGGCCCCGGCCGGAATCCTCCTTTGGGCGGAAATCGTTCCTCGATGGCTCGTCGAGGGCGAAAACCGTTCCGGTTTCCGCCACATCGCCCGCAAACACGCCTGCAAGGGAACGCGTTTCTGCCCGCATTTTGCTATGCGCCGATTCAGGTCCCGCCCCCGGTCTTGCATTGGCGGGAACGGCCGGTATGGTTTCGGCGCATGACCGCCATCGCCGCAATGGACCCCTCCCGCGTGATCGGCCTCGGAGGGAAGCTGCCGTGGCACTTTTCCGAGGACCTCAAATTTTTCAAGCGCACCACGCTCGGGCATGTCGTGCTTATGGGGCGGCGCACGTATGATTCGATCGGGCGGCCGCTTCCCGGGCGGGAAAATTGGGTGCTCACGCGCGGTGAAGCGATTCCCGGGGTGAGGACCCTCCGCTCGCCGGAGGAAATTTGCGAGCCGTCCGACGGTCGGAAGTTGTTTCTCATCGGCGGGGCCATGCTCTACCGGGAGTTGCTGCCGGCGTGCGACGAACTTGTGCTCACGCGGGTGCGGGAAAATTACGCGGGCGATGTGTGGTTTCCGGATTTTTCCGGCGATTTCGAGTTGCGCGAAATCCTCTGCGAATATCCCGGGCTGGTGATGGAACGTCACACGCGGGTGCGGGGGGCGGCATGAACGACACCGAGGCCTTCGTCGCCCTCAATATGCTGCCCGGCCTCGGGCCGGTGAAGGTGCGGCGCCTGCTCGAGCGCTTCGGCGGCCCCCGCGGGATCCTCTCGGCCGGTCGGAGCGACCTGCTCGGACTCCCCGGCATCGGGCCGGAAATCGCGGGCACGATCAAAAATTGGGAGGCCCATGCCGACCCCGCCGCCGAACTCGACCGCGCCCGCGCGGCCGGCGCGCGCGTGATCACCCTCGCCGACGACGAATACCCGGCCCTCCTCACAGAAATCCACGACCCGCCCGTCGTCCTCTACGTGATGGGCGCGTTCACCGAACGCGACCGCACCTCGGTGGGCGTCGTCGGCATGCGCAAACCCAGCATCTACGGGGCGGCCACCGCCAAAAAACTCTCCTACCAACTCGCCTACTCGGGCGTCACCGTCGCCAGCGGGCTCGCCCGCGGGATCGACACCGCCGCCCACCAGGCCGCCCTCGCCGCCCGCGGACGCACGATCGCCGTCGTAGGAGCCGGCCTCGGCGAGATCTACCCGCCCGAGAACCGTCCGCTGGCCGAGTTGATCGCGGGGTCCGGCGCGGTCGTGAGCGAATTTCCGATGAGGCGGGGGGCCGACCGGCAGACCTTCCCGATGCGGAACCGGATTGTGAGCGGGCTGTCGTTCGGGCTTCTGGTGGTCGAGGCGGGCACGACGAGCGGGGCACTCATCACGGCCAACCAGGCCGCCGAGCAGGGGCGCTCGATCTATGCGGTGCCGGGCAAGATCGACTCGCCGAATTCGATCGGCACCAACCGCCTCATCCAGCAGGGCGCCAAGTTGGTCACCTCGGCACAGGACATCCTCGACGACCTCGGACTGCTTTTCCGCGACGAGCCAGGACTGGCGCCCGCGAAGCCGCCCGCGCTCGAGCCCGGCGAGCAGCGGGTCTTCGCCGCCATCGGGGACGACGAGGCGGCCATCGACGAGATCGTGGCGAGATGCGGGTTGCCAATCGGCGATGTGTCCTCTACGTTGCTGGCCCTCGAAATGCGCAGGCTCGTGAAGGCCCTCCCGGGCGCGCGCTACGTGAAGACTCTCTAAAACCAAAAATGGGAAAAACCCTCGTCATTGCAGAAAAACCGAGCGTCGCCGGCGACCTCGCCCGCGCGCTCGGGCGGACCCCCCGCGACGGCGACCACTATGAAGGGGACGATTACGTGGTCGCCTCGGCCGTGGGCCACCTTGTCGAGCTCTGCATGCCGGGCGAGCTGGACAAAAAGCGCGGCAAGTGGTCGTTCGCCAGCCTGCCGATCATCCCCGACCATTTCGAGCTCAAGGCGATCGAGAAAAACAAATCCCGCCTCACCCTGCTCAAGCGCCTGCTCAAGCGCGCCGACATCACCGAGGTCATCAACGCGTGCGACGCCGGACGCGAGGGCGAGTTGATTTTTCAGAATATCATGCGCCACACGGGCTGCCGCAAACCGGTCCGCCGCCTCTGGCTCCAGAGCATGACCCCCGAGGCTATCCGCGAGGGGTTCGCCACCCTCCGCAGCGCGCAGGAAATGGCCCCGCTCGGCGACGCGGCCGTTTGCCGCAGCGAGAGCGACTGGCTCGTCGGCATCAACGCCACCCGCGCGATGACCGCCTTCAACTCTCGCGAAGGCGGTTTCCAGCTCACCCCGGTCGGGCGCGTCCAGACCCCCACCCTCGCCATCCTCGCCGAGCGCGAAGTGCGCATCCGGGAATTCCAGCCCCGCGAGTATTTCGAGGTCCACGGCGAATTCGACGTCGCCGCCGGATCGTATCCCGGACGTTGGTTCGACGAGAATTTCAAGAAGACCTCCGACGACGAGCGGCCCGAGCGCATCTGGGACCGCGCCCGCGCCGAGGAGATCCTCGCCAAGTGCCTGGGCCGCACCGGCACGGTGACCGAGGAAAAGAAGCCGACCACCCAGGTCGCGCCCCAACTTTACGACCTCACGACCCTCCAGCGCGAAGCCAACTCGCGTTTCGGGCTCAGCGCCCGCCGCACCCTGCAAATCGCCCAGGCGCTCTACGAGAAGCACAAGGTCCTCACCTATCCGCGCACCGATTCCCGCTACCTGCCCGACGACTACATCGGCACCGCCAAAAGTGTCCTCGGCAAACTCGAGACCGGCGACCTCCCCGCCCACGCCCGCCGCGCCCTCGATGCCGGCTGGGTGCGCCCGAACCGCCGCATTTTCAATGGCGCGAAGGTCACCGACCACTTTGCCATCATCCCCACCGGCCAGCCGCCGAAGTCGCTCGACGAATTCGAGTCGAAGGTTTTCGACCTGGTCGCCCGCCGGTTTGTCGCCGCGTTTTACCCGGCCGCCCAGTTCGAGGTCACCACGCGTGTCACGCGTGTCGCCGGAGAGCCCTTCCGCAGCGACGGGAAAATTATCACCGACCCCGGCTGGATGGCGGTTTACGGACGTCAGGCCGCCGGGGCCGATGACGAGCAGACTCTGTGCGCGGTGGCCTCCGGCGAGTCCGCTGCGGCGCGTTCGGTCGAAGTGCGTCCCGCCCTCACCAAGCCCCCCGCCCGTTTCACCGAAGCGACCCTGCTCTCCGCCATGGAAGGCGCCGGCAAGCTCGTCGATGACGAGGAACTCCGCGAGGCCATGAGCCTGCGCGGCCTCGGCACGCCCGCCACCCGCGCCCAAACCATCGAGGGACTCCTCGGCGACGGCTACATCGCCCGGCACGGGCGCGAACTCGCCGTCACCCAGAAAGGCCTCTCTCTCGTGAGCCTGCTCCGCGGCCTCGGCATCGAGGCGCTCACCTCGCCGGAAATGACCGGCGAGTGGGAATTCAAACTCAAACGCATGGAATCCGGAGGCCTGCCCCGCGACCTCTTCATGGGCGAGATCCGCCGGTTCACCGAGGACATCGTCACCAAGGCGAAGTCGTTCGCCGGAGATTCCGTCGAGGGCCGCTTCAACGACCTCGACGCGACCTGCCCGAAGTGCGGCGCGACCGGCTTCAAGGAATCCTACAAGGCTTACGAGTGCAAAGCCTGCGGCCTCCTCGTCTGGAAAAACATGGCCGGCCGCGAGCTCGAGCGCGAGGAAGTCACAACCCTCCTCCAGCACAAACGCGTGGGCCCGCTCGACGGCTTCCGGAGCAAGCTTGGACGACCGTTCTCGGCACCCGTGGTGCTCGACGCCGAGTTCAAGCAATCCTTCGACTTCGGCGGGCCCGTTGACGGCGAGGCATCCGCCCTCGATTTTTCAAAGCTAGAGGCCGTCGCCGACGACTGCCCGGTCTGCCATGCGGGAAAAATTTGCGACGCGGGCAATGCTTACCTTTGCTCGAACGCGCCTTCCTGCAAATTCCGCATGGGCAAAAGCCTCTGCCAGCACGAAGTGCCGCGCGAGCAGGTTCTCAAGCTCCTCCACACCGGCAAGACCGACCTCATCCGCCGCTTCATTTCGAAGAAAGGCAAACTATTTTCGGCCTTTCTCGTGCTCAAAGACGGCAAAGTCGCCTTCGAATTCGAGCCCCGCAAAGCTTCCCCCCGCAAAGCCCCGCCGCGGAAAAAATCCGCCTGATCCCGCCGCGCCGGGTCAGAGCAACACAACCGATTTGCCGACGCTGCGGCGCGAGCGGATTTCCACAAGGCGCGGTGCGGCTTCCCCGAGGGGGATCGTTTCGAGAACCGGCACGGCGAGGCCGCCGTGCGGACGGAACATATCGCCGCGGTAGAGGACCCGGTCGCAGACCTTCCAGCCATCGACACCCGTGCCCACGCCGACAATCTCGCCAGAGACGTCGAGCCCGGGCGTCCACCGCGCGTCCATGCCGGGAACCATCGATTTCCAGCGGAGAATTTTTGCGTCCACCGGATTGAGACCGCAGGCCGCAACCTTGACCAGCACATCGCCGGGGCCCGGCTCCGGCACGGGCAGATCGCGGATCGCAAACGAGTCGTCGGCGGGGTTGAAGGCGAGGGCTTTCATTTTTCGAGAGGAAAATCCGGACACGCCCGGATGCGCAGGCGGCCGGCGGGGTCGGCTTCTGCCCGCGCGACGACCGGGCGGGCGTCGGGGCGCAGTGCCCATGCGAGGTCGGCTTCGCGGCCTGCGGCGACGAGGGCGCGGCCGTTGCCGACGGCCCGGCAGGCGGATTCCAGATCGTCCGCGCGGGCGTCGTGGAGGATGCGCATGGCGGCGGTCGCGTCGTCGTCCGCATAGTCCGGGGACTCCGCAGCGAGGAGGGAGGCGAGGCAACCGGCCGCGAGGCCGTCCTCGAATGCGAACCCGTCGAAGGTTCCCGCGCAGACCAAGCGGACTTGCCGGGGACGCGAGGCGAGGACGGCCGCGGCGGTGGCCCGCATATTCAGGAAGGACCCCGCGAGGAGGATCCCGGCCGACGCGCAGGCGGCGAGGGCCACGGTTCCATTGGTGGTCGTGGAGATGATCGTGCGTCCGGCGAAGGTGGTGTATTCGGCGGGGGAATTTCCGATTTCAAAGCCGGGGATGCGGTCGCTGCGGCGCTCGCCTCCGAGGACGGCATCCGGCAGGGAATCCTTGAGCGCGAGGGCCTCCTCGATGGAGCGCACCGGGTAGATGGCGGAGGCTCCGGAGTGCAGCGCGGTGACCATGGAACTCGTCGCGCGGAGGACGTCGAACACCACGCAGGTCTCCTCCGAGAGGTTGGCGGAGGCAAGCCCCGTGATCTCGGCGGGCACAAGCACGGTGGCGACCCGCATGCGGTCAGTCCTCCGCCTGCCAGTCGAAATAGGCGTCCGAGAGGGCGTTCGAGATGCCGATGAGCTCGAGTTGGGTGCCGTCGAGGAATTGGTGGAGTCCGCGATCAAAGATATCGACGATGGTGGTGTAGCTGAGTTCGGCGCGGAGCCTGCCGGAGAGGCGCTCGGCGTCGTTGCTGAAGTGGGATTCCGGGCACCCGGAGATGCGGTGGAGGGCGGAGTCGAGTTGCTCGGCGCAGAAGCGGATCGAGCGCGGGAAGTCCCCGTGGAGGATCAAAAACTCGGCGACCCTCCAGGCGGCGACATCGCCCGGGTGGATCTTGAGGTAGGCCTCCATCGCGCTGCAGGAACGCAGGACGGCCATCCACTGGGTGACGTCGGCCGTGCCGCCCACTTCCTCGCCGTTCGGGAGGAGAATGTGGTATTTCACATCGAGGACGCGCGAGGTGGAGTCCGCCCGCTCGAGGAACTTGCCGGCCTGCAGGAAATCCCATCCCTCGCCGTGCGTCATGGTGGCGTCCGTGGTGCCTTGGAAGGCATGGAGGCGGTCCACGAGCTGCCGGTAGAAATCGATCGGGCTGTCCTGGTGGTGGGCGCGGGCGGTTCCGTCGCGCAGGTAGAGGAACGTGCGGTTGAGTTGTTCCCACATTTCGCTGGGGATTTGCTCGCGCACGGTGCGGGCGTTCTCGCGGGCGTTGGCGATACAGGCCGCGATGGAATTCGGATTCCGGGCCTCGAAGGTCATGAAATCCATGACAGCCTCCGGGGTGATCTGCTTGTGGAATTGGCCGAAGAGGTCCTGGTCTTCGAGGGTGGCGAGAATGGGCTGCCAATGGGTTTGGTCCCGGCCCGGCGTGTGTTCCTCGAAATCGAGGGCGAGCTGCATGTTCACGTCGAGGAGGCGCGCGGCGGTTTCGGCGCGCTCCATGTAGCGGCTCAGCCAGTAAAGCGAATTGGCAACACGCGCGAGCATTCTAGGCCTCCTCCTCGTCGAGCACCCATGTGTCCTTGCTTCCGCCGCCCTGGCTGGAATTCACAACAAGGGACCCCTTCTTGAGGGCGACGCGGGTGAGGCCGCCCGGGATGATGGAAATTTTTTTCCCGCAGAGGATATACGGGCGCAGGTCGATATGGCGGCCCTCGATTTTCCCGCCGCAATACGACGGGGAACGCGACAGCGCGATGGTGGGCTGGGCGATGTAGCCGCGCGGGTCGGCGAGGATGGCGGCGCGGAATTTTTCAATTTCGTCCTTCGTGGCATGCGGGCCGATGAGCATGCCGTAGCCGCCGCTTTCGTTGGCGGCTTTCACAACCAACTCGGGGAGGTGTTCGAGGATGTAGGCGCGGTCGCTTTCCATCGAAGAGAGGTAGGTTTCCACATTCGGGAGGAGGGGTTCCTCGCCGAGGTAGAAACGGATCATGGCCGGCACGAAGTAATACATGACCTTGTCGTCGGCCACGCCCGTGCCGACCGCGTTGGCGAGAGTCACATTGCCCGCGCGATACGCCCGCATGAGGCCCGGCACGCCGAGCAGGGAATCTTTGCGGAAGACCTCCGGGTCGAGGAAGTCGTCGTCCACCCGCCGGTAGATCACATCCACCGGCCTGAGCCCCTTGGTGGTTTTCATGAACACCTTTTCGCCTGTCACCACAAGGTCGCCGCCGGTCACGATCTCGATCCCCATCGAGCGCGCGAGGAACGAGTGCTCGAAATACGCCGAGTTGAAAATCCCGGGGGTGAGCACGACCACGGTGGGATCGGGATTCCCGCCCGGCGCCGCGAACCGCAGCGCCGCCAGCAGATCCTGCGGGTAGCGGTCCACCGGACGCACCGCGTGCTTTTGAAAGAGCCTCGGAAATACCCGCTTCATGGCCTGCCGGTTCTCGAGCACGTAGGAAACGCCCGACGGGCAGCGGCCGTTGTCCTCGAGGACGAGATAACGCCCGTCGCGGTCTCGGATGAGGTCGGTGCCGCAGACGTGGATGTAGATGTCGCCCGGGATTTTGAGACCGCGCATTTCCGGACGGAAGTGTTTGGCGGAGGCGACGACCCCGCGGGGGATGACCCCCTCGGACAGGATGCGCTGGTCGCCGTAGATGTCCTTCAAAAACAGGTTCAGGGCCGTGATGCGCTGGACGAGGCCGCGTTCGAGGAAATCCCACTCGCCGGCCGGGATGATGCGGGGGATGAGGTCGAAGGGAAAAATGCGTTCGGTGCCCTCGTTGCCGCTGTAAACCGTGAACGTGATCCCCTGGTCCATCGACGACCGGTCGGCGAGTTTGCGCTTGCGGGCGAATTCCTCGTCGCCCAGTTCGTCGAGCCGCTCCGCCAGGGCACGGTAATGGGGGCGGACCACCCCGTCCGCGCCGAACATTTCGTCAAAAAAATTGCCGGGGTCATAACCGGCCAGCAACCCGCGCATACTCGCGTGGAGCATATCGCATACCAGGCCGCGGGCCGCAATGCGGAAAAACTTTCCCTGCCCCAATGAATTTTCCCGGGGATCTTTTCCCATGTTGCAAGGGACGACGGGGCCGCTATGATGGGCGGCTTATGACGATCCATGATTTCCTGATTCTGGCGCAGGCGGCGCCGGCGGCTCCCGAGCAACCGAGTCTGCTGCCGTCCTTGGTGCCGATGATTTTGATCTTCGTGCTTTTCTACTTCGTGCTCATCCGCCCGCAGCAGAAACGTCAGAAGGAGCACGCCAAACTCGTCGCCTCGATCAAGACCGGAGACAAGGTGGTCACCAACGCCGGCATCCACGGAATCATCGCCAACGTCAAGGAATCCACCGTCATCATCCGCATCGCCGACAACACGAAAGTCGAATTCGACCGGAGCGCGGTCGTGACCGTCGAGAAATCGGCCGACGCGCTTCCCGGTTGAGGCCGCCGCACGTTCTCCCACCCATTAGCCCCTGTCGTCCATGACACCCGCACTCACATTTGTCAGCGGCCTTGTGCTGTTGGTTTTGTTCGGTTGGTATTTTTTCACCGAAGAGGCGCGCAAGAAGCGCTGGCTGGGGGTGGTGCTCACGGTGTTGCTGGTGGCGTTTTGTCTGGAGGCGGCGCTGCCGCCCGAGAAGAAGATCCGGCTGGGGCTGGATCTGCGGGGGGGGACTTCGTTTTTGATGCGGCTCACGCCGCAGCCCGGCGAGACAATTTCCGGCGACTTGCTCGACCAGGCGGTCGAGGTGATCCGCAAGCGGGTCGATACCTTCGGGGTGAGCGAGCCGGTCATTTCGCCCCAGGGGACGGACCGCATCCTCGTTCAGATTCCCGGCCTCGACACCGAGCAGATCGCAAAGACCCAGGCCGAGTTGCAGCGCGTGGCCAAGTTGGAATTCGCGTCGGTCGCGCCGGGCGGGGAGGCCCGCGTGGCGCGCATCGAAGCCGGTGAGGAAATCCTCCCGCCCGATCTCGCGATCCGCACCCACAAGGACATGGTCGAGGGCAAGGAGGTCGTGACAAGGTTGCTCGTCAAAAAACGGCCGGAAATTTCCGGCAATCACGTGCGCCGCGCCTACGCGTATTTTGACCAACGCGGCTACGGGGTCTCGATCACGATGGACGCCGAGGGGGCCAAGCTTTTCGGCGACCTCACCCAGGGCCTCGCGCCGACGCGGGGTCAGATCGCGATTCTGCTGGACGGGGAAATCCAGAGCGCCCCGCAGGTGAACGAGCCGATCTACGGCGGCAGCGCGGTCATCACCGGCCGCTTCACCGACAAGGAGGCCCGCGACCTTGCGAGCGCGCTCGAGAACCCGCTGCGCGTCCCGCTGGAAGTCGAAGAGACCCGGAGTGTCTCGGCGACGCTGGGTGCCGACTCGATCCGCAGCGGTGTGCTGGCCGGGCTCTCCGGCCTGGCGTTGGTGATCGTTTTTATCATGCTTTACTACCGGATGGCGGGCTTGATCGCGATCTTCGGCCTCTTGGTGAACATGGTGTTGTTGTTCGGTTTGATGGGGATGTTCCACTTCGTGCTCACCCTGCCCGGCATTGCGGGCATCATTCTCACGATGGGCATGGCGGTGGACGCCAACGTGCTCATCTACGAACGGCTGCGCGAGGAAATGGCTGCGGGCAAGACGCTCTCCACCGCCCTCTCCGCCGCCTACGACAAAGCCTTCAGTGCGATTTTCGACGCGAACCTCACGACGCTCATCACTTCGGTGATCCTCATCTGGCAGGCCTCGGGGTCGGTGCGCGGGTTCGCGGTGACCCTCACGCTGGGCATTCTGGCCAGCATGTTTGCGGCCCTGCTTTTCACGCGGACGGCGTTTCGCTGGATGGTGGATGTGTTCGGGGTCACGAAGCTCTCGATGCTCGATTTGATCCCGAAGAAGAAGTTTGATTTTCTCGGCAAGCGCAACCTCGCTGCGTTTGTCTCGCTGGCGCTCATCGCCGGATCGGTGGGCGTCGTGGCCCTCCGCGGCGAAAAAAATCTCGGCATCGACTTCCGGGGCGGCGATCTGCTCGTCATCGACTCGAAGACCGACGTCGGCGTGGACGAGGCCCGCGCGGCCGTGGCCCCGCTCGGGCTCGGCGACATCCCGATCCAATTCGAACGCGAGGGCATGAAGGAAATGCTCTCGTTCCGCAGCCCGGGCGGCACGTCCGGACAAATCCTCGAAAAATTGCAGGCCGCCTTCCCCGACCGCGGCATCACGCCGGTCGCGCAGGAGACGGTCGGGCCGCTCATCGGGATCGAGTTTGCCAAACGCGCGATCTTCGCGCTGGCGCTCGGCATGGTGGGGATCCTCATTTACGTGACATTCCGGTTTGAATTTTCGTTCGCGCTGGGCGCGGTGGTGGCGTTGATCCACGACGTGGTGATCACGCTCGGGTTGTTTTCGCTGGTGGGCGGCGAGTTGTCGCTGGTGATGGTGGGCGCTGTGCTCACGATCGCGGGCTACTCGATCAACGACACCATCGTCGTCTTCGACCGCATCCGCGAGGCGCTCCAAAACAGCGAGCGCGGAGGCATCGCCCAGATCATGAACCGCGCGATCAACGAAACGCTCGGCCGCACGATCCTCACCGGCGGCACGACCCTCCTCTCGGTGGCCGCCCTGTATTTCTTCGGCGGAGCCGTGCTGCGCGACTTCTCGTTCGCCATCCTTGTCGGCATTCTGGTGGGTACCTACTCGTCGATCTTCATCGCGTCCCCGATCGTCTTCTGGTGGTCGAAGCTCAGCGGCAAGAGCATCCGCAAGGAAGTCCTCGAAAGCACCGCCGCCGCCCAGGCCTGACCCCCGCGTGAGAATCCTCTCCGGCATCCAGCCCTCGGGCATCCTGCATCTCGGAAATTTCTTCGGGATGATGCGCCCCGCCATCGCCCTCCAGGATCGCGGCGAGGCGTTCTATTTCATCGCCGACCTCCACGCGCTCACCACCGTGCGGGACCCCGCCGCGCTCGCGCGGTTCTCCCGCGAAGTCGCCGCCGATTTCCTCGCCTGCGGACTCGACCCCGCGCGGTCGTGCTTTTTTCGTCAGTCGGACGTGCCGCAGGTCACCGAGCTGGCGTGGATTTTGAGCACGCTCACCCCGATGGGCCTGCTTGAGCGCTGCCATTCGTTCAAAGACAAAACCGCCCGCGGGCTGGCGGCCTCGCACGGCCTTTTCGCGTATCCGGTCCTCATGGCGGCCGACATCCTCATCTACGACAGCGATCTGGTGCCTGTGGGGAAGGATCAAAAACAACACCTCGAAGTGACCCGCGACCTCGCCGTCAAATTCAACGAGGCCTACGGACCCGTCCTCAAGCTGCCCGAACCCAGCATCCAGGAGGCCGCCGCCGTGGTGCCCGGCCCCGATGGGGAAAAAATGAGCAAGAGCTACAACAACACCATCGGGCTCTTCGAAGACGAAAAGGCCCTGCGGAAAAAAATCATGGGCATCAAGACCGACTCGACCCCGGTCGAGGCTCCCAAGCCCGTCGAAAAGTCCGTGATCCTCGACCTCTACCGGCTCGTCGCCAGCCCCGACGACACCGCCGCCATGGAGGCGGAATTCCGCTCGGGCGGCGTCGGCTACGGCGATTTCAAGAAACGCCTCTTCGCCGCCACATGGGAATATTTCGCCCCCTTCCGCGAAAAGCGGGCCGCGCTCGCCGCCGACCCGTCCCTGCTCGACCGGGTCCTCCGCGAGGGAGCCGCCCGCGCCAACGAAGCCGCCTCTGCGGTTATGACCCGCGTGCGGGAGGCTGTCGGGTTGCGGTAACGCCGTTGGTCAGTGCGTGGGCGTCACGTCCGCCCAGGTGTCGCCGACACGGATTTCGTCGATGAGCACGCCGGGGCACTTGACGCCGCCGCCGACGACCAGAGTATCCAGCGCCACCGGCAGGTCCACACCCTCGGCCGCGACAAAGGCCGGTGCCGGGGCCTCTTCGGCTCCAAGGGACTCGGGGGCGGGGTCGATCCAGATTTCCAGCGTGTGGGGGGTCACCGAGTTATTGTAGCGACCGACGACGAGGTGCGGAGCGCCGCTTGCGACCGCCTTGGGCGCGGTGGAAATTTTTTGCGGATTGGAGCGTTTGGAGGCGGCGATCTGAACTTCCTCGGCGGTGGCTCCCTTCCGCAGGTAGATCCCCGGACCCGCCGGACCGTCCGCCTTCAGGAGGCGGAGGATGCCGAAGGGAGTGGCGGCATCGAGATTTTCCGTCGAGTCCACGCGGATAATAAACGAAAACCACGGAGCTTGGTAGCTCGCGCCGAGCGGGCGTCTGGCCTCGTGCACTTTGGACAGCGTCGGAGGCAGCTTGATCCGATTTTTCTGGGACGGCGCGAGCCCGTCGATTTTGAGGCTACCGGCAACCACCTGGACCGCCCCCGGGGCCTCCTCGCCCGTCCAATCCCCCGCACCCGCCAGAAGCGACGGTTCATATGCGAACGGTTCATAAAAAGTTTGCGCGCAGAGCGTGGACACACCGGCCATCAGAAAAAGGAGGAAACATTTTTTCATAGTGCCCGAAGAATAATGCCCGGCGCGCCAACTTCCAAACCGAATGCCCCTTTACGGTAAATCATGGAAAAATGCGGTTGAAGGCGGGGGCGCGGGAACGGATGATCCGGGGGCATGATGATGCGGGTTCTGGCGATTGGCGGGAATACGTTTACCGAGCTTGTGAGGCAGAAGGTGTTTTACATTCTGCTGGTGTTTGCGCTGGCCGTGATCGGGAGTTCGTCGTTCATGGCGCAGTTGTCGTTCCAGGAACAATTTCAGATGCTCAAGGATGTGTGTCTGGGAGCGATGTCGGTTTTCACGTCCCTGCTGGCGATTCTGGCGACGGCGAATTTTTTGCCGAAGGATCTTGAGGACCGCACGATCTACACTTTGCTGGCGAAGCCGGTGCCGCGGTGGGCGTATCTGCTGGGCAAGTTGTGCGGTGTGGTGGCGCTGCTGTTTTTGTTCACGCTGCTGATGGCGGCGGTTTTCGCGCTGGTGATGTGGCTGAGGGAATCCGCCGAGTTGGCGGCGACGCGGGCGCAATTCTCCGCGGAAGGCGCGCCGGGGCTGGATTCCGAAGAGGCGGCCGCGGCGCTGCGGGCGGTGCGGGATTCGACCTTCACGGCCGGGCTGGTGCCGGGGATCGCGGTGATCTTCGTGAAGTCGGCGCTGCTGGCAGCGATGACGCTGCTCGTGACGGCGTTCGCAACCTCGGCGCTTTTCACGGTCATGGTGAGCGCGGCGATTTATTTCATCGGACACCTCCAGGCGACGGCGCGGGACTTCTGGATGGGAGGAATGGGGGAGGCCGAATGGTGGCAGCGCGTGCTCGTGGGTTTTGTGGCGCTGGTCTTTCCCGACCTCCAGGCCTTCAATCTGGCGGATGACGTGATCGCGGGGGCCGCGGTGCCGCTGGGGCTTTTCCTGAAGACGGTCGGGCTGGGCGGGGTTTATGTGGCGGTGTATTTCCTGCTCGCGGCGTTTTTGTTTTCCGGGCGCGAGTTGTGAACATGGCGTGGACGAGGCGGATGCCGCGGCGGACGCTCGTTGTGGCGGGGTTGTTGGTCTTCGGCTGGGTGCGGATGCCGTTCGAGGCCGCGCTCGACCGCTCGCAGCGCGAGGCGTCCCTGCGCACGGCGGCGTTGGATCTCGATCTGCGCGAGCGGGTCGGGCAGATGGGATTCCTTGCGGCGCTGAGCGGGTTCCGCTCGCCGCTGGCGGCCATTCTCTGGATTGAGGCGCACACCGCATGGGAACGCCTCGAGTGGGGGCGCATGGCGGGATTGTTCGAGACGGTCACCGCGCTCCAGCCGCGCTCGCAAATTTACTGGGACATGGCGGCCTGGCACATGGCATGGAATGCCGCGGTGGCGGCGCTCGATGACAAATCGGTCCAGAGCGAGGCGCTGCGCCAGCGCAACGCGCGCCAGTATATCGAACTCGGACGCGACATCCTCGCGCGCGGCGTCCGCAACAACCCCGACAACCCGTTCCTCCACGAGCGCATGGGGGTCCTCCTCCGCGACAAACTCGAGGACCACTGCGCGGCGGCGGCGGCGTTCGCCCGCGCGGCCGCGCTGCCGGGCTCGATGCCGTATGTGCGACGGTTCGCGGCCTACGAACTGGCGAAGTGCCCCGGACGCGAGCGCGAGGCCTACGAGGCGCTGCGGGCGCTCTACGAACAGGGTGACGCCCAGCGTCTGCCCACCCTCCTGGTCACTTTGAAAGAACTTGAAAAGAAACTGGATGTTCCCGAAGCGGAAAGGATAAAGTAAGGGATTCCCTACCATGCGATTCGCGATATTCGGCGATATTCACGCCAACCTCCATGCCTTGCAGGCCGTGATGGAAGATGCCCGGCAGCAGTCCTGCACCCACTACGTGTGCATGGGCGACATCGTCGGCTACAATGCCTTTCCCGCCCAGTGCCTGGAATTTGTGCGCTCGCTCGAATGCCCGGTCGTCAAGGGCAACCACGACGAGCAGGCCTCGATGGTCGGCGACCAGGAGGGATTCAACCCGCTCGCCGAAGAAGCCATGAACTGGACCCGCAACCAGCTCGGCACAGCCGACAAGGAATGGCTCCGCGCCCTGCGCCTCCAAAGGCAGGTCCGCGATTTCACCATCGTGCACGCGACGCTCGATACCCCCCACAAGTGGGGCTACATTTTCAACCAACTCGACGCGGCGGCGAGCTTCAACTACCAGATGACCTCGCTCTGCTTCATCGGGCACACCCACACCCCGAAGGCCTACATCCGCGACGGCAGCGTGCGCACCCTCCCGTTCGAAACAATCACCCTCGTTCCCGGGAAAAAATTTCTCATCAATGTGGGCAGCGTGGGCCAGCCTCGGGACGGCGACTGGCGCGCGGCCTACGTGGTCTTCGACACGTCCACCTCGGAAATCACACTGCGCCGGATCGAATACGATCTCGCCGGAGCCCAGAAGGCGATCCTCGACGCCGGCCTGCCCCGCAAGCTGGCCGACCGCCTGGCGGTCGGACGATGAAGGCGGCCGGGCGGGCCGGGGAGGTCCGCCGCGTGTTGGTGGTCAAACCCGGTTCGATGGGCGACGTGGTCCACGCGTTGCCGGTGGCGGCGGCGCTTGCGCGCGCATGGCCGGAGGCGCGTATCGGGTGGTTGGTGGACCGGCGCTGGGCTCCCCTGCTCGCGGGAAATCCACACCTTTCCTGGACGGTGGAATTCCCGCGCGAGGAATTCCGGGGGCCGGCCGGGCTGCTGCGGGGGGCGGCATGGTTTGTGGGATTGCGGCGGCTCGGGCCGGATCTCTGTCTCGATTTGCAGGGACTCCTGCGCAGCGGGCTAATGGCCTTCGCGTCGGGGGCCCGCGAGACGGTCGGGATGGGCGATGCGCGTGAAGGGGCGCGTTTCTTTTACCAGAAATCCTCGCGGGTGGTCCCCGGCGAACACAGCGTCATTCGCTACCTGCGCATCCTTGAACCACTCGGGATCAATATCCCGGCACAACCGGAATTTCCCCTGCCTCCGGGCGTGCGTCCGCCCGGCGCGCCGGACGGTCGCTTTGTGCTGGTGAACCCCGCCGCGCGGGGGGTGGGAAAATCGCTTCCGCCCGATGCGCTGGCGGCATTGCTCGACGGATTGGCCGGCGGCCCGCCGGTGGTCGTGGTCGGCGGTGGTGGAGGGGGAACCGTCTCCGGCACCATCGACCTGCGCGGGCGCACATCGCTCGACGGCCTCATCTGGCTAGTCCGCAATGCGGCGGCGGTGGTCTCGGTGGACAGCGGTCCGTCCCACCTTGCTGCGGCGACGGGCAGGCCGCTCCTCGCCATCCACACATGGGCGGACCCGCGCGCGGTCGGGCCGTTCTCGGATTCCGCGCTGGTCTGGCAATCCGGCCACATCTCGCCGTGGCGGGACTGCCGGAACCGTCCGGGCGGCCCGCCGGATGCGCTTCAGGCGGCGGCCATCGCGCGGGCCGCGCGGGAACTCGCCGGGGAGGCGCCGTGTATCTAGCCGGCCTCTGGCTGGCCGCGCTGGCGGCGGCGGGATATACCTTCGCGACTTTCTTCCTCAAGGCGGCGCTCGCGAAAGGGGCCCGGGCCGGACACTTGAATCTTTGGTCGAACGTGTCGATGGCGGTGATCGTCCAGCCGATCTGGTTGTTCGAGGATCCGGGAATCCCGAACGCGCCGCTCTGGCTGCCATTGATCACGTGCTGCACATTTTTTCTCGGTCAGGTTTTCACATTCGCGGCGCTGGCGCGGGGCGACGTCTCGGTGGCGACGCCGGTGCTGGGAACAAAGATCATCTGGGTGACCGCCCTGAACGCGCTGGTCTTTAGTGTCCCCGTGCCGGTGCGGTGGTGGTTTGCGGCGGTGGCGGCTTCGCTGGGAGTCGCGGTGATCGCGGGGGGAACACCGCATGGCGAGCGCCGGGCGATGGTCTCGACCGCCGCGTTTTCCCTGCTCGCGGCGCTGTGTTTTTCGGTGACCGACGTGCTTGTCCAGCGGTGGGCGGGCGGGAACGACCCGCTGGCGTTTCTGCCGGCAATGTTCGGCATGGTGGGGATCTTTTCTGTCGGGTGGTATTTGGTCTTCGAGCGGCGCGCGTTTCTTGTGAAGCGGGCGATGGCCGGGCCGCTTTCGGCGGGAGCCGGGTTGCTGGGGTTGCAGTGCGCGCTGGTTTTTCTCTCGCTGGCATGGACGCTGGATGCGACGGCGGCGAACGTGGTGTATTCGATCCGGTCGTTGCTCACAGTCGGGCTGGCGTGGATGGCGGGGCGGTTTTTCGGCCTCCGCGAGGCCGGGGTGGTCGGGCGCGTGGTCGCCTGCCGGGCGGCGGGTGCCCTCTTGCTCTTCGGCGCGATCCTGCTCATCGTATGGCGATGACGATTTGTGACTTCACCGAATCCGCCGGGACGCGCGAACCCGGCGCGGACGAACTGGCGGGAGCCCTCGCCGCGTCGGTCTCCTTCGCAAGCGCTCCAACTCGCGAGTCAATCTGAAAATACCTCCCAAATCACTTTCCCACTCTTTGTTCCTGGGCGTAGAAATTTAGGGCCGCTTGAAACTAAAGGAGACAGAGGAGATCCGTGTGGGCCTTGTGGAAATCTGTGGATTGGCGGACGGCGAGGTCGTAGTGGTCCGAAATTTCTGCAAGCGAAACGACCTTGCCCGCCGCCCGGTCTTGATCATTGATGTCATAGACAGCGACGGCCTTGGCAAGAAAAGCGAAGAAAGCATCCCGTCCCCCGGCCCGCTCCAGTCCGTAGGGCCAAAACTCGACGACCACGAAGGGACGCGAGTCGCCGGATAAGATTCCCTCGGCTCCCCGGAGGACGTGGCCCTCATGGCCCTGCACGTCCATCCAGATCAGGGTGTCCCGGGAGACCGGGATGTCTTGTTGCCGCAGAAACTCGTCGCACCTCGCCGTGCGGATGCTCTCGCAGCGGCGTGATTCCTCTCCATACAAACCTCCGCCGCGGTCGCCGGAATCCCCCCGGATGCGATGGTCGCCGAAGTTGCCGGGCGCGAGTTCCATGGTCGCAACCCCGGCCTTGTCCGACAACGCGAGGTTGAACACCCGCACCCTGTCCGCCAAGTCGCGGAGAAGGATGTTGCACTGGAGAAGGAGGAAATTCTCGCGGTTCATCTCAAAACCCACCCCGCAGGAGAATCCGCCCGCATCCACGGCGTGGACGAGATGGGTCCCGATGTTGGCTCCTATGTCGATGAAGGTTTGCGGGCGAAACCGGTGCTTGCGGATCAGGAAGTCCGTCACCTCGGAGATCTTCTTCTCCGTGAAGGAACCGCGCGAGAGGAGGTCTTGGGCGATCACATCATCCGACGAAAGCACGAGCAGGGGGCCGGTCGGCGTCTTGGCGATTTCCAAGCAGTCGGACCACTTCGGGGCCTTGCCGAAAAGGCAGGCGGGTGCGGAGTTCCTGCTGACTTCCGGCATGCGGATGGCCGCGTCGCCGTGGTGGAAGCCGGCCACGATGAGACCATCGCCGGCGTAGGACTCCTCGACACCGAACTCGCTGAGGATCGTGGCACCCAGACGGCGCAGCTCCTGGAGGCAATCCTGGTGCGTGCTCTTCGACCCGCTGATCATTTCGTGGTGGGTGGAGACCACCGCGAACCGCAGGGCCCCGGCGTCCACAGCACCCTTCATCGATTGGATGAGCGGCCATTCGGCCCCCTGCACATCGATGTGCAGCACCTCGACAGGCTCGCCTCCGGTCAACGCGAGCAGGCCGTCCATGTCGAGGCACGGCACAACCACTTCTTGTCCGTCAGACTGCCTGCGGAAGGCTGCGGCATCCGAGTGCTTGCCGCCCACGAACGCGTTGACCCATTTGGCCGTCCGGCCGTTGAGCCGGAGGTTCGTCTCACCCATGCGCATGCCGGGCTCGTCCGGTTCGACGCAGACCGCGCGCGAACCTTGGACCGCGCCGAGATACCAGTTGGTGTAGTAGGCCCAGAAAGCGCCGGCCTCGATGATCCAGGTTCCCGGGCGGACGAACTTGAGGAGTTCGTGGAACAGCAGTTCCTCCTGCGGCTCATGGTGTCCGCGCAGTCCGCGGATGATGTCTTCCATCCAACTGCCATGGTAGCCGCCCGCGATAACGAGGGAGCCCTCATGCATGACCTGGATTCGCAAGCCATCCTGCTGCCGCACCTCGCCGGCGTCGGGAACTTTCGGAATCGAGTCGGAGTCGGTGCAGGAGAGCGTCATGCGCGTCCGCTCCCGGGCGCCCATCTCGTAGCCGAGGCCGGGGCACACTTCGAAACGGAGGTGCAAGGGATGGAACTGGCCGTCCTGCCCGAACCACTTGACCCCCTCCCGCAGCAAGGTGACTTGCAGCACATAGGTGCCGGGAGCATCGGGCGCGCGGACGGGCATGGAGACCTCGGTGAGTCCCGGGACAAGGGGGCCGGGGGGCAGGGGTGTCCTGAGTCCCTCGGAGACGACGGGGTTCCACTGCGAGTCGAGCCAGTGGTAGCAGAGTCTGATGTTCTCCGCGCTGGCATCCGCCCAAGGCGAGGAGCCTCGCGGGCGGAGCCCCACCTGAAGGCGGTATGTCCGGCCCGTGAGCAGCGGCCCCTGGATTCTTCCGCGCTCCAGAAGGCAAAGATCCGGGGGAAGCGCCTCCGGCTCCGCGAGACGGCCGATGTCCGGTGTGCGCTGAAACAATCTCTTCAGCATGCGATTGATCCTCCCGAGGCGCGGCCGCCCGGCAGAGTCATGAGCCGACGCTGTTCGTCGCCGAAGGGCTCGCCGAGGTCGCGCGGCCGCACCGCACTCCCCGGGCGGCAGTCGAACACTTCGCAGTCTGCAATCAAATCGAACCGTTCCGCCTCCCGAATGAAGTTGAGCCCCCCGGACTCATCGCGGGAGTCGCTGTGGAGTGAAGGCCACGCCACACGGCGCTGGATGCGGCCGGCGATGCGGCCGTCCAATTTGGGATAGGAAATCGCTTTCCGGCCTTCCGGGGTGTTGGCCCGGGCTGTGAAGCTGGGAGCGGCCATTTCCATGATCGGTTGGTGCCACATCGGGCACCGGGAGTCAAGCGCCCGGTTTCCGGGGCGCGGGGCGCACCTCGGTGCTGCCGGGCGGCGGGCGCCCTCTTGCTCTTCGGCGCGATCCTGCTCATCGTATGGCGATGATCTGCGCGGCGATTCCGCCCATGCCCGCTTCCGCCAAAGTCACCGGGCAGCGGGAGCGGGAGGCTCGCCGAGTTGTCGGAGCAGCCCGATGGACTCGGCGTGCGCGGGGTCGGCGGCGAGGGCTCTCCGTGCGGCACTCGCGGCCGCAGCACGGTCGCCCGCCCGCAGGTGGATGGTCGCAAGCGCGTAGGGTGCCGCCGGGTCGCCGGGGTCGAGGTCGGCCGCCCGTTGCAGGGCCGATGCGGCGGACGGGAGATCATCGAGCGAGGCTTCGGCGAGGCCGAGGTTGTAGTGGGCGCGGGCAAAGCGCGGCGCGAGGTCCGTCACCACCTTGAGCAGGTCACGCGCGGCGAGGGTATTGCCGGCCTCCGCCTCAAGCAAGGCAAGGGCATAGGGCGCGTCGTGGGCCGCACGGTCGGCCTCCATCGCCTTGCGGAACGAGCGCCGCGCACCATCAAGGTCATCGGCTCCAAACCTTATGTAGCCGGTCCGCAGAAACATTCCCGACGAAGGATCCCATTCCTCGGCCTTGCGGAGCCAGCTCATCGCCGAAGTCTTCCGGCCCTCCGCAAGGGCCAGTTCAGCCTGGCGCAGCACCCCGCCCGGCTGGTCGCTCTGATTCCTGACGAAGACTTCAACCTCCGCGCGGACCTTCGGAGGGAGCACCTGTCTTTGCAGCGCCAGATCCCATGCGGCGGTCAGACGAACGACTCCGGCCGGGTCTTGCAGGGCTGATTGCAGGACATGCCTTGCGGAAGTCAGCGGGGCCAGTGCGCTGACGGCAGCCGACCTGACCAGCGGGCTGGGGTCCCCCGCCGCCCGCATGAGAACCTCGGCGACATCGGAACGGCCGGCGTGTGGAGCCAGCACCATGAGCAACGATGCCCGCCACGCCGGGTTGGGCTCGGTGGAAAGAAAGGCCAATAGATCGCCCACCACACTCTGGTCACCCTCCCGCGCTCTTGCAATCAATCGGGCCCGCGTCCGCGATGGCCGATCCATTTTGTCCCCATACCAATGCTCCACCCACCAGGCCGCCCAGCCGGCACTTTGGTCGGTGTGGCACCGGTTACAGGCGTTGGGAACTCCGTGTTCAAGGGTCAGAACCGGGTCCGGGATGGTGAAGCCATGGTCACGGCGGGGATCCCTTGCCATGTAGGTTGTCCGGGGCATATGGCACTCCACGCACCGGTTCCCGGCGCTGGCCGCCGCATGATGGCTGTGCGCCGCCGGATCCGGGACGGGAGTCGCCCCGTTGGTTCCGGGCGGCGTGTGACACGACATGCACATCGCGTTGCTCTCAACCGGCAACTTGAGCTTGCCCGAATGCGCGTTGTGGCAGTCCAGGCACTTCACTCCGGCATGGCCCATCTTGCTTTGAATAAATGAGGCATATTCGAAGTTTTCGTCCCGCACCTGACCGTCGGGATAGTAGGTATCGGTGAGATCGGTGATGGTGAGCCGGTAGTGGTCGTGGAACGTGTCGCCGGGCCGAAACGCCCCGGTGAGTTCCTCCCGCCGCGAATGGCACGAGGCGCAGTTGGACATGACCACGGCATCCTCCGGCTTGGCCACCGGAGCCCGGGGGTCGGCCAAATGCGCCTCCATCGGACCATGACACCGGCTGCACGATAGCCCCATCGCCTTCCAGCGCGACGCGTAGGTATCGGTCGCAATGTCGTAATTTTTTTGAAAATCGGTCGTGTGGCAAAATGCGCATTGCGCGTTCCAATTCATCCCGCGGTTCGACCAGAACCCCCACTCGTGCGGGCGTCGGTCCTCGCCGGAAAACACGTCGAACCACTCGCGCTTCGATGGATCGTAGGCGGGGTTGATCACCTGGAACCGCCCGCGGGGAAACGGGGCCAGGTATTGGATGATGGGCTCGACGCCGATCACGGCCAAGGCGGCATGCGAGGAAGTCCCCCATGGAGCCCTCTGCCGGACCACGAAGGTCTTCCAGTCCTGAAATACCTCGGTCTCCAGCAAGCCCTCCACAAAGGTTCTCCTCGGGTTGAAGGCCGGGGCGTCCTGCTTGAGCGAGACCAGCCTGTTGGCGTGCGCATGCTGGGAGACCGCCCACTCTTCATATTGCGCCTCATGGCAGGGGCGGCAGGTCAATGCCTCCGCCGGGGGAAAAACCGACCGCTCGCGCAGCGCCTGCGGAAGGACCCCGTCACTCGGCGCAAACCGCTCCCACTCCGGTGGCCGGGACATCCACCAGCCCAGGCCCACTGCGGCCACCAGGGCCACCCCACCGGACAGCGCCAGAACCCGCTTTCTCACCGGAGGTTAAGGCTGGAGGCGACCTTTTCCATAGGCGGATCCTGCCAGATCGGGCTTCGGAATCAAGCCCCGGCTTTCCAGGCCCCGACCGCCGGGCGCATCTCGGAAAACCGGGGAAACTTCCGCACGAGCGCCAGGACATTCCCGAAGAAGACGAAAGGATAGCCGCGCGCATCGCGGGAAATAGGGACGTCCCCCGCCTCTTGAAAAAATTCTCCCATTCGCAGGCCCGCCCGTGGCCCGGCCCCACAATGGCCGCACGGCGCGAGTGCGTTTTTTCACCGATACGCCAGATTTTTTCACAGCCCACAGGGGTTGACTGCCGGGGAGGCAGTTTGGAACACTGCTCCCGTTCCCATACACAACTCCTCCCCAACCACCCACAAACATCATTCATTATTATGAAAAAGATCGCCCTCCTCTGTATTGCAGCCATCGCCGCTTCTACTACGCTTCACGCGCAAACGCTTCTTGAAGATTGGAACTTTAACAGCGACACTGCTGGCAAGGGTCTTCAAGGCATTACGAACTCAGGCACCCTAAACAGCCTATGGAATTTCAACACCACCACTCAGGGTGACGTGACAAACGGTTCAGGGCAATTCGTCCTTGCGGGTAATAGCACAAATTTTACGCGCAAATTACCCGATGCCGGAACCGCAAATGCAGATCCGCTTATCGATCAGTATGCCTCACCCGCAACAACCGGGAAATATTTGCTAGAGGTAACTTTTGCGGGATGGACAGCCGATGCCGCCAGCTTGGGAGACTCATGGAAATTGTCTTTGGCGGAAACAGCGGGGGCAGGCGGTGCCGAAATCGCCCAAATTATTTGGAATGTTGATTCTGCCACAACAACAAGGATCAGACTGGCAACAACCACAACCGCAGGATCCAACTATAGGAATTTTGCATTCGGGCTCACACAGGCCACAGCGGTGACCTTCGGGATCGAATTTGATTTCGACAACAACACCGTAAGGTACCTACAAAATGGTACTGAGACGCACTCTTGGACAGATTTCAATGGCGATAATATTGGATTGGTTCAATACGTCAAGAATGGAGACAGCACGAATGATTGGACGACCGCCGCCACATCCGTAAGTCTGGATGCGATGGGATACTCCCAAGTCCCCGAACCCACCATTGCCGGACTCTTCGGCTTGGGACTGGTCGGTTTCCTGGTGCGTCGGCACCGCCGGAGTTGATCGGGACTGGTCGGGTTTACTGGCTTCCATCATTTTGGGGGTTGTGGCGGGCCGGACTGCGCGTGGCGCGGATCCGGCCCGTCTGATTTTGGACACCCGCGAGCTTTCTGTAGATGGTGATATTTGATGAACCGCGAAGCTCGCTCAATCCTGCGGCTGGGACGTCAAGAAGGGTGGGCCTGTCGAGACTCCCGGGATCGAATTGAGGCCGCCGGATACGCTCCCGCCCTACCGCTTTCACTGGCCGCGACATCGCCTGCCGGCGTGATCCCAGCGGTGCGTCGGGAGATTGGTTTGAGGTAGAAAATCAATGTTTCTGTGTATTGCACGTGCATGGGGTCGGGCGAAACTTCGTGCGATGTCCCCCCTCCTCATCGGATACCGCGGGCGTTCGCTTCTGGCGGCGGTCCTTGCGTTTTGCGCGGCTCATCGTGCGGCACCCGGCGCGACACTGAGCCATCATTGGAAGTTTGACGAGGGGTCGGGCTCGACAATCGGCGACTCCGCCGGAACCGCGATAATGGCGATCAATGGCTCGACGGCGGGCTGGACGGTCGGCAAGGCCGGCGGGGCCTTCCAGTTTAACGGAACAAATAACGCGGCGACCCCGGCGAAGGATGTGGTAGCCGATCCCGGAGCGGGCGGAGCCGTCGCGGTGGCCGGATGGTTCCGGACATCGACCACGGCCAATCGTGTCTATCTGTTTCAGTTCGAGACGATTTATGAGATGCGCATGAAAGGTGGCGGGCTTCAGGTTTCGTTTCGCGGCAACGCCGGGTCGGCTCCGCTGTGGGGCGAAGGCTTGAACGATGGGCTCTGGCATCATTTCGTGGCACAAAACACGGGAAGCGCGACGGAGCTCTACATCGACGGCGCTCTTGTCGGCAGCCGCGGCGAGTCGTCGCTCGCGCTTTCGATTGAATCACGGCGCTCCGCGATTGCCGCCAAGCAAAATGAAAGCAACCCCTTCCCGGGCGCGATGGATGATGTTCGCTACTACATCGGAGCGCTCACTCCGGCGGAGATTGAGGCGCTTGCGCAGGTTTCCAACCGGCCGCCCAAAGCGGCTGATGATGCCTACACCGCCTCGGTCAACGACGCGTTTACTGTGCCGGCTCCGGGCGTGCTGGCCAACGACTCCGACCGCGACGGCGATGCGCTCCAAGCCGTGCTGAAGAGGGGTCCGAGCCAGGGCACTCTCGTTCTGCAGGCGGACGGCTTGTTCACCTTCACGCCGCCCTCGGGCTTCACCGGAGTTCTGAGCTTCGACTACATTGCCCGCGACAAGGATGGCGATTCCAACACCGCGACTGTCACGCTAACCGTGCTGGACCCGAGCACGAGCCTGACACCCTCCGAGGTGGCAAAAATCGAGACCGACCTTGGAATCACCCTCTCCCAGCAGGAAAAGCTCGATCTGGCGGCGATCGTCAAACCTCAAGCGCTCCCTGCCTGGCGCAGCGAGGCCAATCTGCGGATCGAGGCGAACCGCAAGGCCAACCTGGCCGTCGAAGTCGTCGATGCCTCCGGCAATCCCGTGCCGGGAGCCTCCGTGCGCGCCGTCCTCGCCCGGCACAAATTCACCTTCGGCGGGGTGGGACGGGTGATGGACCTCACCGACGCGGCGGGCAATCTCGCGGCGGGAGGCTCCACGCCCGCCGATTGGCAAAGGCTCGTCAAGGCGCTCTTCAACGCCGTCGGGCTCGATAATGCCTTCAAGCCGAAGACCACCAGCCAACATCAATACCTGCCGAATTTTCTCAACTGGGCCGCCGCAAACCATCTTCCCGTGCGGGGCCATCTCCTCCTCTGGCCGGGCGGCGGCGACCTGGAGGATCTCGACAACCCGGACGCCATCTCCGGCGTGGACTACGGCGACCGCCTGAGCAACGCCTCGACATCGGCCTACGCCAGCCACAACGTGCTGGGCGCGGTCGATGCCTACAAGGCCAGCGCCCGCGGCCAGGCCGACCGCGACGCGCTCGCGTCCGTGGTGAACGCCGAGATCGCCGAATGGGCCTCGCGCTGGGACGTGTATGAATGGGATGTCCTCAATGAAACGATCAACAACGTCCTTCTTCAGGAAATCCTCGGCTACGGCAGGATGGCGGAGTGGCTCCAGCTTGCCGGTGCCAACAAGGTGAACCCGGCCGCCCGCCTGTTGATCAACGACTACCAGATCATCTCCGCGTCGTTCGCCGCCGGGAGCACGATCCACCAGACACGCCGCGACACCTACTTCAACCGCATCGACCAGATCCGCTCGGCGGGCGCCCCGCTCGACGGGATCGGATTCCAGAGCCGGTTCAAGTTTTTCGATGGATACTCCCCGGCCGCCGTCTATTCCCGGCTCGAAGAATTTGCCGCGCGCTACCCCGACCTCGACCTCGTCGGGACAGAGTTTGAGATTCCCGACTGGTATGACTACTTCACCGGCGCGCTCATTCAGGCCTACGACGAGCAGACCCGCGCGCGCCTGACCGAGGAAATCCTCACCACCTATTTCAGCCACCCGCGAGTGACCGGGCTCACCGCCTGGGATTTCATGAACCCCTTGCCCGACGGGACCGGCACGGCGTATTCGCGGGCGCTCTGCCACTACGGCGACGGCCCCGGGGGGGCGGCCGGCCCGATCACAAAGCTCAACGGGCTTGTCTGGTTCTATCTGCACCGCATTCGCTACCACACCGACAATGCGTCCACGACCGGCCCCGACGGGCGCGCCACATTGCGCGGATTCAAGGGCGACTACAATCTCACCGTTGCTTACGAAGGAAAGGAGTATCCGGCGGCGACCACCCTCGACGCGGATGGAACGGTGCGTGTCACCCTCGGCGATGTGATCGTCGATGCGGGACCGGCCGGCGCCATTGTGATCGACCGCTGGACCTTCGACGACCCGGCGGAGACCGAGCTGAAGAACGCCCTCAACAGCTCGGGCACAACGGCTTTCTCAACCGCCACGCCGGCCTGCATGACCGACGGCGCCGGCCGGCTTGCGATCCTCCGCCATCCGACCGCCACCTCCGCAGGCTCGGGCTACTTCATCAGCTCCGGTTCCCTTACGATGGGTCCGCGCACCTCCGGACGGTATGAACTCGATTTCACCATCACCTCCGCCGACCTCTCCGGCGGCAGCGCCTCGGGAGCCATGGTCGGGCTTGCCTTGCGCGATTCCTCCGCAGGGAAGGAGCTTTTTGCGATCCGCCTCAATAAAACCAGCGGCGGTCTTGCGTTGAGTTCCTACATCGACGGCGTTTACACCCAGCTTCATCTCTTCTCCGGCATGACCCGGCTCACCTCGGCGGTGCGCATCCGCTCGGTCGCCGATCTCGACGCCGGGACGGCCGCCGTTTACCTCACCCAAGGAGCCGGCGCGGAGGAGTTCAAAGGCACGGTGGCTCTCGGCTCGCTTGCCGCCAATCTCGACCGGCTCCAATTCTTCGCCGTCAACAACTCCACCAACTGGGGGCCGACGGATCGCCTAGAAATCGAAGAGATCACCTTCCGCAAGCGCGACCCGGAAACCTACAGCGCCTGGCGCGACGGCATCGACTGGCAGGGGGCCGCGCTCACCGGGGAATGGGATGACGCCGACGGCGATTCGCTTGTGAACGCCCTCGAGCGCGCCCTCGGCGGCAATCCGGTCTCCGCCGACGCCGCATCGGTCGCACCCCGCATCGTTCAACTCCCCGACGGCCCCGCCATCGAATGCACCCTCGGCATCGACAGCCTGGATGCGCTCATCCAAGCCGAGTTCTCAACCGATCTCGCGGACTGGACTTCCATCCCGCCGGTTCGCCTGCACGGGGCGCCCGGCTCCACCGTGGTGGCCCCGCTCCCCGGCCCCGGGTCGGCCGGGCGCATCTTCACCCGGATTTCCCTCGGCGCTCCATAACTCCGCTCCCCGGCATCCTCCGGCGAATCCTGGGGGGGGGCATTTGCGCAGTGCGCAACTTCGAAGATTTCGTGCGAAAATCATTGGATTTTTTATTGGCATCATGAACTCAATCCGCACAAATATCCCCGATGCTCAAAGTTCTTAAAGCCTGTCGTCTCTCGCGCGCCCGCGCTGCTCTCGCCACTCTTTCCGCGTCCCTGGGTCTGAGTCTGTCTGGATGCCTTGTTCTTGAAGATTCCTCATTGTCCGGATCCGGCGGCGGATCTCCGATGCCATCGACGCCCTCCTACGGCCAGCCGCTCTCCGCAGTCATTGGCCAGGGCACTGTGGTTATCACAGAAGGCACCCGCCAGGTCGCCGTTTGTTCCGCCGCCTCGCCGAACATCGAGCAGACACGGTTCGTCAACGAGCAGAACGAGATAGTCGTCAAATCCCGCGGGAACCATGGCCCGGCCACCGTCCAGTTGTTCAATGCCCGCACCGGACGCGAGCTTGGGCGGGTCATGGCCTATGAACTCGCGACGGGAGGCCCCTCTTGGGCCGCCGGCATGGCGGACTGATTCGTTCTTGACCGTCCGGAGCACATTCCCATGAAAAACGCCTTTTCCGCTTTCACCCTTGCCGCACTCTGCGCGGCAGCTTTGTCCACACCGCTCGCCGCCGGCGAAGAAATGACGGTCCGGCCCGTCAAGTTCGCTCCCGGCGCAACCGGCACGACGCTCTCCGCCTCCATCACCGGACGGGAGTCCATCCTCTTCACCTTCCACGCCCGCGAAGGCCAGTTCCTCGACGCCTTCCTGCGGCCCGACAACCAGTCTGCCGGATACAACATCTACATCCCCGGACGCGGCCCGGGCGACGAGGCGCTCTTCAACTCCGAAACCGGCGGCGGCTACCAGTATGTCGGACAGCTCTACAAAACCGGCCAGCACTCAATTTCCGTCTTCCTTAACCGGGCCGCCGCAAGTCGCGGCGAGACGGCGAGTTTCGATCTCACCATCTCGCTCACCGACACCCCGCCCGGACAAGCCGAGGAAAAACCATCCACAGAACCAGTCCCGCAGCGCATCATCGACGATTGCCGCGCCGCGCTCCGCAAACAACTGGGCTCGGACCAGACCATTCGCATGCTCGGCGCAAAACGGGGCGAAAGCGCCTTCGAGGTGACATTCGAGGTCGAGGGCGCTCGTGCCCCATGGAAATGCTCCCACGACGGACGGAAAGTCACCAACGTCATGTTCACCGGCTCCGAAGGGTATTATTGAGAGATTCCCAAAGCCCCCCCCGGCTCCATCGAAATCACCAGGATCAATGCCGGGCTTCGGATGTGTGCTTCAGAGTGGCAGGTGTTTTTGAGAAAAATTGGCCCGGCGGCAGGTGGCAGCCAAAGGAGAGCTAGTTGAATTTGCCGGGACCGGAAGCGGCGTCAAGGTCAAGTCGTTCACACTGGCGAATTCCGCAGGAAGCACGTTCGGCTTGGGAATCCACAATCCAAACTCGCACTCGGGTGGCGCTTTTGCCTATGTCGGCGGCATCAGCCCTCGAATTGATCTTCCGGAGTCCTACGTCTCGGGCAGCCAGATCAGCGGCACCATGACTTTCAATTCTGCCACCTTCACGAGCCTCGGAATCTCCCCGGTGCCCGCCACGTATACTTATAACCTGAAGCTCGTGGGAACCGGCACCGTTGATCAGAGTGCGACGTTCAACGTGATCCCCGAGCCTGCGACCGTGGCTCTGCTTGGCATCGCGGGGCTGGGCGGTTTTGCCATGCTTCGTCGTTGTCGTTTTTCTTCAAAGGGTTGACGGGCGGACAAAATGAAGCAACTCACCGTCCTGCTCCTGCCCGTGCTTTCGGTGTCGCTGAGTTCCTGCGTGCTTGAGGTTCCCGATTCAAATCAGAGCCAAAGTCGTTCTTCATCCTCCCCCGGCCACCATGGCGGCGGGCCCAGCATCTCCACCAATCCGAACGGCACCATCCGCGCCACCTTCCCGGGCGACAGCCGCTATGCGGTTTTCGACAGCAACGGCAACCTCATCGAGGGCGGTCCGAACTGCAACGATGAAGATTTGTTTCGCGCCACACAGGCCGTGCGGGCCTATCTCGGAAGGTAGGTAGCCTTCTGGAAACTGCGGACACCGTGACCGGTTGTCCCGGTTTCGCGCGGCTCCACAGCCGATTGTGATCGGACCTCCGCAGGGGTTAAACGGGCGGTTTTTGTCCTTCTTCCCAAGCCAATGTGTCGATGGTTGTCGTCTTCACGACCTTCGCCCGCAATTCGTTCGGTCGGGTAAATTTCCGCGAGCCGGGTGAGGCGGGCTTGTTCGACGGCGACGAGGGCGGCGACGAATGCAAGGCAAGCCAAAACCGAAGATGCGGAACGGGCTAATCCGAATAGGCGGTGCGTTTTTGCATTGTTCTTTCGTCAATTATCATCGTCAGAACGCCTTGTTTCTTTCGGACTATGGAAATAGTTTGGAAACATGTTCTCCCAACAAGCCCCCCGCATTTCCCACCGGATTCCGATTGAGCCCGCGCGAGCGGCCTTCACTCTCATTGAACTCCTTGTTGTTATTGCGATCATCGCTGTGCTGGCGGCGCTTCTTTTTCCCGTGCTCGGGAGCGCGCGGGAGAAGGCGAAGCTCACCGGCAAGATCAGCAACCTCCGACAAATCTGGATCGCGCACGGGCTGTTTGTTAACGACAACGACGGGCGTCTGCTCCCGGCGCAGGACAAGACGATGCCGAACAATGACGGGCAAAATTGGCGTGTCATCCTTGCCCGCTACATTCTTGCGGCCGACTCGGTTGAGACCTCCGAAGCGAACAAGATGGAGATCTTCGTCGATCCGTTTTTCAAGGGCCACGATCCCGAAAATAAGGCCTACCTGAGCGGCTACGCCATGAATGTGAGGCCCGGAATGCCGGAGAGCAAGGATCAGAACGCCTACTGGTCCGGGCAGGTTGCTTCCGGCAACATGGAAACCTGGATGCGCCCATTCCGTGTCATAAATCTCGAACATGCCTCGAAGCGGATTTTTTTGGCCGACAGCACAAAGGAATGGTTTTTCAACAATGACGTCAAAACCGCGCAGGTTTCTCTCGATGCAACGCGTCATGACAACGGGCGGCGCGGCATGGCTCTGATGTATGACGGCAGCACCCATTTGCTTACGCTTGAAGAAATGGCGCTCTCGGCGACCGATCCCGCCAAGCTGGAGTTGTCCAGATAACCCCCTCCCGGACAGGTTGTTATGAATCGGAAATTTGCCTCTATCTTGGCGGTTGTTGTGGCGACTCAACTGCCGGCAACGCCCGCTCAGGCCCAGCCCGCCACCCCGACGGGCCTTGTGGCCCGCGCCGCCGGCCCTTCGTCGGTGGCGCTTCAATGGAACGACGCATCCTCGGACGAAACCGGATTTGAAGTGGAGCGGCTGGACGGCGCGTCGTGGGTCCCCGCGGGAGCGGCTCCCGCCAACACGCGGTCGTTCACCGTTCGCGGGCTTCCGGTCAATGCGCCGCAAAGCTTTCGCGTTCGCGCAAACAGCCCCGGCGGCAGTTCCGCATGGGCAGGCCCCGCCGACGCCACGACCACGATCCGGATGAACGTGATTTTTTTCCTCGCCGACGACATGGGCTACAAGGACATCGTGGCGCTGCGCGATCCGGTGACCGACGGCCCGACCCTCCACGAAACCCCCACACTCGACACGCTGGCCTCGCAGGCGCGGGTTTTCACAAACGCCTATTGCTCGGGTCCACGCTGTGTCGTGGCGCGGCGCGCGATCCAGACCGGCATGTATGACTGGCGCCCGGAGGCGGTGCCCGCGAGCGGCGGGATCGACCTCGAAAATGTCACCTACGGCGAGGCGGCAAAAGCGGCAGGATACCGGACGGCCTTCGTCGGCAAATACCATCTCGGCGACGGGTCGGAGACGCCGCCGCGCGGGCCAGCGGCGCAGGGCTACGATGTCTCGATCGCCGCTGGGGAATACGGCGCCCCCGCGGTCTCTTATTTCGCGCTGGAAACCGCGCCGGGCTCTGGAAATTTCACCTACGAACTGCCCGACTGCGACGATGGCGGGTTCATGCCGACGGCGCCCGGAGATTTCTTCGTGCCGCTCGCGGACACCGATGGAGACGGCGATGTGGACACCAGCGACCCGAATCCCTACCTCGGCAATGGAGCGCCTTTCGCCGGAGAATATCTCACCGACAGGCTGACCCACAAGACGATCGGGTTCATCGCCGACACGATTGAGAACCACCCGACCCAGCCGTTCCATGTCACCCTGGCCCACTACGCCGTCCACACGCCCGCCGAGGCCAAGGCAACCGATATCGCCCACTTTACCGCAAGGAAATCGGCGATGGCTTCCGCGCTGGCATCCCATCCCAAGGCGGCCTCGAAGATCGAGCGCGACCAGGGGGCGGACGTGCGCATGGTCCAGGACAACCGGGTTTACGCGGCGATGATGAAAAGCTACGACGACAGCCTCGCCGCGCTGCGCGCCTACCTTGCCGCGACCGATGACCCGCGCAACCCCGGAAAAAAACTCTCCGAGACAACCATCCTCGTTGTCTCCTCAGACCATGGCGGCAAATCCACTGTCGCGGCCAACGAAAACAAACCGATCGAGAACGACGCGACCGATCCGGTCAAATTCGACGGCACGCTGCCAAACGCTTACAGCAGCTACCCGACCGCCAACTATCCTCTCCGCCTTGGAAAAACGTGGGTTTATGAAGGGGGCTTGAAAATCCCGCTCATCGTTCTTTACCCCGGTCTGACCAGCCCGGGCGCGACGGATGCCCTGGCTCATCAGGCCGATTTCTGGGCGACATTTGCCGACATGACCGGCGCGCCGCCGGCTGTCTTCAATTTGCCGGCTTTGTCCAACGGCAACCCGCAGACATCCGATTCGGTCAGCCTCATGGCGGCTCTGGCCGATTCCGCCGCCACCCCCCGCTCCGAGTCCCCCCATTTCTTCACCAATGCCAACCCGGGAACAGGCAATCCGGCGATCGGCGCGCTCCGAAGGGGCGACTACAAGCTGCTCTATTTCATGGTTCAACGCCGGCTGGAACTCTACAACATCGCGCTTGATCCCGGCGAGCAGTTCGATCTCGCCTCCCTGCGTCCGGATCTGGCGGCCGAGATGCTCGATGAACTCTACCGCGAGGTTCTCGCGACCGGAATGCAGATGCCCAAGCCCGGCACAAACTCCTGGAAGAGCGAGCAGGAGGTTCTGGTGGACAACGGCGTGATCGACTCCCTGCCGCTCCCGCCCGATGCCGCCCCGGCAAACCTGACGGTCACCCAGCTTTCGCCCTCCGCTCTCCAGCTTTCCTGGACGGCCAACGCCACCAACGCCACGCATGCGGTCATCTACCGAAGCGGCCCGGATGAGCGCGCTCTCAATGGCGGGTCGGACCGCTATCGTGAAATCGCCTTTGTCCCCGCCGGCCAGACCACGTTCATCGACACGAACTTCTCGTCGGCCATCGGCGAGAAATACAAGTATCGGGTCGAGTCGGAAAACCTCGGCGGCTGGAACGGCTTCTCGATTGATGCAAGCGGACTGTTCTCCACCGGAACGACCGTCAATGGCGTGACAAACACCGGCAACGTCATCCATACACTCGCGGCGGGAGCCCCGCGAGCCGTCAACGCCCTCGATGACACGATCACAGCGGTTGCGGGTGAGCCGCGCGACTTTAACCCGCTCCTGAACGACGCGGGCGAGGGAACGCTCGCCATTTCCACCATCACCCAGCCGACGGTTGGAGCCGCGACGTTCGATGGTCGGACGATTCGATTCCTCCCGCCAGCGGATTTCTCCGGCGGTGTGACCTTGACTTATACGCTCATTGATTCCGCCGCACAAACCGACACGGCCACCGTCACCATCAACCTGCCGCCCACCGGCGGCGCCATGCCCGCAGGCACTCCCGGCGCTTACTGGGCATTCCAAAGCGCGCCCACCGGCACGGAAAGTGAAACCTACAACGAAACCGTCTCCCACGAAACCCTGCCAGGGACCCCCGCCTTCGCGCGCACCGGATCGCAGCTCGCCACATTCTCCGGAGTGGGCAACTACACGTTCCAGAACTTTGCAGGCGAAACCTGGGAGGACGGCCGGACCGCCACTTGGAACTCAAGCAGCGCCGCCTGCACCGGGAACTCCTTCCAGATCACCTTCGACACCACTGGAGCGGAAAACTGGAATGTCCGGTTCAGCTATCGCAACAATGGCACCCGCTCGGGGGGCAGCCCGGTCACCGCGCTGACAGCCTTCGAGTTCCGGGTCGGCTCCGGGGCTTTTCAGCCCGTTCCCGGGGCGGCTCTCGCGTTGGACAACGGAACCGCTCTCGCCACCTGGAGCGTCAATCTTTCCTCGCTCTCTGCCATCGAAAACGCGGGCCCGGTCACCCTGCGATGGACGTTGCCCGATTTTGACCAGACGACATCCACCCAGCTTCGCCTTGACGATCTCCAGGTCACCGGGTCGTGGAAGGCCACCGGCGGGACGCCTCCCCCCGAGCCGCCCGCGCGCGCCCGACTCCTGCCCCGCGGCAACTACAATGTGCTGTTCCTTCCCGTGGATGATTTGAAGCCGCTCATTGATGCCTATGGGGATTCCAGCTCCGCGCTGCCGCGTCCGATCACCCCGAACATGGACCGCCTGGCCGCGCGTGGTGTCGTCTTCAGCCGGGCCTACTGCCAGCAGGCGGTCTGCAACGCCTCGCGCGCTTCGATCATGACGGGGTTGCGCCCAGACACCACCAAGTGCTGGGATCTTGAGACGTTCTTCCGAAGCATCCCGGGCAACGAGAATGTCGTCACCATCCCGCAGCATTTTGGGGCACGCGGATACTCCGTGCATGGCATCGGCAAAATTTTCCACGGGGTTAATGACACCAAACAGGACGGTCCCCTCTCGTGGAACGAAGGCTGGGCCAGCGCCAGCACCGGCAACACCTGGTATGAAGCCGCCAAGGCCGCGGCCGAAGATGCGGGCAACAACAAGGTCTCCGCTACCGATGCGGGCGAAATCAACACCCGGGACGGCAACCGCCCGGTCGTCGATTCCGATTACAATGATGGCATGGCCGCCCAGCTCGGCATCGCCAAAATCGGCGCCTACGCCGCGCAATATCGCTCGACCGGCAAGCCCTTCTTCCTCGCCGTCGGCTTCCAGAAGCCCCACCTTCCCTTTACCGCGCCCAAGGCCTACTGGGACATGTATGATCCAAATGCCATCGACCTTTCCGGCTATGATGGCGCACGGTCGATGCCGTCGGGCACCAACGACTTCACCGCCCCTTACGGCACCGAGCCGGGCGGCTTTGATGACATCATCGGCCACCCGACCACCGGGATGCCAACTGCCACCGAGGCCCGCCGCCTGATCCACGGCTATCTGGCGTGCGTCTCGTTCATCGACGCGCAAATTGGAAAGCTTCTTGACTCGCTCGACGATCCCGACGGCAATCCGGCCACCAACGACTCGATCACCGGCCAGACGGTCGTTGTCCTCTGGGGCGACCATGGCTTCCATCTCGGCGATCACAACGGGTTCTGGGCCAAGCACTCGAACTACGAGGAAGCCACCCGGGTGCCGCTCATCCTCGCCGCGCCGGGGATGGAGTCGCTCGACGCGAATGGCCGTTTCTGCCATGAGCCGGTCGAACTCGTCGATGTCTTTCCCACCCTCGTGGACCTCTGTTCGCTGCCCGAACCGACCCAGCCCGCAGGGCTCGAAATGCAGGGCACCTCGCTCATGCCGCTCTTGGAAGACCCGGCCCAGCCATGGAAGCTCGCCGCCTTCAGCCAGTTCCAGCGCACGATCAGCGGCCCCGGCGTGACAAATGCCGGCAAAGGAATGGGATATTCCATCCGCACCTCCCGTTATCGATATACCGAGTGGTGGCGGACTTCATCGACCAGCGACACCGCCGATCTTGACGCTGTTCTGCCGGGTGAAACAGGGCCTCAGCACACCGAGCTATACGACCACACCACCGACCCCGGCGAGACCGTCAACCTCTCGGGCAACCCCGCCTATGCCTCTGTGGCGGCGGAACTGGCTGCCATCCTCCATTCCTCCAACCCGCACGCCACCGGCACCGCCGGTGATGGATGGCGGTTGGAAAGCGTGGACGCCCCGGCCGCCTACCCGGTCACATGGGCCGACTGGCAGACCGCCTACGACCACCCCGGCCTTGATCCCGCCCAACTCGATCCCGAGGGCGACCCCGACAGGGATGCCATCGTCAATCTTTTCGAATACAAGTTCGGCACCCATCCCTTCCTCCCCGACGATCCGGTGGTGGAAACCGACTTCCAACCCGGCTGGCTCGGGCTTGTTTATCCGGATGTTGCCGCCCGGTCCGGTGTTGGCCTCTCCGTGACCTCTTCCACCACGCTCCTGCCCGGTTCATGGTCGGGCGCGGGGGTCACCACCTCCACCCTCAACCGCCGGCTTGGCAACGCTGTTTACCGCGCCGGACAGGCCCCCGTCACCGGGTCCCGGATTTTTCTCAGAGTCGAAGCGAAGGCCGCACCCTGAAACCGCCCCCTCTCCGCCCACCATCCCAACCATCATCAACATCCAAAAAACACACCATGAAAACAAGCCCCATAACCATCCTCACCTGTCTCGTCCTCGCATCCGCGGTCACCGCTGTGCGCGCGCAAAACCTCGTTGTGAACGGAGACTTTTCCTCGGGAAAAACCACCCCGTGGAAAATTTTCTCCACGCAGGGCGAGCAGGAACCCGGCGAGCCTCAATTGGTTGACAACGCCGTGACTATCAGCCTTCCCGAGGCTTCTGTAAAATCTTGGGCAAGAATGATGGCCCAGGATGTGATCTTGGAGTCCAACACCGCCTACGTGCTCAACTTCGAGGCGGCCACCGAATCAACCGCAGGCTTGGAAATCACCGCCCTGCTTGATCCGAAGGATCACGGCGAGCACTACGGACTGCGCCGCAGGTTGACGCTCTCGGCGGATTGGCAGCCATACAGCATAAAATTCACCACAAAAACCATCGACCCGGCCAACCCGCCGGTTTTGAAATTCCACTTCGGCCTGCTCAATGAGAACGTGTCGTTCCGCAATATCGAGCTAAAACCGGCCTCCGGCAGCTAGACGCCATGGGCTTTTCGACTGTTCCAATTTTTCAGCGGCCCCTGCTCGCGGCGGCGCTCTGCGCATCAATTTTGGACGTTCCGGCGGCTCCACCCGCGGCTGTCGTTCGTGTTGACGCCGCCACCACCCTGCGCGAGCACGACCGCACCCGGCTTCTGGGCACAAACGCCGGCCTGTGGTATGAACCGCAGGACCTTTCCCATCCCGTCCTGATCGAGCAAATCAAGGCGTGGGGCCCGGCGACCATCCGCATGCCGGGGGGATCGTGGACCAACGAGATTTATTGGAACGGAAACGGCGTCCGCGACGGACAGTCATTCAATGCGGAGAAGTTCCATGACGGCTTCTGGGAGATCGACCACTCCGCCTATGCCCCGGGTTTCCGCATCCGCAAAGACAACCGTCAACCCGCGGACTATCACGGCGCGGTCGATGTGATCGGGCTGCATGAATTCATCGGCTCAACCGGCGCCCGGGCCCAGGTGGCGGTCAACCTCGGAACCGGGACCCCCGGGCTTGCCGCGGAATGGGTGCGCTGGGCGAACAAAACCCGGGGCTACGGCGTCACGCACTGGGAAATCGGCAACGAGCCCGAAGGCGATTGGGAGGCCGGCAACCTCATGCGTGATGGCAAGCGCATGACGGGCGAAATCTACGCGCAAAAATTTCTCGAATTCGCCCGTGCCATGAAGGCCGCCGACCCCTCGATCAAGGTCGGCGGGCCGGTGAGCTCCAACCGGCAACTCGCCTTCGGCGAGGAATTGGTCCGGATCGCGGGCAGCCAACTCGATTTTTTCTCCTTCCACACCTATCCGGTCGAGAAACCGACCGCCACCCTGCGCGAAGCCATGACCCTGGCGCGGGAGATCGGCACCACCACCGCCCGGATTCGCGGGTGGCTGGAAAAATATGTTCCCGACAGAAAGGAAGCCGTCGAAATCGGGATCACCGAATGGCACTACAAGGTCGTCGAGGACGAGCCGACCGCCGGGATGACCAGCGCCCTTTGGAGCGCGGTTTTTATCGGGGAAATGTTCAAAGCGGGCGTCGATTTCGCAAACCAATGGGATCTCTTCTCGGTCGCCGACGGCGGCGGGCACGCCCTCTTTCTGAGGAAAGAAAACATGACGCCGCTGGCACAATACTGGGCCATGCGGCTCTGGGGCAACCACATGCAGAACCGCGCGGTTTCCACCTCCGTGGATGATGGGGAGGACCTCTGGGCGATGGCCACGCGCTCGGAGGACCGGCTTTCGGTGATGCTCGTGAACTATTCGGCCGACAAGGAACTTCCGGTGCGGGTCGAACTGGAAGGCTTCAGGCCGAAGCAGGCCCGGCGCGTTCTTTTCTCCCCATCGGAATACACATGGAATCCCCACACCCGCCGACCCGCCTGGAGCCGGGAACCCGAAATCGAGCCCCTCGCGGACTCCGACATGACCGGCACCATCGTCCCGGCCATGAGCATTGTGGTGCTGGAATATGCGTCCACCGACGGGGCGTTTCCCCCGGTGCCCGCAGCCGGCCGGGGACCCCTGGATCTGGAACTTTCGATACCGCAGGAATGCGCCGCCGATCTGCCGGTTGATGCGCTCGTGATGCTGCGCGCCCCCTCGCGCCATGGCGGAGCCACCGTGCCCGCAAGGGTCAAACTGGAAATCGAGGGGCCGGCACGCGCGACCCAAAATGAGCTCCTTGTCCACAATGGGTCGGCCCGCTTCCCGATCACCCTCACCGGTCCGGGCGAGGTCAAAGTCAAAGCCTCAACCTCCGAGGGACTTCAGGCCGAAGCCACGTTGAAGGCCCTCAAGGTCGATGAGCGCGAGGAGGTTTACTGGCGCTTCGACGGCACCCCGTCGGAGTGGGGGCTCGCCTCGACGTATTCGCTGGCGGCGAGCGACCAGGCCAAACCCAACCAGAATGTCGCCATGATCACCCTGGACGGTGCCACGGCGGAGCAGAACAAGGATCTGCTTCTCCACGCAGAGCCCCTCCCCAAGGACATCCCGAAAGACCGGATCGGCGGCGTGGTTTTCAAAGCCAAGCGCTCGTCGGACTTTACCGCGCCCCCCGGGACGGCCATCGGCATTGTGATGCAGAGCGAGGCCAATCATTGGATTCCAGTCGCCCGGATCCCAATGACGGATCTCGGCGCGGAGTGGAAGGAGTTCCGTTTTCCGCTCACCTCTCCCCCCGACATTTTGGCCATGCCTCAGGCCTACTCGCTCCGGCTTCAACTTGTGGGAGACAAGCCCGTGACCGGAAAAATCTATATCGACGACCTCGGATTCATTTTGCGCGGCGCGTCCTCGAAATAAGCCACTTATGCTCAAACAGATTCTTCTCGCCTCGTTGCTCGGCTCCGGCGCGCTCACCGCCGCCGACCGCCCGAACATCCTGTTCCTCATCACCGACGACCAGTTCAAGGACATGATGAACTGGCTGCCGGAGGGCCGGGGAAAAAACCTCACTCCGCGCACGGACTCCCTCGCCGCCCAATCCACCGTGCTCGACCGGATATGTGTCACTTCGCCGGTTTGCACGCCGAGCCGGTTCGCCTGCCTCACCGGCCTCTACCCGAGCCGTTCGCAGGCCGGGCCCTTCCTTGCGAAACAGCGCGAAATGGGCGGCCAGACCATGGTGGAATGGAACACGTTCATCACGCCCGGCATGCCCACGCTTCCCAAGCTCCTCCGGGATGCGGGCTACCGCACCGGCATCGTGGGCAAAAATCACGTGGTCGAGGCCGACGGCATGGAGAAGCCGGACTGGCTCGCCGACCCGCGCGATCCGGAAACACTCGCCATCCTCAAACGCAACCACGAGCGCGAGGTGGCCGCCCTCCGCGAGGCCGGCTTCGACCACGCGGCCAGCCTGTATTACGACAACCCCGATTTCATCGGCGTCAAGGCCCTGGCCTCGCACAACCTCGACTGGATTGCGAAGGGAGCCCTCGACTTCCTCGACTCCGGGGACGGGCGCCCCTTTTTCCTCTGGTGTGCCGTCACTGTTCCGCACGGCCCGGGCGAGCCGGAGCGCTCTTGGAAGGCCGACCGGCGCGTCACCGCGCTGGGCCTTCTGGACGAGCCCCTGAACGTGCTCCCCACGGCGGATTCCATCTCGGAGCGCCTCGCCGCGGCCGGCATCAAAGACAAATCCCGCGCCAACCTCCTCTGGCTGGACGACATGGTCGGCGCGCTGCTCGACAAGCTGGCAGCCCGCGGCGAACTCGAAAATACGGTCATCGTGTATTTCAACGACCACGGACAAAAGTCCAAGGGAACCCTCTACGAGGGCGGCGTCCATTCCGAGGCCTTCATCCGGCGACCCGGCGGGTTCCCGGCCGGTCCCCGCATGACCCAGCCGGTGTCCAACCTCGATTTCACACCGACCCTGTTGGATATCGCCGGAGCGAGCCGCGGAGATGCGAAGATGGACGGCGTTTCTTTCCTGCCCCTGCTCGAGGATCCTGCGGCGAAGCGTTCGGAGCCGCTCTTTTTCGAGCTTGGATTCACCCGGGGTGTCCGGCTGGGCGATTGGAAGTTCATCTCTCTGCACTACCCCGAGCCGGTCGCCACCATGAGCCCGGAAAAGCGCCGACGTA
>Ga0114939_10000215_pt1 | contig 49800 bp, 47 predicted proteins | sample AshMeaCrysSpring_FD_87196 | JGI IMG/M metagenome (GOLD analysis project Ga0114939, IMG submission 87196) | Groundwater microbial communities from Big Spring, Nevada to study Microbial Dark Matter (Phase II) - Ash Meadows Crystal Spring | ecosystem: Environmental > Aquatic > Deep subsurface >...
GAATTCCAACACCGCTCGGTTCCGCCCATTTGATGTCATTACGGTTCCCGACTTTTCGGGTAACTCGCGTGCCGTGTTTGAAGCGCGGACCCTGGTCTTCCTGGCAAGTTGGCTTGAATACGCCGGATCAAGCCGCGGGTTCCCGCTGCACCTGGCCTGCATCGATGAACCGCCCTCGAGTGTTCGGCAACTGGCCGATCGGTGTGGTGCAAGGGTTACCGTGCATGCGCCGCTCCAGTTGCGGGATGACCACCACGTTGGCAACAAGCTGCGAGGGCTGGAGATTGAGCCTCAGACGGATCGGTTCCTGCTGCTGGACGTGGACATCGCAATTCTCTCGGACCTCAGCCCATTGAGTGGACTGGGGAGTTGCCTGGCGGCTTGCCCGGATGATGCGCCGAATGTGACGGCCCGGGATTGGGAGTTCATCTATTCGGCGTTGGGCATGCCCGTGCCGATGACGATCGAGCCGTTGCTGCATGAACTCGACCTGCCGAACTTTCCACGCTCGATGATGGGTTACGAGGCGGGCGACGAGCAAACCGACTGGATGTATCCCTACTACAACGGTGGAGTTGTCTTTGCCCCGTGGTCTTGCGGGCTGCGTGAGCGGTGGGCTGAGAATATCGTGCGGGTCGCGGGGCTGTTCGACGAGAAGCAATTGAAGAGGCGATGGATTCATCACAGCGATCAGGCGGCTCTTGCAGTCACCCTGGCGCAACTCAAGCAGGAAGGCTGGCCGTTCCGTCGGTTGCCCGATCCCTACAACACCCGCTGGCAGCACCTGTATGCCGGGCGTCCGTCGTTGAATCAGGTGGCTGTCTTGCACTGTTGCTGGAACTTCCTCCAGTCGATCGGAGACGGGCCGGTGACTTGCGAATCGGTGTGCGATTCAATCGAGCAGTTCTTCCTGCAGAAGGTGAAGCATCGCTGTCAGAAGCTGGTGTTTGGAGACTGCCTGCGGATGCGTCCACGGCAAGCATTCCAGCGGTATGCGGCAGGCAGGGTCCATGCCCAGCGTGCGAGCGAACAGCTCAAAGACGCCTGTCGCAATCAGCTCCCAGGCATGGCCCGTCAACGGACGATGCGGCGAGCCGCTTAGATGCCGGTGGATCGCCCGAGGTTTGAACGCCGCGGGCTGCGATGCGTCGTCAGGCAGCCGGCTGGGCGGTGGTGGGCAGATCCGCGTTCTGCATCACTTGCAGATAGAGCGAAACATACTTGGCTGCGACGCCCGGCCAGTCGTACTGCCGGATGATCTGCGAGACGCCGTGGCGCAACCGCCCCAGTGCTTGCGGATCTTCCAACAGCGGCTGCATCGCCGCTGCCAGCGATTCGGGAGATTCGGGTGTACAAAGTCGTCCGTTGACGTCATTGGTTATCACCTCGCGATTCCCGCCCACATTTGTGGCGACGACGGGCAAGCCGGATGCCAGCGCTTCCAGGATCACATTGGCAAATGGTTCGCGGCGCGACGGGCAAACCAAGAACTCTGCCGAACGATAAAGACTGATCTTCCGCGCGCCCGTTACCAAGCCCAGAAACTTGACGCGGGAAGCGATCCCAAGATCCTGGGCCAGTGCCTTGAGGGAGGCTGTCTCACTGCCCTCGCCTCCAATCAACAGGTCGGCACGGGGCGATGGCAAGAGCGCGTAACCACGCAGCAGCAGATCGAAGCCTTTATGCGGAATCAGGTTGCCCAGGCCAAGGATGTAGGGCCGCGGGTGCGGGAAAGGTTCTGCCGAGCGGAAATTGTTCAGATCCACGCCATTGTTGATGATGTGCAGCCGTGAACTGGCCACGCCTTGAGTGGCGATCACTTGACGCAGAAAATCTCCCTGCGCGATGACGGCATCGGCCGCAATCAGCGCGGACCGCATCCGAAGTTCCAGCCGATGCGAGGCGCAAATCTTTTCGCCGGGCAGAATGTCGGCTCCGTGTGGCCGCACGACATAAGGTACGCCCGTCAGACGCCGCATCGTCCGGGCGACAAACGCCTGAGGGTATGCCGCATGGCAGTGCAGCACATCGAACTGGTGTCGCCAATGAAGTCGCAGGAGGTGCGGCAGGATCAAGCGAACGCCGATCCGCTTGGACCGCGGGCGTCGAAACCGAATCACGGGATATGGGACCTGACGACCGTCCCAGCGTTGTCGCGGGGCTGGCGCAAAAACCAGCGGACGGTGACCGGCAGACATCAGCTCTCGAGCCAAATGGTCGAGCACGGTCTGTGCGCCGCCAATCGACGGAAAGTAGGTGTCGGTGTAGAGGCAAACCGACAAAGGCTTGGCAGCGAGAGACGTTCGTTGCGCCGTCATGGGTTGAGACCTGACCGAGGGCATCCTGCCAGCCGGGAGGCGGGAATGGGACGGGGGCGAGACCGCACGGAGGTGAACCGAACTCAACGGGCATGTAGCGATTTCGCGCCTGCCGAGTGAAGAGGAATGCGGCATTTGCGAACAGAAAGCACCGCGGGGCCAGAGAGTCGCCCATTTGCTTGCATTACCGCCCGCGTCCGCCGCGCCAGTTCACCGCAGCAATTCGTCTGTTCGCGGATGCGGGCCGCAGGGTAGGTTAACTTCCGCCCCTTCAATCGCGCGATGAATCATGAGCGGGGAGCGGCGGATTTACTGTCGCCAATAGATAGAAAACGTTATGCACAGAGTTCCAGTCATTGGCTGGGTGGCGGGTTAGTTATTGTTGGGGCGTGCGTTCGCACATGGGGCCGGAACAATTGCCGCGACCCAGGAGGCTCGGGCGACCGATGCCGCGGCCGCCCGGCTGGAACCAGGCTCCGTCAGTCTGGAGCACAGTCGCATCTAGGTGTTTGTGGACAAGTCCGGCGTGGTAGGACATCAACACGCCATCGAAGGCTCCTTGTCGAGCGGCCAATGGTTTCTGGCAGCTGGTCAGGCCGGTGAACTGGTGTTTGACATGCAGAGCTTCGACGCTGATACGGCTCGGGCGCGCAAGTACCTGCGTCTGGAAGGTCAGACCGACGCCGGAAAGCGCCAGGAGGTCAACGAGAACATGCGGGGCGAGCGAATTCTTGACGTTCAGCGGTATCCCGAGGCACGGCCGGAGCATGTGACGTTGAAACAGACCGGTGCGACGAGCAAGCGGGATTTGCCCGAATACTTGATGGAAGGCGAGTTCACGCTGCACGGCGTGACGCGTCCGACCAGGCCAAATGCGACGCGGAACTGGAAAATGGTTGGAACCATCTGCGCAGCATGTTCCGCATCCGCCAGACAGATTATGGGATTCGCCCATTCAGTAAATTGCTGGGCGCCGTGGGCGTTGCGGATGAATTATTGATCGTGGGCGATCTGTGGATTGTGCCAGCACCATGATTGAATGCTCGAGCGTCCAGAAGCATGTCATTCGTACTCACTATGACGTGGGAACGCTGTTCTATCGTCTGTTGTGGGGACCCCATATCCACCATGGATATTGGGAGGATGATGAATCCCCCAGCGAAGCGCTCGAGAAGTTGATCAGACGACTGTCTGTCGCTGCAAAAGTGGACCCGCATCAGGTGGTTTACGACATCGGTTGCGGGATCGGCGGATCAAGTCTGTGGCTGGCCAAGGAGCTGGGATGCCATGTGACGGGAGTGACGATCAGTCCGTGGCAGAAGCGGTGGGCGACCGCCGCGGCACGCTGGTCGAGCGTTCGACCGACTCCTGACTATCGCTGTGCAGACGCCGAGCAGATTCAATTCGAACCGGCTTCCGCGGACGTGGTGTGGAGCATCGAATGCACGGAACATTTGTTCGACCAGCCTGCCTTCTTTCGGCGGGCCGCAGAATGGTTGACGCCCGGCGGGCGGATGGCAATCTGTGCCTGGTTGGCGGGTGAATCGCCGCTGGGTGAGGAGCGGGAAAGGCTGGTGAAGCGCGTTTGCGAGGGGATGTTCTGCCCCTCATTGGGCAGTCGACAGGATTACCAAGACTGGATGGAAGATGCAGGTCTGAAGCTGGAAGTCAGCGAGCTTTGGACGGAGCATGTCATGCGAACCTGGGAAATTTGCCTGGCTCGCACCCAGAAAATCCATTTGCGCCGCATCGCTCAATGGATCGGGGCCAATCACGTGCTGTTTCTCGATCACTTCATGGCGATTCTCGACGCATTTCGGACGAGGGCCATGGAGTATGGCTGTTTTATTGCGCTCCGACCGCAGGCGGTGCCATAAGCCACGTTGGGTGCCATCAGCCGAGGTGGACAACGGGAATGGCAAGTCACGGGAGACGGTATTGGGCTGTGCCCGGCCCACATTTATTACGCAGCGGAGCGCCGTCAGCGATGCGAAATCGCCAACCCAGCCATGATTCTGAAGCGAGATCATGTGCTGGTCGGCTCGAACCGGAACGGAAGCCAGGACAGGCTTTCCGCCCATTGAATCGAACGAAGTCAGGAAGGATCGACGATGAGGAGCTCGGAACTGTCCATGCCTGCGCGTGGGTTTGCGGCAGAGGCGCGGAGCGAAGGCAGAAGCACTGCGCAGAGTCTTTCCGTAACCCGCGTCGCGGGAATCTGCTTCGGCGTGGGCACGCAGATCCTGTTCCTGTACACGGCCTACGGATTGTTGAACTTCCTGCGCTTTGGGACGACTCAACATATTCAAGGCTGGGCGGCGGTAGATATCGCGCTGGCGGTTACCTTTGCGATTCCACACAGCATCCTGCTGCTGCCTCCCGTTCAGAAACGATTGAAGGCGTGGCTGGCGCCAGGATTGATGGGGTGCGTTCACTGTGCCACGACCTGCTTCACGCTGCTGATTCCGTTTCGGCTGTGGGGTGGAAGCGACCAAGCCTTGCGGATCTTGAATGGATGGAGCGAGCAATTGGTGCTGGCGCTGTTCTATGCATCATGGCTCGCGATGATTTGCAGTCTCTTCCAGACCGGCATGGGATATCAGACGGGATTGACCCAATGGTGGTACCGGTGGAGGAAAGAACAGCCGCCGGCTCGACCTTTCATCACCAGCGGAATGTTCCGCTGGATGCGGCATCCGGTATCCACGAGTTTCCTGGGCTTGATCTGGTTCACACCGCAGATGACGGTGGAGCACTTGATCCTGACCGTCGTGAGGACGGCCTGCATCTACGTGGGCAGCTACCCGAAAGACCGGCGGTTGCGGCGATTCCTGGGCCCGGCGTACCAACGCTACGGCGAACGTGTTCCGGGATCGCCGCTGATCGGATTCGGTTCGCTGAACCGGTATAAGACGGCCTGAGTCCGACTGGTCGTCATTCTTTCGAGGGCGGCCAAGGCGCTCCGTCCCAGCCGGACTGGCTGTGTTCGCCGGTCCTCCCTACGTGCCAGTACTATGTATTGCGAAGTAGTGGCTGTAGTGATTGGGCAGATTTTTCCAATTTTGTTGAGGATGCGGGTGGGGGTGGTCGATAACCGTGTCATCAGGGCGGATCGCCATAGCTTATGGCGGTGTCGCAGGGGGCTAACGCAAGCGATTTCGAGCATCCGTGGGCGGGATGCGCGTCGGGGTAACCGACGGGCATCGGCGCGGCGGATCGTTGGCACCTCTGCTGGAGCACCGCGTCGTGCGATTTCTAACCGCCCTCAGCCTGTTGGTTGTCAGTGGCTTCACCGCCATAGCCCAGTCGCCGACCGGCCGAACGTCCACGGCCCCACGCGCAGAACGAGTGGCTCGTGCCCAGTGGCAGCCGGCTCGTCCGCAAACGGGCGTTAGTACGGCTCCCACGCGAACCGTCGCGATGAGGCAGGCAGAAACGGTGGCGCCGCCGAGCCAGTTGCCGGCTCCGAGCGAGAAGCTGGTGCCCACGCCAGCGCCCGAATCCGACGTGGTGATGGACGAGGGGATTTACAGTGATGGCGATGTCGTGCTGGGCGAAGGCGAGTACATCGTCGGGCCGCACGGCATGGCTGTGAGCGACGGCGGGTGCGACGGAATCGGGTGTGCGGGCTGCGATGCATGTGGCGACCCGTACGGCTGGCGGAAGTGCTTCTGCATCTGGTTTCCGTCGGACGGTTGGGTCCGCGGGGAGTATCTCAGCGCCTTTTTGACGGGTGTTTCGACTCCGCCGCTGGTGACGACAAGTTCGCAAGGAACTCTCCGCAGTGCTGCCGGGGTTTTGGGCCGGGAAACAACGTCGATCCTGTACGGCGGTGAAGAACTGCTGACCGATCAGCGCGGCGGATTCCGGCTTCGCTTCGGAACCTACTTCGATCCGCGCCATCGAGTGGGCTTGCAGGCGGAAGTCTTCAACTTTGAATCGCAATCCGCGAACTTTAGCGAAACGAGCTCGGGAGATCCGATCTTGGCCCGTCCGTTCTTCAACATGCTCACGGGAGCGGAAGACAGCGAACTGGTTGCGTTCCCGAATGTTGCCAGCGGTACGGTCTCGGTCGATCACACGCAGACGTTCAAGGGAGCAGGCTTCCACGTGCGTCACCTGCTGTGCGGGAACGAGCCATGCCCGGCGGATTGGATCAACCTGGCACTGGGACCCAATCAGCGACTGGACGGGATTGTGGGTTACCGTTATCTGCAGTTGGGAGAAGATCTGCAGGTGATGGAGGACCTGATCAGCACGGATCCGACGGATCCGGGCCGGTTCGTGATCCGTGATGCGTTCAATGCCACTTCGCAGTTCAACGGCGTTGACGTGGGAGTGGTCTACACGGGCCGCCGCAACCAATGGACCTTGGAAGTGCTGTATCGGATGGCGATTGGCAATACTCGCCAGACGGTCGACATCAACGGTCGGACATCGACCACGGTCGGCGCTGTGGAGGAGAGTTACACGGGTGGATTGCTGGCTCAGCGATCCAACATCGGGATGTACTCCCAGGACAGTTTTGCGGTGGTTCCGGAGCTGGGCTTGACTCTCGGTTACCAGATCACGCCCCGCTGGGAGCTGATGTTTGGCTACACGTTCCTCTACTGGACCGATGTGGTGCGGGCTGCCGAGCAGATCAGTCTGGATGTGAATCCGAATCTGCTGCCCCCGGAATCCCAGCCATTCACTGGACCGCTGCGTCCCAGCTTCGACATGCGGACGGCCAACTTGCTGATGCAAGCGGTCAGCGTCGGTGCCGAATGGCGGTGGTAATCCGCGGGCCATCGATTCGATGTGCTGCATGACTGGCCGCTGATCTCGGATCATCCGAGCAGCGGCTGAATGACAGGGCGAACCGTTTGTCGCTCGTCGTCCATCTCCACGAGGCGCTCCATGTGCCTCACCGCTTGGCTCGTTCCTTGTGAGTGCAATGTCATGGGCTGGTTTCGCCGTGATGTTCGTGATCGTGGTGCTGCAAAGGCTGGTGCTCGATCTGTGCGACGTCCGTTCCGCCATCGCAGCATTGAACGGCTGGAAGCTCGTCAGGCACTGGCGATCGACCTGGCCACGATCACGGGCACAGTTTTCGAGGACCTCACCGGCAACGGCCTCACTGCGGATGATCCGCGGCTGGCGGCAGTCACCGTGACGTTGCTCCGCGATGGCGGCAACGGGACGTTCGACAACGGCGGCGGCGACGACACACTGGTGGGAACTTCCCCCACCAATGCTTCGGGTGTCTATCGATTCGACAACCTCGCAGCCGGTCGATATTGGGTTCAGCAGAGCCCCATTCCTGGCCTGGCTGGTCCGACTCAGCCGGCGTCGATCCTGATCACGGCTCAGCAAGCGGCTGGCATTCCAATTCAAACGATCGACAGCTTCAGCCAGACCGAGCAAAACCTGGAAGCGGACGGGGCCACGCCGACGGCCACCTCCATCGCCGCAGCCTCGGAGGCGATCGGAGGCGAACGTGACATTGCGATCGCGCTGACCACAGGCACGTTGCCGCTGACCCTGTCCATCGACCAAGCGAACTCAAACTTGTTGGCCTTTGGTGCAGAACTGGGAGTTACTGGCACCGCGCTGATTCAGTACGACGGAGCGGATGGCAGTACGACGCTGAACGCCACGGGCCTTAACGGCGTGGATCTGACTGACGGCCAGAGCGGAGCCGGCATTCGGCTCACCGCCTTCGGCGATCAGTCCGGAGCCTCGGCCACGGTTCGAATCTACAGCAATGCGGGCAACAGCTCCTCGGCTCAGTTCGTGATCCCCAACCAAGGGTCTGCCGAAGAGCTGTTCATTCCGTTCAGCGCGTTCACCGCACTGAGCGGCGGGGGTGCGGACTTCTCGAATGTCGGCGCGATCGAAGTATTCATGCAAGGGGTGCCGAGCCTCGATGCGCAAGTGACGATCTTGAGTTCTCAAGCGCCCACCATCCAAACGGCGAACTTCGCCAACACAACAGCGCTCACATTGGGTGATCGGGTCTGGGTAGATCTGAACAACAATGGCTTGCTGGAGGCTGGGGAGAACGGCATCGGCAACGTCACGGTCAATCTCTATCACGACGTTGACAACAACGGGTTATTGAACACTGCCACCGATTCGCTGATCGCAACCACCGAAACGAACAGCACGGGTAACTACCTGTTCACGAACCTGCTGGGCGGGGACTACATCATCCAGATACCGAACACCGAGCTCGTCAGTGGCGGGACGCTGTTTGGGTATTCGTCCAGTACGGGGGCCGGAGCACCGGCGGATCCCGACAACAATGTCGATAACGACAACAATGGCTCGTTCATCCAGGGGCTGGGGATCGTCAGTGGGGCGATCGGGCTGTTAGCCGGCGCCGAGCCGACCAATGATGGGGACGAGGATCCAGACACGAATCTGACACTGGACCTTGGGGTTGTTCCTCAAGGGGATGTCGCGATCAACAAGACCCGCACGACGACCGATGTGACTGCGGGAAACAATGTCGTCTACTCGCTGATTGTCACGAACAATGGTCCGTTACCGGCCACCAATGTTGTCGTGACCGACCCGCTGCCCACGGGCACCAGTTTTGTTGCAGCGACCAGCTCGCAGGGTTCGGTGAGCAGTACCAATGGCCAGATCACCGCAAACCTGGGAACGCTGGCTTCAGGCGGTTCGGCGACGATTAATCTGACGCTGGCGGTCAATCCCACGGCCAGCGGAACGTTGACCAACACGGCAAGTGTCACGGCCAACGAGTTAGACACGGTGCCGGCGAATAACACCGATAGTGATTCGACGCCGATCCTACGGCGGGCCGACCTGAGAATCGTCAAATCGGAGTCCGGCGATCCGATCGCGGCCGGCAGTCCGCTGGTCTATACGCTGATTGTCACAAACGATGGTCCGTCGACAGCGACAGGGGTTGTTGTTACGGATGCTTTGCCAAGCGGCCTGTCGTTTGTCTCTGCCAATTCATCGTTGGGCAGCGTCTCCAACAGCGGCGGCAATGTCACCGCAAACATCGGAACTTTGGCTGTAGGACAGACCGCAACAGTTACGATCAATACGCAAACTGATCTCACACTGAATGCGACGCTCACCAATACGGCGAACGTCACTTCGCAGGAACAAGATCTCGATCCGGCGGACAACAGCAGCACGATCACCACGGTCGTACAGCAGCAGTTGGACCTGCGAATCAACAAACAAATCTTGACGCCCGGGGGGGCGATTGTCGGCGGGCAACTGGTCTACCAAATCGAGGTCACAAACGCCGGGCCCAGCGCAGCAACCGGCGTGGTAGTGACCGACCAGTTGCCCGCCGGCCTTACTTTTGTATCGGGCTCGGTGCCCGGTGGAACGGTAACTGCATCCGGATCCACGATCACGGCAAACATTGACAACCTGGCAAACGGCGGCTCGACAAAGATCACGATCACTACAAACATTGCCACCAACGCATCTGGCACTCTGACGAACAACGCACTGGTTACGTCCAACCAGGTGGATACAAACACTTCCAACAACCGCGCGGCGGCTACTGCCGTCGTCGATACACGCAACGCCCTGATCGCCGGGCGTGTATTCGTTGACCTGGATGAGGATCAGCTCTACGACTTCGGCGAATCCACACTCGGCGGTGTGACGATCATCCTCAGTGGAACGGAATCAGGGGGATTGACCGTCAATCGAACCACGGTGACCGCGAGTGATGGAACCTACCAGTTCACCAATCTTGCGGGCGGCACGTATTCCGTCCGACAGATTCAGCCGGACGGGGTTCGCGATGGCGATGCGCTGTTGGGCGAGGGCGCGACCGCCGTGGCTGCGGACAACCTGTTCACGCAACTGGCGTTGGGCAGAGCCGCCCAAGCGCTGGACTTCAACTTCAGTGAGCTCAGACAGTTTGTCTCGAAGCGGCGATTGCTCGCCAGCGCCCAGGCCGACAGCCGATGAACGGAAAACACGGGGCACCGCGCCGACGACTGTTGCTGATCCGCCATGCCAAGAGCGATTGGGCTGAGCCGGAGCTGGCCGACCATTCTCGACCACTGGCCGATCGCGGTCGCCGCGAGGCTCCTCAGTTGGGCAAGGCCCTCGTTCGAGCAGGCTGGCTGCCCGATGTCGCATGCTCCTCGACGGCCCGTCGAGCGATCGAGACTTGGCAGCTGATCGCCAAAGAACTACCAAGCGCTGTTCCACTGGAGCGAGCGCCGGGGCTGTATCTGGCTGGGCCCCGTGACTTGTGCTTGACCCTGCAGGAGACGCTCGATACCGACTCATTCGCCGAGGCTGGTTGCGTCGCAGTGATCGGGCACAATCCTGGCCTTTCGGCATGGGCTTCCAAACTGGCGAATCGGCAAGTCGACATGCAGACCTCCACGGCAATTGGATTTGAACTTGCGGATCTACCTGACTGGCGGAAGCTGTCCCCGCAGACGAGTGGTGTGATGAGGCTTTGGATTTATCCCCCCGACTTTGCCTGCGAATAACGGACACGAGCGGCAATTCCCTCATCGGAAAGCAGACTCCCGATCGTGCGGCCGACGCGATCTTTCGGCCGCGTGCGGAATCGACATCCTGGCTGTTTTCTCCGGCCCTCTAGCGAGTATGTTGGGGCAGGATATACGCGCTGGCGAAACGCATGGTTCCTTCATCGAGTCAGGGCAAGAATTGGGGACTTCCGCAGCAATGCATTGCATTCGTTGAAGGTTATTTAGACGTGCCTGAGCCACATCCTGACGATCCGGTCCCCACGGGAGACCTCGAGGCGCTACTGTCGCGACTTCGCGCGGGAGATGCCAAGGCCGCTGAATGGGTCTGGAGCGAATGCTATCCCAAGCTTGCTCAAGTTGCCCAGCGTCGTTTGAGTCGTCATCTGGTGGCCGCGGATGGGGAGGATGTTGCGGCGAGTGCCATGCGAACGTTCTACCGCCGGATGTCGATGGGACAGTTTCCGTCGATCGCGGACGTTCACGACCTTTGGGCTCTGTTGACGACGTTGACTGTCCGCAAAGCGAACGATCTGCGGAAGCGGGAGTACGCATCGAAGCGTGATTCGGCACGGACGACACGAGATCACGATCTGCTTCAGGGGATTCCCGTCAACGCTCCTACGGCGGAGATGCTTGCCTACTTCGGTGAAACGCTCGAACGCCTGCTTGATCCGCTCGATGAACAGCAGCGCGACGTGTTGCTGCTTCGGCTCCAGGGCTTACGGAACGATGAGATTGCCTCCCAGGTGGGAATTTCTCAGCGGACGGTCGAGCGATGGATATCCCAGGTCCGCAAACAGTGGCGAGATTGGGAGCAGGCCAAAGCGTGAGCGAGTTCGACGATTGGCCGGAATGGCTGAATCAGGCTTGTGACGCGCTGGAGGCCGAATATCGAGCCTCCAAGGGCCCCGTGGATATTGGCCGCTTGATGAAAGCTGTGGCGCGCTCCCCCCAGGACCGTTGCCGGTTGCTGATGGAGTTGGCGCAGATCGACCTTGAATGGCAATGGCGGAAGGGCTGGGGGCGGCCGCGGGCTGTGGACTATTGGTCGCTTGCGGAGACGGAACTTCCGCTTGCCGCACGCGAGCGGATTGCCCAGTCGGAATTGCTGTCGCGAACGCTCTGGGGCGATCGTCCGAGCATCGATGACGTGGCCCGTGAATTCGCCGACGAAAGAGAGTCTGTCCGAAGACACCTGGCCCAGTTTGTGGACGGGCATTGGCCCTTGGGGGTGCGTGTGACGAAAGCTGGCGAGCAGTTTTGGCTCGGGCGATTCGAAGGACCGCTTGCCGTGGGGCGGCAGCGTGCGGATGAGCCAGATCCACCGTTCGCGTCGCCAGGTCGTCTGATCGTCGCCAGTTCAAAGTTCCGTCGAGTCTCAAGAGTCCAGTGGCTGCTGACGCGATTTCGACGCGACGAGTTGGTACTGGACACCACACAGGCGACGAACGTTTCGCATATTGGCAATCAACCGGTGGACCCCGGGCAGCGAATCGTCATCCAGCTGCCTTGCCTGCTGCAGCTTGAACCGATCTGCGTTGAGATCTATCAGGATTGGTAATCGATCCAATCCTTGCGGGATCGATCCTGAACGGCGGATGCCAGGACGCGGACCGCCTCCTGATTCACGGGTCTGCTTAAGCCAGGGCGGGCGCGGTGAGCGATTCTGTCACAGGCCCAGCGACTTCCAGGGTCAATAGGGCCAGTTCCGGAGGGCAGTTGATCCGCAGCAAGTGCAGACTGCTCAAGCCTCGACTCACGTGCATCGTGGTGGGAGGCCACCAGAAAGTGCCGGATGCGAATCGGCTCCCATATCGACTGGGGGCGAGCAGAGGACCAATCACCGGCAATCGACCTTGGCCACCATGGGTGTGTCCGGCAAGCAGCAGTGCCATCTGCTCGCGTCGCGCCCAGCCAATTTGGTCGGGCGAGTGGCTCAGAGCAAAACGGACAGCGGAAGTTGTGTCCGTGACGTGGGGTGGTTGACCGAACCAGGGGGCTTCATTGCCCGACCACAGCGTGGGAACTCCCCGCGTGCATGTCATCAGGCTTTTGCCCCCCAGATCCGTCCAGCCGGATTCGATTAAGGACCGCCGAATCAAGCTTGGATCGCGAACGCGGAGGTCGTGATTGCCCAGCACGAAGTATGCGCCGTAGGGGGCCTTGGCGAGCGGTCCCAAGAGGGGGCCGAGCGAACCGATCTGGGGATCTTCATCGCAGATGTCGCCGGTCAGCGCCACGACGTCCGGACGCCAGGACACGGCCTGATCAATTGCCACGCGATAAAAGTCCAAGCCGATATGCCGTGTTAGATGCAGGTCCGAGAGATGGGCGATCCTCAGTCCGGCAAGGGCCGGAGGCAGTCCGTTGATGGGTAGTGTCTTCTCGGAGATCGAGAGATGTAAAACTTGATTCGCCGGAAATTTGGCCCACGAGCGGGCGCGACGGGTCAGCGGAATCTGGCTGGGGCTCGCCTTACGCGTATCGATCGATCGTTCACGTGTCGGAACCGGGATTGCATGTCGATTGAGGAAAGGGCGGCTGAGCAGCCAAGGGATGCCCAGTCCGATGACCACGATCCAACAGATCAGCAGCCACATCCGCAACGGGCCGGGCAGCATGTTCCAAGGAGTGGCCCGCTGTCCGGCTTCAAAGAGCATGCCATACCGCCACAGGATCGCCGCCGGCAGCAGCAGGCAGGATGCAAAGATCAGCCACTCAATCGACTTCACGACGCGGCGCGGCCAACCGACGGCGTTGACACGATTGAAGGCCGCCACATGCAGGCCTACATGGCCTACCAAGGCCAGGAGCAGCAAGAACAATCGGCTGGCCAGCACGTTCGCGAAACGCTCTCGGACGCGGTGCTGCCGATCGACTCAAGAGGCCGCCGTCTTGGGAAGCTCGACGATCGTTTCCACGACATCGAGGAGCTGGTCGAGCCGGAACGGCTTGTACAGGACCGCCTTCGGATGCAGGCCAGCCTGCCGCGCTTTGACGATCGAATGGCCGGGGTCGTAACCAAACCCGGTCATCAGCACCATGGGGACGTGGGTCAGAAACTCCTGCAGACGACACATCAACTGGTGACCGGAATAGTCCGGGAGTCGAATGTCGCTGATAATCACATCATAGTTGCTGCTCGTCCCCAAAGCACGGACCATCATCAAAGCTTCTTGGCCCGAGTGAGCCGTTTCGACGATACAACCGTACCGTTCGAGCAATGCATGGGCGTCATTGCGAACCTGCTCATCGGCGTCGACGACCAGTACCCGCCGTCCGTACAGGCTCATCCGTTGAGGCGGCTTGGCCGAGGCGGGCACAGCCTCCAGCGGAGTCATTCGCTGCCCCACCTGCTGGATCACCTGCTTGATATCACGCGCGTTCTTGAGAATCTTGCGTAGCCGTTCGACGACGGCAGGCTCATGCCCAATGTATCCCTCCATGACGTTCACAGTGTCATTGAGGATCTCGTCGATGGGGAGGGCGACGGCGCTATGGATCGCGTCGCAGCTCTCGCGGGCTGTATTGGCTTTCTGAGCGACCAACAGTTCCAGGGTGTTCATCGCATGAGCCACATCCCGGGCGAAGATCTCCAGAAACTGCACGTCACTGCTGCTGAAGGCACGCGGCTCCGGACTCTCGATGTTGATCGTGCCCAAGACCTGATCGGCCAGCATCAATGGAACGGTCAACGAACTCTTGCCGGCCGTGATCCCTGGAATGTAAAGCGGGTCGTTGTCACAGTCCTCACACAAATAGCTGACGCCGGTCGCTGCCACGTAGCCGGTGACTCCATTGCCTTGCGGACTGGCCATCAACCGACGGTCGGCGGCTTCCTGCACGAGTCCCACGCTCAGCAACGGAACCAAAGTTCCTGTGGAGTGATCGAGCAACCGCAGTTCAATGACGTCGTAGCTCAGCAGGTCCTGCAGGTAATGCCGGATGTTTTCCTTGAGCAACTCGATCCGCTGCTCCACCCCCATCAGAAAGATTTCATCGGGGCGCAAATCGGCCAGTTGTCGGCCAGCGCGATGGATGGCCGCGAGCTTCTGCTGCTGTAGGATCTCCGTCGTCACATCGGAAACGGTCACGATCAAACGCGATGCGTCTTCCGGTTCGCCGCCGAGCGGAGCCGCATGGACCTGAAAGTAGCGATTGTCACGCGTGTGCAGCGTGCTGCTGCTGACTTGACCCGTTGCCAGCGCGGTGTGAAACGGACAGAAGTCCGGGCCCATGATCTCGGGTTCGCCCAGCACTTCGTAAAAACTGCGCCCGTCGACTGGCTGACCGTCGGACCACTGCAGAAGCCGATCGTTGGCCCACAGCATCCGATTATGGTCGTCAACCAGCGCCACCCCATCGGGCATGTCGCGGAGCATCCGGTCACTGACCAAGAGCCGCGAGAACCGTTTCAAGTCGCCCAGATCTTCCCGCCGAACCACCACCGACTCGCGGTCGCCCGTCGTGATCTGTTGAAGCAAATCGAGCAGAGGAGCCTCACCGAGGACGGTGGCTCGAACAGGAACTGCGTCGTTACGGCAAACCGTGGTGGTGCCCATCGAAGGCGCGACTCCTCCGGCTCTCAACCGGATGTGCCTCTATTTCTCTACTGCATTTAAGTCCATAGACCCCATATCGGCAATGGCAAGCGTCCTCTCGCAAACCAAGTCAGGCCAAGCATTTGAGGCGATTGTCAAGGGACTACTCCGCGAAAGACGCTGGCTGCGGCAAGCCTGCCGCCTTCGGGCGGCATTCAAGGGCGTTGCTGACGCCGCTGGGGGTGGTTTCCTGCCCTCGCGTCGTGGCTCGGAATCCCCGTCGGACTTTCAACGCCAAGGTCTGCTAGATTCTGCGAAGCAGCATCAGAAAACGCCGTTTCGTCAAGCAAGACGCGGAAAATCGATGCTCCGCACGCAAATCGGTTCATCTGGTTGACAGTCCGAATGGCGCTGGTCACATTTATCGACTCAATCGACTGGCGGAATATTTTATCCAGCCGGCTTTAATTCGCTAAACTAACTATCTTGATTGGGCACGTCTCAACAGGCCGCGAGTGTGGCCTGCAGGCTTAATACTTCGGGGGATTTGCTTCATGACCAAGCGAACGTTGGGGATGGCCCTTAGCCTTGTCGCTGCACTGTTGGCCGCTGGCCAGGCAGATGCCGGCTGCAAGCGATGTGGGCAGAGCAGTGGCTGTGCCGAACAAGCCAGCGGCTGCGGAGAAGGTGGTGGCGGGGCCGGGTGTGGCGACGCGACCGCAGGCGATGGGTGCGGTGAAGTCCAGTACGTCGAACGGACGGTGATGGTTCCGCAATACGTCACGGAACAGCGGACGGTGACGCGGACGAAGTACCAGATGGAGCCCAGGACGCGGACGCGGACTGTGATGAAGTGCGTGCCGCGGCAGGAAACGACGACGCAAACCTATACGGTCATGGTTTCGCAGCCACGAACCCGGACGGAGACTTACAAGCTTTGCGTACCGTACACGGAGACCACCGAGCAGACTTACATGGTCCGTGTGCCGGTATATACCGACGTGGAGCAGAGCTACACGGTTCGCGTGCCGATCTGGAGTGAAGTTGAGCAAACTTACACGGTCAACGTGCCGCACTGGAGCGAAGTCGAGCAGACCTACACGGTGAATGTGGCCTATACGGAGCCGGTCGAGCAGACCTACACCGTGAATGTTCCCTACAAGGAAGCGGTCGAGCAGACTTACACGGTGAACGTTCCCTACACCGAAGAGGTCCAGCAGAACTACCAGGTGCGCGTGCCGTACACCGAATCGATGGAACAGACCTACACGGTGAATGTTCCTTACACCGAGTCCGTAGAACAGACCTATACGGTCATGGTCCCCCACACCGAAACGCGTGAAGGAACGCGCCGGGTATGCCAGCGGACTCCGGTGACCAAGACCCGGACCGTGACCAAGGATCAGGGACACTGGGAAACTCAGATGACGGAAGTCGGTGGTGGCTGCGGCGATGGCTGTGGCAGTGGAGATTGCGGCAGCAGCGATGGATGCAGCGATTGCGGCGGCAGCAGCGCTGGTTGCGGTGATTGCGGCGGCGGCCGTCGCGGACTGTTCGCTCGCCACCACCGTCGTCACCGCGGATGTGGTGACTGCGGCGACTGTGGCAACGGATGCGGCGGCGATGCCGGTTGTGGCGATGTCGGCTGCGGCGATGGCAGCGGGGACGGTTGCGGCTCGAAGATGGTCGAACGCCGCGTGTGGGTCAGCAACCTCGTCACGGAGGAAGTCCCCTACACAACTTACACGTCCCAGTGGGTGGACCAGCCCTACACCTACACCGTGACGGTGTGCAAGCCGGAAACGCGGACGCGGACGGTCAATGTGACGAAGTGCCGTCCCGAAACGAAGACGCGGACGGTCAGCGTGACGAAGTACCGCATGGAAGATCGCTCGCGGACCGTGAGCGTTCGCAAGTGCCGTCAGGAGACGCGGACGCGGACGGTCCACGTCAACAAGTGCCGTCAGGAAACGCGGACGCGGACGGTCAATGTGACGAAGTACCGACCGGAAACGAAGACGCGGATGGTTAAGGTCTGCAACATGCAGCCGGAGACTCGCACGCGGATGCTCAAGGTCTGCAAGTACGAAGACCAGACCCGGACGCGAACCGTTCGCACCTGCTCCATGAAGTCGGAAACGCGGACCCGTCCCGTGACGGTGACGAAGTACCGCACCGAAGAGCGGACGCGGGAAGTCAGCTTCAACGAGATGGTTCCCGAAACCAAGACTCGTGAAGTCACGGTGACCAAGTATGACCGTGTTCCGCAGGAAATCACCGAAACCTACAACGTGTGCATTCCGGTCCAGGTTGAGGAAACCGTCAACGTGCGTGTTTGCCGGATGGTTCCGGAAGTTCGCCAGGTCGCCGTCCAGGGTGGCGGTGCAGGCTGTGGTGACAATGGTTGCGGTGGCTGCGGCGGCTGCAAGTAAATCGTCCGGCACTTCCCGCTGGGGTTTGTCCCACCGGGGACGTTGACCAACAGAGAACGGCTCGGCGACCTCATTGGATCGCGGAGCCGTTTTTTTTGCGCTGCAGGGGATCCATCCGAAGGGGTGCCGCGCGTCATCGGGCGTCGGTGAACCGCACTGGACGATCGAAATCCGCGGAGTTCGCGGCTCGCCGCGAGTGCACCAAAGGACTGGCTGGCAGTGGCTATATTTCTTTGCGATCCCCCCGATGCTGAGACCGCCTGACATTGCGTGTTGCAACCGCACCGGGGACGATCGGCTGCGCCCGAGCTTCACTGCTTGGGGTTCCGATGAAAGACGATCGGATTGAGTTGAATTGTCCGGCGTGCGGAGTCCGCCTCAAGTTGCCTTCCGTAGCGGCCGGTCGTGAAGCGCGATGTCCCGCCTGCCAGGCGGTGTTTCCTGTACGGCCTGCCGCGACAGGAGGGCGAATCGGCGACGTCCCGACGCAACCCTATGTGCCGGCGCAGTCGGCGGCTGAGCCAACCAGTTTCCCGCCGCAAAAGGAGGATCCCTTTGCTCCGCCGGAAGTCTCTGGGATTGAGAACGAAGCATCACGCGGGGTGAGCAGCAACCCCTATGCCCCAGCAAGCGCGGTATGGGAACCGGTCAAGGCGGTTGGCGATGTTGTGCCCACCCCGGTCTCGATCGATGAAGTGGCGAACGTGGGTTGGAGGGCATTCGCGGATAACTGGCTGGTTCTCTTCCTGGCCAACCTGATCAGCAGTCTGGCGTCTCTGCCGCTGGTAATTTTGAATCAGGTCTTGATGCCTGTGGCTGAAGCTGCGGAAGTGCCCGAAATACTTCCTGTGCTGGGGGCATTCACGCTGACCCTGGTCAATATGCTGATATCCGTCTGGCTGACGGCTGGAGTCCTTCGGATGACGATTGCAGCCGTCCGCCGTCAGCCGGTGGCCTTGTGTATGGTATTTTCAGCATTCGACGCAGTGCCAGGTTTGTTCGGGCTTTCCATGCTCGCATTCGGCAGCAGCTTTCTAGCGGTGCTCCCGTTCATGCTGGCCGTTCGGGTCATGGGCGATGCCGCCCCTTTGTTCGGTTTCGCGACGATCCTGACGGTCTTCGTCGTCTCCGGCTTAGTCACCTTACGGCTGTGGCCGGTTCCCCTTCTGGTGATCGATCGCCGCCGCGGTGTGCTCGGCTCGCTCACAACCGCCTGGGCCGTCACGCGGTCCAATAGGCTCACGTCGTTTCTGATGTGGCTTTTGACGATGGGATTGGCGTTCCTGGGTTACATGCTTTGCTGTTTTGGGATACTTCTGACGCTCCCACTAAGCTATACGATCATCGCCAGCGGTTTTCTGCTGATGTGTGGTGAACCGGTTCATGTGCGTACGGCTGCACGTCCTCGGATGATCGCCTAGGCCGTTTCCGGTTCCTTCCGTAACGGTGTGATTCCGTCTGAAGAGAGCAAACGCCTGACTTGTGTTTCGGCGGAGTGAATGCACAGCGGCACACCGACTCCATCGTAGGCTGCGCCGGCCAGCGCAAGTCCTGGCAACCCGGCCTCGAACAATCGGATCCGCGCGACACGTTCCAGATGTCCGACCTCATACTGTGGCATGGCATGATGCCATCTGAGGACACGCGCCCAGAGCGGCGTTCCGGAATACCCGAGCAAACTTCGCAGTTCGCCGCAGGCGGTCGCAACCAACCGGTCGTCGGACGCGTCAGCCCATTCAGGTTGTAAAGCTCCGCCGAAAAAGATCCGCAGCAGTACGGACCCTTCTGGAGCTCGGCCCTCGAACTTCCGCGACGTGCAGCTTATCGCCAGGATTGGCCGCTTGGCGGCATGGGGGACGACGCACCCAAATCCCGGCAGCGGACGACTGAAGTCGCTGAGTCGCAGCCCGATCGCCACGACTGCGGAACTGGCGTGGGGGATCGCAGCCAATTCTTCAGCCAGTGCAGCGGAGGTGGGGGCGAGCAGTTGAGCGGCTCGATGACTGGGAACCGTCAAGACGAGGCGATCGAAGGACTCTTCGGTGGAGCCTCGCGGCTGAATCAGCCAGCGTGATCCGGAGTCAATCCGAACCGATTCGACGGGCGTGTTCAGGCGGATCCACTCCGACGGCAGCTGGGCACGAACTGCATCCACCAATTGCTGCATTCCCCACCGCGGCGCGCGAAACAGGTCGTATCTCGCACCGCTGACTGCTTGCGCTCGAAGCCGGGTGTCGTGCCACGCCGCGCGGAGCAGACTGCCGTGGGACTGCTCCATTTCTTGAAAGGGGCGCATCGTTGCCGCCATGCTCAATCGCTCAGGATCGGCCGTGTAGATGCCGCCTACCAGCGGTTGGATGAGCCGCTCGAGAACTTCTTGACCCATTCGCCGCCGCACGAACGATGCCACGCTTTCGTCGTGCTGCTCCTTGCGACGTGGAACGAAGGCCTCCGAGAGCAAACGCAGTTTCCCGCCTATCGAAAGCAGGGGTGTGGTGAGCACGCCCATCAGGCTGGTGGGCCGCATCAACACGAAGCCCGATGGAACGGGAATCAATCGATTCTTCCAGACCACGAATGCTCGACGGTCTCCGTCCTGCGGTTGGAGCAATTCCTTGTCGATACCGCATCGCGCCGAAAGCTGCAGTGCGTCTGGCACTTGCGTCGCGAACATGTCAGCAGCGTGCTCGATCAGCCAGCCGTCGTCCAGCCGCTCAGTCTGTAATACCCCCCCACAACGTTCCGCTGCTTCAAAGACCCGAACTTCATCATGGGGCGCCAGACGTCGAATGGTCTCCGCGGCTGACAGACCTGTGATACCCGCGCCGATGATGGCCCAGCGATGAGCGTTCAAACGCATGGCAGTTTGCAACTGGCAAAAGAGAGCGATGGACTGCAACCATGTTGCAAATGATCAGTAGCCGGATCCACCCGCATGATGCATTCGCTGTCGATAGTACTTCTGGCCGGGGAAGTAGAAGCAAGCCGCAGCCACGACACCAAACACAAGGTGTGCATACCGCGGTTGCCAGGCCATGACCACACTGGCGAGGAGCAATGCCACTACTTGCGCGTAAAATGTGCCGCTGAGCATACCCGCTTTGATCAAGAACACCATCGCCGTGATCACTCCGAGCAGCGGCGACAGCGCCAAAGCGGGAAGTTCGAGCCACGCTTCCAGCGGGAACAGCAACATGATGGCCATCATGCTGGCCGCCCACACATGAGCGATCTGTCGTTCGATGAACGTTACGGGGCCCGATCGCTTCCGCAAGTGCCAGAAGACCGCGGCCCACGTACCCAAGCCCACCGTCCATAGCAGTGCATAAGTGGGACGGCTGGCAACCTCCTGCCATTCGAGAATCCACGTCAGCAGACTGACGACGAGCAGCACGAGGCTATGCCACATCCACAACAGGCCCCAGTTCTCAAGGATTGGGGCGTGATGAGTATCGCGGAGCCAACGGGCTACGACTTGACCGATCCGGCCATTGGTGGCGGAAACGGTCTCGTCGCGCAGATAGGCTTCCAAATCGTCCGCCAGGGCCGTTGCGGATGCATACCGCAGGTCTGGCGGTTTTTGCAGGCAGCGAACCACGATCATGTCCAGGTCGTGGTCGATGGACGGCCGCAGAACCCGGGGCGGTGGCGGATCCTGTTCCAATACCTTCAAGACCAGTTCGACCGGCGTGTCCGCGACTAATGGGGGCCGGCCGGTCAGCGCGTGGTAAAGCACGCACCCCAAACTGTAGACATCACTTCTTGGCCCCAACGCGTCGTCTCGAGCGGCCGCCTGCTCTGGACTCATGTAGGACGGAGTTCCGAGCACCGCGCCGGTCGCGGTCAGGCTCGAATCGTCCTCGAGAAGCTTGGCCAAGCCAAAGTCCGTGATGTGGGGCTCGCCTGACCGATCCAACAGGATGTTGCTCGGTTTGAGATCCCGATGCAGGACGCCCTGGCTATGGGCATAGGCGACCGCGCGCGCCACTCGGGCGATCAGTCGAGCCGCGTCGCGTTGTGGCATCGGACCGCGCCGCAACTGATCCGCCAGTGTTTCGCCGCGGACATACCGCATGCTGAAGTAAGGGCGACCATCCCATTCACCGACCTCGTAAACAGGGACGATGGCGGCGTGTTGCAATCGCGCGGCGGCGGCGGCTTCGGAAGCAAACCGTTGCAAGTCGCTGGCCGAGTGCATTCGGCCACGTGAGATCATCTTGATCGCCACGTCCCGTTTCAGTCGTTCATCCCGGGCCAGGTAGACGACGCCCATGCCACCGCGACCGAGCTCACTGATCATCCGGTATTCGCCGACACGCGACGGCATGGAAGCAAAGGCCGACGGATTGTCAGAAGTCGCGGAGGAAACAAGCGGATTGGTGTGCGTGGGCTGCTCCGCAACAGCTCCGAGATCCGCGACCAAACCAAGATGCCAGAGCTCGCGAAGGTCATGAGCCAGTTCCGGATGCTGGTCACATAGCATCACCAGATCTACGGGCTCGCCGCGAAGCGCTCGATCGCGCGCATCGGCCAGCAGGTCTGCGAGCCGCTGGTCGTGATCGGCCGCCGCTGCTGCCCTGTCTTCGGGACCGGTGGGGCCCAGCAAACGCATTTTCAGTCATCCGCTGCGGATTCGGCCGAACCATCGAGGATTGATTTCAGACGCCGAATCGCCCGCAGGTATCGCATGCTGGCGGCAGGCGGATTGAGCCCCAAGGAGTCGGCAATCTCCTGGTTCGAAAGGTGCTCGTAATGTCGCATCAGAATGATCTCGCGATCGGCATCCCCCAGCTGCTTGATGGCAGCTTCCAGTTGCTGGGCCATCTCGCGATGCGTCGCAACGGCCATCGGCGTCGGCATGGGGTCTGTCAGTTGCGCGACCAACTCCAGAGAACTTTGGTCCACGTTTCCGCCTGAGACCAGCGGCTGCTCACGGTCCAAGCTCCGCTTGGCCGAACCGCGATGCCGCCGGTACGCGTCGATGATATGGTCCCAAGCGATCTGGCGAAGCCACAGCGGAAAGGCCATTTGAGGCTTCTGCAGGTAAACGTCGAGCCGTGTACTGGCTTCCACCATGACGTCCTGCACCACATCACTCACATCGACGCGTCGCTGGACCTGCTGATCAAGCCGCAGTTCCACGAGCCGACGAAGCCCCTGTCTGTGTCCATCGAGCAGCCGGTCGACGGCCTCGCGGTCGCCACCGCGAGCTTCCTCGATCATCCGGTCGGTTTCTTGCGGTGGGGGCCAGTAGGACACAGTTCAGGCCTCTTTGCCGATGGACCGCCGATGGATCGATGATCGTGGACCAGGGCCGATCGGCATGCGGCCTCCTGCTACTAGATGTTAGTTCACGGGCAAATCTGAGGATCCGCACCGGCCTTTGCAGGCCGGGGGCCGCTCGCCGGGCGTGCCCGGAGGCAGCCTGCGGAGGAGGAAGCCGGCTCGCGGCGGGCCGGCTTCGGCCGCACGATCGACCAGGAGCATCGCGGTCGCCTACCGCACGCGACTTACTTCGGCCGACCGAATTCGTTGCTCGCCACGGTCGGTCTGCAGGTGAAGCTGTCCAAAGTCATCGATGCCCTGGCATACGCCTTGCAGTATTTCACCTCCGCCTGTGACCGCCTGGATCTGGTGTCCGGTCAGCGCGCAGCGCCGCCCGCAGGCTCGCATCGCTTCGATCGGAGATTGACGCCATTGGGTCAGGCAATCCGCGAAATGACCACACAACAGATGGAGGTAATGCCAGCGATCCAAGGGACGCCTGCTGATGGCCGACAATGAGCCGGCCCGTTGCTGCAATTCTGCCGGCGCGTTCTGAAAGTCCGTTGCCACATTCACACCGATTCCAACCAATACCGCTGGATTGGAACCCGAGATGTACTCCGACAGAACTCCAGCGACCTTGCGGTGATCGACCAGAACATCATTCGGCCATTTCAAAGATGCGCGGATTGGCCCGATCATTTCCTCAATGGCCTGACAGACAGCCAACCCAGCGACCAACGCGACCTGGGGCCAGAGCTGTGGATCAGGCTGCAAGTGATCCGTGGGCAGGACGAAGGTTGCGGTCAACGTCCCGCGATCGGAATGCCACGGTCGACCCAATCGTCCTCGGCCAGCAGACTGCTCCCCCGCAACGACCAGTTCAGGCTCTCGAAGGGCGGGGTGGTCAACAGATCGCAGGCGGGCGGAAGCCCAGTCGTTGGTGGAGTGGATGATGTCCAGCCAATGCATGATCGGAGGCCAGACGGGTGGCCCTGGCGGCGAATCATCGAATGCCGACAGAGTTGGATCGGTCATTACAGAAGTTGGTCGCAATGTCTCGATCAGGCGAGCCGAGCGCGATCAAAAGCTTCCACGATCAAGGACGCATTGTGTCCGCCGAAGCCGAAACTGTTGGACAGAACTCGCCGCACGGCCGCCGGTCGCGCTTTGTGTGGCACGTAGTCCAGATCACAATCCGCGTCCGGTTGATCCAGATTGATCGTCGGGGGCAGGCATTGATGCTCCAGCGCTTTAATACAAGCGACGAGTTCTACGGCACCGCTGGCGCCCAGCAGATGTCCGAGCTGGCTCTTTGAACTGCTTATGGCAAGGCGATATGCGTGTGGACCAAACACATCCTTGATGGCCATCGTTTCGGCCCGGTCTCCCAAGGGAGTACTTGTGCCGTGGGCGTTGATGTAGTCAATGTCTTCCGGCTGCGGCCCCGCATCCGCCAAAGCCAGACGCATCGCTTCGGCAGCGCCCCCGCCATCCTCTCGTGGGGCCGTGATATGAAAGCCGTCGCTCGAGGTGCCACAACCGCTCAAGCGGGCCAGGATCGGTGCTTGCCGGCCATTCGCATGTTCTTCGGCTTCGAGCACAAGCACCGCAGCACCCTCGGCCATCACGAACCCGTCCCGTTGACTGTCCCAGGGGCGACTCGCCCGGGTCGGATCGTCATTGCGTTCCGACAAGGCCTGCATGCGGTGAAATCCGACAATCGCCAAAGGCACCAAAGCGGCCTCACTGCCTCCCGCGAGCATCACATCTGCCAAACCCCATCGGATCATCCGCATCGCGTCCCCGATCGACTGATTGGCAGACGCGCATGCGGTGGCCACTGTGGTGGTGGGACCGCGTAGACCAAAGCGGATTGACACAAGGCCGCACGCGGCGTTGGCCAGCATCTTTGGGATCACGAAAGGAGAAACCTTGCGGTTCCCCAGACTCAGCATTCGCTCATGCTGCTCGGTCAGTTCCTCCAGGCCACCGACGGCGCTCCCGATCGCCACTCCACACCGGTTACGGTCGCAGCGGTCGAAGTCGATGCCGGAGTGAGCGACGGCTCCTTGGGCCGTAAACAAAGCGAACTGACTGAACCGATCAAGCCGCCGGATTTCCTTCGAATCAAAGAAATCCTCGGCAATCGCTGCCCAATTCCAAACTTCGCCTCCGAACCTCACCGGCAGGTCTTCGCGTGCCGTGTGTTGCAGCGTACCGATGCCACTTCGCCCCGCGACGATCGCATCCCAGAAGCCCGCGGGATCGCAACCCAACCCCGAGACAATACCCATTCCCGTCACGACCACGTCGCGCTGACGAAGTTCCGAGACCGGCATTTTCAGTCGCTCCACCACTCGGCCGAAAACTTGCTCGGCCTATTGAGTTGATCGCGGTTCAAACCGCCAGCCGAAGCATGGATGTTGCTCCGCTGCGAGTCCGGCGCGCGGGGCCGCATGCGGGGCTCATGACCAGGTAACCGAGTCTCACGACTTGCAGAGCGCCGCCCTGAACCCCGTTCTTCTACCACCCCGAGATACTGCCAGAAAAGGCGGGGCGGGTTTGGTCCTTGCCTGAGCACTCACCCAGCCGTCGCAGAATCGTACGAGAATCGATCACGGCTTGCCTGTCGCTTCGGAAGGCGGATTGTCCGTGGTCGCGTCGGAGGGTGGCTGACCACCGTTCTTGTGGTCCGCGCTTGAGCCCCGCTTTGCTCCCCGCTGGGCGCGAGCCGGTTTTTCCGGCGTCTCACCCAGCGTTCGCGATGCGGTGATCGTTACGGCTTCGGCCCAAACCTGCTTGTCATCGGCAGGCAAGCAGAATCCACTGAACTGCACCATGTCGCCTTGCTTCGCAAGCTCCAGGGAGCCTACCAGCGAAACGGGTACCGTCGTTTCATTGGTGATCGGGACCGACACGAGCGCCCCGGCCGCGTCCAGCACCAGCTCGCGTTTCGTGGCCCTCGAAACACGTCCGACCACCAAGAAGCTGCCGATCGACTTCGGGCCGCGACCGGCACCCTTTCCCTTGATCGTCGGTTGAGCAGGTCCTTTCTGGTAGATCCCGATCGAATTCTGTTGCGCCGCCGCAACCGACTCTTGATTGTTAGGATCGAAATTCGTTGGCGGGGTTGGCGTGAATACGACCATTTCCTGGGGCACGCCCAAGACTCTCCCCTTTTCGTCCAACTCTGCGGTCAATCGGACGACACAACCGCCGGGCAGTCCTGAGGGCAGCGCGGTCGCCTGAAAGACAACGTACCTCGGGTCCGTCGGCAAGGCGACTTGGACGGTCTGGCCATCATCTCGCTCAACGAGCAAGACGCCGTTGGCAAACCCCTGCAACTTCCCGCCGAGTTTCACAATCCGCCGATCGTCGGTGCTTGGAGGCTGCTGTGCGAACAGCCGGTTTGGAATGGACCAAAGAGCAACGGTTGCAACGCAAACCAGCAGCAGCCCTGACCACCAAGGCTGGTTCGTCCTCGTTCCGTTTTCAGTCGCAGCGAAGGAAATGCGAATCATCATCGCTCATTCTCATCAAAGCCGCAGGCAAGCCGCGGCTCGAACGATTCGAAAGTCTAAAGTTCCGCCATGCCGGGTGGCGTGGTTCGGGATCGAGCCGGCAAGACCGTCCGGAACGATTCGTGTGCCGACTCGGGGGGGGGAGCGTGCGAACCGCACCAAGGACGCACGCTGCGATTCCAAATCAAGCCATCTCTCAAACGGGGATTCTGCCACAGTGTACTTGAACTCGGGGCAGCCTCCAGGCAGTTTCGGCCGGCCGCGTCGTGGGCAACGACCCCGCCTCAAACCCACTGAGAGTTCCCGCCCCGTCTTCGAACAGGCGGTCGCCAATCGACTACCTTAGAAGATCGGGACATGCTCCGCAGATCGGCTTGTTGCTGGCGGGTGCGCGACGAGAAGTCCCTAACTTGAGAGCCCACTGGTTCGAAGTGCCTATGGCAACCGAAAAACGCGTGACGACCGCCACGCTGGCGGAGTACAAGCGAGCCGGAAAGCCGATCACGATGCTGACGGCATACGATTATCCCACGGCTCGGCGATTGGATGCGGCGGGCGTCGAGTGCCTGCTGGTGGGCGATAGTCTGGCGATGGTGGTGCAAGGGCGCGCGAACACGTTGTCAGCGACGCTCGAGCAGATGATCTACCACGCTGAAATGGTGGGCCGAGCGGCAGAGCGGGCTTTGGTGATCGTCGATCTGCCGTTTCCTGAGGCGCAGCTGAGTATTGAGCGGACGGTGGAAAGCGCGGCGAGGATCTTGAAGGAAACGAACTGCCAGGCTGTCAAGCTGGAGGGTGGATCGGAACAAGCCGGCCGGATTGCCGCACTGGTTCAGGCCGGGATTCCCGTCATGGCGCACGTCGGCCTCCGTCCGCAGTACGTCCACGTGCATGGGGGCTATCGTGTCCAGCGGAACGCTCAGCGTCTGTTGTTTGACGCCGCGGCAGCGGCTGACGCCGGCGCATTCGCAGTGCTCGTCGAGTGTGTCACAGTAGACGTCGCGCGGCAGATCACGGAGCAGTTGGAGGTTCCGACGATCGGCATCGGCGCTGGCCCGCATGTCGATGGCCAAGTCCTGGTGACCCACGACATTTTGGGCATGACCTCCGGCTACCTGCCAAGATTTGCGAAGGTCTACGCGTCAGTCGGTGATCAGATTCAGGCGGCTGCCGCCGCCTACTGCGATGATGTCCGCAGTCGCCGATACCCGGGTCCGGAACACGGATTCAGTTGAGATGGCGATCCCATCAAAAGTTGTGTCGCTCATGGGCCAATCGATCACCTGACAGGCGGATACGGGGGAGGCGGCTCTGATGGCTTTGATGCATCGCTTCAGCGGCAGTCAAGAACTGGCTATTCAGGTCGCCGAGGCGATCGCCGAGTTGATTCGGCACGACATCGCCCAGCGCGGCATTTTTCGTATCGCGCTCAGTGGTGGCAGCACGCCGCGGGTGGTCTACAGTCGGCTTGCACGTGATCGCGGGATCGCATGGGATCGGGTGTTGCTCTGCTGGGGTGACGAGCGAAACGTCTTGCCGGAAGATTCGCAGAGCAATTTTCGGATGGTCAAGGAGTCGTTGCTTGATCCGGCTCAGGTTCCGGCAACCAGTTATCTGCCGGTCCCCATCCACATTGAAAAACCACAACAAGCAGCTTTGGAATATGAAAACAGCTTGCGTGAGCGTTTTCAGGGAGCGGACGAAGGCGGGTGGCCACGCTGGGACTTGGTACTGCTTGGGTTAGGCGATGATTGTCACTGTGCGTCCTTGTTTCCCAACTCAGCGGCTCTCCATGTCAAGGACCGCTGGTTTATTGACAACTGGGTACCGCAACTCAATGACCATCGACTGACACTGACATTTCCCGCCATCAACAGCGCTCGTGAAGTCTGGTTCATTGTTTCCGGGCAAGGGAAGCAGCGAGCACTGGAGACGGTCTGGTCGGGACCACGCGATATCCATCGGTATCCCGCCCAGGGGATCCAACCGACCCATGGCCGCCTGCAGTGGTGGCTGGGATAGGACCCGGTGGCTCTGATAGGACGCCACCCGTCATTCGCGGTTTGCGCTTCGTCAAGACCGCGAATCCGGTTGCCTGCTAGGCCGCGTACGCCCGTGCCAGCGCGCCACGAAGGAGTTCGACGCTCTGCGGGATGGCGGTCTCGTAATCTGCCTGGCCTTCGAATTCCAAGGATACGTAGCCCTGATACCCGTGTTTTCGCAAAAGTTGCGCGACGCGGTCATAGTCGATTTCAAGCGTGTACCATTTCCCGCCGCCGAAGTAAGTCTTGGCTTGAACCAGCACGGCAAACGGGGCGAGTTCCTCGTATTGCTCGTACTGCCGCTCCAGAAAGTTCCCCGTATCGAGAGTCGCCTGCAGCCATGGCGAGTCGATTGCCTTGATGACACGGAGCACCCCGCTTGCTTCGCGTCCGAGTCCCCAGTGGTTCTCCAGACCGAGCACGACTCCGCACGCCTCGGCTCGTGGCAGGCACTCACTGAGTGAATCGATGACCCATTGGAACCCTTGATCGTCGGTGAATCCGTCGAGACGAGGTTCAATCCCTTTCTGCCTCATCAACTCGTCGAAATCCGAGATCGTGTTCCAACGGCCGGTATTCACTCGAATCGTTGGAATCCCCAGGGCATAGGCCAATTCAATGCAGCGGATCGTGTGCTGAACGTTCTGCTTGCGAAATTCAGGATCTGGCGAAACAAACGACTGATGGGTCGAGAATCCGCAGAGATCCAGTCCCAGCCGAAAAGCCTGACGCTTCAATTTCTGCAGGTACCCGTTCGATTCGTCCGTCATCTGACGATGCAGTATCTCAACCCCGTCAAAGCCGGAGGCCGCGGCAAGGTCGATGCAATCCTCGATCGGCAACTTCGTGTCGTCTCGATAGCGCCAATAGGAATAGGTCGAGACGCCCAGTCGCGGAGTGCGGAACCGTTGGATTGAATTGGACGAGTCGGCAAGCGAACGCGTCTGGTTGGCTGCGAGCCCATGATCATGGAGGCAGGCACCGGTGAAAGTTGCCGCGGCGACGGTCTTGGTCAAAAACGCTCTTCGGGTTGAGTCCATCGTGGTTCCTAGTTCTTCGCGCGGGCGGGATCGTAGGAGCGGATTCGCAATCGCGGCAATTCGTGAATTCCCTCTGGGAACCATCCCGCGAAACACTGGTCTGATGTTCTATCATGTGGCGAGCCAAAGTGCGGAAACGGCCGACCGCCTTTCGCGGGTCCCTTGGCGGTTCCCGAACCGACCTCGGACCATTTCATCTCCTGATACTTTTAGACACTTTGACGATCCGTGAGACCCGTTCTGGTCCTGCCCGACCGAATGTCGGGGGGCCATGGGGCCACGGGAAGGAATCTGGCAATGCATGTTCAGCGGACGACAATCGCGGACCGGTTGGCGAGAAGGATCGCGCAGCTGGGCTTGGCCCTTTGCGGGGCAGCCTTCCTGTTGCCGGTTGCCAGCCCTCGGTTGATTGCCGAAGAACCCGCGGTTTCCCCACCGTCGAATCTTGTGGTCGATGGGATTCCTGCCATTCCGAAATCACTCGAGCAGCGGGTCCAGGCATATACCGAGTCGCGCGGTGCCGCGGTGCTCGACTGGCATCCTGAGCGGCGGGAGCTGTTGATCTCAACACGGTTCGCAAACACGAATCAGCTTCATTGGGTCAAGCAGCCGGGCGGCGCACGGAAGCAGATCACATTCTTCGCCGAACCCGTGGGCAGTGCGACGTTCGAGCCAGAAGACGGCCGTGGGATCATTCTGGGGCGTGACGTTGGGGGAAACGAGTTTTCCCAACTTTATCGGCTGGACCTCGATACCGGTGATGTGGCCCTGCTGAGCGACGGGGGGCGCTCGCAGAACGGTGGTATTGAGTGGGCGCACGACCGACAGCGGATGGCCTATATGTCCACGCGCCGTAACGGCGCGGATCGGGATTTATGGCTGATGGATTCACGGGACCCCACGTCCGATCGGATCGTTGTCGAACTCAATGGAGGTGGATGGGAGATTGCGGATTGGTCGCCGGACGACTCGAAGCTGCTACTGATCGAATCTCTGTCGATCAATAAGTCCAATATCTGGCTGGTGGATTTGGAGACGGGCAAGCTGCGACGGATTACCGAGCATCCTGAGAATGTCGCCTATGGCAGCGCTGCATTTACGGCAGATGGAAAAGGCCTGTTTGTCAGCACTGATTTGGCTCGCGAGTTTCTGACGCTCTGCCACATCGATCTGGAATCGGGCGAACTGAAGGTTCTAGCCGATCAGCTGAGCGGCAATGTGGAAGGGATGGACCTGTCGCCGGACCGGCGGATTCTGATGTTGAGCGTCAACGAGCTGGGAATTTCCCGGCTTTATCGGTTCGATGCGACAACCGAGCAACTTCAACCAGTCATCGGGGTGCCGACGGGGATCATCGGCGGTGGGGTATGGCATTCCAACAGCGAGGACTTTGCATTTTCAGTGACATCTGCGCGCAGCACATCGGACGTCTACAGCTGGAATGCAGTCAGTGGCGATGTCGAGCGGTGGACGGAGAGCGAGCTCGGAGGATTGGTGGCGGAATCGTTGAGCGAACCGGAGTTGATTCGGTGGCCATCGTTCGATGGTCTTGAAATCTCTGGTTTTTACTATCGACCGCCCGCGAAGTTCTCCGGACCTCGGCCCGTGATCATCAATATCCACGGCGGTCCGGAGTCTCAGGCTCGCCCGACGTTTCTCGGCCGTTCTAACTATTTTCTGAACGAGTTGGGCTGTGCGCTGATCTACCCGAATGTCCGCGGCTCCAACGGATTCGGCAAGTCATTCCTCCTGATGGATAACGGTGTCAAACGGGAAGATTCCGTTCGAGATATCGGCGCTCTGTTGGATTGGATTGCCAAGCAGCCGGAACTGGATTCTCAACGCGTGATGGTCACAGGAGGTAGCTATGGGGGTTACATGACGCTTGCCTGTGCGGTGCACTATAGCGATCGCCTGCGGTGTGCTCTGGACGTGGTGGGGATTTCGGATTTTCGCACGTTTCTGCAGTACACCGAAAGCTATCGCCGCGATCTCCGCCGGGTGGAATACGGTGACGAGCGCGACCCAGAGATCAGCGCCTTCTTTGATCGCGTGGCGCCTTTGAACAATGCCGACAAGATCAAGATCCCGTTGTTTGTTGTTCAAGGAGGGAACGATCCAAGAGTGCCACTGTCCGAAGCGGAGCAGATCGTCGACCGAGTGAAAGCCAATGGCGGTCCCGTCTGGTACTTGATGGCGCGGGATGAGGGCCACGGCTTTCGCAAGAAGGCAAATGCGGACTTTCAGTTCTACGCGACGGTCGAATTCATCGAACGACATCTGTTGAATGGCCCGCAGCCATAACGGCGTGCACGGCATTTGGCAAGGCAAACCCGATCAGGCTGTGGACGAACGAGTTCCGGTTCGCTCCTGGCGATGGAGTGACAGGGGAGAAGACCAGGAGTCAGGTTTTGATGTCCGAGCCTTGATCCCTGGGGTCAGAGCCGCCCAATCGTCCACTGTGGCGCTGGACAACGGGGGGAGGCTCTGAGCAAGCTGAATGGGAAGGGTCCTCAATTCCTGAACGCATACTGAAATCAAGGCAGCCGAACATGAAGCAAGTCGAGCTTGTACCTGCGAACGCTCGCAGTCACTCGGAGCGTACGATCCGCGCCGTCTTTACGGGCGGCTTGTTTCTCAGCGCCGTGTTGGTCAGTGGTCGCGTGACTTTCGGCGCGGAACCGGTGCTGTTGCCTGTCTGGCCGGACGGGCCTCCCGCGGGAGCCGCCTCGAAGCTGGTCGAGGAGGTGGAAGTCAAGCAGAAGGATGAAGGCAGCGACGCGAAAGGGGACCGGCTGGTCAAGGGAGTGCAGGAAGCGACGTTGACGGTTTATCTGCCCGATGGTCGGCCGCGGGCCGCCGTGGTGATCTGCCCGGGGGGAGGATTTTTCCTGTTGGCGATCGATAAAGAAGGGGTCGAGGTCGCGCGATGGTTGAACGAACAAGGGATTGCAGCGGCCGTTCTGAAGTATCGCCTGCCGGACCCAGAGAACGGCGTGTTCGTGAAGGATACGGGGATGTTGGATGTCCAGCGAGCGATTCGAATCATGCGCTCGCGGGCTTCTGAGTGGGGAATCGATCCGAACCGGATCGGTGTCGCGGGCTTTTCTGCGGGCGGCTTCCTGACCGCCTACGCCGCCACACATTTCGACGACGGAAACCCTCAGGCGGCTGACCCGATCGAGCGGCTCAGCTCGCGCCCGGACTTTGCGACCCCGATTTATGCCGTGGTCGACATCGCCCTCACAGGGCGCCTTTCGCAGGCGATTACGCAACGAATGTTCGGTCCCGAAGGGGAAATGCTCTGGCCGACCTATGACCCGCTGGCGGCCGTCACGGAGCGGACGCCACCGATGTGCCTGATCCATACCGCCGACGATCCTGTGTCGGCCCAGCACAGCTTGAAACTGTTTACGGCACTCCAGGAAAAACGCGTTCCAGCGGAGATGCACGTTTACGCGCGAGGGGGCCACGGCTACGGGATGCGTGACATCGGAACTCCCGTTGGCCAATGGAGAGATCGTTGGTTAGCGTGGATGGAGAGCGAAATCCTGTCGTCCGCCAGAACGGGAACCCCCTGAGGCTTGGCGAGGCGAGCGGCGAGGTGCTCGACTGGCAATGAGTTCTCTGATTCAGAACGGTTGGCATGCTCCACCACGGCCTGCTCCGAGTCGCGGCGATTTCACCGCAAGTGCACGTCGGCGATCCGGTCGCCAATGTCGGGGCGATCATTCGTGCCGCGGAGCAAGTGGGGCCGTGTCATGTGCTCGTTTGTCCGGAACTATGCATTACGGGGTACTCGGCTGCGGACCTGTTCGGGCAACAGCGTCTGCTGTCCGCAGCCCTGCTCGGTCTTGAGCGGATCGCTCAGTGGAGCGCGACGGGCGGCCCGGCGATCGTGGTCGGAGTTCCTTTGGCCATTGAAGGTCAGCTGTACAACTGCGCGGTGCTGATCGCGGGTGGGCGACTGATCGGTGCCGTACCCAAGCAAGCTTTGCCCACCTATGGCGAGTTCTACGAACGGCGGTGGTTTTGCCCGGGTGAAGGGCGCGAACCGGCTGAGATCGAAGTCGCCAGACAGCGGATTCCGTTTGGGATCGACCTGCTTTTTGCCTGTGGCTCCTGCGTCCTGGGCATCGAGATCTGCGAGGACTTGTGGATCGCGACACCGCCCAGCGGCTTTCAGGCGCTGGCCGGCGCGAACGTGCTCATCAATCTTTCGGCGAGCACCGAGACGATCGGGAAGGCGCCCTGGCGCGAGTCGCTCGTCCGCGTTCAGTCGGGCCGTTGCCTGGCAGGCTATGTGTATGCGAGCTCCGGTCCCACGGAATCCACTACGGATGTCGTATTCGGAGCACACTGCTTGATCGCGGAGGCGGGCACGGTCCTGAGCGAATCAAGACGTGTTGGAGACGGTGGACCCGCCTGGCGGGACAGCACCCGCGCGGTCGCCGATATCGATCTCGAACGTCTTGAGCATGACCGGCGAGTCACGGGAACATTTGGCGTCGGGCGCGCTTGGCTTCCGCGGAAGTACCGGACGGTGGAATTTCAATTGCCCGTCCATCCGTTCTCGGGTCCCCCGTTGCGTCCGATCGATGCGGCGCCGTTTGTTCCACGGCAAGATGCCGCGCTCCACGAGCGTTGTGCGGAAGTTTTTGACATCCAGACGCATGCGCTGGTCAAGCGGCTGGGACGACTACCTGCTGCGACTCCGTTGGCAATTGGCGTTTCCGGAGGGCTGGACAGCACGCTTGCCCTATTGGTGGCGGCTCGTGCCTGTGACCTCGGCGGTTGGCCGCGGCAACGCATTCTTGGTGTGTTGATGCCCGGTTTTGGCACGACGGCCCAGACATTCACGGCTTCCAGGCAACTGGTCGACTTGATCGGAGTCTCCAGCCGCGAAATCGATATTCGCGATCTTTGCCTCCGTGCATTCAATGCCCTTGATCATCGGCCACTGGGGGTTCCGCTGGATGGATTGGATGCCTCGGGCTTGCAGGCCGCGCTGATCGATCATGCCACGGACGGACAGGGAGATCTGGTCCTGGAAAATGTCCAGGCCCGCATGCGGACATTCCTGCTGATGAGCAGCGGGTTTGTGCTCGGCACTGGCGACATGAGCGAGCAAGCGCTTGGCTGGTCGACCTACAACGGCGACCACATGTCGATGTACAACGTGAATACCGGGGTTCCGAAGACGCTCGTCAAGTTCCTGGTGAAATATGCGGCGGAGCACCAATTCACGGGTCCGTTGAGCAATCTCTTGCGGCAGATCGCCGAGCTGACGATCAGTCCTGAATTGTTGCCGCCGACGCGAGACGGAGTGATCCGGCAGTCGACAGAGCTAGCGGTCGGGCCCTATGAACTCCACGACTTCTTCCTTTACCACGTCGTGCGGTTTGGATTCAGTCCGCGAAAGATTCTGTTGCTCGCCAACCACGCGCGGTTCTCAGCAGATTACTCGGCGGCCGAACTGAAGAAGCACCTGACCACGTTTTACCGTCGGTTCTTTGCCAACCAGTTCAAGCGGAGTTGTGTGCCCGACGGTCCGAAGGTGGGCAGTGTCAGCTTGAGCCCGCGGGGTGACTGGCGAATGCCAAGCGACGCGGAAGTCGATGCATGGCTGTCCGAACTGGACGTTCTCGATTAGAGACAGCCCGGCTGCGCGTCCACGAGATGAGACTTCGAACCGTCTGGCGATTCCCTGGAATCCGAGTTACTTGGACCAGGGAAGTTTCTCGAGGATCCGGTTGATGTTCTTGACCAGGCCTCGATTCTCAAGCAGCCAGGCCCGCGGGCGATAGTTGTACTTTTGCATAATCGCCAGCGTTTCTGGAGAACAATCGAGCCGGGGGTGGTATTTGAGCTCCCATTTGGTCTTCGCAGCAGCTCGGTCAAGCGCTGCCGCGCAGGGCTCGACTTCCAAAAAACGCCAAATCTTGATCAGTGTTCCGCGCAAGTCGTTGACGAGATCTTCGTAGCGAACGTCCAGCACCTCGATCGGGTAACGGGTGCGGGCTTCCTCCACCCAACGCTCATGCATGGTCCAGCGTTCAAGGAGCTCTTCGTATCCCATGCCTTTCCATAGATCGCCGCCCTTGAACGTCGCGCACGAATGCACGACGGGGAAGGGGTGGCGGACCAGGTGCAGGAATCGAGCTCCCGGGAAAGATTCCAGGATGAACGGAAGGAGTTCCGGATCGCATTGCTGAAACGGCTTCTGGTCGCCAAGCCAACGAATCTTTGCCGGATCTTTCTCTACGGCATGGCGTCCTGAAGGATCTTGCATCACCGCCAGTTGCACCCGAATGAAATTCTCCATGGGGGACTTGCTGGCGTCGAGCAAATCTCGATGTTTGGCCAACGTCCGTTGCATTCCCACATCCGTGTCCCAGTGATATCGCTCGAGAGGAAGGCCGCGGTGGAACTGGTGAAGGATCCAGACAATGTCGGATTCGTTGGATACGAAGATCTCCGGGTGCTGATTGAGCACCGACATGAAGTGCGTCGACCCGCTCCGTTTGTTGCCGATGATGAACAGAGGGCGAGGGGCAACTTGGTCGTTCATAGTTCCGAAAACACTCCACCGGGGGAGGTGCGTCGTTTTCCTGCCTTCGGACACAGCGGGTCGTGCTGGAGGCGGGAAGGAAGTCGGGCAGCCGGGTTGAGTCGTACCCACGGTCGCGGAAACAACGGGCTGTCGACCGGGAAGGACCCACCACAGGGTAGCTCGCGACGGGGCGCAAGGCGCCCTGCGGCTTGGCAACTCCCACGATGGGCTGTGAGGGGCCATCCGTACAGTCACGTTGGCCGCCAATGGCTCCAACCTGCACAGGGGCCGATCGCCTTATAACGGGTCTACCGATTGGGCTCGATGGACTGAGTTTTACTGGGGAGCCCCGGAGTACGCATGGGATGGCCTGCGGTTCGTCTGGCTCCCGGCATGTATGGGCTGGCATGCCAGCCGGGCGGTCTCCGTGGGGGCTCCCCCAGGCTGGGCCCTCCGAGCCTCAGTTCGGCTTGACAGCCTTGGCGGAGGCTGGATACTGGCCCGTTTCCCATGCGGACTTCGTTCCCTGCTCTCGGATGCGGGTGTAGACAGTCGATATGCCAACGATCAATCAGCTCGTACGAAAGCGGCGGCGAAAACAACGGAAGTTGAGCAAGTCTCCGGTATTGGAACGCTGCCCTTTCAAGCAGGGCGTGTGTCTCCAGGTCAAGACGATGACCCCGAAGAAGCCGAACTCGGCTTTGCGGAAGATCACCCGTGTCCGTTTGAGCAACGGCAAGGAAGTGACGGTCTACATCCCGGGGGAAGGTCACAACCTCCAGGAACACTCGATTGTGCTCGTGCGTGGCGGCCGTGTGCGTGACCTGCCCGGGGTTCGCTACCAGGTGGTCCGTGGGTCACGGGACACATTGGGCGTCGATGGCCGGAAGCAAAGTCGCAGCCGTTACGGTGCGAAGAAGAAGTAAGTGAAGAAGTAAGTCAAAACGTGAAGCGACCACAGGCGCCTGGACGGGTTCTGTGGGGAGCCGAAGCCGAAGAATCTAGGGCTCGACAAATGGTCGAGCCGAATCAGCACGTGAGTTGAACACAGATGGGGAATATCACCGCGAGCCGCGAATCGCTCAGGCCGGATCCGGTCTACGGTTCGATGTTGGTCAGCAAGTTCATCAACTGCTTGATGCGCGACGGCAAGAAGTCCACAGCGCAACTGGTGTTTTATCGTGCCATGGATGAACTGGCGCGGCGGATGCCGGATGTGCCTCCGCTGGAGATTTTTGATACGGCGATCGACCACGTGAAGCCCTACGTGGAAGTTCGTAGCAAGCGCGTCGGTGGTGCCTCCTACCAGGTGCCGATGCAGGTCAATCGCAATCGCCAGATCAGCTTGGCGATTCGCTGGATCATTGGTGCGGTCCGCGACAAGAAGGGGCGTCCGACCCACATGAAGCTTGCAGACGAGCTGCAGGCAGCGTTCAAGCGGGAAGGTACGGCCGTACAAAAGCGGGAAAACACGCACCGGATGGCCGACGCGAACAAGGCGTTTGCCCACTTCGCCTGGTAGCGCTTCGGGCGATGAGTCGAACCGTAGACAAAGGCAGCCGCAGTGCGGTTGCCTTTTTTTATCGATGCTCCATCGCGATGGTTCGCTATCGCGATGGTTCGCTGACGGGGCTCATGCCCACGGACAGGCGTCGCCTGCGCCGGCCTGTGTTCGAGCGGTCAGTCGCATTCCATGACGGACCGTCAAGTCGTTTCGGGACGTGGTATCTTTTTCCCCTGCGTTCCACCTCCTGCCGGTAGTGTCAGCCCATGTCGAATGCTCTGTCCCAACTCCGCAACATCGGCATCATCGCGCATATCGACGCGGGGAAGACTACGGTCACCGAGAGGATGTTGTTTCTCAGCGGAGCGAAGCACCGAGTAGGTCGCGTTGACTTTGGTACGACTGAGACGGATAGCGATCCCGAGGAGCAAGAGCGAGGGATCACGATCTACGCGGCGTGCGTCAAGTTCCGCTGGGGTGAATACACGATCAACCTGCTTGATACGCCCGGCCACGTAGACTTCACAGCTGAGGTGGAGCGTTGTTTGCGTGTTCTGGATGGTGCCGTCGTGGTGTTCAGCGCGCGTGAAGGAGTGGAAGCGCAAAGCGAGACGGTTTGGCGGCAGGCCAACAAGTATCAGGTGCCGCGGCTCATCTTCATCAACAAGCTGGATCGCGAAGGAGCCGACTTTTACCGGGTATTCGATGAGATCGGACCCCGATTGAATGCTCAGCCCCTGGCGCTGCAGATTCCGATTGGACAAGGCCCTGCCCATACCAGTGATCCGTTTCGTGGCGTGATCGATCTGGTCACGATGAAGGCTCTGACGTTCGATGCGGCCAGTGAAGGGAAACAGGTGCAGGTCGGAGAAATCCCGGAGAACCTGCAGGAGGATGCTCAGATCTTCCGCGAACAACTGTTGGAGAAGCTGTACGGAATCAGCAATGAGATGTTGGAGTTGGGACTGGAGGAACAGCCGATTCCCGAGGAGCTGATCCGGCGGACGATTCGCAGTGCCACGATTGCCGGCCTGATTCAACCGGTGCTCTGCGGCGCTGCGTTGCAGGGGATGGGCGTCAACCCGTTGTTGGATTCTGTGGGCCTGTATCTGCCCAGTCCGCTGGACCGTCCCCCGGTCACCGGCTGCGATCCGCAGCAGCCGAACAAGCCGCTGCAGCGCAAGCCCGACCCCGAGGAGCCCATTTGCGCATTGGTGTTCAAGATCCTGCCGGCGAAGACGGGCGACAACGTCTGGGTGCGACTGTATAGCGGAACGCTCCGCGGCAATTCACGATTACTCAATCCGAACCGCGACAAGAAGGAGAACGTCGCGCAGCTGTGGCAGATCCATGCCACCAAGCGGGAGCGGGATGGGCAGGTCGATGAGGTATTGGCCGGAGATATCTGCTGCGTGATCGGACCGCGTTTTTCGATCACCGGCGATACGCTTTGCGACACGCGCGAGACGATCCTTCTGCCGAGCATTCAGTTCGCGCACACGGTGCTCAGCGTGGCGATCGAACCCGAAAGCACGGCCGATCGCAAGAAATTGTCCGAAGTGCTCGAGATGCTCAAGCGACAGGATCCCACGTTCGACGCACGCGAGAACGAGGAAACCGGTCAGACGCTGATCAGCGGAATGGGTGAGCTGCACTTGGAAGTGATCCAGCATCGACTGACGCGCGACTTCGGGATGAAGGTCAAGTTCTATAAGCCGCGGGTCAACTATCGCGAGACCATCCAGCAGACCGTGGAAGTCGTCGGACAGTGCAATCGTCAGATCGGCGAAAAGCAGTTGTTCGCGCGCTTGAAGATCCGTTTGGAGCCTGCCAAGGATCTCAGTTCAACGGTCCGCGTCCGCGACCTGCTGCCGGCTGAAAGTCCGCTTCCCCCAGCGCTACGGGCCGCGGCTCTGGAGGAACTCAACGCACGGGCTCAGGGAGGCGGCGCCATCGCCGGCTTCCCGCTCAGCGGCATCGTCATATCGATGCTCGGGGCCGATTTCAACGAGCAGGCCAGCGATGAGGTGGCGTTTCGGATCGCCGCGGCCGAGGGGATCGAACGCGGGCTCCATGAGGCTCAGCCTGCATTGCTCGAGCCCGTGATGCGCGTGGAGGTCAACACGCCTGCCGATTTTCTTGGCGAGATCGTGGGGGACCTGCAGCAGCGGCGTGGCATGATCTCCGCCACCGACCACCGGGGGCTGGGGGCGGTCGTCGTCGCCCAGACGCCGCTGAGCGAACTGTTTGGCTACAGCAATGCGATCCGCAGCCTGAGCCAGGGGCGGGCGAGTGCCTCGATGGAGCCCGCCGGGTACCAGGTGGCCCCCGCCCACGTGGCGGCCGGCTTTGTCGCGAGCTAGAAGACGGGCCTGGGCGCCTGCCGCTCGGTCCTGCGCGCCCGCCGGTCAGGCCTGAGTGTGCCGGTCGGGGCGTCCGGCGGCCCGCAGGAAAATCTGTATTGCGGCTGTCAAAACAGGCGTTGACGACCTGTGCGACCAGACCTACATTCGACCGCTTCCCACTGGGTCCAGTGGGGCGACAGGTGAAAAGCTCGATCCGTTCAGCGATGCGAGGGTAGTGCAGTGTCGTCCGGTTCGCACGAAGTCATCCGTATTCGAATGGAAGCCTACGACCATTCGATCTTGGATCAGAGTGCGGCGGAAATCGTCGACACTGCCAAGCGGACTCATTCGGAAGTCCACGGCCCCATCCCGTTGCCGACGCGCATCGAGCGTTACACCGTGTTGTCCGGGCCGACGATCGATAAGAAGGCTCGGCAGCAGTACGAAATCCGCACGCACAAGCGTTTGATCGACATCGTGCAGGCGACTGCCAAAACGATTGAAGCCCTCAACAAGCTCAGCTTGCCCGCGGGGGTCGATATCAAGATCAAGGCGACCGCCCGTTAGTGGGTTGGTTGTTCGCGGGTTCTATGTCACCAACAGGTTAATCCCTATCGCACGGACGCCGGATGCGTAACCACCGGGCGACCGCTCGGCAGGACGGATCGGCAACGCTCCCTAAAAGGCACGTACCGCCATGCTCAAGGGCATCCTTGGCCGTAAAGTCGGCATGACACAGGTGTATTTGGAGGACGGCACAGCCGTCCCCGTCACCGTCATTGAAGCGGGTCCGTGCCACGTGCTCCAGGTGCGCACGCAGGAGCGAGACGGATACGACGCGGTTCAGTTGGGGTTTGGTGACAAATTCCGGCGTCTTGCTTCGCGGAGCGAGCGCGGTCATGTGGCTCAGTTGGAAAGCAAGCGAGCCAAGCGGTTGCAGGCTGCCGGGGTGCAGTTGCCCGCAAAGGCCGGCTGCGAGCCCAAGAAGTTTGTGCGTGAGCTGCGGGGGCTGGGTGAAGCTGAGGTCGGTGCTGAGGTCAAAGTGGACGTGCTGGCCGACGTGCAGTCGGTCGATGTGATCGGCACGACGAAGGGGCGTGGCACGGCGGGCGTGATCAAGCGTCACGGCTTCAAGGGTCAGCGAGCGACCCACGGCGTGAAGAAGGTGCATCGGCAGACCGGAACAACGGGCTGCCGCTCGTTCCCGGGGCGGGTCTTCAAGGGTCTGAAGATGGGTGGCCGCTACGGCAATGAGCGGGTTACCGCGCGGAACCTGAAGGTGGTGCGGGTCGATCTGGAAAACAATCTGTTGCTGGTCCGAGGTGCGGTGCCTGGACCGGCGGGCGGCATGGTGGTGGTCCGGCCCACGAATGTCGTCCGGTAGTTGGTTGCATCGGCACCGCCAATGAGTCGGCGGTGTCTGGTGGCTGCGGGGCGAGCGGTCGTTCAGCGGAGAGGGTGGAGAGATGGTGACGTTGCCGGTGTTCAATGCGGCGGGCAAAGAGGTCGGGAAGTACGAGATCGACCCGGCGGTGCTTGCGCCTCGCATCAATAAGCAGCTGCTGCATGACGTCGTCGTGATGTATCAGGCGAATCTGCGGCAGGGCAGTCACAACACCAAGAGCCGTGGCGAGGTTTCGGGCTCGACAAAGAAGCTGTATCGGCAAAAAGGAACGGGCAACGCGCGGATGGGTTCACGGCGGACCCCCCAGCGTCGCGGCGGTGGTCATGCGAAGACCGTGGAGCCCCGCGACTATGGGTACCGGCTGCCGCGGAAGGCGGTGCGGAGCGCGACGCGAATGGCGGTCGCCAGCAAGTTGATCGATCAGCAGGTGGTGATCATCGACGAACTATCGATGGCGGCACCGAAGACAAAAGAGTTTGCCGGCGTGCTGAAGGCTCTTGGTTTGAGCGGCCTGTCAACGCACGTGGCGGTGGCGGATTATGACGCGGTCTTGTACCTAAGTGCCCGGAACCTGCCGCGCGTGACGATGTCGCCTGTTTCGGATTTGAACGCATTGAGCGTCTTGCGGCCGCGGAAGTTGCTGATGACGCGGGCTGCTCTGGATCGTTTCCGTGAAACGGCCAGTGAGCCACAGGCGGTTGAGGCTTGATGCGGGGTTGGGGTTGAGGCGGACGCTGTCGCGGGGGAACCGCGGTTGGGAGTGCAGCAATGGTGAAGCCAACGAACATTCGCAAGGCGCCGGCCGCGGCTGTTGGAGCCGGCTTGCAGTTGGAGCCGCATCAGGTGCTGATTCGGCCTCTGGTGACTGAGAAAGGCGTTCATCGCGCTTCGCGGAACAACCAGTACGCGTTTGAAGTCCACATGCAGGCGCACAAGAAGCAGATCCGCGAAGCCGTCGAAAAGTTGTTCGACGTCCGCGTGGAAGGCGTGCGGACGCAGGTTCGAAAGGGCAAGTCGCGGCGCTATCGGACGACGATGGGCCGGACAAGCGATTGGAAGAAGGCGGTTGTTGCGCTGGCTCCAGAGAGCAAGATCAACTTCTTCTAAACCGACAAACGAGGAACCGGCGGTCCGCTCAGTGTCCCTGAAGCGGGTCAGCCACAGTTGAGGATTACCGGTTATGGGCATTCGCGTTTACCGACCGACGTCGCCTGGGCGCCGCAACGCCTCGGTCAGCGACTTCGCGGAGCTCAGCAAAGGCGCCAAGCCGCTGAAGGGTCTGCTGTCGCGGAAGAAGAAGACCGGGGGTCGAAACAATCAAGGCAAGATCACCGCGCGACACCGTGGCGGTGGTCACAAGCGGATGCTGCGGCAGGTGGATTTCCGCCGTGCCGACAAGGATGGCGTGCCCGCGAAGGTCGAGTCCATTCAATACGATCCCAACCGCAGCGCACGGCTGGCGGTGTTGCTGTACGCCGATGGCGAGCGGCGGTATGTGCTGGCGCCCGATGGCCTGAAGGTGGGCGATGCGGTTCAGAACGGACCGGATGCCGCGCCCAAGCTGGGCAACTGCCTGCCTCTAAAGTGCATTCCCGTGGGAACGACGGTGCACTGCATTGAGATGGCAGCTGGCCAGGGCGCGGTGCTCTGTCGTTCGGCCGGATCGGAAGCGACGTTGATGGCACGCGAGGCAGATTGGGCACAGCTGCAATTGCCGAGCGGTGAGATTCGCCGTGTTCCCAGCGATTGCCGAGCCACCATCGGGAAGGCCAGCAATCCAGACCACATGAATGTGCGGATTGGAAAGGCGGGTCGGCAGCGGTGGCTGGGATGGCGGCCGTATGTTCGCGGCACCGCGATGAACCCGATCGATCACCCGCATGGCGGCGGTGAAGGACGGACCAAGGGCGGCCGGCACCCGGTGAGCCCGACGGGCAAGGGGACGAAGGGCGGCTCGACGCGGAAGCGTGGCAAGTCGAGCAATTCGTCGATCGTCCGTCGGCGGCGTAGTCGTCGGTATGGCGAGTTGAAGTTGTACTAGTGGTCCGGTCGGAACTCAGTCCTTGGACTGGGTTTCGGAGAAGCATTGAACAGACAAACGCGTACTTGAAAGATACGGCGAGCATATGGGGCGGAGTAGCAAGAAAGGTCCTTACGTCGATCCGAAGCTGTTCTTCAAAGTGCAGCAGCAGGCCGGCGGTCGCAAGGATCCGATCACCACGTGGGCTCGGCGGTGCACGATCGTGCCGGAGTTCGTCGGTGCCACGTTCATGGTTCACGACGGTCGCAAGCACATCAAAGTGCTCGTGACCGAAGACATGGTGGGCCACAAGCTGGGTGAGTTTGCGCCGACTCGGACGTTCCGCGGTCACGGTGGGAAATCAAAGAAGTAGTGCCTTTGCCGCGCGGTGCACTCAGCGGTTTGCTCCGTTAGCTGTGGGATGACTCAGAGATGAAAGCCAGTCACCGATTCGCTCGAATGAGCGCCCAGAAGATCCGGCCCTTGGCGGCGCTGGTTCGCGGGAAATATGCCGACGATGCACTGGACTTGCTGCGTTATCAGCCGAACCGCGGAGCGCGGATGCTGGAAAAGGTGATTCGCAGTGCGGTCGGTAATGCACAAGATACAGAACAAAACGGCGGTCGGACGGTTCCGATCGAGAGCCTGGTGGTGATGGAAGTGCGGATCGATGGGGGGCCGATGTTCAAGCGGCTTCGCCCTCGAGCTCGTGGCCAGGCATTTGTGATCAAGAAGCGGATGAGTCACATCTCCGTACAGTTGGTTGACGTCAAGAGTTTGTAAACCAAGCGGGCCGCAGGGCCTTGTGAGCACGCCGACTTGTCGGGGCACACCGCCCTGGGGTTGGCAGGACAGGACGACTGCCTATGGGTCAGAAAGTCAATCCCGTCGCCTTTCGTACCGGCATTACCCTCGGCTGGAAAAGCCGTTGGTATGCGTCCAAGCGTGAGTTCGCAGAACTGCTGCTGGAGGACGAGAAGGTCCGGAACTTCGTCAAGAATCATCCCGACGAGCGTTTGCGGCAGAAATACCGCAGCGCAGGGATCGATCGAGTGGAAATTGAACGGACGCGCGATGAAGTCCGGGTGGTGCTGTTTGTCAGCCGGCCCGGTCTGATCATCGGCAAGAAGGGTGAAGAGGTCGATCGCTTGCAGGAAGAACTGCAAAACCTGATCGGCCGACGCGTGAACTTGAAGATTGAAGAAATCACGCGTCCGGAAGTGTTTGCCCAACTGGTGGCTGAGGACATTGCTCAGCAGCTGACCAAGCGGGCGAGTTTCCGTCGCACGATGAAGCGGTCCATCGAACAGACGATGGACGCGGGTGCGAAGGGAATCAAAGTGCAGTTGGCCGGGCGGCTCGGCGGTGCGGAAATGTCGCGCTGCGAAAAGCAGATCGCGGGTTCGATGCCGTTGAGCACGCTGCAAGCAAAGATCGATTACGGTTTCGCCGAAGCTGCGACGGCGCAGGGCAACATCGGCGTTCAGGTTTGGATCAATCAAGGCTCGTTCGGAGAAGTCACCGATGGCGCTGATGCCGCGTCGGGTCAAGCACAGAAAAAGCCAAAGAGGGCGTATAAGAGGTGAAGCCACGCGAGGCAATCGCGTGGTGTTCGGCGAATACGGGATTCAGGCTCTGCAAGGGGCATGGATCAAGGCTCAGACGATCGAAGCCGGCCGTATCGCTGCCCAACAATACGTTCGTGGCGAAGGTCGCTTGTACATCCGCGTCTTCCCTCACAAGAGCGTCACCTCCACACCGTTGGAGACGCGAATGGGTAAGGGGAAAGGCGAACCGGAGTACTGGGTGGCTGTCGTCAAGCCGGGCACTGTGCTTTACGAGTTGGGGGGCGTGACGGAGCAGCAGGCGAAAATCTGCTTTGCTCGGCTCGCCGCCAAGATGCCGATCCGGGTGCGGTTTGTCCGACGACAGCCGGCTTGATCGGGGTGGAAAGACATTGGGCGGCTGCTGGTCAGTCCGGCGGCCGGGGAACGAGGGGACCAATTGACACACCGTGATGCGGGATGCACGCGGCAGTGTGGAAGGGTTCCCAGCAGGTGGAAGGGGACGGTCGGGCCGCAAGGCTGTCTGTTCTCCTGGGGTGGAACGATTGGCCCGCGAGCCAAACTGGTCGACGGCTGTCGACTTTGGATTGACGGGTAGCCAGGGTGGCGGCGGTTGAGCCGTGGAGTGGCAGCGATGAAGGCTGGCGAACTGCGACAGATGAGCGACGAACAGTTGGCGCTGACGATGCGCGAGGCGGCCGAGTCACTGTTCCGGTTGCGCTTCCAGAGTCAGACCGAGCGTCGGACGACGGGGAGCCAAATGCGGAATAACCGGCGGTTGATCGCTCGGATCAAGACCATCCAGACCGAGCGCCAGTCACTGGCGAAGAAGTAAGCGGCTCCCCCCGAGCCGGCACAGATTGAACACGTACGAGTTACCTCAGACGACTGACCGACCATGCCAAAGCGTGTAATGCAAGGCGTCGTGACGAATGATCGGAACGACAAAACACGGCGCGTGGAAATCGCCCGTGTGGTGCAACATCCGATCTACAAGAAGTACGTACGCAAGCGGACCGTTTGCTACGTGCACGACGAACAGAACCAATCGGCGATCGGTGATCGCGTGGAGATCATTGAGAGTCGTCCGATGAGTCGCACGAAGCGCTGGGAATTGGTCCGTGTGGTCCAGAAGAGCCAAGCGGTGGACCTGGCGGCCTTGAAGCTGGCGCATCGTCAAGCGACAGCGGCCGAACAGGAAGCCCGCGCGATCGCGCAGGGCGGCGACGAGCAAACCGCCGGCGAATCCAAGTAATCCCGGGAGTCCGTTGGTACCATGATCCAACAAGAAACGCGACTTGACGTCGCTGATAACACCGGTGCTCGGGAAGTGATGTGCATCAAGGTTCTTGGTGGCAGCCGTCGGCGCTACGCGGGACTGGGTGATGTGATCATCTGCAGCGTCAAAAGCGTGATTCCCGGCAGCGAGATCAAGAAGAAAGCGGTGGTGCGGGCAGTCGTGGTGCGGCGGAAAACCTCCACGCGGCGGCCCGACGGAAGTTACATCAAGTTCGACAGTAACGCGGTCGTGCTGATCGACAAAGACCAGAACCCGCGCGGGACGCGGATCTTCGGTGCCGTGGCTCGCGAACTTCGTGAACGCAACTTCATGAAGATCGTCAGCCTGGCCAGTGAAGTGGTCTGATCAGTGGTCTGAACAAGCGCGGTGCAGCCGAAGGAAGTCAGAAAGTCATGTTGATTCGCGTGGAAGACCAGGTGGAAGTGATCTCCGGTGCCGACAAGGGGCGGCGCGGGAAGGTCCTCGATGTCGACCGGACCAAAGGCAAGGTGGTCGTCGAGGGTGTAGCGCGCGTTTATAAGCACGTTCGACGCAGCCAGAAGAACCCTCAGGGCGGCCGCTTGAACAAAGAGATGCCGATCGATGTCAGCAACGTGATGTTGATCTGCCCGAAGACCAACAAGCCGACCCGTGTCGGGGTGCGATTTACAGAGGACGGTGCCAAGGAACGTTTCGCCAAGCGTTCTGGCGCATCACTCGGCACGATCGCCCCGCCCCGCACTTCGGCTGCCAGAAAGAAGAGCAAGTCAGGAACCCGTTAGCCGATCCTTGGCGGCGCGAGGCCGCCGATCAGTGGATCCATTCAGTCCTTCGCTCGCCTGCCGTACTCGCCGGTGGGACACACAGCGAATCGAGAGCAGTAAGAGATGGCCAAGAAAGCAAGCAAACAGGCAGCGGCTTCCAGAACCGTCGGCGTGACTCCGCGGCTGCAGACGAAGTATTTCGAGCAGGTCCGGCCGGCGCTGGTGGAGAAGTTTGGCTATGCCAATCCACATTCCGTGCCGCGGCTCCAGAAGATCACGATCAACATGGGTGTCGGCGAGGCGATGCAGGACAAGAAGCTCCTGGACGTAGCCACCGAAGCCCTTGCGGACATCGCCGGCCAGAAGCCGGTGGTGACTCGTGCCCGTAAGTCGATCGCCGGTTTCAAGCTCCGGGAAGGCGTGCCGATCGGTTGCATGGTCACACTGCGTCGTCAGCGGATGTACGAGTTCCTGGATCGACTGATTGCGGTCGTTCTGCCTCGGGTCCGCGACTTCCGTGGCGTCAGCCGCAAGGCGTTTGATGGTCGTGGTAACTATAGCTTGGGTCTGGCAGAACACCTCGTGTTTCCGGAACTGAATCCGGACAAGTACACGCGGACGCAGGGCATGAACATCAGCTTTGTGACCAGCGCCAAGACCGACGAGGAAGCTCGCGAGTTGCTCGATCGTCTGGGCATGCCTTTCCGGCAGGCTCAGACAAGCGGAACGGGTGCAGCATGAGCGGGATGCGTCGTCCCGTGTTGGATTTTGCCACTTGACCAGGTGACCGAGGCGTGGCCAGTAAATCAAAGATTGCGAAAGCCAGCCGAACTCCCAAATTCGGGACTCGGCGGGAAAACCGGTGCAAGCGGTGCGGTCGTCCCCGCGCCGTGTATCGGAAGTTTCACATTTGTCGTATCTGCTTCCGTCAGCTCGCTGACGCCGGATTGATTCCCGGCGTGCGCAAGGCCAGTTGGTAGCTCCCGAGGTTCAGCCTTATGATGACCGACCCAATCGCAGACATGCTGACCCGGATCCGCAATGCGGTTCGCGTTGAACGTCCCTACGTTGACGTGCCCAGCAGCGGGGTGAAACGGGGCATCGCGGATGTCTTGAAGCGCGAAGGCTTTATTTGGGACTGGAAGGAGATCGATGAGCAGCCGCCGGTCCGCATTTTGCGGCTGGAGTTGAAGTACGGCCCCAACGGAGAGCAGTTGATCCAGTCGATCCGACGGATCAGCAAGCCCGGTCGGCGGCTGTTCGCCAAGAGCAAGGAATTGCGTCCCGTGCTCGGCGGACTGGGGATCAGCATCATCAGCTCCAGCCGGGGCGTGATCAGCGATCGAGAAGCCCGCCAGCAAAACCTGGGCGGTGAAGTGCTTTGCGAAATCAGTTAGTCAGATCGGAATCGTGCTCGGGCGGAGGCCACTGCGTCTCGGCGAGCCTTTCAGCAGACGGACAGCGTCGATGAGTCGTATTGGAAATCAACCGGTCGCGATCCCGGCAGCCGTGAAAGTGGCTGTAGATGGGCGGACCGTCCGCGTCGAAGGCCCGAAGGGCAAGCTGGCGTTTGAACACCGCCCCGAGATCGCCGTTGCGGTCGAGGGCTCCGCGGTGGTCGTCAAGCGGAAGCAGGAGGACCGTCAGAGCCGCGCATTGCACGGCCTGACGCGAGCGCTGATCAACAACATGGTTTTCGGCGTGCTGAACGCTTACGAAAAGAAGTTGGAGATCGTCGGCGTCGGTTACCTGGCGCAGCTCAAGGGCAAGGTCCTGCATCTGCGAGTCGGCTACGCCAACGAGATCAAGATCCCGATTCCCGAAGGTTTGGAAGTCACCTGCCCGGATCAGACCCACATCGTGATCCGTGGCTGTGACAAGCACATGGTCGGGCAGTTCGCGGCCTCGGTGCGAGCGGCTCGCAAGCCGGAACCGTATAAGGGTAAGGGCGTTCGGTACGAAGGCGAACAGATCAAACTCAAGCCGGGTAAGGCAGCCAGCAAGTAATTGCTCGATGCGGGGCGAAGCAGGCATCTGCCTGGGGAGCTCCGCCGGGGCGCTTGAGGATTTCCAAACAGAATCGCGACTCGATCAAGCTCAATGAAGCGGAAGTTGGACTGTGGATAAACGCAAGTATCTCGACGGACAACGGCAACGGCGACGTTTTCGGGTTCGCAACCAGGTGCGTGCCGGCACGGCACGCCCGCGGCTGTCGGTGCAGCGGAGCCTAAAGCACTTTTCCGTGCAACTGATCGACGATCAGAGCGGTCGGACACTGGCCAGCGCCAGCACCCGCGACAAGACCCTCCGCGGATCCGTCCAGAACGGCGGCAACTGCGGTGCCGCGGCCGCGGTCGGCAAGGCGATTGCCGAACGTGCCCGATCGGCCGGCGTCACGGAAGTGGCACTCGATCGTGGCCATTGCAAATACCATGGCCGCGTCAAGGCGTTTGCCGATGCGGCGCGCGAGGCTGGTTTGAACTTTTAGCGAGCGGCGGCCCGAAGTTGCCGTTCCTGTACCTGTAAGAAATTCACTTTGATCGAGGATTGCCGACTGTGAGCTCTGGAGCAACGCAAGGACAGGGCGACCTGATCGACCGCGTGGTCAAGATCCGGCGCTGCGCGGCTGTCGTGAAAGGCGGTCGGCGGTTCAGCTTCGCCGCCCTGGTGGTGGTCGGAGACGGCCGTGGACAAGTCGGCTATGGCTATGCCAA
>Ga0114939_10000216_pt1 | contig 49794 bp, 47 predicted proteins | sample AshMeaCrysSpring_FD_87196 | JGI IMG/M metagenome (GOLD analysis project Ga0114939, IMG submission 87196) | Groundwater microbial communities from Big Spring, Nevada to study Microbial Dark Matter (Phase II) - Ash Meadows Crystal Spring | ecosystem: Environmental > Aquatic > Deep subsurface >...
GCGGACCCGCGGCCCGAGACGTCTCGCCTTCGGCCTGGCGGTGCTGCTGGCCGCGCTGGCCGCGCTGGGAGCAGCCTACTTTGCGTTCGATGCCGGTGCCGCCGAGCGCATCGTGCGCGATTTCGGCATCCATCCCGTGCTGCCGCTCGTGGTAGCGGCCGTCGCGGCTGCGATTCCGGTGGCGTGGCTGCGCCCGCGCGATGGGTGGCTGGCCTACGCCGGTGCGCTCGTCGCCATGCTGGTGACCATCGGGGTCCTGATCAATCCGCGGATCGACCGGATGCGCTCGGGGCGGGCGTTCATGTCACGGGTGGAGCAGGCCAGCCGCGACGTGACAGAACTCGGTCTCGTGGGTTTCCGCGAGCAGTATCTCCTGCAGCTGCGCCGCCCGAGCGTGAATTTTGGCCATGCACGCTGGCGGGAGCGCGCCGCCGAAGCAGCCGACGCGGCCGCGTGGCTGGCGGCGCGACCGGGCAGGGCGTTGCTCGTCGAAAGCGAGGCGCGCGACGCGTGCTTCGGTGCGGCGCCGGCAGTGGAACTCGGCCGGGCCAACCGCGCGCAATGGACGCTGGTGTCCGGCGTGCCCGACGCTGCCTGCGTCGCGCGCGGCGACCGCTCAAGGGCACTTCTCTACTCGCCGCCGGATGCTCGTTTGGATACAGGGGGTTAGCTTGAGTTTCTGAACTCCTGTGACAGAATGCGGGCCAAGCGCTTGGCCGGAAAGCGTTACGGAAGTGTGCGGTGGTTCCGTTGCGGGGTGCGGCGGACTGACACACTCACGACAACCGGCAAGGGGTTTCAAAGAAGTCGATGGCCATCACCCAGCCAGAGGGCGGTAGGGAACTTGAGAGCGCCGACCTGCTGTCGACCCTGGTCGTCTTCGGGAGCGGCCAACCTGCCGGGGTCGGGCTGGATGTCCTCGTCACCAAGGTCTCGGTGGATTTTCAGGCGCTGACCAGCGAAGGCGCCGACAGCTGCATCAAGCGCAACCTCGACGCATTACGTGACGCGACAGGTGTCGATGCAATCTGCATTGCGCTGTTCGACGCGGCACACCAGACCATCGAGCGCGTTGCCGGTGCGACGGCGCTGCTGGCGCCATTCGATCCCCAGGTACTGAAGGGCGAGTCGCTCGAACGAATGCCGGTGCTCGCCTCGGGGCTCGAGCATCTGCGGATCGTCGAGATCCGCGACACGTTTGCGCCGCGGCGCGAGCTCTCGGCCGATGCGGCGCGCTTCGCGGAGCTTGGCGTCCGCTCGATGCTGATCTGCGGCTTCGCGCTCCATGGGCGCGTGCACGGATTCATGGGTCTGCTGTCCGCACAGCCGCGCGAGGGCTGGGACGCGAACCTGCACCTGCTGCTGAAACTCGTGGGCTCGAGCTTCGCGACCGGCCTCGAGCGGCTGCGCGTGCGGCGCCACCTGGGGCGCCTGGAGGAGCGCAACGAACTCTCGCTGCCTGGCGCGAACGACGGCATGTGGGACTTCGACGTCGAGAACAACACGGTCTGGTTCTCGCCACGCTGGCGCAAGATGTTCGGCTACGACGAGCACGATCCCAACATCTCGCCCGACTGGCGACGGCTGGTGCATCGCGACGATCTCGCCAGAGTGCAGGCCGCGATCCGTGACCACATCGCCGGCAAGACCCCGATGTTCGAGAGCATGCATCGCATGCGCCACACGAACGGCGAATGGCGCTGGGTGGTGAGCCGCGCGCGGGCCCGTGTCGACTCGAGCGGGCGGCTGCGGCGGCTGGTCGGTGTCGAGTTCGACATCACGGAGCGCAAGCTGTACGAGGACGCGCTGTTCAAGGAGAAGGAGAGCGCGCAGATCACGCTGCAGTCGATCGGCGACGGCGTGATCACCACCGACGCGCACCTCGCGATCGAGTACCTCAATCCTGTCGCAGAGGAACTCACCGGCTGGCGCTTCGAGGAGGCGCAGGGAAAGAACATCGACGACATCTTCCGCGGCTTCCACGAAGAGACCTGCGAGCCACTGGAGAACCCGCTGTCCGTCGCGATCCGCCGCAGCCGTGCGATCAAGTCGGTGCGCCCGACTCTGCTCATCAAGCGCGACGGCAACGAGATGTACATCGAGAGCACGGCCTCGCCGATCCGCGACGGCTCGGGCGCGGTGTCGGGCGGTGTTCTCGTGTTCCATGACGTGAGCGAGAGCCGCGAGCTCAACCGCAAGCTCTCCTACCACGCGAGCCACGACATCCTCACCGGCCTCGTCAACCGTCGCGAGTTCGAGGCGCGGCTCGAGCGATCGCTGCGCAGCGCGCGGGCGCGCGAGACCTCCTACGCCCTTTGCCACCTCGACGTCGACCAGTTCAAGATCATCAACGACACCTGCGGTCACAGCGCAGGCGACGCGCTGCTCGGGCAGGTGGGCGCGCTGCTCAAGACCAAGATCCGCTGGCGCGATACGCTGGCGCGCCTCGGCGGTGACGAGTTCGCCGTGCTGCTCGAGAGCTGCTCACTCGAGGAAGCCATGCGCATGGCCGATCTGTTGCGCGAGACCATCCGCAACTACAAGTTTGTCTGGGAAGAGCGCACGTTCCGCCTCGGCTGCAGCGTCGGCGTGGTGCCGATCACGGGCGACACCGACGATGTCGCCGCATTGCTGTCGGCCGCCGACAGCGCCTGCGCCGCGGCGAAGGAAGCCGGCCGCAACCGGGTATACAGCTTCCAGGAGAACGACATCGACCTGATGCGTCGCCGCCGCGAGATGCAGTGGGCCGCGCGCATCAACAACGCACTCGAGGAGTCGCGCTTCGAGCTCTATCGCATGACTATCCAGCCGCTGCAGCAGCCCGACCCCGGCGCGCACTTCGAGCTGCTGCTGCGCATGCGTGACGAGGCGGGGAAGATCGTTTCGCCGGACAACTTCATCGCCGCCGCCGAGCGTTACGGGCTGACGCCCGCCATTGACCGATGGGTGATCGAGAACGCGCTGCGCTGGCTGGTGTCGGAGGCCGACGAGCGCGAGCGCCTCGCGATGTGCTCGATCAACCTCTCCGGACAGAGCCTGGGCGACGACAAGTTCCTGCCGTTCGTCATCGACCAGTTCCACCGCAGCGGCATCGACGCGTCGAAGATCTGCTTCGAGATCACCGAGACGGCGGCGATCGCCAGCTTCGCCCAGGCCAACCGCTTCATCCAGGCGCTGAAGGAGCTGGGCTGCCGCTTCGCGCTGGACGACTTCGGCACCGGCCTGTCGTCATTCGGCTACCTGAAGCACTTCCCCGTCGACTTCCTCAAGATCGACGGCAGTTTCGTGAAGGAGATCCTCCACGACCCGATTGACCGGGAGATGGTCCGCTCGATCAACGAGATCGGCCATCTCACCGGCAAGCTCACCATCGCCGAGTTCGCCGAGAACGCCGAGATCATCAACATGCTGCGCAACCTCGGCGTGGACTACGCGCAGGGTTACGGCATCGCCTCGCCGCAGCGCATCTCGAAGCTCGCGGTCAACGGGTGACGCCAGCGGCGGGCTTCAGGCCGACGCGTCGAACTCGAAGCGCATCGACAGATCGATCGCCCGCAGGTGCTTGGTGAGCGACCCGATCGAGACGAAGTCCACGCCGGTCGCGGCGATCGGTCGCAGGGTCTCGAGCGTGACGTTTCCAGAAGCCTCGAGCTTCATCGGTCCGCGTGCATGCGCGCGGTTGAGCGCCACCGCGGCGCGCAGCTGCTCCAGGCTGAACTCATCCAGCAGGGCCATGTCGGCGCCGGCGTCGAGTGCCTCGCGCAGCTCGTCCAGCGTCTCCACTTCGACCTCGACGGGCACACTGGCGCCGGCATTTCGCGCTGCGGCCACGGCCGCGGCGATCGAGCCGGCGGCCATGATGTGGTTCTCCTTGACGAGGATCCCGTCGTAGAGGCCCTTGCGGTGGTTGCCGCCGCCGCCGCAGCGCACCGCGTATTTCTGCGCCAGGCGCAGCCCCGGCAGCGTCTTGCGCGTGTCCAGCACCCGGCACGGCAGCCCGGCGACGACTTCGACCCAGCGACGCGTAGTCGTCGCCGTGCCCGACAGCGTCTGCAGGAAATTGAGCGCCGTCCGCTCGCCGGTGAGCAGCGAGCGTGCCGGGCCCGCCACGCGGAACAGCCTTTGGGAGGGCGCGATGTCCGCACCTTCCCGAACTTCCCATTCGACGCTCACGCGTGGGTCGAGCTGGCGGAACACTTCGTCGACCCAGGGTCGCCCGCAAAGCACGGCTGCCTCACGCGTGATGACCGTCGCGCGACCCCGGCGCCCGGCCGGAACCAGTGCCGCGGTGAGATCCCCCGCGCCCACGTCCTCGGCGAGCGCCCGCGCCACCTGCTCGGCGAGGTCGGGCGGGGGCGAGAGCTCGGCCGTGGTGCGCGGTGCGGTTCCGTGCTGCTGCGTCATGGCAGTCCCTCGAAGCCTATGGCCCGGGAATTGCGCCCGGTTTGAAGATCAGGAAGGGCATCCGCATAATCTAGCCCGACTTGATGCCAGTGGTAACGGCGAATGTTGGCGAGACCAGGACCGGCTTCCCCCTGCATCAAGGTGTGCGTGCTCGACGAGTTCGATTGCTGCCGGGGCTGCCGGCGCACAGTGTCGGAGATCGCGCGCTGGGGTCGCATGGGCCCCGAGGAACAGTGGGCCGTCGTCGCGCGGCTCGAGTTGTTGCGTGCCGCCGAGCGGCAGGAATCTGTGGCTGCCAGCGTCGCAGCCGGGAGTTAAGGTCGTGGACGTCACTCAGCGAATTCAGGAACAGCTCAAGTCGAATCCGGTCGTGCTCTACATGAAGGGCACGCCCGACTTCCCGCAGTGCGGCTTCTCGGCCTCGGCCGTGCGCACTCTGGAGGCCTGCGGCGCGAGCTTCGCATTCGTCAACATCTTCGAGGAGCCGGAGCTGCGCGAGGCCCTGAAGCGCTACTCCAACTGGCCAACCTATCCACAGCTCTACGTCAACGGCGAGCTGGTCGGCGGGTCCGACATCCTCACCGACATGTACCAGAAGGGCGAGCTGCAGCAGCTGCTCACCGAGGCAGGCGCAGCCGCGGCGCGCTGAGGGCAGGCGGAGCGCCGCGCCGACGGCGACCCGCGGCTCTCCGCTCAGTCCTCCGCGAACGGTTCCCCGTCGGGTGCCGCGAGTTCGGGCGCGCGCTCGATCGCTTCCTCGTACATGAAGCGGAAGCGATTGCAGATCGTGCAGAACAGCGCGCCCGTGCGCTCGGCATCGTAGATCGCCGAATGCGCGCCCGCCGGATCCCAGGCGAGTCCCGCCGCCGTCACTGCCCGCGAAAGCACCGTCTGCCCCAGCGCCACGCCGCCGAGCGTCGCCGTGTCGAAGCTCGAAAACGGGTGGAAGGGGTTGCGCTTGATGTCGGTGCGCGCGGCCGCCGCATTCAGGAAGCCGAGATCGAAGGATGCGTTGTGGCCCACGAGGATCGCGCGGGTGCAGCCTGCGTCGCGCACCGCCTTGCGCACCTCCCGGAACAGCTGCGTCAGCACCTCTTTCTCGGGCATCGCGGGCCGCAGGGGGTGATGCGGGTCGATGCCGTTCACGGCGAGGGACGCGGGGTCGATGCGCGAGCCGTGGAACGGCTGGACGTGGTAGCGGAAGTTGGCTCCCGGGCGCAGCTCGCCGCCGGGAGCCATCTCGATCACCACGGCTGCAAGCTCGAGCAGGGCATCGGTTACGGCATTGAATCCGCCGGTTTCCACGTCGACTGCCACGGGAAGGAAACCACGGAAGCGATCGGCAATGCGGGGCGGCTCCACGGCACTCACTCTGCCACGAGTCGCCAGCCGACGGTGGCGCCGGAGCGCAGCGGGACCAGCTCGCCGGCGCCGAACGGGTAGTTGGCGGGCACCTCCCAGGGGCGTCGCTCGAGCGTAATCTGCCCGGAGTTTCGTGGCCGCCCATAGAAGTCGGCACCACGCTCGGAGGCGAATGCCTCGAGGCGATCGAGGTGGCCGGCCGATTCGAAGACCTCGGCATACAACTCTATGCCGGCGTGCGCCGAGAAGATGCCCGCGCATCCGCAGGCCGCTTCCTTGGTGTGACGGGCATGAGGCGCGCTGTCGGTGCCGAGGAAGAAGCGCGGGTCGCCGCCGGTCGCCGCCTCCACCAGCGCCTCGCGGTCGCGCTCGCGCTTGAGCACCGGCAGGCAATAGGCGTGCGGTCGCAGGCCGCCCTCGAACATTGCGTTGCGGTTCATGAGCAGGTGCTGCGGCGTCAGGGTCGCAGCGACCCCGGTGCGCGCGCTGCGAACGAACTCCACGGCTTGCGCAGTGGTGACGTGCTCGAAAACCACCTTGAGCGCGGGGACGCGTGTGACCACGCGTGACAGGACGCGATCGATAAAGGCTTGCTCGCGGTCGAACACGTCCACGTCGCCCGCGGTCACTTCGCCGTGCACCTGCAGGACAAGACCGGCCTCGGCCATCGCCTCTAGCGCTCCCCAGATCCTGTCGATCGAGGTCACGCCCGCATCGGAATGCGTGGTCGCGCCGGCAGGATACAGCTTGGCGCCAACCACGAAGCCGCTCGCCCGGGCGCGCCGGATCTCCTCCGGCGGCGTGCTGTCGGTGAGGTACAGCGTCATGAGCGGTTCGAAGGCCGTGCCCGCCGGCAGGGCCGCGAGGATGCGCGAGCGATACTCCGCGAGTGCCGCGGTCGTCGTCATCGGCGGTTTGAGGTTCGGCATCACCAGTGCGCGCGCGAAGCGCGCAGCCGTGAATGGCAGCACCGCCGCCATCTGCGCGCCGTCGCGCAGGTGCAGGTGCCAGTCGTCGGGGCGACGCAGTCGCAGCTTCGTCAAGCCGGCTTCTCCAGCCGACTGAACAGGTCGTCCTCGCCGAGCAGCGTGGCCGCCATGCGAACACCGAAGCCCGTGAACTCGGTGGGCACGTGCGCCAGCCCTCCCTTGCGCTCGCTCGAGGAGAGATCGATGTGGACCCAGGGAACCGAGGACGGCACGAAGCGGCTCAGGAAGCGCGCCGCCAGGATGTGGTCGCCCTTGGAATCCAGGGTGCATTGCATGACGTCGGCCATTGGGCTGTCGAGCTCGGCGTCGAAGTCCTCGTCCATCGGGAAGCACCAGACGCGCTCGCCGCTGGCGCGACCCGCTTCCTCCACAGCCGAGGCGAGCGCGTCATGGGTCGTGAAGGCGCCGCTGTAGCGCTCGGTGAGCGCATTCACGCAGGCGCCGGTGAGAGTGGCAAAATCCATCAGCAGGCCGGGCTTCGCGCGTGCCGCCAGCGCCAGCGCATCGGCGAGCACCATGCGGCCCTCGGCGTCGCTGTGCACGACCTGGATGGTCACGCCGTTCATCGCCCGCACGATCTCCTGCGGCCGGTAGGCGCGCGGACCGATCTCGTTCTCGGTGAGCGCGAGCCAGCAGTCGATCTCGAGCGGCACGCGGCGACGCGAAAGCGCGAGCAGGGTGCCGACCGCCACCGCGCTGCCCTGCATGTCGCCGTGCATCTGGTACATGCCTTTGTGCGACTTGATGTTGATGCCGCCGGTATCGAAGCAGATGCCCTTGCCGACGAGCCCGACGCGGTGTCGCGCGCGCCGGCCACGCGGACGGTACCCGAGCCGCACGATGCCCGCCCCGCGGTGCGCATTGGCGCGGCTCACTGCGAGGAACGCACCTGCGCCGAGTCGTGTCAGCGCGCGCTCGTCGTAGAAGCGGAACGTCCAGCCCTCGCGGCGTGCAAGGGTTGCGAGTGCGCGCCGGTAGGTAACGCAGTCGAGCTCGTTCGGCGGCAGGGCGGCGAGCCAGCGCGCGAGGTGATTTCCCGCTGCGCTCCGGACAGCAGACTCCAGATCGCCGGCCCGTGCCCCGTGGGCGTCGATCGACTTGAGCTCAGGCGGCGGCACCGGCCTGGACTTGCGCTGCGGCATCGGCGCCGCGGCGGCGAGCGCCGCACTCGCCAGTGCCTCGACGACATCCTGCGCTTCGGCGTCCTCGAAGCCGGCCGCGTGACACTGCATCGCAATCACGCCGGGCTGCAGCAGCTCGCGCATCAGTCGGCCGGCCAGTTCGAGCCGCAGGTAGGCAGACGCACCGCGCGGAAGGAAGCCGACCGCGGCGATCGTGTGTCGCGCATTGGGCAGCCGCGTCACGAGCAGCGGCGCCTTGCCGCGGCGCCGGGCGCTGCGGTAGAGAGCTTTCCAGAGCGCGGCGTACGGCAGGCCGGCCAGCGCCTTCGCGGGGTCGTGATCTGCAATGACGAATGCCGCAGCATTCGCCCGATCGAGGACGGCCTCGCTCAGCGCGGCGGGTCGCCGGCGAACGGCGAGCCTTGTTTCCGGTGGCAGGATCTGCATGCGGAGTCGCCTTGACCCCCTCCGGGGCAGCGCGGATCATTGCGCGTCCGCATGCTAGCAGGGCATGCAGGTCAATTCATTACGACCCAATAACAATCGGGCCCGCACATGTTCGAAGCTTCGAAGATCGAGGATGCCGACCCGGAGGAAACGCGCGAGTGGCTCGAGTCCATCGACTCGGTGCTGCGCGCGCATGGCGCAGAGCGGGCGCATTACCTGCTCGAGCGCCTGATCGATTACACGCGCCGTTCCGGTGCCTACCTGCCGTTCCGCCCGAACACCGCCTACGTCAACACGATCTCGACCAACCAGGAGCAGGAGTATCCCGGCGACCGGGCGCTCGAGAAGCGCATCAAGGCCTACATCCGCTGGAACGCCATGGCGATGGTCGTGCAGGCCAACCGCCAGAGTTCCGAGTACGGCGGCCACATCGCGAGCTACGCCTCGGCCGCGACGCTCTACGAAGTCGGCTTCAATCACTTCTGGCGTGCGCCGGGCGACCAGCATCCGGGCGACATGGTGTTCATCCAGGGGCACTCCTCGCCGGGCATCTACGCCCGCGCCTTCCTCGAGGGACGGCTGACCGAGGAGCACCTGCGGCGCTTCCGCGAGGAAGTCGGCGGCGGCGGGCTCTCGTCGTACCCGCACCCATGGCTGATGCCCGACTTCTGGCAGTTCCCGACGGTGTCCATGGGCCTCGGGCCGATGATGGCGATCTACCAGGCACGCTTCACGCGCTACCTCGAGCACCGCGGAATCGTGCCGGTCAGCGACCGTAAGGTCTGGTGCTTCCTCGGCGACGGCGAGATGGACGAGCCCGAGTCGCTCGGCGCGATCACCATGCCGGTACGCGAGAAGCTCGACAACCTCGTCTTCGTCGTCAACTGCAACCTGCAGCGCCTCGACGGGCCCGTGCGCGGCAACGGCAAGATCATCCAGGAACTCGAGGCCGCATTTCTCGGCGCCGGCTGGAACGTCATCAAGCTGCTGTGGGGCTCGCGCTGGGACCCGCTGCTCGCGCGTGATTCGCGCGGCCTGCTGCGCAAGCTGATGATGGAGTGCGTGGACGGCGAGTACCAGAATTTCAAGGCCAAGGGCGGCGCCTACACGCGCGAGCATTTCTTCGGCAAGTACGCGGAGTTGAAGGAGATGGTCGCCAACATGTCGGACGACGACATCTGGCGGCTGAACCGTGGTGGCCACGACCCGTACAAGGTCTTCAACGCCTACCGCGCGGCCGTGGAGCACAAGGGCCAGCCCACCGTGATCCTCGCGAAGACCATCAAGGGCTACGGCATGGGTAGGGCCGGCGAGGGCCTCAACATCACCCACCAGCAGAAGAAGCTCGACGACGAGGCGCTCAAGGAGTTCCGCGACCGGTTCAACATTCCGGTGTCCGACGATCACATCGCGAGCGTGCCGTATTTCCGGCCCGCGGAGGACAGCGAAGAGATCAAGTATCTGCAGGGACGCCGTCGTGCGCTCGGGGGCTTCCTGCCGCAGCGCCGTCGCGAGGCACCGAAGCTCGAGGTGCCGTCGCTCGAGGCGTTCGCCTCGCTGCTCGAGTCCACCGGGGACCGCGAGATCTCCACCACGATGGCGCTGGTGCGAATCCTCGGCATCCTGGTGAAGGACAAGGGGATCGGCCGGCATGTCGTGCCGATCGTGCCGGACGAGGCCCGCACCTTCGGCATGGAAGGTATGTTCCGGCAGATCGGCATCTACTCCTCGATGGGACAGCTCTATACGCCGCAGGACGCCGACCAGCTGCTCTACTACCGCGAGGACAAGAAGGGCCAGATTCTGGAGGAGGGCATCAACGAGGGTGGAGCGCTGTGCAGCTGGATCGCTGCGGGCACGGCGTACTCGAACCACGGCGTGGCGATGGTGCCTTTCTACATCTTCTATTCGATGTTCGGCTTCCAGCGCGTGGGCGACTTCATCTGGGCCGGCGGCGACATGCAGTCGCGCGGCTTCCTGATCGGCGGCACCGCGGGGCGAACGACGCTGGCTGGCGAGGGCCTGCAGCACCAGGACGGCCACAGCCAGCTCGTGGCCACCACGGTGCCGAACTGCGTCGCCTATGACCCGGCCTATGCCTACGAGCTCGCGGTGATCGTCCAGGACGGCCTGCGGCGCATGTATGCCGAGCAGGAAAGCATCTTCTACTACGTCACCTGCATGAACGAGAACTACGCGCAGCCGGGGATGCCGGCGGGCGTGGAGCAGGGGATCCTGAAGGGCATCTACCGGCTGAGCGAGGGCGGACGCGGCAAGGTCCGCGCAAACCTGCTCGGTTCGGGCACGATCCTTCGCGAGGTCATCGCCGCTGCGGAACTCCTCGAGCGCGAGTTCGGCGTGCCCGCGGACGTGTTCAGCGTCACGAGCTACTCCGAGCTCCGGCGGGAGGCAATCGATGCGGAACGCTGGAGCCTGCTGCACCCCGATGAGCCGCGCCGCGTGCCCTATGTCGAGCAGTGCCTGGCGGGTCGAGTCGGCCCCTTCGTCGCGGCGACGGACTACATGCGCACGGTTGCCGACCAGGTGCGCCAGTGGGTGCCCGGGCGTTTCCACGTGCTCGGCACCGACGGATTCGGCCGCAGCGACGCGCGGGCCGCGCTGCGCGGCCACTTCGAGGTCGACCACCGCTGGATCGCGCTCGCGGCGCTCAAGGCGCTTGCCGACGACGGCATGCTCGACGTCGCGACGGTGATGAGCGCGATCGCGCGCTTCGGCATCGATCCCGACAAGCCTAATCCCGTGACGACCTGACGGCGGTGCCATGGCGAGCCTGATCGAGATCCGCGTTCCCGACATCGGCGACTTCAAGGACGTCGAGATCATCGAGGTCGCGGTCGCTCCCGGCGACACCATCGCAGTGGAAGCGACGCTGATAACCCTCGAGACCGAGAAAGCGACCATGGACGTTCCGTCCACCGTGGCGGGCGTCGTGCGCGAGCTCAAGGTGAGCCGCGGCGGACGTGTGTCGCAGGGGGATCTCATTGCGCTGGTGGAGACCGCGACGGCCGCGGCTGCGTCGTCCCCGCCTGCAGCACCTGCTGCGACGGCATCGCCGGCGGCATCGCGACCGGCGGCGCCACCCTCGACACCGGCCACGCCGGCCGCTGCTCCAGCGGCTCCTGGACCCGTCTCACCGATCTCCGCGCCGGCCGCGCCCGTTGACGAGCCGGGCTTCGCCCGCTCGCACGCGAGCCCCTCGATCCGTCGCTTCGCGCGCGAACTGGGCGTGGACCTGGCGAGGGTCGAGGGCACGGGCAGGAAGGGCCGCATCACCGAGCCGGACGTAAAGGCCTACGTGAAACGCCTGCTGACGGCGCCCGCGGGCGCCGGCGCGGTGCTGCCACGCGTGCCGGTCGTGGACTTCGGAGCCTTCGGGCCGATCGAGCGTGTTCCGCTCACGCGTATCCAGAAGATCTCCGGGCCCCGGCTGCACGCGAGCTGGGTGAACATCCCCCATGTCACGCAGTTCGACGAAGCAGATATCACTGAAATGGAGGCGACTCGCGCGAGACTCAAGGACGAGGCGACGGCGCGCGGCATCAAGCTCACGCCGCTCGCCTTCGTGATGCGTGCCTGCGTGCAGGCGCTCGCCGCGTTCCCGCACTTCGGTGCCTCGCTGGACGTCGAGGCCGGCGAGCTCGTAATGAAGAAGTACCTGCACGTCGGATTCGCCGCCGACACGCCGGGAGGACTCGTCGTGCCGGTTGTACGGGACGCGGATCGCAAGGACGTGTTCGAACTCGCGCGTGAACTCGCGGCGCTCTCGGAGAAGGCGCGCGCCGGCAAGCTCGCCGCAGCAGACATGCAGGGCGGGTGCTTCACGATCTCGAGCCTTGGTGGCATTGGCGGTACGGCATTCACGCCGATCATCAACGCACCGGAGGTCGCAATTCTCGGCGTCTCGCGAGCGATGCAGCGGCCCGTGCTCGAGGACGGCGCCTGGGTCGCGCGTCTGATGCTCCCGCTGTCGCTGTCCTACGACCACCGGGTGATCGATGGTGCCTCAGCGGCGCGCTTTACCACCTTCCTTGCCAAGGCGCTGTCTGACGTGCAGGGACTGCTGCAGGCGATCCCCTGAGGGGCGCCACACACGGAGTCATCAAGCGTGACCGGAACGTCCGAATCGAATTCCAGCAATGTCCTGCTTCGCGTCCCCGACTTGGGCGGAGTGCAGGACGCGACCGTGCTCGAGGTGCTGGTGAAGCCCGGCGACCGTGTCGAGGTCGACACCCCGCTCGTGACGCTCGAGAGCGACAAGGCCACGATGGATGTGCCCTCGACGTCGGCTGGCGTGATCGGTCGCGTGCTGCTGTCGCGGGGCGACAAAGTCACCGCGGGCAGCGATATCGCGACGCTGGTGGCCGAGTCGTCGGTCGGGCCGACGGCGCCGTCACCCACGGCAGCTGACGACGAGACGCAGCGTCGTGCGGCGCTGCGTGCCGCCGAACCTTACGGCGGCGAGCCGTATCTCGACACCGTGCCAATGCAACCCATGGCACCGGCCGCGGTTCCCGCGCCGACGGCACCGCCGGTCAACACCGCGGCTCCTGTCGCGACACCTGCACCCGCAGCCCCGGCGTTGCGGCATCACTACGACTTCGACCTCGTCGTGCTGGGCGCCGGCCCCGGCGGTTACACAGCCGCATTCCGCGCGGCGGACCTTGGACTCAACGTGGCGCTGATCGAGCGCAGCCCGACGCTCGGCGGCGTGTGCCTCAACGTCGGCTGCATTCCCTCCAAGGCCTTGCTGCATGCCGCACGGGTGATCGAGGACGCCGAGGCGATGGGCGAGCACGGTGTGAGCTTCGGCCCGCCGCGAGTGGACGCCGGTCGGTTGCGCGAATGGAAAGACTCGGTCGTGGCGCGCCTGACGAGCGGACTCGACTCGCTGGCTCGGCAGCGCAAGGTCACGGTCATCCATGGCAACGCGAGCTTCGCGTCGGCACACGAATTCGCTGTCGAGGATGGTCCTGCCGCCCGGCGCGTGAGCTTCGCGCAGTGCATCGTCGCGGCGGGCTCTGAGCCGATGCGGCTGCCGGGCTTCCTGGACGACCCCCGGGTCATCGACTCCACAGGCGCGCTCGAGCTCGACCTGCCGCCGAGCCTGCTCGTCGTGGGCGGCGGCATCATCGGCCTCGAGATGGCGACGGTGTACGCGGCGCTGGGGGTGAAGGTGAGCGTCGTCGAGCTCACCTCCGGGCTCATGCCCGGCTGCGACCGCGACCTGGTGCGCCCGCTCGCCAAGCGCATTGCCTCGCGCTACCAGCAGATTCTTCTGGGTACTCGTGTCACGGGTGTCGAAGCGCTCACCGATGGCCTGCGCGTCAGCTTCTCGGGCGAGCGCGCCCCCGAGCCCCAGGTGTACGGCAAGGTGCTGCTCGCGGTGGGCCGCGCGCCCAATGGTCGTCGCATCGGCGCGGAAGCGGCGGGAATCGCCGTGGACGAGCGCGGGCATCTCGCGGTGGACCGCCAGATGCGTACCAACGTTCCACACGTCTTTGCGATCGGTGACATCGTCGGGCAGCCCATGCTCGCGCACAAGGCGACGCACGAGGGCAAGGTCGCGGCCGAAGTGGCGGCGGGCCTGAAGAGCTTCTTCGACGCGCGCGTGATTCCCTCGGTGGCCTACACCGATCCCGAGGTTGCCTGGGTCGGGCTCACCGAGACTGATGCGAAGGCGCAGGGAGTGGTCTACGAGAAGGCGTCCTTCCCCTGGGCCGCAAGCGGGCGTTCGCTCGCGCTCGGTCGCGACGAGGGGTTCACCAAGCTGCTGTTCGACCCGAAGTCGCACCGTGTGCTTGGTGGCGGCATCGTGGGCAGCAACGCCGGCGACCTGATATCCGAGGTGGCGTTCGCGATCGAGATGGGTGCCGATGCTGCCGATCTGGCGCTCACCATCCATCCGCACCCGACCCTGTCAGAGACCGTGGCGTTCGCGGCCGAGGCATTTGAAGGCACGCTGACCGACCTCTACGTGCCGAAGCGAAAGGGTGCCGCGTCGCGGGGCTAGGCCATGGGTCCAGTCCTCACGCGTACCCTCCGGCTGCTCGGGCTGCTCGAGACCGGTCGACGCATCGAGCTGGCACGACGCATGCGGGAGCCGCGCGCGCTGCCCGATGCCGTGATCCTCGGCGCGCAGAAGAGCGGCACGAGCTCCTTGCATTACTACCTCGTGCAGCATCCGCAGGTCATCGCGCCGCTGCGCAAGGAAGTCCACTACTTCGACGTGGGTTATCGACACAGCGAGGCCTGGTACCGTGCGCATTTCGGCCGTCGCGGCGAGCCCGGGCTCAACCTCGACAGCAGCCCCTACTACCTGTTCCATCCGGCCGTCCCCGCGCGCCTGCACTCGCTGCTGCCGGAAGCGAGGCTCATCGTGCTGCTGCGGGACCCGGTGCGCCGCGCCTACTCGCACTACTGGCACGAGCGTGACAAGGATCGCGAGACGCTCGATTTCGAGGCCGCGATTGCGGCGGAGCCGGCGCGGCTCGGCGATGCAGAGGCTGCGCTCGCCGACGGTCGCATCGGACGCAGCGCCGCGCACCAGCACTTCAGCTACCTGGCTCGCGGCCGCTACGCGGAGCAGCTCGAGCGCTGGTTCGCGCGCTTCCCGCGCGAGCAGTTCCTCGTGCTGCGCTTCGAGGATCTCGCGCGCGAGCCGCTGGTGGTACTCAATCGCACGCTCGGATTCCTCGGGCTTCCGGCCGCGCAGTCGGTGCGCTCCGACGCGCGCAACACGCGCCGCTATGCGCCGATGAGCGAGGACACGGCCGGTCAGCTGCGCGCGTACTTTGCTCCGTACAACCAGCGTCTCGAGGCGTTGCTCGGCCAGCCGATGGGTTGGTGAGCATGCGTCGCCGGCGTCCGTTGCGCAGCAGTCGTTGCTGCCCGCGACCACTGCTGTCGGCGCCCAATCCCGTGCGCGGTCGCGGGCTAGCGTTGCGCGGCAAGCAGCCGGCGTAGCGACTCGAGGTATGCCGCTTCGTCGGGCGGCAACCCGCTGCGCTGCGCCTGCCACAGCGCTTCGCCGAGGCGCTCGAGCATGCGGTGCTCGGCCTCGTGCACGTCGCCGAGCCGCCGCGCAAGCTCGCGGTGGAGGGCCGCGATGCCGGTCGGGCGGTCCGTGGCCACCTGCTCGCGAATCGCGATATGCAGCCCGAGATGCAGGAACGGATTTGCCTGGCCTGATTCCGGGGTCCACTCGCGCGCGGTCGCCTGCGGGTCGTCCTCGAGGAGGCCCCGGTACTCGGGATGCTGCTCGATCACAGTGACCAGCTGGTGCTCAAGCGGTTCGAGCGGAATCCCGGCGCGGTGTTTGCGCCAAGCCTCGAGGTAGCGGCGTCGGAGACCGCTGCGGTCCTGTTCATGGAAGAAGGGCAAGTAGTCAGCTCCTGCGACTACGACCGGTGGCTCGAGCGGCGGCGGACGCCCTCCGCGTGGCAGTGCGGGCGGACTGGACGGATGCATGCGAGGCTGCTGCGGGTGCGGTCTTGTGCCGGTAGCCGCAGAGATCCGCGACCGGGCATGTCGGACAATCCGGCTTTCGCGCCTTGCAGACATAGCGTCCGTGAAGGATCAGCCAGTGATGCGCGTCCTTCAGGAACTCGCCCGGCACGCGCTTCAGGAGCGCGTCCTCGACGGCGCGCACCGTCTTGCCGGGCGCGAGACCGGTGCGGTTCGCGACGCGGAAGATGTGCGTGTCGACGGCCATGGTCGGCTGACCGAACGCGGTGTTGAGGATCACGTTCGCGGTCTTGCGCCCGACGCCCGGCAGCGCCTCGAGGCTCGCACGGTCGGCGGGCACCTCGCCTCCATGCTGCTCGAGCAGCAGCCGGCAGGTCGACACGATGTTGCGCGCCTTGCCCTGGTAGAGGCCGATCGAACGCACGTGCTGCGCGAGCCCCTCGACGCCCAAGTCGAGGATCGCCTGCGGGGTGTTCGCCACCGGAAACAGCCGGCGCGTCGCGAGGTTGACGCTCCGGTCGGTGGCCTGCGCCGAGAGGATCACCGCGACCAGCAGCTCGAACGGCGTCGAGTACTCGAGTTCGGTCGAAGGATGCGGATTGAGCGCGCGCAGGCGCTCGAACATTGCCCGGCGTTGTGTCGCGTTCAAGCCGCGGTGTCCGGCACGTCGGCGGGCGCTCCGGCGGCAGCATCGCGCTTGCGCGCCGCTGCCCGCGCGTTGCCGAGCGCGAGCATCAGGCCGAGCAGCACGAATGCGCCCGGCGGCAGCAGCGCGAACCGCAGCCCGCTCGACTGCGGGAAGACCTGCCAGCCGGCGCCGGCAAACGCCGGACCGAGCAGCAGCTCGAGGCCGGCGCCGAGGCTGCCGCTGCCCAACAACTCGCGAACCGCGCCGAGCATCACGAGTGCGATCAGGAAACCCGCGCCCATCGCCATGCCATCGAGCAGTGCGCGCGGCAGGGGCTGGCGCGACGCGAAGGATTCCGCGCGCGACAGGATCAGGCAGTTGGTGATGATCAGCGGCAGGAAGATGCCGAGCGAGTCGTGCAGCCCGGGCCGCCATGCCGCCATCGCGAGCTCGACAGCGGTCACCGCAGCCGCGATCACGATCACGAACACTGCCAGCCGCACCTCGCGCGGCAGGTACGGCCCCACCAGGGCTGCGACGAGGTTGCTCGCGACAAGTACGCCGAGCGTCGCGAGCCCGAGGCCGAGCGCGTTGGCGACCGAGTTGCTCACGGCCAGCAGCGGGCACAGTCCGAGCAGCTGCACCAGACCGGGGTTGCTCTGCAGCAGTCCGTCGCGAAGGATGGCGCGCGCGTCCATGGCGTGATTCTAAGGCGTACCCGACCCGCTCGATGCGGGTGCCGCACCGAACAGTTCGTCGTGATGGCGCGCCACGTACTCGAGCGCGTCGCGCACTGCGCGCACGATCGCGCGCGGGGTGACCGTGGCGCCGGTGAACTGGTCGAAGTCGCCGCCGTCCTTGCGCACCTGCCATCGTGCGCGCGGCGGGTCGTCGAGTGCCCGGCCGTCGAAGCCATGTATCCAGCGGGAGCGGCGCTCGTCGATGAGGTCGCCGAGTCCCGGGGTCTCCCGGTGCTCCAGGACGCGCACACCGAGCAGCCGGCCTTGCGCATCCACGGCCACGAGCAGGCGGACCGGGCCCGCATACCCGTCGGGCGCCACCGCGTTCACGAGCACCGCAACGGTCTCCTCGCCGAGGCGTACGCGGTGCGCCAGCAGCGGCTGCTCCGAGCCGAGCAGTTCCGGATCGTGGACAGACACGATGTCGCTGAGCGGATCGTTGTCGTAGGCGATGCCGCCCATCACCGCTGTGAGCTCTGCGACGCGCTGTGCGCGCTGCACCGCTGCGATGCGCGGTTCGGTGTACCGGTTCACCACGGCGACCAGCCCCGCCGCGCAGGCCGCGGCGATCGCGAGCACTGCACCGGCGCGCAGCGCGCGGCGTGGAGCGCTGTCAGGACTTCGGGTGTCCATGGATGCGTGGCACGGTAACTCGATCGATGAGCGGCACGACGAGATTCATGAGCAGCACCGCGAAGGCGACGCCATCGGGATAGCTGCCGTAGCTGCGGATTATCCAGGTCAGCAGGCCGATCCCGGCGCCATAGACCAGCCGGCCGCGGTCACTGGTCGCGGCGGACACCGGGTCGGTGGCGATGAAGAATGCTCCGAGCATGGTCGCGCCGGATGCGAGATGGAACACGGCGCCGGCGTGCGCCCCCGGATCGAGCCCATGCGCGAGCGCGGCGGGCAGGGCGATCCCCAGCAGCATCGCCAAGGGAATCTGCCAGCGGATGATTCGCCGCGCGAGCAGATAGAGGCCCCCGGTCAGTGCGGCGAGATTGACCCACTCGGCGTCGGCGGCGCCGATCGTGCCGAACTCTGCGCCCCGACGGATCTCCTCGATCGTGTAGCTCTCGCGCAGCCCGGTCCGCAGCGCATCGAGCGCGGTTGCGCCGGTGAGTGCGTCCCAGCCCGCGCCCGGTGCGCTCCAGCGCGTCATCTCGAGCGGGAACGACACCAGCAGCACGGCGTAGCCGACCATCGCAGGGTTGAACGGGTTCTGGCCGAGGCCACCGTAGGCATGCTTGCCGAGCAGTACGGCGGCTGCGGTGCCGAAGACGGCGAGCCACCACGGCAGCGAAGGCGGCAGTGCGAGCGCAAGCAGCGCCGCCGTCACGAGCACGCTGCCGTCGCGCAGGAAGGGCGGTGGCGCCTGCCGTCGAAGGCGCAATGCGAGAGCCTCGCAGGCGAGTGCCGTGATCGAGGCGATGGCGAGAAGGCGCAGCGTACCCGGGCCATAGAGCCACAGCTGCACCGCGGCGACCGGCAGGAGTGCCAGCAGCACCTGCAACATGACTCGCCGCACGCTGAATCCGGCGACCACGTAAGGCGGGGACGCGGCAAGAAATTCCATCGTTCAGTCCCGCTCCGGCCCGCCGGATGCATCGGATGCCGGTTCCGATCGTTCGGCTCCGTCCCGTGCGCGCCGCCGCGCGTCCTCGAACGCCTCGCGCTCCCGCTCGGCCTCCGCGGCGATGCGCTGCTGGTGGCGGTCGTAGCGCGCGCGCGCCTCGGTCGCGCGCCGCCGCTGCTCCTCGTGCTGCCGGTGCCGCGCGCGGGCCGCACGGAAACGCGCCGTGAGCGGGATCGCGCTCGGGCACACGTAGTCGCAGCAGCCGCACTCGATGCAGTCGGCGAGCCCGAAACGCGCGAGGCCGTCCGCGTCGTCGGACCGCGCGGCCCGATGCAGCTGCTGAGGCAGCAGTCCCGCCGGGCACACCGTTGCGCAATCCCCGCAGCGGATGCAGGGCATCTCTGGTCCGCGCGGCGGCAGGTCGTCCGCGGTCGCGACGAGTACGCAGTTGAGGCCCTTGGTGAGGCCTGCGGCGTCGGTCGCGAGCGCGCGGCCCGTGAGGCTCCCGCCGGCAATCAGGTGCCGCGGTGACGGCGCTTCGGTGTAACCGTCGCAGGCAGCCACGAGTTCGGTGATCGGCGTGCCGATACGCGCCTCGATGTTGGCCGGCCGGCGCACGCCGCTGCCGGTCACGGTGACGACGCGCGCGATGCACGGCATTCCATCGCGCACGAGACGCGCGACGGCGGCCGCGGTGCCGACGTTGTGGCACACGACCCCGACCTGCGGCGGCAGTCCGTCATGCGGTACCTCGCGGCCCGTGACCGCGGCGATCAGCGGGCCCTCGGCACCCAGGGGAAACACCGCCGGTAGCCCGAGAACCTCGACACGACCGTCGCCGCAGACTGCGACTGCCGCCTCCAGTGCTGCGATGGCCTGCGGCTTGTCGTCCTCGACCGCGATCGTCGCACGCGCCGCGCCGCAGGCCGCCAGCATCACGCGTGCACCGAGCACGACATCACCGGCACGCTCGCGCATCAACGCGTCGTCGCAGCAGATCCACGGCTCGCATTCCGCGCCGTTCAAGAGCAGCCGATCGACGCCCGCCTCGCGTCCGGTGGCGAGCTTTGCGGCGGCGGGAAATGCCGCGCCACCCAGGCCCGCGATGCCGCCGGCGTCGAGGCGCTCGATCAGGGACGTGCCCTCGAGCGCCTGCCAGTCGAGGGGCGCGATTCCGGGATCCGGCTCGTCGCGACCGTCGGCGTCGATCACGAGACAGTGCCCCGTACCCCGCGGTGTGGGCAGCACCGTGATCTCCCGCAACACGCCGGACACCGGGGAGTGCAGGTCTGCGGAGCCTCCGCGCCCCGCCGCGACGCGTGTGCCGACGCGCACCGTCGCTCCCGGCGTGACCAACGGCCTGGCATCCTCCCCCGAGCCCTGGTCAAGTGCGACCACCGCGGTGCGCGGTGGCGCTGCGACGAACACGGGTTGCTCGAGGGGGCGCGACTTGTGGCCGTCGAGGCGCAGCCCGCCGCGCATCGCGGGCCGCGCGCTCACGCGGTCTCCGATGCGAAGCGCGCGTTCCCGACTGCGGCGACTGCCGGGGCGCTGATCGGGACCATCGCGATGCAGTCGACGGGGCAGGGTGGCAGGCACAACTCGCAACCCGTGCACTGCGACGCGATGACGGTGTGCATGGACCGCGACGCGCCGACGATCGCATCCACCGGGCAGGCGGGCAGGCACCGCGTGCAGCCGATGCAGCGTGCCTCGTCGATCACCGCAACGCGCGGCGGCAGAGTCACGCCGTATCGCGGATTCAAGGGCCGCGGCGGTCGGTCGAGCAGTGTCGCAAGCGCGCGCACGGTCGTCTCTCCGCCGGGCGGACAGCGGTCGATGTCGGCCTCGCCCGCGGCGATCGCCTGCGCGTACGGGCGGCAGCCGGGATAGAGGCACCGGCCGCACTGCGTCTGCGGCAGCAGCGCGTCGATTCTCTCGACGAGCGCGCCCGGGTTGCTGCGCAGGATCGAGGCGATCCAGCCGAGTGCCGCGCCCAGCAGCAGCGCCAGTGCTGCGACCGCGGCCACGGCCGGCAACAGGTTCCCGGCGTTCATCTCGTAGCGAGTCCTGCGAAGCCCATGAACGCGAGCGCCATGAGTCCGGCGGTGACCAGCGCGATCGGTGCCCCGCGGAAGGTCTCGGGCAGGTCCGCGCTCTCGAGCCGCTCGCGCAGCCCCGCGAACGCGATGAGCGCGGCGCCGAATCCCGCACCTGCCGCCGCGCCGAACACCAACGACTCGAGGAAGCCGTGCCCGCGATCGAGATTGATCAGAGCCACGCCGAGCACGGCGCAGTTGGTGGTAATGAGCGGCAGGAATACGCCGAGCAGCTGGTGCAGCAGCGGGCTCGTCGAACGCACCAGCATCTCGCTGAACTGCACCAGCGCGGCGATCAGCAGGATGAATACCAGCGTGCGCAGGTAGCCGAGGCCCAGCGGCTCGAGCAGCCAGTGCCATGCGATCCAGCTCGCACCCGAGGCCAGCGTCAGCACGAACAGTGTCGCGATCGCCATGCCGGCGGCTGCCTCGAGCCTCCGACCGACGCCAACGAACGGGCACAGGCCGAGGTAGCCCGTCAGCACGACGTTGCCGACGAGGCTCGCCCCGATTGCCAGCAGCAACAGGTCCGACATGCCGCAAGCTCCTCGTGTCGGGAGGACGCTCGAGAGCCTACTTCACCTTCATGCCCGGCACCGCACCCGCGTCGGGCGCGAGCAGGAACAGGCCGGCAGCGTCGCCGCTGGCGGCGAGCACCATGCCCTCGGAGGTGCCGAAGCGCATCTTGCGCGGCGCAAGGTTCGCCACCACCACGGTCAGGCGGCCGACCAGCTGCTCGGGCACATAGGCGCTGCGGATGCCCGCGAACACGGTGCGGCGCTCCGACCCGAGATCGACCACCAGTCGCAGCAGCTTGTCGGCCCCCTCGACCGGCGCCGCCTCCACGATGCGCGCGATGCGCAGGTCGATCCTCGCGAATTCGTCGATGGAGACCGGTGTTGCCGAAAGCGCGCCCGCAACGACATCCCCCGCGACTGGGTGCGACATGGGGCCTTTCGCGGCCGTATCGGCTGAGGCGGTGGCTGCGGCGGGTGCTGCGGATGGCTTCAGGTTCTCGGACGAAGCTGCCAGCAGCGCCTCGGTCGCCTTCGGATCGACGCGCGTGGCCAGCGGTGCGTACGGGGCGATCGCGCGGCAGAGCAGAGGCGGCGTGCCGTCACCCCAGCGCTGGTCCGGCACACCGAGGAAGCGCTCGGTACCTGCAGCGAGGCGCGGCAGGATCGGCTTGAGATAAAGAACCAGCAGGCGAAACAGGTTCAGGCCCTGGGTGCAGACGGCCCGCACTTCGTCCGCGCGTGCCGGGTCCTTGGCCATCAGCCAGGGTTTCTGCTGGTCGATGTACAGGTTCGCGCGGTCTGCCAGCAGCATGACGTCGCGCACGACCCGCGCGAGGTCCCGGCCTTCGTAGGCCTCGGCGATGCCCGCGCCCGCGTCCAGGAACGAAGCGTACAAATCCGGCTCGGGCAGCGAATCGGCGAGCCTGCCGCCGCCGCGCGCGATGAACCCCGCGCACCGGCTCGCGATGTTCACGAGCTTGCCCACGAGGTCGGAGTTCACCTTGGCCACGAAGTCCTCGAGACCGAGGTCGAGATCCTCTACGCCCGGACCGAGCCGCGAGGCGAAGAAGTAGCGCAGGTATTCGGCGGGCAGGTGGTCGAGCCATGCCCGCGCGGTGATGAAGGTACCGCGCGACTTGGACATCTTCTGGCCGTTGACGGTGAGGAACCCGTGCACGAAGACCGAGGTGGGGGCACGGTAGCCGGCGCCGTGCAGGACCGCGGGCCAGAACAGCGTGTGGAAGTAGACGATGTCCTTGCCGATGAAGTGATAGACCTCGGCAGCGGAATCCCTGGCCCAGTAGCGGTCGAAGTCGTCCCCGGTGCGTCGGCAGTAGTCGAGCAGGCTGCCGAGATAGCCGATCGGCGCGTCGAGCCAGACGTAGAAGTACTTGCCCGGCTCACCCGGGATCTCGAAGCCGAAGTAGGGTGCGTCGCGCGAGATGTCCCAGTCACGCAGACCCGCGCTGAACCACTCGTCGAGCTTGGCTGTCACGGCCGGTTGCAGGCGACCGCCGCCCGTCCACTCGCGCAGCATCGGCTCGAAGTCTCCGAGCCGGAAGAACATGTGCTCGGAATCGCGCTGCACCGGCGTCGTGCCGCTCAGGACCGATATCGGATTGCGGAGCTCGGCGGGTGTGTAGGTCGCACCGCAGGATTCGCAACTGTCGCCGTACTGGTCGGGAGTCGAGCAGCGGGGGCAGTTGCCGCGGACGTAGCGGTCGGGCAGGAACATGCCCGCCTGCTCGTCGTATGCCTGGCGGATGGTCTCGCGACGGATGTGGCCGCCTTCGACCAGTCGCGCGTAGATGCGCCCGGTGATCTCGCGGTTCTCTGGCGAGTGCGTCGTATGGAAGTTGTCGAAAGAGATGTCGAAGCCGGCGAAGTCGCGTCGCTGCTCGGCAGCGACACGCTCGATGAGTTCCTCCGGCGACACGCCTTCCTGGCGCGCCTTGAGCATGATCGGCGTGCCGTGTGCGTCGCTGGCGCAGACGTAGAGGCAGTGATGTCCGCGCAGTCTCTGGAAGCGCACCCAGATGTCGGTCTGCACGGCCTCGACCATGTGGCCCAGGTGCGGGGCGCCGTTCGCATAGGGCAGGGCGCTCGTGACGAGGATCGTGCGGTGTGCGACGGGGCTCATGGTGGAGGTATCCGGGAGGACGCGCGATTATGCCACGCCCCTCCCGCCGGCCAGGGCCGGCGGCACCTTCGACAGCGCCGTGCAGGCGCCTCGCGGCCGTTCAACCCGGCTCGCGGAACTGCTCGAATCGTTGCTTGTTGATGGCCTTCTCGAAGGCCGCACGGCCGGTGATCACGTTCTTGTCGAGCAGCTCCTGGATCGCCGAGTCCATCGTGCGCATGCCGAACTGCGCGCCGCTCTGCATGGTGTTCTCGAGCTGGTCGAGCTTGCCCTGACGGATCAGGTTCGACACCGCCGGGATGTTGATCAGGATCTCGAGGGCGGCGGCGCGGCCGCGCTTGTCGGCGCGCGGCACCAGCTGCTGGGAGACCACGCCGCGCAACGAGGTCGAGAGCATGGTGCGCACGTGCGCCTGCTTGTCGGCGGGGAAGGCGTTGACGATACGGTCCACGGTCGCGGCGGCGCCATTCGTGTGCAGCGTGCCCATCACCAGGATGCCCATCTCGGCTGCCGTTACCGCGATGCCCATGGTCTCGAGGTCACGGAGCTCGCCCACCAGCACCACGTCCGGGTCTTCCCGCAGCGCGGAGTGCAGGGCCTCGGCGAAGCCGGGGGTGTGCGCGCCCACCTCGCGCTGGCTCACGAGGCAGCTCTTGCGCGGGTGTACGAACTCGATCGGGTCCTCGATCGTGAGGATGTGCCCCTTCACCCGGGAGTTGATGTCGTCGATCATCGCCGCGAGGGTCGTGGACTTGCCCGAGCCGGTTTTGCCGGTGACGAGGATCAGGCCGTTGTTGACGCGGCACAGGCTGCGCACGGCCTCCGGCATGTTCAGCTCGTCCAGCGTCAGAGCCTTGGAGGGGATGGCGCGGAAGACGCCGCCGAGGCCCCCGATGTGTCGAAACACGTTCACGCGGAAGCGCGACACGCCTGGAATGGTGTAGGCGAAGTCTGCGCCGTCGCGCTCCTGCAGGCGGGCCGCGGCCTGCCGGGGCATGATCTCCTCGAGCGACTCGCGCACCAGGTCCTGCTTGAGCGGCTCCTCGCGCAGCGTATGCAGCGCGCCGAATACGCGTACGCGCGGCGGGTCGCCGGCCACGAAGTGAAGGTCCGAGCCACCCTTGTCGAGCACCTCGCGCAGGAACTCGTCGATGCGCCGCGGGGTGTGCTGGTGCCCGGTCTCCGACGCGAGTATCTGGCTGCCGCCGGTGCTCACGACGCGAGCCCCTGTGTGACGTCTGCCTTGAGGATCGCTGTCCCGTCGGGCACGAAGCGCGCGAACGGCCGCTTGTCAGTCGCGTAGGAAAACGCGTCCTCCGGATCGATCTCGCGCGCCTGCAGGGCCGCGAGCAGCGCCTGGTCCATGGTGTGCATGCCCAGCTCGCGTCCGGTCTGCAGCTGCGAGGAAATCATGTGCGACTGGTCGGTCATGATGAGCTTCCCGATGGCGCGGTTCATCACCATCACCTCGCAGATCGCCTTGCGGCCGCGCAGGTCGGGCGTGCGCACCAGCACCTGGGTGACCACGCCGAGCAGTCCCTGCGACAGGAAGCTCTTGGTCTGTTCGCGCTCCTCGGCAGGCAGCGCATCCACCACGCGGTCGATGGTCTTCACTGCGCCCGTCGTGTGCAGGGTGCCGAGCACGAGGTGGCCGGTCTCGGCGGCGGTCATCGCCCAGCGCACCGTGTCGGCATCGCGCAGCTCGCCCACCAGAATCACGTCCGGGTCCTCGCGCATCGCGGCTCGCACGCCCTCGGAGAAGGAAGGCAGGTGAGTGTGCAGCTCGCGCTGTATCACCTGGGACATGCGACTGCGGTGCACGAATTCGATAGGGTCCTCGAGGCTCACGATGTTGAGCCGCCGCGTGCGGTTCAGGTGATCGATCATCGCGGCGAGTGTCGTGGACTTGCCTGTTCCCGTGGAGCCCGTGACCAGCACCATGCCCTGGTGGTAGTCGCAGAACTTCTTCACCACTGGCGGCAGGTTCAGCGAATCGAGCGTGGGCACCTCGCTCGGGATGCTGCGGAACACCGCACCCACGCCCGTGTCCTTGCGGAACAGGTTGACGCGGAAACGCTCGCCGCTCTCGGCCACGTACGAGAAGTCGATGTCGTGGCCCTTGCGGAACTGCTCCTGCTGGGAGGGGCTCAGAATCTCGTTGACGTAGCCCTCGAGTTCCGCGTCGCCGAGGTTGCGGAACTTGATCGGCACGACGTCGCCGTTCATGCGCAGCATGGGCGGCACCCCCACGGCGAGGTGCAGGTCCGAGCAGCCCTGCGAGGCACCGAGCTTCAGGAATGAGTCGATGCGTGCCATGCGGATCCCGCGTTCACGAGTACTTCTCCAGCGCCGCGCGCAGTTCGTCCATGCTCTGGAAGCGGCGAGCCTTGTCCACGGCCATGGTCTTCACGACGATCTCGGAAAGTCCCGGCGGTACCCGCGTGTTGACCTCGATCGGCGGCCGTGCCTTGCCCTGCACGTGCTGGTACATGACGGCCATGTGATCGCCTCGATGGTAGGGTGGCTCACCCGTGAGCATCTCGTAGAGGATCACGCCGAGGCTGTAGATGTCGGCACGTTCGTCGACCTTCTTGCCGAGGATCTGCTCCGGGGCCATGTACTTTGGCGACCCGATCACGTAGCCGGTCTTGGTGAGCTGGGTGTCGCCCTGGTGCTGCGCCGCCGCCACGCCGAAGTCCACGATCTTGACGAGCCCCTCGCTGTTGATCAGCACGTTGGCCGGCTTCAGGTCACGGTGGATGATGCCCGACTGGTGCGCTACCGACATGCCTGTCGCGATGTCCGTTGCGTAGCGCACGGCCTTCTCGAGCGGCAGCGGCTTCTCGTTCACCTCGTTGCTGAGCGTGTGCGAGGGGAAGTACTCCATCGAGATCGCGTAGTTGCCGCGGATCAACAGGAAGTCGTAGATGCGGATGACGTTGCGGTGCGTGATCTTGCGCGAGTAGCGCAGCTCGTGCACGAAGCGCTTCATCATCTCCTCGTCCTGCGAGACGTTCGGGTTCAGGAACTTGAGCACCAGGCGTTCGTCGACGACCTTGTCTTCCATCAGCAGCACCGTGCCGAAGGCACCCTTGCCGATCTTCTGGACGAACGTGTAGCGACCTTCCAGCAGGTCGCCGGGCTTGAGTGTCGAGATGTCGAGACGCTGCTGATCGCGTGCCTGCTTGAGCATGCCTTCGAGGTCGGACCGCTCGAGCATCGGCGTCCGGGCCACCTCGGCGGTCCGCGCGCCGCGGCCCGCTTCCGGGCGGACGGTTGCGGCGGCCGTCCCGAAGCGGCTGCCGAGGTCCTCCGCTGCACGCAGCGCGGCGTGGCTCACGGTCGGGTCCGGGGCGGAGGCGCCGACCTGTTCGAGCTTGGCGAGCACCGCCTCGGAGCTGCGGTCGTCCACGAGTCGGGTCAGAGCGCCGATAGCCTCGACGCGAACTTCCTTTGACTCGTGGTCAAGCAGCGGCAGCAGGCGCGCCACCTGCGTGGCGTCGCCGAGTCGGCCGACGGCGCGCACCACCGTCGGCAGCGAGCGCTCGTCGGCCATGTCGAGCATGCTGAGCAGCGCCGGCAGGGCCGACGTGTCGCCGATCTCCGCGAGGGCATCCACGGCGCGCTCGCGCACCCACCAGTCGGGATCGCGCGTGGCGTCGACGAGGAAGCGCACCGCGCGCTCGTCCTTGGTCTGGTTGAGGATCTCGATCGCGGCACGCCGCACCTCCTCGTCGGCATCGCGGATCAGCTCGAGCGCTGCGTCGATCACGCGCGGACCGCCAATCTTGGCGAGCGCATCGGCGGCCCGGCTGCGCACCCACCAGTCGTCGTCCTTGATCGACTGCAGCAGGAACTTCACGTGTGCCGGCGTGCCGATCTCGTTCAGGACCTCGACCGCGGCGCGGCGGGCGCCCTCGTCCTCGTCGCGCAGGATCGCCGCGAGGTGACGGATCGTGTCGGGATGGTTGGCGCGCACCACGGCATCGATCGCCTTCTGCTGGGTTTCGGCGTCGGGGTCCCGCAGCACCTCGCAGAGCAGCGCTGGGTCCACGGCGGACCCGAGCCGCGCCAGCGCATTCAGGGCTGCCTGGCGGATGAACTTGTTGGTGTCCTTGAGCTGGCCCTGCAGCGCCGGCGCGATCGACGGATGCTCGAACTTCGAGACGATGTTGATGATGTGCGCGCGCGCCACCGGGTCCTTGCCCTCGAGGCGGCTCAGGAGCTCGGGCAGCAGCCCGGCGTCCGCGGTTTCGGCCACGATGCGGAACAGCGCGGCCTTCTCGGCGGGCTCCTGCGAGTAGGCGTGCTTCAGAAGGTCGCGGGCCGGAACGCGCGTCTTCTGCGCGCTGATTGCCGACACCAGCGGTCCCTTCGGTATCGCGGGGTCATCGAGCATCGGCAGCAGCAGCTGAGGGTTGTAGTTGCGCGAGACCGACAGGGCCTCGGTCACCGCCCCGACCGTGCGCTGATTGCCGTCGGCAAGGCCGGCGACCACGGCCGGCAGGGACTTGTTGTCCAGCAGGGCCGCGAGCACGCGCACGAAGCCGGCAGTCTCGCGGTTGTCGGCGCTCGCGAGGGCATCGATGACTCGCGGGATGGCCGACGGCCCCAGCTCGACGAGTTTTTCGAACGCCTTCGTGGCGGACGGGGCGTCCGGGTCGCCGGCCGCCCGGATCGACGCGATCACGCGTTCGGCACGAAGGTTGGAGATGAAGCTCATGTGCGGTGGACGTGGTCGGTCCCCAGGGCGTTCAGGCGGGGCAGATTGCGCACAGCGCGCGAGTATGCCACGTACGGCGGCCGGCGCCCGACCGCAGCTCGCCCGAGAGCGCGTGCCCCGATTCCGCTACAATTCCCAACCCGCGGCACATGCCGTTCTCCCGCCCAGGATTCGATTCCCCGCCATGACCGACGATCGCGTTCGCGAAGCCAGCCGTGTGCTCGAGAATTATGTCGAACCCTGTCTCGGGATGCCGCTTTCGCATGCGAAAGCTGTGAAATCCGTCCGTTCGGAAGCCGGGACCACGGTCGCCGAGATCGAATTGGGCTTCCCGGCGGGGCGCTACGGCCCGGAACTCGCCGCCGACCTCGAGCGGGCGCTCGCGGCCCAGCCTGCGGCGGGTCCGGCGCGGGTCAGGGTCGGGTGGCGCGTCGCACCGCAGTCCGTGCAGGGCGCGCTCGCGCCGCTGCCGGGGATCTCGAATGTGATCGCGGTGGCCTCGGGCAAGGGCGGGGTCGGCAAGTCCACGACCGCCGTGAACCTGGCGCTCGCGCTCGCGCTGGAGGGCGCCCGCGTCGGACTTCTCGACGCCGACATCTACGGGCCGAGCCAGCCGCGGATGATGGGTCTGCAGGGCGCGCGACCGGTGTCGCGTGACGGCCGCCGCATCGAGCCGCTCGAAGCCCACGGCGTGAAGGTTATCTCCATCGGGTTCCTCATCGAGGAGGAGCAGCCGATGGTGTGGCGTGGGCCGATGGTCACGCAGGCGCTTACGCAGCTGCTGTCCGATACGAACTGGGGCGAACTCGATTACCTCATCGTCGACATGCCTCCCGGCACCGGCGACATCCAGCTGACGCTGTCGCAACGCGTGCCGGTGAGCGGCGCCGTGATCGTCACGACGCCGCAGGACATCGCCCTGCTCGACGCGCGCAAGGGGTTGCGCATGTTCCAGAAGGTCTCGATTCCCGTGCTGGGAGTCATCGAGAACATGAGCACCCACGTCTGCTCGCGCTGTGGTCACGAGGAGCCGATCTTCGGCACCGGCGGCGGCCAGCGCATGGCCGCACAGTACGGGGTCGCGCTGCTCGGTCAGCTGCCGCTCGACATCCGCATCCGCGAGGAGACGGACGCAGGGCGGCCGACCGTCGTCGTGGACCCGGACGGCCCGGTCGGTCGGGCCTATCTCGAGGCGGCACGCCGCATGGCCGCGCGCCTCTCCGTGGCGGGCGCCACCGGCGCGCCGCAGATCAGCGTCGAGGACACCTGAGTGAGCATCAAGTCCGATCGCTGGATCCGCCGCATGGCCGACGGCCACGGCATGATCGAACCCTTCGAGCCGGGACAGGTGCGCGAGACAGGGGGGCAGCGCATCGTCTCCTACGGCACCTCGAGCTACGGCTACGACGTGCGCTGCGCGGCCGAGTTCAAGATATTCACGAACATCAACTCGACGATCGTCGATCCCAAGGACTTCGACCCGAACTCCTTCGTGGACTTCACGGGCGAGATCTGCATCATCCCGCCGAATTCCTTCGCGCTCGCCCGCACCGTCGAGTACTTCCGCATCCCGCGCAACGTGCTGACCGTCTGCCTGGGCAAGTCCACTTATGCGCGCTGCGGCATCATCGTGAACGTCACGCCGCTCGAGCCGGAGTGGGAAGGGCACGTCACGCTGGAGTTCTCCAACACGACGCCGCTGCCCGCAAAGATCTACGCGAATGAAGGCGTCGCGCAGATGCTGTTCTTCGAGTCGGACGAGACCTGCGAGGTTTCCTACCGGGATCGCGGCGGCAAGTACATGCGGCAGAGAGGCGTCACCCTTCCCAAGGCCTGAGCGCCGGGTTCAGAGCCGCTCGAAGGCGACGATGCGCAGCGTCGTCTCGGCCTTGCCCTTGCGGAACTGGACAGCCTGCACCGGAACGTAGCCCAGCGACGGAGCGTGCCACACTCGCGTCACGCGGTCCGAGCCCGTGCGCTGGTTTGCCCAGACCACGGTCTCGAACCGCCCCATCGGCGTCGACACGGTGGCACGATCCTCGATCCAGTAGCGGTAGTCGCGCAGTCGCGAACCCATGATGATCGTGAACCCGCTTGGCGAGCGGCCTGCCAGAAGATCGACCAGCATCGCCACCTGCACCGAGGCCGTGTCCTGCGTGCCGGGCTTCATCTCGAGATCGAATGGCTCGCCCTGGGCGCTCCCTCGCACGCGGCCGGCGGCCCAGTCGAACGTCGTGCGCACGTCCTTCGCGAGGTCTTCCTTGCCGTCGTTGAATTCGAAGGTCAGCGGCCGGATGCCGGCGCCTGTCAGCTGCATGGTGCTGCGCTCGCGCGCCTGGGGGCTCACGGCAACGCGCCCCAGGATATTCGGGAAGGCGCGCGTCTCATAAATCCACTGCGCGGGGTCAGCGCCGCGGCGCAGGCTCATCTCGATGTCGCCACCGCTGATCCCGCGATAGCTGGCCTGGTAGCGGGCCTTGTACGGCTTCAGCTGCGCGTCCGCGGACTGGGCCTCGGCCGGGAGGATGGGAAACCACGCCAGCGCGGCTATCAGCACCAGCGAGGCGAAACCACGCGTGCGAAGTTCGTGCTCAGGCCGCCAGTTCATCGCGCGCCTCCCGTAGTACCGGCGTCTCGAGCACCCGCCCGTCGAGCACGGCCGCACCGTCGCGGAACGTCAGCCGGCCCTCCGCGAACCAGCCGATGCACTCGGGGTAGATCCTGTGCTCCTGCGCCAGCACGCGCGCGGCGAGAGCGGCCTCGTCGTCACTTTCGTGCACTGGTACGCGCACCTGCAGTACCACCGGGCCGCCGTCGAGTTCGGTCGTGACGAAATGCACGCTCGCGCCGTGCACCCGGTCGCGGGCTTCGAGCGCCCGGCGGTGCGTGTGCAGCCCACGGTGCCTGGGCAGCAGCGACGGGTGAATGTTGAGCATGCGGCCAAGGTAGCGCTCGACGAACCCGGCGCCGAGCACGCGCATGAAGCCCGCCAGCGCCACGAGCCGCGGCGCGTATCGGTCGATGCACGCCGCCAGCGCAGCGTCGAATGCATCGCGATCGGCGAACTCACCCGCCGGCACCACGGCCGTCTCGAGGCCGTTGGCGGCTGCCCAGGCCAGGCCCGCGGCCGCGGCGCGATCGCTGATCACGGCTCGGATCTCCACCGGGATCTTCCCGTCGCGGGCACGCTCGGCAATCGCCTTGAGGTTGCTTCCCGCGCCGGAGATCAGCACGACGATCGGCAGGGGCGGGGATGCAATGCTCATCACAGGATGGCGGCGCCGCAGTTGCCGACCCGGACCTCACCGACGATCCAGGCCTGCTCTCCGCGACCACGCAGGATGCCGAGCGCGCGCTCCGCGTCGGCGCGGTCCACGGTGATGGTCATGCCGAGCCCGCAGTTGAAGGTGCGGTGCATCTCGTCGCGCTCGATGCGGCCCGTCCGCTGCAGCCAGTCGAACACCGCAGGCCGCGGCCAGTTCCGCTCCTCGAGCACGGCCTCGAGGCCCTCGGGCAGGGTGCGCGGGATGTTGCCGGTGGGTCCGCCGCCCGTGATGTGGGCAATGCCGTGCACGTCGATCTCCGCCATGAGCGCCAGCACCGACCTCACGTAGATGCGCGTCGGTGCGAGCAGCTGGTCATAGAGCGGCACACCGTCGAGTTCCGTCGAGGCGGTGGCACCGCCGACCTCGAGCAGACGGCGGATCAGCGAGTAGCCGTTGGAGTGCGCTCCCGAGGAGGCCAGGCCGATGATAACGTCGCCGGCGCGCGTGCGGCTGCCGTCGATGATGCGATCCTTTTCGACGAGGCCGACGCAGAAGCCCGCGAGGTCGTAGTCCTCGCCCTCGTACATCCCCGGCATCTCGGCCGTCTCGCCGCCCACGAGCGCGCAACCCGCCTGCAGGCAACCCTCGACGATGCCCTTGATCACGCGCTCGGCCACCTCGACGCGCAGCCTGCCGGTCGCGTAGTAGTCGAGGAAGAACAGCGGCTCGGCGCCCTGCACGACCACGTCGTTGGCGCACATGGCCACGAGGTCTATGCCGATGGTGTCGTGGCGGCCGGTTTCGATCGCAAGCCGAAGCTTGGTGCCGACGCCATCGGTCCCCGCGACCATCACCGGGCGGCGGTAGCGGTCGAGCGGAACCTCGACCAGCGCGCCGAAGCCGCCCAGCCCACCGAGCACCTCGGGCCGCATCGAGCGCTTCACGGCGGGCTTGATGCGTTCGACGAGATCGTCGCCCGCGTCGATGTCCACGCCGGCGTCGCGATAGGTGATGGAAGGGGTGCCTGTCATCGAGATCTCCCGCGGGCGGGTGCCCCCGGGGTTTCGGGGAAACGCTGTATCATTTTACACGGCGCGACGTCCGCGCCGCTTGCGGTCCATTCTCATGCCCAGACGCCACGGCAACGAACACCATCCGCTGGCCCGATTCGCGCCCGTCCTGGTGTGCGTGTTGCTGCCGCTCGTGGCCGCTGCCGCGGAGGTCCCGCTGTACCAGGCGCAGGTGCCGCTGGCGGGCAAGACGGAGGCCGACCGCAGTGCCGGATTCGCCCAGGCCCTTGCGGCCGTCGCAGTGCGCGCCTCCGGGCGCCGCGAGGCCGCGAGCAATGCAACCATCACCGGCGCCGACCCGACGCGCTACGTGCAGCGTTACTCCACCAGTGCGGACGGCAAGCTCGCCGTGGGTTTCGACGCTCGCGCCATCTCGAGCCTGCTCGCTCAGGCCGGCCTGCCGTTCTGGGCTGCGGAACGGCCGCTCACCGTTATCGAGGCGCCGGGTGCCGACCGCGCGGAGGGCGACGGCGTGGCGCAGTGGCGGGGATTGCCGGTGCAGTGGAGCGACGCTGCCCTATCGGCCCAGACCAGTTCCGATCGTGCGACGCTGCGAGGCGTGCGCAGCGCCGCGGGTTATGACTGGATCTTCTCGCATGCGGGCCAGAACGTGCAGGGTCGCGGGTCCGTCACCGACGGCATCAACCTGGCCGCCGATACGCTCGCCGCGCGCTACGCACCGCCATCCACCCGCGGGACCTCGACGGTTGCGCTGCGCATCGCCGGGATCGGCGACCTTCGTGCCTACGCAGGCCTGCTAAGTTACCTCAGCGAACTCAGCATCGTGCGGACGGCGTCGGTTGAAGCGCTGCATGGCGAGATCCTGCTGATCAGCGTCACCATGCGAGGCGATCGGCAGCTGCTCGGGCGCTTCGCCGCCATGGACGGCCGGCTGGCCTCCGGGAACGACGATCCGTCGGAATCCGACCGGAGTGCGGACTTCGTGTACCTGCCATGAGCCTGAGGCACCTGCCAAATCTGCTCTGCGTGCTGCGCATCCTGCTGGTGTATCCGGTGGCAGCATGGATCCTGCAGGGACGCCACGGTGAGGTCCTCGCGCTGTTCGCGCTCGCGGCGTTCACGGATGCCCTGGACGGTTTCCTCGCGAAGCGTTTCGGCTGGACCAGTGAGCTCGGCAAGGTGCTCGATCCGCTCGCCGACAAGCTGCTGCTGGTCAGTGTGTTCGTATGCCTCAGCGTCACGGGGCTCGTGCCATGGTGGCTGACGGCGGTCGTGATCCTCCGCGACCTCGTGATCCTGTTCGGCGCGCTGACATTCAAGCGCCTGTTCGGTCCGCTGCAAGGCGCGCCTACCGTTGCGAGCAAGGTGAACACGCTGTGCCAGATCGTCTTCTGCCTCGCCGTCGTCGCGACCGCGGCGTTCGGCTGGCCCGGCGCAGCTGCGGTGAGCGCGCTCGGCGCGCTCGTGCTGCTCACGACCTCGGTGAGCGGCATCGACTACACGCTGATCTACTCGCGGCGCGCGGCGCGCGTCACACGCGAGCGCGTCGCCACGGCGGGTTGAGGGCGTGCAGCAGCTGCCACTCGGGGTGAGGCTGGCCGAGACGGCCCGCTTCGAGGGTTACGTCGCCGGGCCGAACCGCCAGCTGGTCGAACTGCTGCGCGGGCCGATGCCCCCGCGCGTTCTCTGGCTGTGGGGTCGCCGGGGTGCCGGCAAGACACACCTGCTCCAGGCCGCCTGCGCCGCGGCCGGCGACCGCGGCAGATCTGCCGCCTATCTTGACCTCGAAGGCGCGGATATCCCGGCGCAGCTGGAGGGCTTCGAATCGCTCGCACTCGTCTGCCTCGACGGCCTGGAGCGAGTCTCGACCGACGCGGCCTGGAACGCCGCGATCTTCCGCCTTCATACACTGATGATGGATTCGCTGCTGCAGCAGCCAGGTCGGCTCTATGTCGCGAGCACCGCTCCGCCTGCGTCGCTGCGTTTCCAGCTGCCGGACCTGCGATCACGACTGCTCGCGGCGTCGATTCACCAGATCAGCGAGATCGCCGAGGAAGATCGGATCATGGTGCTGGAGCAGCGCGCCCGCGGACGCGGCCTGGACCTGCCGCGCGAGTCCGCGGCCTGGCTCGTGCACCACCTGCCTCGCGACCTCCACACGCTGTGCGCGGCGCTCGATCGCCTCGATCACGCCGCGCTCGCTGCGCAGCGCCGGCTGACCGTGCCGTTCCTGCGCCAGGTGCTCGAAGCTCAGTCTGCCGACGTTCCCTGAGCGCCCGCATGCTCGCGCGGGGCGGGCCGCGACAGGCGCAGGCAGTACACGAGGCTCACGAACCAGGCGAGTGCCGCCAGCAGGATCATTGCCGCCGTGAATCTCACGGCGGGATTCGCGATCACCTCGGTGATTCCGTAGACGACGTAAGGCGCGATGCAAAGCGTCGCCCAGGCGCAGGTGCGTCGATCTCCGCGCCAGAGGCCCGGCACCGGCAACAGCAGCGGCACCAGCAGCACCAGGGCCCAGGGGAGATTCTGCGGCCAGGGTGCGGATCGCATCGCCGTGGCGCCGACGCACGCGCCCAGCAGCAGCGCCCCGGCCAGCGTCAGGCGTCTGGCCGCACGCAACCGTGCCGGGACTGCATCCAGGCCGCTCACGCGGTCGTCCGTCGCAGGGCGACCGCGAGTTCGGCCACCCGTCGGCCGAGCAGTTGCGCGAGTTCGCGCTCGTCGTCGCTGAGCCTGGAGGGGTCGGCGGCACCGCGCGCGGCGAGGTGGCTCGCCCCGTAGGGCGTACCCCCCGTGCGTGTGCGATTCAGCGCGTCGGAAGTGAACGGCAGGCCGACGAGGAACATTCCATGGTGCAGCAGCGGCAGCATCATGCCGAGCAGCGTGGCCTCCTGGCCGCCGTGCATCGAGCTGGTCGAGGTAAAGACGCCGGCAGGCTTGCGGTCCAGGCCGCCGCCCAGCCACAAGGCACTGGTTGCATCGAGGAAGTGCTTGAGGGCCGCGGCCATGTGGCCGAACCGTGTCGGGCTGCCGAGCACCAGTCCATCACAGTTGCGCAGGTCGTCGATCGTCGCGTATGGCGGACCGTCCGGCGGCACGGCCGGCGCGGTCGCTTCGCTGACCGCTGAAACCGGCGGCACCGTTCGCAACCGTGCTATCGCACCGTCGACCGACTCGATGCCGCGCGCCACCTGGCGTGCGAGTTCCGCGGTCGAACCGTGGCGCGAGTAGTAGAGCACGAGCACTTCGGTCATGAGTCGGCGTTCCCTCGTCTCAGGCAACAGCAACCGGTCGCAAGTGGCCAGTGCATCGCTATTTTCGCAACCTTGACGGTACAGGATGCAGTTGTTACGGTCGAACGACCCTGCGGGCACGTTTCATGGCAATCACGCGTCATCTCAATCCTCGGCTACGAATGTCGCTGGCCGCAATCGTGGCCAGCGTGATGCTGGCCGGCTGCGCCGGCGCGCCGATCCAGGAAATGAGCGACGCGCGCCAGGCGATCCGGGCGGCTGAACGTGCCGGGGCGGCACAGTACGCGCCGGAGCCGCTCGCCGAGGCGAAGAAGCTGGTCGAGCAGGCGCGTTCCGGCATGCAGCAGCGTGAGTATCGCGAGGCGCGCGACCACGCCGAGCGCGCGCGCGAGAAGGCCGTCGAGGCGCGGCGCATCGCGGAGTCGCAGGGCGCGCCACCGCCGCCCAAGCCCTGAACATCCGATGAGCGACTGGATCGCCCGTCGGTGCCGGGTTTCGGGCCGCGTGCAGGGGGTGTTCTACCGGGCGAGCACACGCGCCCAGGCGCAGATGCTCGGGGTCACCGGCTACGCGCGCAACCTTCCGGACGGCAGCGTCGAGGTGGTGGCCTGCGGAGACCGCGCCGCAGTGGAAGCCCTGTGCGAGTGGCTGTGGCAGGGGCCGCCCGCCGCCGAGGTTACCCGGATCGATGTCGAGAACATCGCGGCGTCGAAGCTTCCCGGTCGACCCACCGGGTTCAGCACCTTGTGACCGAACCTACTGCAGGTAGTGCCAGCGCCCGACCAGCCTATCGATGACCAGATCGGAGTAGGTCGGTCGGCCGAGGCTGCCGTTGTATCGCTGAAGTGCGCGCTGGTAGTTGCCGCGCTCCTTGCGCAGGTAGTAGCCAAGGATGGTCGTTCCCATGCGCACGTTATCCGGAATGCGCACCAGCTGCTCATTGGTCATGCCGAGCTCGCGAGGCCAGAAGGGCATCACCTGCATCAGCCCGACGGCGCCCGCCGAGGACACGGCATAGCGGTCGAAGCGGCTCTCGACGTCCATTACCGCCAGGACGAGCTCGGGCGGCACGTCCACCCGCTTCGCCTCGCAGTGGACGTAGTGCAGGATCTGCTCGCGCTCGCGCGGGTTCTTCACGTAGCGTTCCAGCCGGGGTTCCATGTAGGCGAACCAGACGGCGCGCTCGTAGCGGTCGGCGAAGCAGTGCTGCGGCTCGATCGCCTCCGCGAGAACGCCGCGCAGCTCCGGGTCCATCTGGCGGTCGGCGAGCGCCGGCCCGGCGGGCAGGGTGGCGAGCAGCAGCAGGGCGGGAAGCGGCGCGCGTCGCATGCTGGCCTCAGGCGCCGGCGCTCACCCGCTCGCGCACGAACGACAGGATCGAATCCACGGGCACCTCGGCGCTCGCGCCGCCGGACCGCGCCTTGTACTCGATCACCCCACGCTCGAGGCCCTTGTCGCCCACCACGATCCGATGCGGGATGCCGAGCAACTCGTCGTCGGCGAACTTGACGCCCGGCCGGGCATCGCGGTCGTCGAACAGCACCTCGACGCCGGCGGCCTCGAGCTCGGCGTACAAACGCTCGGCGACCTCGCGGACGCGCTCGGACTTCTGCAGGTTGATGGGGATCAGGGACACGTGGAACGGGGCGAGGGGCTCGGGCCAGATGATGCCGCGCTCATCGTGATTCTGTTCGATCGCCGCCGCCACGACGCGCGTCACACCGATGCCATAGCAGCCCATGCGCATGGTCACGGCCTGGCCCTGCTCGTCGAGCACCGAGGCGTTCATCGCCTCGCTGTACTTGCAGCCGAGCTGGAAGATGTGGCCCACCTCGATGCCGCGTGCGATGCGGAGGGTTCCCCTGCCCGAGGGGCTCGGGTCGCCCGGCACCACGTTGCGCAGGTCGACGACCGCGGGCTCCGGCAGGTCGCGCCCCCAGTTGACGCCGGTCAGATGCACGTCCCGGCGGTTGGCACCGCAGACGAAGTCGGAGGCCTGAGCAGCCGCCCGGTCGGCATACAGCCGAAGCCGCAGTCCCACCGGTCCGAGGAAGCCCGGCTCGCAGTCGCTCGCCGCGCGCACCTGCTCGGCGGTCGCCATGCGCAGCGGTGACAGCACGCCCGGCAGCTTCTGCGCCTTCACCGCATTGAGTTCGTGATCGCCCCGCACCACGAGGGCCACGACCGCGCCGTCCGTGCCTTCGACCAGCAGCGTCTTGAGGCACTTCGCGGCATCCACCTTGAGGAACGCGGTGAGCTCGGCGATCGAGCGGACGCCGGGGGTGGGGGCCTCGGTCATGGCGGCGGTCGGCGCGGCACGCGGCGCGGCCGGGGCGAGCGCCTCGGCCATCTCGAGGTTCGCCGCATAGTCGTCGGCGTCCGAGAACGCGATCGCGTCCTCCCCTGAGTCGGCGAGGACGTGGAACTCCTGCGAGGCGCTGCCGCCGATGCTGCCCGTGTCGGCGCGCACGGCGCGGAAACGCAGCTTCATGCGCGTAAAGATCCTCGCGTACGCGTCGTGCATCGCCTGGTAGCCGTCCTCGAGCGAGGCCTCGTCGAGGTGGAAGGAGTAGGCGTCCTTCATCGTGAATTCCCGCGCACGCATCACGCCGAAGCGCGGGCGGATCTCGTCGCGGAACTTGGTCTGGATCTGGTAGAAGTTCACCGGCAGCTGGCGATAGCTCTTGAGCTCACGGCGCGCGATGTCAGTGATCACTTCCTCGTGGGTCGGGCCGTAGCAGAACGGTCGTTCGCTGCGGTCCTTGAGGCGCAGCAGCTCCGGACCGAACTGCTCCCAGCGCCCGGACTCCTGCCACAGTTCCGCGGGCTGCACCGTCGGCATGAGCAGCTCGATGGCGCCCGCCCGGTTCATCTCCTCGCGCACGATGGCCTCAACCTTACGCAGGACGCGCAGGCCGATCGGAAGCCAGGTGTAGAGGCCCGCGGCGAGGCGGCGAATCAGGCCCGCGCGCAGCATCAGCTGGTGGCTCACGACCTCGGCATCGGCCGGGACATCACGCAGGGTGTTGATGGGGTAGCGGGAGAGTCGCATCGGGTCGTCGCGGGCCCAAAAGGGGTCCACATGGTAGCAAAGGGCCTCGTGCCTCCCCGGCCTTCCGTTGTGCGCTGCTCGCGCCGGACCTAGGATGACGGCTCCTGCGGCGCCCCCGGGGTGAGTGGCCCATGTCGAATGATCCTTACGCTTCGCCGGACGCGGCGCGAATGGCACCGCCGGGCCGCGGTGTTTACCTGCTGCCGAACCTGTTCACTACCGCGGTCCTGTTTTCCGGGTTCTACGCGATCGTCGCCGCGACCGACGGCAACTTCGACCGCGCCGGCATCGCGATCTTCATCGCGATGGTCTGCGACGGTCTCGACGGCCGGATCGCGCGCTGGACAAACACCCAGACGGAATTTGGCAAGGAATACGACAGCCTCTCCGACATGGTGGCATTCGGTCTCGCCCCGGCCGTGGTTGCCTACCAGTGGGGAGTGGCGCGGATTGCCGAGTACGGGGCACTCTGGGGACGCATCGGCTGGCTGGCAACGTTCTTCTATGCGGCCTGTGCGGCGATCCGCCTGGCGCGCTTCAATGCGCGTTCTGCGACCGCCGACAAGCGCTTCTTCGAGGGCCTGCCAAGCCCCTCGGCGGCCGCGCTCCTCGCGGGCTTCGTGTGGATGCTGAACGACATGCAGCGCGAGGGACTGCGTGCACTGATGCTGGCGTTCGCGGTGGCTGTGATTGCCGGCAGCCTGATGGTGAGTCGCTTCCCATACGTGAGTGGCAAGGACTTCAACCTGCAGCGACGCATGCCGTTTGCCGTGCTGCTGCTGATCCCGCTTGGTTTCGTCGTCGTTGGCTTGAGTCCGCCCGAGATGCTGTTCGGCATGTTCGCGCTGTTCGCGCTTTCGGGTCCGCTGCTGTGGGCCTGGCGGCGCGTCACCCGCAGCCATCGTACGGCGCGCGCGGCCAGTCGTCCTCCAAAGGAATGAGGGTCCTGCCGCGATGAGCGAGGCCCGCCGACGCGCCCTGCTCGAGGCGCTGGGAGTGGACGTCTACGTGCGGCGCTCTCTGTCGCGCAGGACGGCTGGTGTCGTGGCGACTCCCGTCCGCGAGGAACCCCTTGCGACGCCGACCCGGGCAGGCGAAGCGATCGACGCGGCCGGTGGCAGCCCCGTGCAGTTTTCACCGGGAATCGAGGGCAGCCTCGACTGGGATGCGCTGCGCTCCGCGGTCGCGGCCTGCACCCGTTGCCCGCTCAGCGAGACCCGCACGCAGACCGTGTTCGGAACAGGCGACGTCGGCGCGCGCTGGATGTTCATCGGCGAGGCGCCAGGTGCCGACGAGGACCGTCAGGGCGAACCCTTCGTCGGACGCGCCGGACAACTGCTCACCTCGATGATCCGCGCGCTCGGGCTGCGACGCGAGGACGTCTACATCGCGAATGTGCTCAAGTGCCGGCCGCCCGGGAATCGCGACCCGAGGCCCGACGAGGCGGCAAGTTGTCGTGGCTACCTCGAGCGGCAGATCGAGCTGGTGGCGCCAGCCATCGTGGTCGCGGTGGGTCGCATCGCCGCGCAGAACCTGCTGGGCACCGACACGTCGCTCGCACGCCTGCGTGGCAAGGTGCACGCGCTGGGCGCGCGCGGCTGGCCCCTGGTCGTCACTTATCACCCGGCCTACCTGCTGCGCAGCCCAGGGGAGAAGCGCAAGGCCTGGCAGGATCTGCTGTTCGCGAGGCGCATCCTGCGAAGCGTGGAGGCGGGCGAGCAGGTGCTGCCGTGAGTGCCGAGCCCGGACGGCACGCGCCGCGCCCGCAGCGGCTGGTGCGGGTTCGCGCCATGACGCCCGGCGACGTGGCGGCGGTTGGCATGGTCGAACGATCGACGTATCCGTTTCCCTGGAGCGAGGGGATCTTTCGCGACTGCCTGCGCGTCGGCTACCTCTGCCGCGTCGCGGAGGTGGACAGGGAGATCGTGGCCTACGGCATCCTCGCGATGGGCGCCGGCGAGGCGCACCTGCTGAATCTCTGCGTGCGCGAGGATTTCCGGACCATGGGCATCGGCCGCCGCATGCTGCAGTTGTGCGTCGAGCGGGCGCGACAGGCCGGAATGGAAGCGCTGTTCCTCGAGGTCAGGCCGTCGAATCCGAACGCCATCGCCCTCTACGAATCGGAGGGCTTCGTGACGGTCGGCCGGCGCAGGGGCTACTACCAGGCCTCGGGCGGACGCGAGGACGCCCTGGTGCTGCGGCTCGACCTGGCCGAGGGTGCGTCCCAGCCGCCGGCCTGAGCGGACTGCTAGAATCGCCGCCCCGTCCGCGACCCACCGGCCCGACCGATGAGTTCCATCCGCGACGAAGTGGCGCGACGCCGCACCTTCGCCATCATTTCGCACCCCGACGCGGGCAAGACCACGCTCACTGAGAAGCTGCTGCTGTTCGGGGGCGCGATCCAGCTCGCCGGAACCGTCAAGGGCCGCAAGGCCGCGCGCCACGCGACCTCGGACTGGATGCGCCTCGAGCAGCAGCGCGGCATCTCGGTGACCTCGAGCGTGATGCAGTTCCCCCACGCGGGCAGCGTCGTGAACCTGCTCGACACGCCGGGCCACGAGGACTTCTCCGAAGACACCTACCGCACGCTCACCGCGGTCGACTCCGCACTGATGGTGATCGACTGCGCCAAGGGCGTGGAGGAACGCACCATCAAGCTGATGGAGGTCTGCCGGCTGCGCGACACGCCGATCATGACCTTCATCAACAAGCTCGACCGCGAGGGTCGCGAGCCGCTGGAGGTGCTCGACGAGATCGAGAAGATACTCAAGATCACCTGTGCGCCGGTGACCTGGCCGATCGGCATGGGTCGCGAGCTGCGTGGCGTCTACCACCTGCTGGAGGACCGCATCTACGCCTACCACGCCGCGGAGAAGGGCAGGGCCGGCACGACCGAGACGATCGACGGCCTCGGCAGTGTCGCGGCCGGGGAGTTCCTTGGCGACCGCGCCCAGTCGTTCCGCGACGAGGTCGAGCTGGTGCGAGGCGCATCGCACGCCTTCGACGTCGGTGAGTACCTCGCGGGGCGGCAGACGCCGGTGTTCTTCGGCTCGGCGATCAACAACTTCGGCGTGACCGAGCTGCTCGCGGCCTTCGTCGAGTACGCGCCATCGCCCCGGCCACGCGCCACGACGACGCGCGAGGTGCGGGCCGAAGAGGAGCCCCTGACCGGCTTCGTCTTCAAGATCCAGGCGAACATGGATCCCGGGCATCGCGACCGCATCGCCTTCATGCGCATCTGCTCGGGGCGCTACCAGAAAGGGATGCGCTTCTTCCACGTGAGGCTCGGCAAGGAAATGCGCGTCGCCGATGCGCTCACCTTCCTCGCGGCCGACCGCCAGCACACCGAGGAGGCGCACGCGGGCGACATCATCGGCCTGCACAATCACGGCACGATCAACATCGGCGACACGTTCACGGAAGGCGAGAAGCTGATGTTCACGGGCATCCCGAACTTCGCGCCCGAGATGTTCCGCCGCGTGGTGCTGCGCGACCCGCTGCGCATGAAGGCGCTTCAGAAGGGCCTCGACCAGCTGTGCGAGGAGGGCGCCACGCAGGTGTTCCGCCCGCTGCGGAACAACGACCTGATCCTCGGCGCCGTGGGCATGCTGCAGTTCGACGTCGTGGCGTTCCGCCTGCAGGACGAGTACGGCGTGCAGGCTACCTGGGACAACGTGAACGTCTACACGGCACGCTGGGTGTACTGCGCGGATGCGAAGAAGCTCGAGGAGTTCCGCGTCAAGGCGCACGAGCACCTGGCGCTCGACCACTCGGGTGCGCTCGTCTACCTGGCGCCGTCGCGCGTGAATCTGCAGCTCACGCTCGAGCGCTGGCCGGATCTCACCTTCCGGGGGACGCGTGAGCACCTCGCTGCAGCCGCGTAGCCCCCTGCGGCGCCGGCCGGTGATCGGCTGGGCGCTCTACGACTGGGCCAACTCCGCGTTCGCCACCACCGTGATGGCCGGGTTCTTCCCGGTGTTCTTCAAACAGTACTGGAACGTCGGGGTCGAAGCGACGGAGAGTACCTTCCGCCTCGGGCTGACGAGCGGCATCGCAAGCCTCTGCATCGCGCTGCTCGCGCCGGTGCTGGGCGCGATTGCCGACCGTGGCGGGGCGCGGCTGCGGCTGCTGATGGCCTTCACGGTGATTGGCTCCGCGGCCACGATCGCGCTGGCGCTGGTGCCGCAGGGGCAGTGGTTGCTCGCCGCCATGCTGTTCCTGGCGGCCTCACTCGGGTTCTGGGGCGGCATCGTGTTCAGCGACTCGCTGCTGCTGCACGTCGCGGAGCCAGGGGAATACGACATCGTCTCGGGTTTCGGCTATTCGCTCGGCTATCTCGGCGGCGGCCTGCTCTTTGCGCTCAACGTGCTCGCGACATTGAAGCCGCACTGGTTCGGCCTGGCGGACGCCGCCGAGGCCGTGCGCTGGTCGTTCGTCAGCGTGGGCCTCTGGTGGATCGTCTTCGCGCTGCCCTGCGCATTGTGGGTGCGAGAGAGGCGCGATGACCGACAGCGGCTGTCGGCCGCCGAGGCGGTACGCGCGGGATTCAGCGAACTCGGCGGCACGTTGCGGGAGATCGCGCGCTACCGGCCGCTGCTGTGGTTTCTCGCGGCCTATGTCCTCTACATCGACGGCGTAAACACGATCATCAAGATGGCGGTGGACTACGGGTTGTCGCTCGGCTTCGACCAGTCGCACCTGATCAAGGCCTTGTTGCTGACGCAGTTCGTGGCCTTCCCGGCGGCGCTCGCCTTCGGCTGGCTGGGCGGGAAGATCGGCGCGCGCAAGGGCATCTTCATCGCGCTCGCCGTGTACCTCGCGGCGACCTGCTACGCTTACTTTCTCGAGGAGGCCCGCGACTTCTACGTCTTGGCCTTCGTGGTGGGCCTCGTGCAGGGCGGCATCCAGTCGCTGAGCCGCAGCTACTACGGGCGCCTCGTGCCCGAGGGCAAGTCGTCGGAGTTCTTCGGCTTCTACAACATGATGGGCAAGGCCTCGGCGATCCTGGGACCCGCACTGGTGGGGATCGTGGCGGCCACGACCGGCGACTCGCGGCTGTCGATCCTGTCCATCGTGCTGCTGTTCTTGGCGGGAGGCACTCTGCTCGTTGTCGCCGCGCACTCGGAACGGCGCACGGCGGCCGCGCCGGCGCCGCAGTGAATCGGACCGGGGAGTGATGCCGATGCTGTTTCGCGGGATCCGCGACCACGTTGTCGACCAGAACCGGACCGCTCTACCGGGCTCTCCGCAACTCTTGCAGCAAACTCCCGAGTACCGCCCGCTCGTCCGGGGCCACACGCCGACAACGGTGACAGACTACATCTCGAACAGCTGCGTGCTGCGCATGGGTCGGCAGGACGAATCCAACCAGATGGTTGCCACGGGCTTGCTGATGGGCGTGCGCCGGGACTCGGCGACCCTCGTGCAGCTGCCCGGCGGGGAGATGGGTCACTGACGGCACGGCATCGCCGCGGCGCGGAACGTCACCGGTCCGGTCACGGCGCGGCTTGCGGGAATTGCCAAGACGCCGGATCGATCCCGTAGAACTCTGCCAGCAGCGCATACAACCGTGCATGCGCATCGCGCAGTTCCGCCGGACGCTCGATGAAGTCCTCGCTCGCGACCGCGAAGAACTCGGCCTCGTCCTCCGCGGCGTAGGGATCGAGGAACGTGTAGCCGCCGCGATCCACCGTGTCGCGCAGGGAATCGAACTCCCCGGAAACCTCATCGGCCCATTCGGTCGCCGGACGCCGACTCCCTGCGAGACCGAGGCCCTCGGCGTCGAGGTAGTGCGCGAACTCGTGCAGTGCGACGTTGTAGCCCTCGCCGGGAAAGCGCGCGGCCTCGAGCACGTCTTCCCAGGAGAGGATGATCCGACTCGCCTCCCATGCCTCGCCCGAGAGCACGCGGCGGCGCGTCTCGACGACGCCGGCCTCGTCCTCGACCTCGTCCTCCACCCAGAACGCGGTCGGGTAGACCAGGATCGAATGCAGCTCGTCGTAGTGACCGCGTCGTCCCAGAACGAGCAGGCACGCCAGCGCGGCAATCGTCGCGCGCATCTCGTCGGTAACAGCGAGGCCATCGCAGCCGACGAACTCCTTTTCCGCGACGAAGGCATTCACCAGTCCGTCGAGGCGGACTCGCAGGTCGGCGGGGAGCCTGGCGGCGGCCGGAACGTTTCGATCGATCGAGGCTCGCGCCGCAACGGGCAGCGGCTGCGCCATCCGCATCACGCGACGGCGGCGGCGCCAGGCCGGCGCAAGGATCAGCCAGCCGAGGACGCCGGTCGCGACGAGGACGATCGCGACGACCGGCGCCAACACCGCGTCAGCCGTAGCTCTTCTTCAGCCGCTCGACCAGCTTCACGTAGTCTTCCATCGCCTTGGGCGAGTCCGTGCCCTTGAGCCTGGCCCAGGCATCGTATTTGGCACGGTCCACGACACTGAAGGCGCCGGGGCGCTCCCCGCTCACGTCGCCGGCGGTGGCCTGCTTGTAGTGCGCATACAGCCGCAGCATGTCCTCGTTGTCGGGTCGCTTGCTGAGCTTCTTCACGTCGGCCTGTGCGGTTTCGAACTGCTTGTTGAGATCCGGCATCGGTCTGCTCCCCTGGTTATCGATGCGGAGAGCATAACCGAGCGCGGTTCAGGTGCGCAGCCGGTTGACCGCGTGCTTCAGTCGTCGCAGGTCTGTGTCGTTCGGACGCGGGCCGTATCGCAGGTCGGCGTAGAGACTGCGGATGTCGGCCAGTTCCGGCGCGAGATCCGGGCAGAGGCCCGCCGCGCGCTCGAGGAAGGTCACCGGGCTTTCGGCCGGGCCCGGCATGACGCCGCGGCGACGCAGCCGCCGCGTCACGACCGCGTGCAGTCGCGCTGGCCAGTCGCGCGGCGGTTCGCGGTGCCGCCACGCCAGGAATACCGACAGTGCGACGAAGAACGCCGCGACACTGGCCGCGAGCCCCAGCCCGAGCGAGCGCCAGTCCGGATCACGCACGCCGAGCCGCTCGAGCAGGTTCATCTGTCGCGCGGCATTGAAGCGCACGACCTCCTCGTTCCACAGCGCGTTCATCGTGTCCCAGGTGAGCGTGAGTTGCGACAGCAGTTCGCTCGCCTCGCGCAGCCGGCCCGGTGCCGGCTCGGATTCCGGGACCGCCGCGGAGAGACCCCGCTCGATTCGTTCGGGTGCCACCGCGGCGGTGGGGTCCACGCGCAGCCATCCGCGACCCGCGACCCAGACTTCCGACCATGCATGGGCTTCCGACTGGCGTACGATCAGGTAGCCGCCGATGGGGTTGAATTCCCCGCCCTGGTAGCCGGTCACGACCCGGGCAGGAACCCCGGCGGCTCGCATGACCAGCGTATAGGCGGCCGCGTAGTGCTCGCAGAAGCCGCGCCGTGTCTCGAACAGGAACTCGTCCATGGCGTTCTCCGCGAGTCGCGGAGGATCGAGCGTGTACACGTAGGGCTGTTCCCTGAACATCGTGAGCAGCTCGCCCGTGATTGCGATCGCGTCGCCGCGGTGGCGGGCGGCGAGCTCGCGGCCGAATGCACGGATGCGCGGATGACCCTCGGCGGGCAGCTGCAGGTCCTTGCGACGAATGGTCTCGGGCAATTCCGCCCCGGCGACGAACCGTGGATAGGATCTCAGCCGGTAGCTGCTCACCTCTGTGAGTCGCCGCGGCGCCACGAGCTGGAAGTCGTAGGTGCGGAACGCCTCGGCCTCGGGCCACTGCCCGGGGATGTCCAGTGCGAGTATCCAGGGCCGGTCGGTGGGTTCGAGCGTGAGCGTGTAGTCGACGGGCTGGCCGAGCAGCACCACGTCCTGGGTGGGAAAAGCCTGCGCGCGCGGCCGGCGCCAGGCGCGGCCGTCGAACTCGTGCAGCACCGGTCCGCGCCAGTAGCGCTGCGCCGGCGGTGGCAGCGCCCCGTCGAAGCGCACGCGGAAAGCGACCTCGCCGGAGACGCTCAGGTTCGAGATCTCGCCCGGAGTCATCTCGTCGCCGAGTCCGGTCCGCGCCGAATCTCCCGAGGCGACGCCCCAGAACGGTCCCGGCAGCCGCGGGAAGAACAGGAAGATCAGGATCGCGAGCGGCAGGGCCTGCAACGTGATCGTCGCGGCGCGCTTCAGCACGTGGCGACCCGAGTCGCCCGCAGCGCCCGCGTGCACTCTCATCAGCGCTGCAGTGACGAATGCCGCGCCCGCGATGGTGTAGGGCAAGAGCAGCAGCTGCTGGTCGCGCAGCACTGCGGCGTAGAGCAGGAAGTAGGCGATGAACGCGAGCACCGTGAGATCGCGCGAGGTGCGGGTCTCGAGCAGCTTCACGCCGGCCATGAGCGCGAGAAAGGCCGTGCCGGCCTCGACGCCGTTCACCGTACGGTACGTCCCGAGCACGGCAAGCGGCACGACGATCAGGATGCCGAGCCGCAGCCAGCGGGGTGCCACCGGCCATCCGCGACGATCGGCGGCCCAACGCCAGGCGCAGGCCGCGACCACCAGCAGCGTCGCCCAGGCAGGCAGGCCGGCGAAGTGCGGTGCGAGCGCGATCGTCAGCGCCCCGAGCACCCAGCCGAGGCCGCGCAGTGGCGTCGAGGCGCGCTCAGGCGGTGCCACGGCTTTCCTCGAACAGCGCGAGCGCATTGAGGCAGCGCTCGCGGTGCGCGGGGCCCATGTTTGGCTCGATTACGAGACCGGGAAGGCGCAGGCCGTAGGCCTCGCCCTTCGAGTGTGCATCGAGCACCCAGCGGCACAGCTGCGACAGCCGCGCCTCGGCACCGAGCAGCGGCAGCGAGTCCCAGTCGAACAGATGTGACACGACGTCCGTGCCCGCGTACTGTTTGGTGTGCAGGCCCTGGCCGCGCGCGAAAGCCTTCCACGCGATGCGTCGCAGCGAATCGCCCGGCTGGAACGGACGCAGTCCGGCGAAATCGTGATCGCCGCGAGCGTGGTCCTGCGCGCCGCCGGTGTCGGTCTGCACGCCCGGCGGGGCACGTTGGCCCGAGGCAGGCGCAGGCCATGCAATCGCGTCGTGCGTCGTGTGAACGATCGCCCACGCACGAAACAGTCCCAGCGGATGGCGCGTCGCTACGACGTATCGTTCGAGTGGCACGCGCCCGCGATGCTCGGCGTTCCGCCGCAGCTCCACGCCGGCAGAGCCAGCAGGCGGCAGGTCGGTCACGGCGGTGGGATCGCGCTCGAGGCCGAGTTCGATGCGCGGTCGTGGCGTGACCGCACCATTGTCGAGGAGCAGCCGGAAGGCCACCTGACCGCCGACAAAGGCGGGCTCTGCGGCGGCGAGGCGCAACTCGAGTCCCGCCAGATTGCCGTGACAGTGATGCATGGCCGCCAGCCCTATGCTTGCGAGCAGGAACGCGAGCCCGAGCCCGAGATTGTTGCCGAAATTGAGCGCGCCGATGACCATTGCGAACACCATCGCCGCATAGCCAACGCCCAGCGCGGTGGGAAGGATGTAGATGCGCCGCGGGTCGAGGCGCACCGGGTCGGCATCGGTTCCCTGCCGTCGGCGGATCCAGGCCTGAACACGCGCATCCAGGGCCCCGCGGAAGCGGCGCAGCGGCGCGGACATGACGGGTCAGGGCACGGGAACGGCGTCGAGAACGTGGCGGCCGATCTCGCCCGCGTCGCGGAAGCGCGACTCCTCGCGTGGTGCAAGCCTGTGACCGACCACGGCCGCGAGCACTGCCTGGACGTCCTCTGGCAGCACGCCGGCGTGGCCGTGCATCAGTGCCCAGGCCTGCGCCGCGCGCAGCAGCGCGATCACGGCACGCGGCGAGAGCCCGGCCTCGAAGTCGCGGGACTGGCGCGTGTAGCGCGCGACGGCCTGCACGTAGTCGAGCAGCGCGTCGGAGGCATGTACGCGCGGCACGGCCGCCTGCAGCGCAAGCAGCCGATGCGTGGTCAGCACCGCGGGCAGCCCGGCGAGCAGGTCGCGACGATCCCGGCCGAGCAGCAGCTGGCGCTCGAGGGACTCGGCCGGGTAACCGAGTTCGATGCGCATCAGGAAGCGGTCGAGCTGCGACTCCGGCAGCGGAAAGGTGCCGACCTGGTAGAGCGGGTTCTGCGTGGCGATCACGAAGAACGGCTCGTTGAGCGGGTAGGTCTGGCCGTCGGCAGTGACCTGGTGCTCTTCCATGGCCTCGAGCAGGGCACTCTGCGCCTTGGGCGTGGCGCGGTTCACCTCGTCCGCCAGCACCAGCTGCGCGAAGACCGGACCGCGATGAAAGCGGAACTGTCCGCTCTCGGCGTCGAACACACTGACGCCAGTGACGTCGGCGGGGAGCAGGTCGCTGGTGAACTGGATGCGCTGGTAGGACAGCCCGAGCACCTGAGCGAGCGCATGCGCCAGTGTGGTCTTCCCGACGCCGGGAATGTCCTCGATCAGCAGGTGTCCGCGCGCGAGCATGCAGGCCACGCACAGCCGCAGCTGCTGGTCCTTGCCGAGGATGATCTCGCCGAGGCTGGCGACCGCGGCTTCGCAGTGTGCCACCGCGTCGTCGGCGAGCGCGGACACTGCACTCACGCGGTGCCTCCTGCGGTCGCCACAGTCGCGAGCCGCCGCAGCTGTTCGCCCAGCTGGGCGACCTGTCGTTCGAACCCGGCGACGCGCTCCTGCTCCTGTGCCACGACCTCGGGCGGCGCGTTGGCAACGAAGCTCGCATTGCCGAGCTTCGCGGCGCACCGGTCGCGCTCCTGGCCGGCCTTGGCGCGCCGCTTCTCGAGACGTGCGATCTCGGTCGAGACGTCATCCACCAGACGCCCGAACGGAGCGAGCACGCTGCGTCCGTCCACGATTGCGATCGCACTGGGCGGCAGGTCGGTCTCGGACGCCACGAAACTGACCGATTCGAGGTTCGCAATTCGCATGATGGCCGGCGCGAGTGCCGCGACCGCCGTCGCGTCGCTGTCGCGATCGCTGCGCACCCACACCGGCGTGGCGCGCGA
>Ga0114939_10000217_pt1 | contig 49750 bp, 42 predicted proteins | sample AshMeaCrysSpring_FD_87196 | JGI IMG/M metagenome (GOLD analysis project Ga0114939, IMG submission 87196) | Groundwater microbial communities from Big Spring, Nevada to study Microbial Dark Matter (Phase II) - Ash Meadows Crystal Spring | ecosystem: Environmental > Aquatic > Deep subsurface >...
CGCGTGTTCGCGGGCTCGAACTGCTCGAGACCCAGCACGCGGGCGCCGGCTTCGCTCGCCGCCCGCAGCGCCGCACTGCCGACTGCGCCGGCGCCGATGACAATCAGGTCCCAACGGTTCATGCGCGCGTCGTGTCCATGCGAGACCGGATCGTATTAGCATGCTGCACATGATGCGAGCGATCATGATCCGTGGGGGGCAGGGCGCCGCCGATGCATTGGAACTTGGCGACGCACCCAGGCCGGAGCCGCGTCCTGGCCAGGTGCTGATCCGCGTCCGCGCAGCCGGAGTCAACCGACCCGACATCCTGCAGCGCCAGGGCCGCTATCCGCCGCCCCCCGGCGCCTCACCGATCCTCGGGCTCGAGGTGGCCGGGGAGGTCGCCGCGGTGGGCGAGGGCGTCATGCGCTGGCGCGAGGGCGACCGCGTCACGGCGCTGCTCGCTGGTGGCGGCTACGCGGAGTACGCCGCGGTGGATGCGCGTCACGCGCTGCCGGTGCCCTCGGCACTCGATTTCGTGCAGGCGGCGGCGCTGCCGGAGACTGTGTTCACCGTGTGGACCAACGTCTTCGAGCGCGGTGCCCTGAAGGCCGGCGAGACGCTGCTCGTGCATGGCGCGAACAGCGGCATCGGCGTGACCGCGGTCCTCATGGCGAAAGCCGCGGGCGCGCGCGTGTACGCGACGGCGCGCGGCGCCGAGAAGGTCCTGCGGGTCCGGACTCTCGGCGCGGACTTTTCCGTCGACGCATCGGCTGGCGACTGGGCGGCCGCGATCAAGGGCGCGGGCCCGGTGGACGTGCTGCTCGACATGGTTGGATCCGATTACTTCGCCCGCAACGTCGACGTGCTCGCGCCGGACGGCCGGCTCGTGATCATCGCGGTGCTCACGGGCGCAAACGTGGAACTGAACCTGCTCAACGTGATGCTGAAGCGCCTGACCATCACCGGCTCCACGCTGCGCGCTCGCGATCCCGACGAAAAGGCAAGGCTCGCGGGCGCCGTCGAGAAACACGTCTGGCCGTGGATCACCTCGGGTGCAGTCCGGATCCCGGTGGACCGGGCCTATCCCCTCGAGCGTGCCGGTGAGGCACATGCGTGGCTGGAGCGGGGTGCGCAGTTCGGCAAGGTCGTGCTGACGGTCTAGAGCCGCCGGGATCGTCCGAATTCCTGATTCCCATCACGGACCGGGCTTCGCCGCAGTCCGCAAACTGGACCTGTCGGACGCCCGTCCCTCCGCGAAGGCGGGGCGTCTCATGCACTGCCGGCAGGGCGCACCAGTGACTCGGAAACAGTATCCAGCCGTGACAATCGCAACCGCGACGTCGGCCTGCGTGGCCGCGAAGGCGCAGCACGGCCGGCGCATCCTGGCAAGCGAGGCACCACGGTTGCCGCTGCCCGAGTGCAGTCAGCCACACTCCTGCCAGTGCCGGTTCAAGAAGTACGCCGACCGACGCGATGAGGACGAGGCGGAACGGCGTCAGCGCGGGGTGTCGATGCGCTCGGCGCTGTACACGGACCGAGATCGGCGCAGGTCGGGCGGTCGGCGGAACGAAGACTGATCAGGACGCGAGCACGTGCCGGACGCAAGCGCCCGGGAATCCGGAGCGGCTAGTCGATCGCCTCGATCTCCGCGCTGCTACCGCGGAATCGGACCTCGTCCCCGACCGCCGTGCCGAGCAGTTCCTCGGCGAGTGGTGAAACATACGAGACCAGTCCGTGCTTCGGGTCGGCCTCGTCCTCACCGACGATCCGAAAACCCACGCTTTCGCCGGTCGCAGTCCTGAGCCGCACGCGACAGCCGAATCGCACGATCTGCGGCTCGTCGTCGGGCTCGACGAGCTCGGCACTACTGCGGCGCTGTCGCCAGTAGCGCAGGTCGCGCTCGACGCGGGCGACGGCTTCACGGTCGTTCGCGGCCCGTGCCGCGCTCAGCTCCGACTCCAGTCGGCCGAGCGCAGCCTCGATCAGCGCGAGCCCTTCGGGCGTCACGAAGTTCCGGTGCGGGCTCACGACGAGCTCGGGCAGCTCCTCGAGCCCAGCGTCTTCTCCCTCCTTGACGAATGCCCGACTCATCGCGGCCGCTATCATGCAGCGTGGCCCGGCCAATCGCGATACCCGCCGTGCTGGTCGCCTCGAGCCTCGCTGGCTGCGCGAGTCCGCCCGAGCGACCGGCGTCCTCGACTCTCGGTTGCACGCAGGCCGTGGTCGCCGCGCTCCCGGCGGGCCTCACCGAGCCGGAGCAGCACTGCCTCGCCTCGGCCGGAATCGCCCGGCAGTGCAGCGCGTTCGAAGCCTGGCTCGCCGGATGGGGCAAGGAAGCACGGGACGCGCTGGGCAGGGGCGACGCGGCGCGAGAGGACCTGGAAGCGAACCATCTCGGTCGGCAGTGCGCGTCGCAGCCGGGCGATGCTGACGCAATGCTCGAGTGCTGCCGTGGTGCTCTCGGAGTACCGGGCGACTAGATCTCGCCGCGCTTCGCAAACCGCGCGATGTGCTCGCCGGCACGGAAGGCGAGCGCCTGGATGGTCATGGTCGACTGGCCGCGGCCCGAGGTGACGAAGCTCGATCCGTCGCAGATGAACAGAAGTCTGCGGGCTGGTTTCTGGATTGTTGAGCAGCGCGTCGAAGCCCGCCTGCGCGAGCTCGCGTGCCATCACGCCACCGTCGGCACCGGAGCCCACGACCACGAAGTCGACCGTGTCGTCGGGCTTGAACCGGCGCGCGTTCACGTGCGCGACTCCTTGCCGTAGGGCACGAAGCCCGGATAATCGCGGTCGCAGTGGCCGAAAGGCGGGCTCCACGCGTGCTGGTCCACGAAGCCGACCAGCTTCCAGCCGAGCTTGTCGGCGTTGCCGCCGTAGGAAGCCAGTGCGAGCAGTCCGAGCAGCGTGAGGAACTTCATCCTGCCGAAGAAGGCCGTCGCCTCGACCGACTTGAGATGGGCGAGCTGCGCGGCGGCATCGAGGTCGGTAAACGAACCTGCATCGGGCTGGCTGTAGCGTCTCATTTGAAATGGCACGATTCTCAATACTTGGCACTGAAAACGGCCGATAAAACACGATTAGAACAATTGGTTACGCCAGACGCCTCGGCAAACAACCACTGCACCGAAAATCGCGATCTCGAAAACGGCGCGAACGCCTGAAATTTCCTGCATTTCCTGTCATGAAAGGCTGTTTTGCCACCCGCCCCCGCCCTAACTGGCCAGAGCGGCGCTCCCTGGATCCTTTCGGCGGTTCGTCGCCCACAACGGCGTCAACGGACCTCCCTCGTGCATGGCACTGAGCTGTCAGCCAGCGCCCAACGTCAAACCCTGGAGCGTTCGCCGGAATTCAGGCTGCCCGGAGCTTTTCCGGCGGTGTACTAGCGGGTTCATTCGGATTCGCGCCTCGCCGCCAAGAGGACCCGATCAGTCGATCCAGCCCAGCACGTCGCGCGCGACCGACCAGCGGGGCTCGCGCCGCTCCGCGCCCTTGCCCAGCACCCAGTAGTCGTACGCGCGCGCGACGTTGCCACGGGCCTGCTGCATCGTCACCCACGCATCGACGAAATCCGCCAGCCGTCCCGCGTCTGCGGCGAGTCCGAAAGCAAGCGGGCGCCGGATCGGCGCGGGCCGCGGGATGACCACCGAGTACCGCGGGTTGAGCAGGGACCACGCCATGCCCGATTCAGCGAGAGTAATGATCGCGTCGAGCGACTCGCTCGAGGGAGCCAGCACGTCGTCGAGCGAGTTCAGCACGACGATCTCGTGAACTGTGTCACCCAGCAGTTCGCGCGCCAGGTTCTCGGCCACCCGGTGTTCGCCGAGCGTGCCGGCGACCCCCAGGGCGAGCCTGTCGTGCGACCGGATCTGGTCGATGGACTGGAACTCGTCGCGCCGACCGTCCCGCACCAGCAGGCCGATCGTTGCGTCCATGTACGGTTTTGACAGCCTGAGTCCCTTCACCAGCTGGTAGGTGTACGGCAGGCTCGCAACGACGTCGATCCGTCCACCGGACAGCAACCGTTCCACTTCGTCCAGCCTGACCGCCACGAGTTCGAGGCGGACGCCGAGGTCGTCAGCCATCTGCGCCGCCATTTCCACGTCGAAGCCGACCAGTTCGCCACTCGCGTTGCGGAACGCGAAGGGTACGCGACCGTCGATGTAGCCGACCCGCAGCGACTGGCGCCGCTGGATCCGCTCCATTGCATCCTGTGTGTTCGTGACATCAGCCGGCGGCGGGCTCGCCAGCTGGGTGGCGGCCGTGGCCTGACGGCTGGCGTGCATGTTGTGCAAAGCCTCGGCCTTGGTGTCGGTGGTGTCGACCAGCCAGCCGAGCAGCAGGCGCGCCGCGATGATTGCCGCCCCGAGGCTGAGCACTGACACTGTGGCGAAGCGGGCGAGGCGACGCCGATCGAAGCGCAGCCCGCCTGCGAGCGCCGTTGCCGTCACCAGCGCAAAAGCGATCAGGCTCATCGCACCAACCATCGAGTCGAATTTGCCGTTCAGCAGCGTGGTCGGGATGTAGAGCTGGAACAGGTCCTGCGGGACTTCCACGAGGTCCATCAGGAACGGCAACGCAACCTGAGCCTTGGCGAAGTAGCTGAAGACGCCGGCCGCCATCAGCGCCGGGTACTGTGTCGCCTCCAGTCGGTCACCGGCCAGCCATGCGGCGAAGGGCACGAACAGCAGCGTGAGCAGCTTGCCCGCAGTCGGAAAGTTGAAGGCGATCGGCACCACGACCTCGCCGACGGACGGTCCCTGCCCGCGCGCCAGTCCGTGTCGCTGCATCAATTCCTCGCAGCGCTCCGAAATCATCGGCAGGACGATGAACACGTTGTTGGTGACGAACGCGGTGAGCAGCGCGTCCCGGCTTGCCCCGATGATCTCGCGGTAACGGAACGGCGTGAGCGCCGTGACCAGCAGCGGCAGGATCACGAGCCCCAGCACGACGGCGCCGAGGATGAACGTGACGAAGTACACCTCGAGGCGCGACAGTTCCTCGGGTGACAGCGTGCCGGCCGCCACCGCGGCAATCGGGATGACGCCAAGCGGCGTCAGACGCACGACGAAGTGTGTGACGCGACCGATGGCCTGCATGAAGACGTCGAACGGTGCGAGGAAGCGCTCCTTGTTTGGCACGCCGATCAGGCCAATGCCGATCGCGGCGCTGAACAGGGTCACGGCTGGGACGACGCTGTTGGCGAGCGAGTGGAACGGATTGGCAGGGATGTACAGGTCGACGAACGACAGCGGTTCGCGCTGCTCGAGCAGCGTGGTGCTGAAGAAAAACGCCGCCTCGTAGCTCGGGAACGCCAGCGGTAGCAGGCCCACCGTCAAGAGCGCGAGCAGCCAGAATGCCGCGAGCGTGAGCAGCCCGTAGCGTGCCAGCAGCCGTGCCTGCCTGCCATCGAGCCGGCCGAGCCCGAGCACCAGTCCGACCGACAGGTACGGCAGGACGGTCATCTGCATGAGCCTGACGTAGGCGTCGGCCAGCGGTTGCAGCAGCCGCATTCGTTCGCCGAAGAACAGTCCCAGGGCCAGGCCCACCGCGAGGCCGATCACGATCTGCGCCGTCAGCGACAGGCGCGGCCCCGGCACGGCTGCGTTCACCGTGGTATTGCTTGTATCGCTCAACGCCGTGGAGCCTCGTTCGGGGGCACGAGTTCCCTGAACCTCCGGCCGACCAGCACGGCGACGGCGATCCAGGCGCCGCACAGCGCGATTGTGGCCAGCGCGAAACCGCGGACGTTGAGCGACAGCAGGTGCGTGCCGACCAGGACGAGACCCGCCGAGCAGACGTCGCCCGCACGCACGAAGAACGTATCGATGGCCTGCTTCGCCTTGTACTTCTCAGCCCGCGTCGTCGGCAGGTAGAGCACCTGCTTGAGGGTGCTCTGCAGGGAATAGTCGGTGGAATTCTCCGCGGTCTTTACCCAGCGCACGACGGCCAGCACCGGCAGTGCGACGATCGTCATGTAGCTGCCGAGGGTGATCGCGGGCAGCAGGCAGATCGCCACCGGGACGCCGATGTACTTGATGACGCGGGAGACCACGAACAGCTGCAGCAGCATGCCGACCAGGTTCACGATGCCGAAGTACTGCGAGTAGAAGGACGCGATGAACTGTTGCTCGACAAGCTCGCCGCGCCCGGCCGCATGCTCGTCCGCCGCCTCCTTGACGATGTGCCCGAGGATGTACTCGCCGTTCGAATTCACCCAGTTGTTGAGCAGCAGCATGAAGGCGAGCAGCAGGAGGTAGCGGTTGCGGAACACCATGGCGAATGCGTTGCCGCCCTCGATCGGCTCCTCCGCGGCCGTGGCCCGCGGGCCGCCGGCGGATCCGGCGGTGCGCTCGCGTGCGTTGACCCAGTGAGTGATGAGGAGCGTCGATGCGAGCACTACCGCGCCGACCAGCAGCATCTCGTGCACCCCGAGAACCGGGATCAGACGGTTGGCCAGTAAGCTGCCGAACACGGCCCCGCACGACGCCCCGAAAGCGACCGGTACGAACAGGCGCTTGCCCTGCTCGGGCGTGTACAGGTCGTTGGCGAACGCCCAGAACTGGGCGGGAATCATCAGGTTGAAGATGCCTACCCAGAGGAAAAAAGCTACGCCCACGTGGTGGCTCGACTCGGCGAGCAGGTAGAAGGTCGGCAGGCACGCCGTGAAGATCAACGTCACGGTGTCGATGAGACGCATGCGCGGGATGCGGCTCGCCAGCCAGCCGTATGCCGGCACCGCCAGCAGCAGCAACACGGCCTGGCCTGCCGCCGCGTAGCTCTTGAGTTCCGGGCCGCCGGGCACGGACAGGATCATTGCCTCACGGACGGGCTTGATCAGGTAGTACGTTGTGAGGATGAGGAACACGTTGCATGCCAGCGCGATGGCGGTGATGCCTTCGCCCGGCCGGACGACGGTGAACAGCCCGAGCAGCCGCTCGAGAGGCGAGGGCTGCGCTGCAGTCGGGGAGTGGGGCGAACTCAAGGATGCGTGGCCTGGTGAGTGGGAGGTGTCGACGCGTGGTGATTGCCGGGAGCGAGCGCGCAGGTGCTGATCAGGAGATCCGCGCACAGTTCCATGAGGCGCCGGCAGGGGCCTGCCCAAGCAGCACCATGACCGCGCCGATCAGGGGTCGCCGTACACCCCGGGTAGAAGCCAGGGTGCACCTGCGGCCAGCTGCGGCGGGCTCCAACATGATGCGTCGACGCAACGCCGCGGGTGCCGGGCAGTCGTTTCGCCTGCTGCAATGCGGCATTGTGTGCGTCGTCAATAAACCACTTTTGAAACATAGGGTTAGCATCGACAGTCTCGGTGTGGTCACGTATACTTCCGCGCCGACTTGCTATGAGGTGCCGGTGTGCAGAAGGCGTCCCCCCGAACGGTGCTTGGTCTCCTCGCGTGCGTGCCGATCTGGGTATCGGCGGCACCCATGGGCGGCGCTGCGGACCGCGCGACCCGGGACGTCAATATCCATGTGCCGACTGCGATTCCCGGCGGCACTGAGTCCCAAAGTACCCCCGCGCGTGCGCCCGGGCGCGCCCCAGACCTCTGGGCCAGCCGCGATGCCGGGCTGCAGCGCGGCCTCGAGGATCTGTTGCGAGCCCAGGGCCTCACCAGCGCCGCGGCTGGCAACCGGCTGGCCGTGGTCGTCGTCGACATCACCAACCCAGCGGCGCCACGCGTGGCGGAGGTGAATGGGGACCGCATGATGTACGCGGCCAGCCTGCCCAAGATCGCCATTCTGCTGGGTGCGATGGACACGATCCAGCGCGGCCGTGCCGTGCCGGATGACGCCATCGAACGCGACATCGAGCAGATGATCCGCTACTCGAGCAACACGGCCGCAACGCGCGTGCTCGCCTGGGTTGGACGCGATCGCCTGCTGGCGCTGATGCAGTCGCCCCGTCTGCGCCTGTACGACCCCGACCGCAATGGCGGACTGTGGGTCGGCAAGGACTATGGCGGCAGCCCGGCGTACAGCCGGGACCCGCTGGCTAACCTGTCGCACGGTGCTACCGCGATGCAGGTGGCGCGCCTGTTCCAGATGCTCGAGGGTGGCTTCCTGCTCGACCCGGAGCACAGCGCGCGCATGAAAGCGGTGCTCGGCAACCCCGGCATTCATCACAAGTTCGTCAAGGGGCTCGCCTCGCGTCCCGGCGCGACCGTCTACCGCAAGTCGGGCACCTGGCAGCAGTTCCACGCCGACGGCGCGCTGGTCGAATCGGGCGGTCGCAAGCTCGTGCTGGTGGGCCTCGCGGAGGACCCCCGCGGCGGCGAATGGCTCGCCGGCATCGCGGCGCCGTTGCACGACCTCGTCGTCGGGCAGCCTGATGGTGCGGCGCGCGTGGCAGATCGCCCCGCGCACTGAACCCGTCACGAGCCTCGCCCGCCGGCGTCTGCCCTCACCGGGCCGGGGCCGGTGAGGCATGCATGCCTTCAACCAATCGGTGAATGTCGGTCGCCAGCGCCTGGTGCGTCGCGGCGGAGTTCTTGCGCAGTACGTTCGAGATCAGCGTCACGGCGTAATGCAACTCCCGCCCCTGCGCGGGGCTCTCGACGATCGCGACCGAGTTCATGTAGTTGCGGACGTTGCCGCGATACGGGCCGCAGTTGAAACCCGCTTCCGGTTCGCAGTCGTAGAGTGAACCCGACTTGAAGAACACGGCCGCATCCGCCAACGCCGGCGCGGACGCGTACCGGATGCGACGTTCGGTCATGTAGAGCAGGCGCTTGATCTGGCGACTGGACCATTCGTCCACCAGCCGCCCCTGCTCCATGCGCAGTGCCAGCAACATCAGTTCGCGCGCCGTGCCATAGCTGTTGCCGACGCCCGAGACGAGCCGCTTGCCCTCGGCAGTGAAGAAGCTCCCCTGGCGCAGCATCGCGACGTCGAGCCCGTTGCGGGTGAGCGGTTCGACGAAGGTGCGGTCGAAGAGGGCGGTCAAATCACGCTGCGGAGTATCGCGGAAGAACTGCTCGATCTCGGCGTCCGGCCGCGGGTAGCGCGTGCCGAAATGCCGCAGCAGCATCGCCTCGCGCATCACCATCGAGGCCGCCGAATTCGAGCTGACCGACAGCATCCAGTCGAGCCACTCGTAGAGCGAGCCGCGATCGCCGTCCTGCACGGGCCGGCGCACCAGCACCTTTGTCGAGGGGTCGAACAGGCGAATCGTGTGGTGATCCCAGTGCGCGAACGCGTCGGCAGTCACCATCGTGCTCTTCAGCACGGCCAGGCGACGTGCCGGGTCGTTCGGGTATGAGTCCGCCAGCGCCTGGAACATCGCGGTGGCAACCACCAGCTTGCCCACGCTGCCGACGTTCTGCTGGTAGTCACCGCGATGCTCCGCGTAGCGCGGCTGCTGCGGATCGCTCAGGTCGAGCACTGCCATGCCGTAGCGATCGGCCTCCGCGCCGAGCATGGCCACGATGCGCGCCGTGAACTGCGGATCGGGCTTCGGCAGGTCGAGGTCTCGATGTCCGAGCAACCGCAGGTCCACCGCGCTGGTGGGCAGTCGCGCGCCCGGGGGCTGCTTGACGTCGCGGACCTCGCCGGCATCCGCGAGCCGGGAGCCTTCGACGCGCCGGATGCCGGTTTCCGGGTAGCCGTCCAGTGGCCAGCCGAAGCCCGTTGCGGGCGCAGCCAAAGCCAGGCCCAGCAGCAAGAGTCGCCAGGAAAACGCCACGCTCATCGTGCAGGTACCTCGTTCATGCTCACCGTCGACTTTGCGCGCTGGCCGATCGAGCGGTCCATCGTCTGCAGGTAGCTGCTGCCGCGCGCCTTGCGGCTCTCCAGGAACGGCCGGATCTGCAGCAGCTGCAGCTTGCCGCCAACGAACCCGAACTCGACATCTGCCGGAGCCGGGCGGCCCTGGTCGTCGGTGATCGGCGGGAACTTTCGCGGGATCTCCACCGAGACGTCGATGAGCTGGCGGATCTCGGCAGGGCCGAGCAGCACTTCGCGGCCGGTCGCCGGCAATTCATCGACACCGCCGCGCGCGTTGGGCACGTGGCGCGTCGGCGCGCTGGCCACCGCGAGCAAACGCGTGGCGCCGGTCCGGCGGTCGATGCGCAGCGATTCGGCCGCCTGGCCTTCGACAGCGCCACCGACGCCTTCGTTGACGGCCACTGACAGGAAATCGCGGTCGCCTGTGTCAACGTCGGCCGTGATCATCACGCCCGAGACGTCGGACGGCACGGTCTTCAGCAGCAGCACGGCCGGGTACACGTGCTCGGGTCCGTCCATGTGCGCGTTGCGCCATGCAAAGGCGCGCTGCGTGTAGGGCGACGCCCAGACTTCCTGCAGGCCCTTGATGATGTTCTCGAGGCCCACCACGTTGGGCAGCGTCAGGTTCAGGCCGGCACCGGTGAAGCCCGGCAGGTCCTCCACGTTGGTGTCGGAGCGGATGAACACACCGACGCCGTCCACGGTGCCGAATGCCTGCTGCATGTTGCGCGACAGGGCAGCGCGGAACTCCGGCCCCGGATCCGTGGTGACGATGCGCTGGTAGATCGCCGCACGCAGCTTCTCGTACTCCGCCTCCTGAGCGGCACCGTGCGGCATCGCTTCAATGCGGCGGAACTCGCTCGCCATCGTCTCGAACACCGTCTTGCTGCTGTTGCCATAGGGCCGGTCGAGCACGACCTTGCGGAACAGGCCGAAAGGGATGGCAATACCGGGCGCGACCATGTCAGGGAAGGCGCGGTGCAGCTCGCCGAGCTTGGCGGCCTTCGGTCCGACGATGCGGCCCGAGTCGCTGGCGCGTAACTGGTCGAGCCTGACGAAGTCGCGGACCGTGAGGTCGAGTTTCTCGAGGTCCGGTTCGATCACTACGTCTCCCGTGACGTTCTCGAAGTAGCTGTCCCACTCCGGGCCGTCCGGGACGATCTCCACGACGCCGGCCTGGCTCACGGCCAGCACCACGCGCTGGCCGTCGTGCGCGCGCACGCTCTCGATCGCGGCCGGGCTGACGGCCACATTGGGAACACCGAGGTTGCGTGCCAGCAGCTGCACGTGCGACAGCGGGTTGCCCTCGCCGGCCGTGAGAATGCCGGCCACCGGCGGCAGTTCGGCCACCGTCTCCGGCAGCAGGTAAATGCCGTCGCGCCGGAACGACCCGACCCGCGACATGTCGGGCCGGGTCACCAGCACGCCGCGGGCGAGGCCGGGATTGAGCGCGCGGAAGCCCGTGCCCATGTCCTTGTCGAACAGCTTGTGGCGCAGGCCGGCCAGACCGTCGCCGTCTCGCGCAAGCGTGTCGAGAATGCGCGAATACGCGAGCAGTGGGCTGCTGCGCAACTGGTCCTGCACGAACAGGTCGGCGAGCGGCTCGATCTCGGTGAGCTTGGCCATCGCGGGCTGAAAGTGGAACCCGAGACCCTGCGAAGCCCAACCGGGCACGCGGCCGAGATAGGCGAGTGCGTCGAGGTAGTCGTGAAGCGGCAGCGACGGACGGCGCAGGCTGGCCAGTACAGGCTGCAATGCTTCGTGCTCGCGCTTGCGCAGCGCGCCGGTGCCGTAGCCCGCGTCGATGGCCGAGCCCAGCGCCTCGACGCGCTGCAGCCGGCTCAGTTTGCCGACCTGCCGTGCGAGGTCGGCCCCAGCGCGGAAGTGCTCCCCCTCGACTTGCAGGCCGAGATCCAGCAGCTCGAGCCGGGCCGAGGCACCCCGTACTCCGGGCAGCGCATCGCGGAGACTGGCCAGGAGCCGGCCGGTGACGGTGTGCGTCGTGAGGGCGGAGCGATCGCGCTCGAGTTGGTCCGCGGCCGACTTGAGTGCCGTCGCCAGCGCCGGCTCGACCGACTTGCCCGTCGCATGAGCGCGCAGCGCTTCCGCAATCGGCGCGGCCCGATACACGCCATCGATCTCGGCGGCCAGCCCCAGCATCTCATCCTTCAACTTCGGATCGGTGATGCCCTTGGCGTACTCGCGCACCTGCTCGGCATCGCCCGCATCGGGCGAGTTGTGGATCTTGGCGCGCAGCCGCTGGAATCCCGGGTCTCGCTCGGCGATGTTCATCGCCAGCTGCCGCACCTTCTGCACCGATGCCGTCTCGGCGCCGTGCGGCAGCGACCGCACGCCGATGCGCAGTTCGGGATAGTGCAGCCCGAGCCACTCGGGCCTGGAGGCAAGCTCGAGCAGCAGCGCGCGGGCGCCGGCGCGCTCGTCCTCCTCCTGGATCGCGCCGCGGTAGAACAGCGCCTTGCGCATGATCCAGCCGTCATCGACGGCCAACAGGTAGCGCTCGATGAGCAACTGGCGGAACTGCTGTGTGAATTCCGTGGCCGCGAGGGCCTTCGCCGGCTCGAGCCCGGCAAGCACGTTCGCGATGTAGAAACCCTGCGAGCGCAACTGTCTCGTCTGCGCGCTCCACTGGCCGTGCTGGTGACCGCCGCCGTGCGGCTGACAGGCGTAGGCTGCGGGCGGCAGCACAGTGCCGTCCTTGCAGAACCACTTGACCGAGTCGAACGGCCCTCGTGGCTCCTGCTTCATCTGCTCGATCCAGGCGCGATGCTGCGCACTGGTCGCGGCGTGGGCCGGGTGCAGGCATGCAGCGACGGCAACGAAGGCGAGCGCAGCGGCGTGGACGCTCCGTCTGGAGCGGCGAAAATGGAGTGGCATGGCGTCCGGGGAAGGTGGGGCGAAGCTCAAATTATCACCCCAGACACCCCCGGAGCGACAGCTTTCCGAATGGCAAATCCACTCTCTTCGCGCGAGACAGGTCACGCATTCCGGTTTGCGATCCCGCCACTTGACGCACCCCGCCTTTCGCTGCTCTCAGCCGAGGAATCTCCCCGCCAACGGCGGAATGTCATCGAGCGGATTGCCGGCGCGATTCAAGTCGAGCTGCGAACCGAGCCCAGCGTGACTGCCGCCCGGATTGAAAGCCGCACCAACCCCAGATGGAATGGCACGATTCCCGTGTTTCGTCCACATGCGCGGGCAGCGATGCGGCGACAGTCACGCCGCCCGCGCGCTGGCCATCGCCTCAGGCGAAATACGACTTCACGCGGTCGCTGAGCTTGTCCCAGCCGCGCTCTGCGTCGTGTGCCAGCTGATGCCAGGCATCCTTGGTCTCGCCCCAGATCTTGTCGAACTCGTCGTCGGTCGCGGCCGCGAGGTGTTCGAGCTTGACCTTGCCTTTCTCCAGCGTCCGTTCGGCGGCCGCCGCCGCATCCGCCATTTCCTGCGAAGCGTCCTCGCCCGCATCGCTCATCTTTGCCTTGAGCTTGTGCAGCGCGTTCTCGGCCTGTGCCAGCTTGTGCTCGGCCTCGCGCTGGATCGTGTATCGGTCGGTCATCGTCGTCTCCTGCAGCGTTTCGCAACCAGGTTGGGGGCGGCACTTTCTCAGCACCACCCGGGCGAGGTCAATCCGCGAAGCGAAACGCTGCAGCCGCCAGGCCGAGGTTCGCTTTCCGGATAGCGACAGGTCACGATCATCGGACCTAATGCCTGAAATGTCGTTCGGCCAGGCAGTCCATCGGATCTGCCGCTAGCCGACGGAATTGCTGCTGGAGTACGCGAGCCGTGAGTGAACAGTCCGCCCGTCCCGACACCGCCAGCACCGCGCGACTTGCGGTGCTCGAATATGCCGAGCGTCGCCACTTCCAGCGCGTTGGTGCGCTGCTGCTGCTCGCCGGACTTGGCTATCTGCTGTGGCGGGTCCTGGCGCCGCTGTGGCATCCGCTGGCGTGGGCCGTGCTGCTCGGCATTCTGCTGACGCCGATGAACAACCGCCTTGCTGCGCGGCTCGGTGGCCGCCGCGCGTTGGCCAGCGCGGTGTCGCTGGTATTGCTCGTGCTGCTGGTACTGCTGCCGCTGGGCATCCTGGCGGGCGAGTTCGCACTGCAGGCGGCGCACCTGCAGGGCAAGCTGCCGCAACACGTTACCGATCTGGACGGTCGGTTCCTGTTCGACCTGCCCTGGCTCGAGCGACTGCTGGAGCAGGCGTCGACCACCACGCGCGTGTCACTGGGCAAGATCCATGCGTGGGTACTGGATGGGTTCAGCCACGTCCTCCATCGACTTGCGGCATCGAGCGGACTGATCGCCCACGGCGTGTTCGGGGCGCTGGTCAATTTCCTGCTCATGTTGTTCGTGCTGTTCTTCGTGCTGCGCGACGGGCCGGATGTGGCCCGTGCTGTGGTCGGTCTGCTGCCCATCGAGGAGCGGCGCCGCGAACGGTTGCGACAGCACACGGTTGATGCCACGCGTGCGGTGTTCACGGGAATCGGCTTGACCGCGCTGGTGCACGGCGCACTGATCGGCATTGGCTGCTGGATCGCCGGGCTGCCGGCGCCAATGGTGCTGGGCGTGCTGTCGGCCTTGCTGGCGCTGGTGCCGCTGATCGGCTCGGCGCTGGTCTGGGTGCCTTGCGTGCTGTACCTGCTCGTCCAGGGCGACCACGGCCATGCGCTGTTTCTCGGCGTCTACAGCATCGTGCTGGTCGCCGCGGTGGACCACGTGTTGCGCCCGATACTGATCTCCGGGCGCGCGCGCATGCCGATAGTCATCGTATTCCTCGGCGTGATGGGTGGAATCGCCGCTTTCGGCTTCCTCGGCCTGTTCCTCGGGCCGATCGTGGTGGGACTGGCGGTGGCGCTGTTTCGATTCGAAGTCGAGGCGCAGAGCGAAGCGGGCGGCCGGTAATCGTGTGGAGACGATGAAGATGTCGAGCAGGCAGGTTGCGGGACGCGTGGCGCGCACAGCGGTGCTCTCACTGATGGCCGTGCTGACCGCAGGCACAGCGTGGGCAGGCGAGAAGCCGACAACGCCGGGATACGCGGCGCAACTCGAGGAGGCGTACGGCCCGCCGAGCCAGCAGGGGTTCGGCAGCGCCGTGTTTCATGAGGTACTGCGGCCTGGCGACGAGCTCGCGGCTGCAGCGCTGGCAAAGTACCGCTACTTCGTCGGCCCGCTGTGGGACCGTTTCGGCGAACAGGCGTGGATGGGGTCCTGGCGCGAGGTGCACTCGCGCCCTTCCGGCGCCCGCCGTGACATCCTGGCCGAGCTGCGCGCAATCGAGGATTCCGAGGCGAAGAATTCGGCGACTCTGCTGCTCGATGCGGCGGAGAACGCGGTGGCGGCACGCGCCGCGCTGGTCACCGCCTTCGACGATCCGGCCGTGACCGAGCTGCGGGTGTTCAACCTCGGCGATGGTGCCGCGATGTCCGGTCTGCTCGTCGCCGGCCGGCGTGCCGCCGGCGGCGATACCACTTACGTCGTTGTCCTGATGGACTGATCGGTAACCACGGATCCGCGCATGATGTCCCTGCTCGCAGCCGTGGTACAAGTGATCGCGCTCGGAACCGTTCCGGTCGCGGCCGTTCCGCCGCCGCCCGAACAGGTCGCGGCGAACTGCGAGGCGCCGACCTACGCCAGCGACATGCTGGTCTGCGCCGATGCCGACCTGCGCGCGCTTGATGCGCGGATGCGCGAGGCCTGGGCCGCGGTGGATTTCGCGGGCGTCGTTGCGCCGGCAGCCTGGGTCGAGTCGCAGGATGCGTGGTTCCGGCGGCGCAGCCTGTGCGCATTCGCTGAGCGGCACGCGGACTGCCTGCAGGCTGCCTACGTCGAGCGCATCGCCGTGCTGGAAGCGCTGCGACGCATCACGCTGCGGTCGCCGCGCCAGGGAATGGAGGTCTCATGCCCCGCCGCGCCGTGGGGCCACACACAGGTCCGTGTCCGCGCGCCCGAATCGGGCGCCCTGGCGATCGAGGATGGCGCTGCGCACGTGCTTGCGGCCGCGACTCCCGCGAATGCTGACGGCACGTGGACGCCGTACGTGGGATTCAAAGTCGACGGATCCGTGATCCAGCTGGCAACGCTGGAGGGGTCGACGATCGTCTGCACTCTCATTGAGCCACGTTGAGCGCGCGGCGGGCCGACTCCTGAAACGATACGGGCGGGATCCTTGCGGAACCCGCCCGTACGTTCGACCCAGGTCGCGGCGAGTATTACTTGGCCGCTTCCTGCATCGCCTCGCCGGCCTTCTCCACGGCCTCGCCCGTGGCCTCGACGGCTTCGGAAGCAGCGCCCTCGGCGACGCCCGCGGCTTCCTCGGCCGCCGCCGCAGTGCCCTCGGCCGCGGCCTCAACGCCCTCGACCGCAGCGACGCCCGTCTCGACGACGGCGGCCCCAGCCGCGGCAGCAGCCGTACCCGCAGCCTCGGCGGCCTGCTCGGCGGTCTGGCCGGCCTCGGCAGCCAATGCAGCGGCGTCCTGCTTCAGCTCCTGCGATTCCTTCTTGCTGCAGCCGGCGAGAGCGAGAGCGGCGAGAGCAGCGGCAAGTGCGATCTTGGAATTCATGGCGGTTCCTCTTTCGATGATTGGTGCGGCAAATCTGTTCGGAGGCGCAGCTCGGGTCGTTTCCGCGGGGTCTGCGCCTGCTGGGACGAGATTCTAGTCGGCGCGCGCGCTTCGCATGGCGCGAGAGCGTCGCCAATTGGCGACACCTCTGCGGATTCGCGTGTCGTTGATTCGTGTTTCGGACACTCCACTCCTGATTGGTCGGGCGGATTGAGCGGGCTAAACCCTAAGCAAGGCCGAGGCTCGGTAGGCCAGCGACACGCCCGGAGAGACAAATGCAGGCCGGTGCCACGCCAACTGAGACTGGCCAGCCCAGTCGTCTCATTTGTCGTGCCTAGCTCATTGGTCCACGCTCTTCCTTGGGACAGCCCGACTGATTCCCTGCACTGGCGCTACGCGAAGTCGTCCTGGAAGGCCGCGAGTCCGGCGAGGAACTCGTCGCGCGAGCCCGCGTTGGGCCCGGCGTGCACGTGGTCGATGAAGTACACGACTCCGCCCTCGCGGGCCCATGGGGTGTCACCGCTCGGCACGATCCGGGTGGCGATTGCTTCGACGTCGCTCGCCTGCGCCGCGTTGAGGATCTTGAAACTGCGGTCCGCCCGTCCGGCGGCCACCTCGTGCGCGTGCGCCGCCGCGGCCGACAGCGCCGGCCAGTGCAGCGCCAGCCACCCGGCGCCCAACGCGCCGCCCGATGACAGATGGAATGATCGCCGCGAGCTGTTGTTCTCGTTCATCGCGCAGCACTCCCCGGTGGATCCGCCAGGGGAGTCTCGGGCCGACCGCCGGCCGGCACCACGGTTTCGCGGTGGCGTCCCGTCTGCGAGGATGCCGCTCCTCGCACACCTGTCCTGGAGCCCGTCATGAATCGCATCGCCTGTGTTGGAACGCTGCTTCTGGCGACCTCCCCGCTGCCGGCGCAAGCGCAGGACAGCGTTCGCCGGCAGACCGGAGACTTCCCGATATCGGCCAGCATCTGGGTGCCGGGGAACGCCGAGCTCGTGTTCCTGAGCGGCACTCTTGCCGACGTCGCGAAACCCGACGCGCCCGCCGGCAGCATCGAGCGGCTCGGCAACACCGAGACGCAGACCGCGAGCGTGCTCGCCAAGCTCGCGAAGGAGCTCGAGGCCTCGAGCCTAACCTTCGCGGACGTCGTGAAGATGAACGTGTTCATGGTCGGTGATCCCGCCAAGGGCGGAGCCATGGACTTCGAGGGACTGATGAAGGCCTATACGCGGTATTTCGGCGCGGCGAGCCAGGGCAAGCTCCCGACGCGTACCACCGTGCAGGTCGCGGGGCTGCCGCTCCCGGGCGCGCTGGTGGAGATCGAGGTGATCGCCGCGCGCGCGCCGCGACCGTAGTCGCTCAGCGTCGCTTCGGATAGCCGACCGTCTGGGACAACAGCACCTGCTGGTCGTGGCCGAGGCCCAGTGCGTCGGCGATTGCCGCGCGGTCGATCCACGCCCGGATGACGGTCGCGAGCCCGGCGCTCGCCGCGTAGAGGTAGACGTTCTGCGCGATCGCGCCGGCGGCGGCCGACGCATAGCTCTCGCGCTGCGCGACCGGGACCATGCGCAGACGCGCGTGATCGGCCACGTAGACTAGGTCGAGCGGTGCATCGTCCACGAAGTCCTGGTAGCCCGTGATGCGGCGCAGATCGCTCGCGGACACCAGCCGCAGCGCGTGTGGCTTCGCGTCGTAGAAGTAGGCGCCCTGGGGTAGCGCGACGTAGACGTCGATTTCCTGCGCGTCGAGCGCCGAGGGCGCGGTGCGCCCGCCGCTGCGACGATTTACGCCGAAGGCGGCCCACAGCAGGCTCGAGAGGACCGGCAGGGGCAGAGGCTTCGTCGCGAACTCCCGCGACGAGCGGCGCTTCGCGATCGCCTGCATCAGCGACAGGCCGCCGCTGCGGTCCGGTGCGGGGAGCTTGATCGCCGGGCGTGCGTCGCCCTTCACGGGGCGCGGACGCAGTTGGCCCATCACGCCGAGTGCGAACTTGGTCAGGGTGCTCATGTGTCCGTCCTCCGTTGCGCCCAGTCTAGGACGGCGTGAGTGGCCTGCGTTTCGCGCCGGGCGCAGTCGGATCGGCACAGCTACCTGGGACAAGGGTTCCGCAGTTTCGGGCAGACTCCCGCAACGCCTGCCGTGGGGAGCGCTTGCCGATGCCAGATCCGCTTCGCCTGCTGCGCGATGCGTTCGCCGCCGCGATCGATGCAGCATCGCCGGCGCGTTGCGTGCCGCCGGCGCTGCCGTCGCCGCCGCGCGGGCGCACGGTGGTCGTCGGTGCCGGCAAGGCGGCGGCCGCGATGGCGAGGGCGGTCGAGGAGCACTGGAAAGGCGACTTCAGCGGCACGGTCGTGACGGCGCGGGGCCACGCGGTTACCTGCGAGCGCATCGAGGTGATCGAGTCGGCGCATCCCGTGCCGGCGGCGGAAGGCCAGCGCGCGGCGCTGCACCTGCTCGAGCGCGTGCGTGGCCTCGGCCCCGACGACCTGGTGCTGTGCCTGTTGTCGGGCGGCGGCTCGGCGCTGCTGCCACTGCCGGCCGAAGTGCTGTCGCTCGAGGACAAGCAGGCGATCACGCGGGCACTGTTGCGCTCCGGCGCGAGCATCGGCGAGATCAACACGGTGCGGCGGCACCTCTCGCGCATCAAGGGCGGGCGGCTCGGCGTCGCCTGTCACCCGGCGCGGCTCGTGACCCTCGCGATCTCCGACGTGCCGGGCGATCTGCCGGCCGACATCGCCTCGGGCCCGACCGTCGCCGATCCCACAACCTGCGCCGACGCACTCGCGGTGCTCGATCGCCTCAGCATCCGCGCGCCGGAGCTGGTGCGCGAATCGCTCGCGCGCGGCGCGTGGGAGTCGGTCAAGCCCGGCGACCCGCGGCTGGCGGGTACGGAGTTCCGCCTCGTCGCGACACCGCAGGGTTCGCTGGAGGCCGCGGCGCGCGTGGCGGCCGCGAGCGGCGTGCAGCCCGTCGTTCTCTCCGATCGTCTCGAGGGGGAGGCGCGCGAGGTGGGACGCGACATTGCTGCGCTCGCTCGACGGGTATTGGATAGCGGCGTCCCTTGCGCGCCACCGTGCCTGCTGTTGTCGGGCGGCGAGACGACCGTGACGGTCCGCGGCGATGGCGTCGGCGGCCGCAACGTCGAGTTCCTGCTCGCCTTCGGTATCGCCCTCGGTCCGTGCGACGGCGTCCATGCGCTGGCCGGGGACACGGACGGCATCGACGGCAAGGCGGCGGTCGCCGGTGCAGTGTGGCGACCCGACACTCTGCAGCGGGCTCGTCGGCTGGAGCTCGATCCGCAGCGGTTCCTCGATGCGAATGACGCTCACTCGCTCTTTGCCGCACTTGGTGACCAAGTGGTCACTGGACCGACGCTCACGAACGTGAATGACTTTCGCGCGGTGCTGATCCAGTAGCCGCTGCATAGGATGGGCACTTGGCGCACAATCAATCCGGCAGCACGGACTGATGTCCGGGGCCGGGCCGCAGGGCAACAGGATCACGAAGACTACGAAGTAACCGCTCCGCAGGCCCGCTGCCGGCGAAGTTCCGCGCCAGTCGCCGGGCAAGCCCCGGCCGTTCGCATGAGTTCCCCGGGGCGCGGAGTCGAACCGGGTGAGCCGGGAGCGACGCCTGCGCTCACGCCCCCCGACTGCCCCGCAGCCGTTCGAGCGCCACGAGACGCTCGATCGCATCGAGCGTGATCTCGTCCTTGCCGAGTTCGCGCAGCCGCGACCACTGCGGTCGCAGCTCGTGCGACAGCGCGTCCGGCAATGCGCGCAGCCAGCCCTCGATGCGCAGGTCCACGAACTCGCGCTTCTCCTCGAGCGTGAGCTCGCGCGCGAGCAGCAGGCGCGTCGCATCCTCGGCGTCCACCATGGACTGCAGCACCGGCCAGCGCTCGCCGGGCCGCTCCGAGCACAGCGCCGCGAAGGCCACGCTCGAGGTCTCGCGAATCAGCTCCTCCTCGCGTGTGGTGCGACTTTCGTGCTCCTTGGTCTCGTCCCAGCTCTCGGAGTCTTCCGCCAGATAGCGCAGGTACTGCATGGCGAACAGACACGTGGGCGCGAGGAGGTCGGTGTGCGGACGGGCATCCACCCACAGCGCCGCGGCGGCGCGCAGGCAGCGACGCGCAGTCGTCTCCGCGAGCTTGCGACCGAACACGAGTGCGGCGGCGTCCTTCACGAAGTGGGGCAGCTCGCTCGCGACGATCTCGCGGTAGCCCGGCACGTGACGCTCGAGCAGCACGGCCGCGCGCCGATCGAGCACCGAGATGTCGCTGGTGATGGCCGGCAGGCCGAGCGTAGTGCAGGCGAGGTTGTAGACAATGGCGCGCGGCAGCGTGACGCCCTCGGGCCACGCATCGCGCAGGTCGCGGTCGTCGGGCAGCGTTTGGCCACCGCCCCATTCGGGTGGGTAGCTCGGGATCGAGCGTCCGTAGCTGGCCGAGCCCGTTGCACGGATCCGCACCCGCGTTTGCGGCACCAGGCTGCCGAAAGGCGCGATCAGCGGCGCGATGCGCAGCAGCAGCTCGGTGTGCGCGCCGATTCCGGCCTCCATCAGACGCGTGAGCGCCTCGGCGTCCGATACGGGAAGGTGGTGGCCGCGCTGTGGCGTGGCCGGACGGGCCGCCGATTCGGCGCGGAAGGCGGCCGCGAGCTGCGCGGTCTCCTCGGGCGCGTCGGCGCGGATGCCCTGCAGCGTCACGCCGTCGGTGCGCGCGAATTGCTCTATCACGCCCGGGTGCGCCGGATCGAAGCCGCCGCGGAACCCGGCGCGGCCGGCGCCGATCAGGAAGGTGACGGTGGGTGCCGGCTCGCCGGAGCGCTCCGCCAGCGGCGCAAGCCGCCGCTCGGCCTCCTCGCGTGCCGCGACGGCCAGCGTGCACGCGGCGTCGGTGGCGATCTTGCCGCTCTGCAGCGCGGTGTCCGACATGGCCACGAACACGCGCACGACGGACTCACGTGGCTCGAAGCCGTCGCGGAAGGTAGCCGGCGTCGGCAGGTCCGTCACGCCGACGCCGCGCTCGAGCGCATGATAGAAGCGCTCGAGCAGCTCGGGCAGGTGCGCCAGAGCGCCTACGTTCTCGCATAGCGGCACGAGACGCACCTGTGACACCTTCGCGATCAGGGCGGAGCGTTCCCGGGGCGCCACTCGGGCCGCGAGGAACGCGTCCGCACGATCGTCTGGGCCCTCGAGCAGTTCGCGCGTCGCCTGCAGGTACAGCGTGCCGATCTTCACGATTGCGCCGATCTCGGCGATCGAATTCACCTGCGGCACTGTGATCTCGTGAATGGCGTTGCGTCGCGGCGCGATGCCGAGCCGCGCGCAGGCAACGTGAAACAGCACGTTGGCGCGGGCCACCGAGGCGAGGATCTTCGCGATCTTCTCCTCGTCCTGCTCGACGAAGGGATTCGGGACGCGCACCAGCACGTGGCGGTCCTCGCCCGGGATCACGCCGTGACGCAGCAGCGCGAGCAGCACCTTCTCCGGCACGTCGAGCCACTCGGGACTGATCTGCCGGCCCTCGAGGTCGATCAAGGTCTCGCTGCAGGGCCCGAGCAGGTCGGCGATGGACTCCTCGTACTCGAGCCGCGCCTCCATGAGCGGGTTCCACTCGAGGTGGGTGAGCGCGAGCCGCGCGCGGTCGGGTGCATCCGTGGGCGCAGCGAACAGTGCGCGCTCCAGCTGCTCGGCGCGATGTGCCGTGGAATCGGGGTGCTTGGTGCCCGTGAGGCGCAGCGACTCGAGGCGAGGTTCCTCGAGGAAGCGACGGCGCGCCGTCTCGAAGGCGGCGCGGTCGAGACCATCGAGCGCGTCGTAGCCCGAGCGCGTGCACGTACTCGCCCAGACCTCATCGAGCAGCGTGCGTGGCACGGCCGGAGCCGCGGCACCGGCGCCGAGACGACCGCGCATCTCGAGGCACCGGCGCACCCGGTCCATGAATACCGCGAGCTCCTTGACGTCCTTGGAGCCGTACGACAGCCGCTGCCACGTGCCGTAGCGCGTGGCCGTCTCGCCGGAGCCAGCGAAGGCCGCGAACGGGATGCCGCCCACGCCACCGGCCAGCAGCAGCTCGAACGCGTCCACCGAGTTCTTTACCACGGCGCGCTCGTGCACGCCGTTGCACAGGCGGTCGAAGGGCTCGCCCACCAGGCCCGGGAAGGCGAGCGGCGCGTAGAAAGTCCCGCCGAAATCGGTGCGCTCGACGCCAAGCGGCGCCAGCTCGTCGGCGGCCGCGAGCATGAAGTCGCGGCGCTCGCGCATGTAGGGCGAGGGTCGCCGCAGCGCCGCGAGCGGGCTCTGCAGCGCGGCGAGCGCCCAGTCCTGTGCGAGCGTCGAGGGCGTCGCCACCAGCCACGCCGAGAGGTTCGCGAGGATCTCGCGGGCACGCACGCCGTTCGAGCGCACCTGGTCGGAGATCACCAGCCAGCAGGCGCGCGCGCCGGTCGAGGCGCCGAACATGTCCATCTTCGAGAGACCCGACAGCGATACGACCCAGTCGCGCCACTCGGAATTCGCGAAGGCCGGGTTCACGAACCAGCCCACGTAGTCGAGCCGCTGGTAGACGGAGTCGTACAGCACGTAGCAGCGGTGCTTCACGGCCACGCCCACGAGTTCCTCGACCAGCTCGCGCGGGTAGACGCGGCCCGTGGGGTTGTGCGGGTTGTTGAGGATCACCGAGGAGATGCCGCCCTTCGCGAGCAGTCGATCGAGCGCGTGCGGGTCGGGCAGGAACTCGGGCGCCGCGGTGGCCAGTTCCACCACGCGCTTGCCGGCACGCTCGATGAACCAGTCGTATTCCCAGCTAGGGCGCGGCACGACCACGCCGGAGCCGTCGGCGCCGAGGACTTCGAGTACGATCGCGAGCCCGGCGCGCGTGCCGGGGGTGAACAGCACCTCGTCGGGCTGGAAGCGCACGTCGGAGTCCGGGTAGTCGAGCAGGCCGTCTCGGTTGAAGAACTCCGCGACTTCGCTGCGCACGTCCATGCGCCCGACCGCGGGCCCGTAGCTGTGCACGGTGTTGCGGGTGATGCGCTGGGCGGCGCGGACCACCTCGGGGTGCGGCGCGAAATCGGCGTTCTTGTAATCGCCCTGGGTCAGGTCGAGCGCGCCTTCCTGCTGGACGCGGCGCGCGAACTGGCGGACGAAGGGCTCGGGCGTGGACAGTGCCCTGGTGGAGAGGCTGGCGGGCTGGGCGTGGCGTGACGTCTTGGACATCTGCGGATCCGTACCTGGGTTGGCGGCGGCATTTCTGTCGCGCCAGGCGGCGCCGCGGGATAGACGCCGTCGGACCAGCGTATATCGTCGAGACCCTGGATGCACACGGCTGCCCACGAGATCCTCACGCGGTAAGCCGCAGCCGGCGGCGTCATCGCGGCGCGCGCCGAAGTGCTGCGCAGCGGCGTCTCGGGTAACCTCTGCAGACCCGTGGACTACAGGCGCGACGAATGGGCAGTGCGGTACTCGGCATCGTCGGCGGTTCAGGCATCTACGAGCTGCCGGGCCTCGAGGCCGTGCGCGAGCAGAAGGTCGCAACGCCCTGGGGTGATCCCTCGGACGCGCTGCGGGTCGGCCGGGTCGGTCGCACCGGGGTCGTATTCCTGCCACGCCATGGCCGCGGCCATCGCATCCCGCCATCGGAGATCAACTACCGCGCGAACATCGACGCGCTGAAGCAGCTCGGCGTCACCGATCTCGTCTCGTTCTCCGCCTGCGGCTCGTACAAGGAAGAGCTGAGTCCCGGCACCTTCGTGCTGGTGGACAACTTCGTGGACCGCACGGTGCGGCGCGACAGCTCGTTCTTCGGCACGGGCTGCGTCGCGCACGTGTCGTTCGCGCACCCGGTGGGACCCGCGCTCCAGGGGCTCATCGCGCGTGCCGCGGAAGACGAGGGCATCCCGTATCGCCGCGGCGGCACTGCGGTGTGCATGGAGGGCCCCCAGTTCTCCACGCTCGCGGAGTCGCTCACCTACAGATCGCTCGGCTACGATGTGATCCACATGACCTCGATGCCCGAGGCCAAGCTCGCACGCGAGGCCGAGATCACCTACGCCTGCGTCGCGATGGTGACCGACTACGACTGCTGGCACGAGGTGCACGGCGCCGTGGACGTGGCGGGCCTGGTGGCCGTGATGCACGAGAACCGCGGCAAGGCGACGCGTCTGTTCGCGCGACTGGCACGCGACTTCCCGGCCGAGCGCATTCCCTGTCCGGTCGGCTCCGACCGTGCGCTCGATGGGGCAATCATCACCCATCCCGAGGCACGCGACCCGCAGCTGCTCGCGAAGCTGCGCACCGTTGCGGGCCGTGTGCTGGGCTCCGGCTGACACCATCGGCCGCAGCATGCGAGTCCTCGATCGCGACTACCGCAGCATCTTCCTGGCGGACGACGGCCGTAGCGTCGTGGTCATCGACCAGACTCAGCTGCCGTTCGAGTTCGCACTGCGCGAGCTGCGTGCGGTGGACGACGCGGCCGACGCGATCCGCCGGATGGTCGTGCGCGGCGCGCCATTGATCGGAGTCACGGCAGCTTATGGCGTGGCGCTCGCGATGCATGCCGATGCCAGTGACGACGCGCTGCGTCGCGCGATCGAGCTGCTCGGCGCCACCCGACCGACCGCCGTCAACCTGCGCTGGGCGCTCGCCCGGATGGAATCACTGCTGAGGGATTCTCCGCGGGCGCAGCGCGCGGACCGGGCCTATGCCGAGGCCGCGCGCATCGCCGAGGAAGACGTCGCCGCCTGTGCCGCAATCGGACGTCACGGGCTGGCGTTGCTCCGGGATCTCGCGGCGGCCCGCACCGGCCGTCCCGTGCGCGTGCTGACCCACTGCAATGCGGGCTGGCTCGCCTGCGTGGACTGGGGTACGGCGCTCGCACCCGTCTACGCTGCACACGAGTCCGGCATTGCGCTGCACGTGTGGGTGGACGAGACGCGGCCGCGCAATCAAGGTGCGGCGCTCACCGCGTTCGAGCTGGGCGCGCACGGCGTGCCGCACACCGTGATCGTCGACAACGCGGGCGGCCACCTGATGCAGCGCGGCGAGGTCGACGTCTGCATCGTGGGCAGCGATCGCACGACGGCCGCCGGTGACGTCGCCAACAAGATCGGCACTTACCCGAAGGCACTCGCCGCGCGCGACTGCGACGTGCCTTTCTACGCTGCGCTGCCGTCCTCGACCATCGACTGGTCGATCATCGATGGCGTGCGCGAGGTACCGATCGAGGAGCGCGCCGCGCGCGAAGTGACGCACGTCGCGGGTCGCACGGACGATGGCAGGCTGCACGAGGTGCAGGTGACGGCGCCGGGCAGCGCGGTGGCGAATCCCGCCTTCGACGTGACACCCGCGCGCCTGTTCACCGGGATCATCACCGAGCGCGGCGTGGCCGAGGCGAGCCGCGCTGGACTGGCGACGATGTTCCCGGAGCATGTCGGAATGCGGACCGTGGGGAGTGCCGGATGAGCCCTGTCGATACGCGTGGCGAACTGATTGCGGTCGCGCAGGCGCTCGATGCTGCCGGCATGGTGCCCAACAAGTCCGGCAACGTCTCGAGCCGCACGCCGGCGGGGTTCGTGATCACGCCGGCCGGGGTGCCGTACGCGGAGCTCGATCCCGGGATGCTCGTGGCGCTGCGGCTCGACGGAGTACCCGAAGCCGCCGGCTTGCGGCCATCGTCGGAGTGGCGCATGCACGCCGCGGTCTACTCCGCGCGACCCGGCGTGCAGGCGATCGTGCACACGCACAGCCCGAAGGCGACCGCGCTCGCCTGCGCGGGCCGCGGCATCCCGCCCTTTCACTACATGATCGCTCTGGCCGGCGGCGACGTCCGCTGCATGCCTTACTCGACTTTCGGCACGGCGGAACTCGCCGCGGCCGCGGTGCGCGGGCTCGAGGGCCGGCGTGCGACGCTGCTGTCGAACCACGGAGTGCTCGCCGTCGGTGCCACGCCTCGCGCGGCGTATGCGGTGGCGCTCGAGGTAGAGAACCTCGCCTCCCAGTACCTCGCGCTGCTGGCGGCCGGACTCGAGCCCCAGCTGCTCGACGCTGCCGAGCTCGCGCGAGTGATCGAGAAGTTCGCGGACTACGGGCGACTGGCGCGCGCCTGATGCGTTGCCGTCGCGGCGGTCCGGCACGCTGACGGGAATCGAGGAGGGCGACGGATGGGGAACGACGTTTCGCGCGGCACGCGCGTCGAATGGCTGTACGTTGCGCTTGCAGTGCTTGGCCTCGCAGGCAGCTGGGCGCAGGTGTGGGGCTACCTCGGCCATGGGTTCGTCGAGGGCAACCTGCTCTTCTGGAAGGAGGCCGTCGCCAATCCGGCCGGGACATTCCTCACGGTTGATGTGCTGGTGCTCGGCGCCGCGCTGCGGCATCAATCCCGGCTCCGCATCCGATGCTGGTGAGCCGGCATGCGGTCCGGTATCGTGCCGCGTCCAGAATTCGGCCCGGGGGCTCGACCATGCCGCAACGTCTCTTCGCCGCCGCGCTCATGCTGACTGCCGCGCTGCCCGCCGTCGCCGAGAGCCTCGCGCCCTTCAGTGCCGAGCGGGCCTGGCAGATCCAGCGCATCGGCAATCCCACGATCACGCCCGACGGCAGGACCATCGTCGCGCCGGTCACGCGCTACGACATGAAGGAGAACAAGGGACTCACGGACCTGTGGCTGTGGTCGGCCGACGGGTCGGTGCAGCGTGCGCTCACGACCAATCCCGCCTCCGATTCCTCACCGGTCGTCAGTCCCGACGGCCAGTCGATCGTGTTCGTCAGCCAGCGCAACGGCGACACGGCAGCGCAGCTTTATCTCATGTCGCTTGCGGGCGGTGAGCCGGCACGACTCACCAACGTGCCGACCGGCGTTGCGCAGCCAAAATGGTTCCCGGACAGCAAGCGCGTCGCCTTCCTGAGTCGCGTCTGGACGGATCTCGACACCATGGAGAAGCAGGCCACGCGTCAGAAGGAGCGTTCGGACGCCAAGTCGACGGCGCAGGCCTGGGACGGCGGGCCGATCTACTTCTGGGACACGTGGCTCGATGATCGGCAGCTGCAGGTGATGAGCGTGGGCGTGGAGGGCGGCGAGCCTGCAAGCCTCACCGCAGGCACGGGCTTCGAGCTGCCGCGCACCGCGGTGCAGCTCGAGACGCCGCTGTACGACATCTCTCCCGACGGGCGGGAGCTCGCTTTCGTGGCCGACTCGAATCCGGCCGCCAACGTCACCAACCTCGATGTCTTCACGTTGCCCATCGGCGGCAGGCAGGCGACGAACCAAACTGCCTCGAATGCCGCCTCCGACGGCGCGCCGCTGTACAGCCCGGACGGTCGCTGGCTTGCCTGGGGCCAGCAGCGCATCAGGGGATTCTACGGCGACCTGCGCCGGCTCATGCTGCTCGACCGCCGCAGCGGCGCGGTGCGAGAGGTGGTCGGCGACGAATGGGACCGCTCCGCCGAAGGGCTCGCCTGGGCGCCGAACTCGAAGCACCTCTACGGCACGATCGAAGACGCGGGCTCGGTGCGCGTCTTCGAGATCCCGCTCCAGGGCAAGCCGCGGGTGATCACGGGCGACGAGACCTTCTCGTCGCTGGCCGTGGCCGCGCAGGCCGGCACCGTCGTGGGCCTCAGGCAGACCTTCATCGAGCCGCCCACGCTGGTGCGCATCGATCCGAAGTCGAAGAGGGTCACGAAGCTGAGCACCGTCAACGACGCGCTGCTCGCCGGCACCGCGCTCGGCACCTACGAGAGCGTCACCTACCCTGGCGCCAACGGCAAACCGATCCAGATGTGGGTGAACTATCCGCCGGGCTTCGACAAGTCGAAGAAGTACCCGCTGTTCATGCTCATCCACGGAGGCCCGCACAACGCGATTCCCAACGCCATGCAGTTCCGCTGGAACGCGCAGGTGTTCGGCAGCTGGGGCTACGTCACGGGCTGGCCGAATTTCCATGGCTCATCGGGATTCGGAAACGCCTTCACCGACTCGATCAACCCGCAGCAGGACGCGCTGCCCTACAAGGACGTGATCGCGGCCGCCGACTGGTTCGCCCAGCAGCCGTGGATCGACTCGGGCCGCATGGTGGCGGGCGGCGGCAGCTACGGTGGCTACCTCACCTCGATCATTCTCGGCCGGCCGCACCCGTTCAAGGCGCTCGTGGCGCACGCCGCCGTGTACAACTGGTACACGCAGGTCGGCGCCGACTACGCGTTCGAGGAGCAGCGATTCGGCGGTTTCTGGACGCCCGAGCAGCAGGCGGTATTCAAGGAGGCCTCGCCGCATTACGGCGCGGCGAACTTCAGTACCCCGACCCTGATCGTGCACGGGCAGAAGGACTACCGCGTCCCGGTCAACCACGGAATCGAGCTCTACCAGGCGCTGCTGCAGAAGGGCGTGCCGGCGCGTCTGCTGTACTTCAGCGACGAGAACCACTGGGTGCTCAAGCCCGGCAACTCGCTGGTATGGTATCGCGAGGTGAAGGACTGGCTGGACCGGTACACGCAGCCGGCGTCGTCGAAAGCCTCCGACGCGCCGCAGCCGCCGGCGGCGAGCCCGTCGGCCGCTGCTCCGCACTGACGGACGCGTCTGCCGCGCGGCAGATCACGGCGAGCCGCGCCTCGGGTTCCAGCGCGAACTGCCCGTCGCGACGCCTGAGGCGCTCGGCGTCGCGTCGCCGATGATGATTGCGACCGCGATGGCGGCAAGATCCGAGCGACGACGGGCTCCCCTGTCCACCCACCATGACTCCAGCGCGGCACGCGCATGGCAGATGATGAGGGCGCAGGGTCGATGCGCCGCGCGCTGATCCCGGTTCAACCGGCCCGTCGGCCGCCGACTCTCATGCAGAGGCCGCGGCTGCTTCCGCCGTGCGCTGGATCTCGTCCATTCGCGTGTCGAGACTGCGTGCTACGTCCTCGTCCCTGAGGCCCATGCCCTCGACGTCGCCGTCGGCGAAACCCAGGATGCCCATGTCGGCATAGGCCTTGCGCACGCGCGGACCCCACAGGCCGATGTCCTTGATGGTGGGAACGATGCGCGTGAAGAGGCTCGTGCGGTAGACGCGCATCAGCTCGGAGTTGTCCACCCATTCCTTGCACTGGGCGACCGGCAGTCCCATGCACTCCCAGACCTCCTCGGCCAGGAAACGGTCGCGCAGCAGGTAGCAGCCCTCGACCACGAACTCCTCGCGCTCGTCGCGCTCCTTGTCGGTGAGCTGCGGGTAGTAGTCGCGCAGCGCGAGTCGTCCGAACGCCACGTGGCGCGACTCGTCCTGCATCACATAGGCAGTGACCGACTTCGACAGTGGATTGCGCGCGTAGTCTCGGATCAGGCCGAAGGCGGCGAGCGCCACGCCCTCGATCAGCACCTGCATACCGAGGTAGGTCATGTCCCAGCGCGAGTCGCGCAGCGTGTCCTCGATCAGCGCCTTGAGATAGGGGTTGATCGGGTAGACCAGCTCGTACTTCTCGTGCAACAGCCTGGAGAAGGCCTCGACGTGGCGCGCCTCGTCCATCACCTGCGTGGCGGCGTAGAACTTGGCGTCCATGTTCGGCACCTGCTGCACGATCTTCGCCGTGCAGACCAGCGCGCCCTGCTCGCCATGCAGGAACTGCGAGAGCTGCCACGACTGCACGTGATGGCGCAGGCGCACGCGCTCTTTTGCGTCCATACGTTCCCAGACGGGCGAGCCGAAGATGGCGATCATCTCGTCGGGTATTCCCGCCGGGTTCTCCGGATCCATGTCCTGCGACCAGTCGATGCGCGTGTCGGAGTCCCACTGCTGGCGCTTGCCCTTGCGGTAGAGGTTCAGCAGCTTCTCGCGGCCGTCGTCGTACTCCCAGCGGAAATTGGCCTCGAACTCCTGTGCGACCTGCCAGTCCATGGAATCGAGATCGCAGACGTAATGTTTCGATGTGGACATTCTTCTCCCTCCTGCTGTGCCACGCATGATCCCCTTCGGGCGCTCGGCTCATGGCGAGACACTGCTCCCGCTGGCACGCAACTGTCAAAGTCGACGGCGCCGCGGCGTGGACCATGCGGGACGCGGCGGGCTCGGGCTCCGGGGCAGTCGTCAAGACGCGGTCGTTGGCGGCGTCGCGAAACCTGTTGCGGCCCCGGGACCCGCACGGATTTCCCCGGGGGCCTGTTGGGGTTAGATTCGGATCCCCGGCCCGGCTCGCGGCGGGCGCTCACCCGGAGTCAGCGATGCAGATCACCCTGAAGGTCAACGGACAAGCGCGTTCGATCGACGCCGATCCGGACATGCCGCTGCTGTGGGCGTTGCGTGACTTCCTCGGCCTCAAGGGCGCGAAGTACGGATGTGGCATCGCAGCCTGCGGAGCCTGCACGGTGCAGGTGAATGGCCGCGCGATGCGCTCCTGCGTCGTCCCGCTCAAGTCCGTTGCCAATGCGGAGATCCGCAGCATCGAAGGGCTCGGCGGCCAGCATCCCGTGCAGCAGGCCTGGCTCGAGGACCAGGTGCCGCAGTGCGGTTACTGCCAGACGGGCCAGATCATGCAGGCGGTGGCATTGCTCGAGCAGAATCCGAACCCGACGCGCGAGGAGATCCGGGCCGGCATGGAAGGCGTGCTGTGCCGTTGTGGCACCTATCCGCGCATCGAGGCCGCCGTGCGCCGCGCCGCCGATGCGATGACCGCCAGGAAGGGGAGCTGAGCATGCTGACGCGACGCGAGTTCGTGCTGGGTTCGGGAGCGCTGGCCGTAGCCGTGTCGGTGCCTTTGCGTTCGGATGCCGCTGTCGAGGCAGGGGTCGGCGAGAGGTTCGTCACCGCGTACCTGGAGATCGCCGCCGACGGTCGCGTGACGCTGCACTCGCCGACCACGGAGATGGGGCAGGGCACGCATACCGGTCATGCCGTGATCATCGCCGACGAGCTCGGCGTCGATCTCGAGCGCGTGGGCGTCGTCACCGCGGAGCCGGCCGATCCGTTCCGCCGCAACGGCCAGATGGGTTCCGGCGGTTCCTGGGGAGTGCGCTACTGGTACCAGCCGCTGCGCAAGGCCTCGGCGCAGGCGCGCGAGGTCCTGATCGCGGCGGCCGCCGCGCAGTGGAGTGTTCCCGCCGCCGAGTGTGTGCTCGAGCACGGCGAGGTCGTGCACGCAAAGTCGCAGCGTCGTGCGGGGATCGGATCGCTCGCCGCCGCAGCGGCCGCGCTCCCGCTGCCCGCCGAGCCCGCGCTGCGTCCGAAGTCAGAGCTGCGCTACACGGGCCGCAAGGTTCCGCGCGTGGACCTGGCACCCAAGGTGCGCGGCGAGCCGGTGTTCGCCTCCGACGTCGAGCGACCGGGCATGGTCTACGCGTGCGCGGTCCTATCGCCCGTGTTCGGCGGCGAGCTCGAGCGTTTCGAGCGCGACTCCGTGGACCCGGTGCCAGGCGTGCTCGACGTGGTCGCGGTGCCGGGCGGGGCAGCCGTGGTCGCGACGCACACCTGGGCCGCGATGCGCGGTGCCGAGGCGCTGAAGATCCGCTTCAAGCCCACGGCGCATGAGGCGCTCGATTCCGCAGCCATCTCGCGGCAGATGCGCGCGGCGCTTGATCCGGAGGTCGCCGCGATCGAGGCTCGCCGCGACGGCGACTGGGCCGCAGTCGCCAAGGCAGCGAAGCGTGTCGTCAGCGCGGACTACGAGGTGCCCTATCTCTCGCACGCGCCGATGGAACCCTGGAACTGCATTGTCGAGATCGGCGGCGACGGCGTCGTGCACATCTGGGCGCCGGTGCAGACGCAGGACCGCAACCGCACTGCGGCTGCCGCCGCCGCCGGTGTTCCGCCGGAGAAGGTGCGGCTCCATACGACGCTGCTCGGTGGCGGATTCGGGCGACGCCTCGGCTCCGACGGCATCGCTGCGGCCGTGGTGACGGCACGCGCGGTGAACAAGCCGGTGAAGTTCTTCTGGCGACGCGAGGAGGAGTTCGGCCAGGGTTGGTACCGCCCCGCGCAGGTCGCCCGCATGGAAGCCGCGCTCGACGCCGAGGGCCGCGTCACGGGGCTGCGGGTGCGCACGGCGGGCCCGGCGCTGTCGGCTTCGTTCAGTCCGCAGGGACTGCCCGCGGGTCAGCTCGACGGATCTTCCGTGCAGACGATCCGGGAGTCTCGCTACAAGCCCTCGGCCTTCCTCGTCGAATGGGCGCGCGTGGACCAGCCTGTGCCGATGGCGCCCTGGCGCTCGGTCGGTGCCACCCAGAACGGTTACTTCCTCGAGAGCTTCGTCGACGAAGTGGCGCGTGCCGCGAATCGCGACCCCTACGAGCTGCGGCGCGAGTTGCTCTCGCACGATCCGCGTGCGCTCAAGGTGATCGAGACGGCCGCCAAGGCTGCGGACTGGGGTCAACCACTGCCGGCGGGACGGGCCCGCGGCATGGCCTTCGTCGAAAGCTACGGCTCGCTGTGCGCGGAGGTGGCCGAGGTGTCATTGCGCGACGGCAAGCCCGTCGTGCATCGCGTCGTGTGTGCGCTCGACTGCGGCTCGATCGTGCTGGCGGACGGCGTCCGCTCGCAGGTCGAGGGCGGGATCGTGCAGGGCCTTTCGGCAACCATGGAGGAGGCTGTCCGCATCGCGCAGGGCCGTGCGGCTGACCGCAACTTCGACACTTACCCGCTGCTTCGCATCACCCAGTCGCCGGAGCGCATCGAGACCATCATCATCGAGTCGGGCGAGACGATGGGCGGCGTGGGTGAACCGCCGCTGCCACCGATCGCGCCCGCGGTGGTGAACGCGCTCGTGGCGCTCACGGGCAAGCCGATCCGAGACCTGCCGCTGTCGAAGCACCGCTTCGCCTGACGTCGCGCCGCGGGACGCGCGTCCCGGTCGGCGGCGCCGGCGGCCGTCGGTGGCCCTCATTCCTCCAGCAGCTCGAAGCTCAAGCCCGCGTGCGCGGCGAGCCGCCGGATCAGGCGGTCACCGAACATCGTCGCGGGCGTCCAGAAACCACCTGGCCGGCCGGCGTCGGCGCAGTCGAGCGCGAAGCAGGCGCCCGCCTGGCCGAGCATCTTCGCGGTGGACCCGTAGCCCGGATCGCGGTCGCCGGTCACTTTCGCACGCAGGACCTGGCCGTCGGTCGTTCGCCCGAAGAATCGCAGATCGAAGAATCCGCTGCGCTGGGCCTCGGCGCTCGGACCCTCGCCTGGAGCCGGGAGCATGAAGCGCTGGAGCGCCCAGCGCGCCGGCGGCACCGCGCCGGCGACCATCATCCCGGCGATGCCGGCGGTGAGGGCGGTAGCCGCCAGCCGGCCCTTCAGCCCGCCGCCGGTAAGCATCGCCTCGTCGTAGCGGAAGCCGGCGCCATAGGCGCGTTTCGCGAGTGCGTTGCTGCGATGGACGACGCGGGTGTTGATGGCGCTCATGATGAAAGGTGCGACCCAGGCATCGAAGTCCGCGTCGTACTGCGCTGACCGCACCTCCGGCTGGCGCGGCAGTCGAGACTGGCCCTCCGGGCACAGCGAGTACGGGTCTGCGAGCTCCTTGCGCAGCGACGGGTTCGAGCTCGCCTCCTTCAACACGTTGAGCAGGCTCGCCACCGTTCCACCCGAGAACCCGCCCCGCACGGCCTTGACCCGCATCTTGACCTCGCGGCACGGCTCGCCGAAGCGCTCGAGTGCCGCACTCTGCAGGAAGTGCACGCCGAGGTCCGAGGGGATCGAGTCGAAACCACAGCAGTGCACGACGCGTGCACCGGATTTCCCCGCCGCCTTCTCGTATGCGTGGATCATGCGGTGGATCCATTGCACCTCGCCGGTCAGGTCGCAGTAGTCGGTGCCGGTCTCGACGCAGGCGCGCACCAGCGGCTCGCCGTAGAGCGCGTAGGGACCGACCGTCGAGAGCACGACCCGGGTACCCGTGCACATGCGGTGCAGCGCCGAGGAGTCGGCGGCATCGGCAATCACCAGCGGCAGTTTCCCGGCCTTCATGCCGAGAGAACTCCTGAGCGACCTGAGCTTCTCCTCGGAACGCCCAGCGATCGCCCACTTGAGGCGGCCGCGCGTGCCGAACTCCTCGGCGAGGTAGCGCGCGAGGATCTGGCCGACGAAGCTGGTGGCGCCGAAGACCGTTACATCATGTGCGGGGGCGTGGCTGGGGGCGGGCATGGCTGGTCCCTGACAGCGAGGACCCGCAGCATGGCATAGAATCGCTCTCCTGACGCCCGACCCGCGCCACTCTCCCCCAGGACTCCCACGCATGAATGCCGACGCGCTGTACCAGGACCTCAAGCACAAGCTCGGCGACGTGATGCCCGAGGCCGAGCTGATCCTCAAGGCGGAGGTAGCGGCCGAAGTGCTGCGCCTCAAGGTCGAGCGAGATGCCGTGATCCTCGGCCACAACTACATGGAGCCGGCGCTGTTCCACACCGTGCCCGACTTCCAGGGCGACTCGCTCGAGCTGTCGCGCCGCGCGGCCGAGACCGACAAGCCGGTGATCGTGTTCTGCGGCGTACGCTTCATGGCGGAGACCGCCAAGATCCTCAATCCAGGCAAGACCGTGCTGCTGCCGACGGAGAAGGGTGGCTGCTCGCTGGCCGCGAGCATCACCGCGGCGGACGTGCGCGCCCTGCGGGCGGCCTACCCGGGAGTGCCGATCGTCACCTACATCAACACCTACGCCGACGTGAAGGCCGAGTGCGACATCTGCTGCACTTCGAGCAACGCGGTGGCGGTGGTCGAGTCGCTCAAGTCCGATACCGTGATCTTCCTGCCGGACGAGTACCTGGCGAAGAACGTCGCGCGCGAGACCGGCTGCCACGTGATCGTGCCCACCGTGATCCCGAAGCCCGGCACGGGCCGGGTGGCCACCGACGTCGAGCGCACCATGATCGCGTGGAAGGGCCGCTGCGAGGTGCACGAGCTGTTCACCCCCGAGGACATCGACTCGGTGCGGGCGCAGTTCCCGGACGTGATGATCCTCGCGCATCCCGAGTGCAGTCCCGAGGTGGTCGCGAAGGCGGACTTCTCCGGGAGCACGACGGCGATGATCAAAGCCGTGGAGAAATCGAAGGCGAAGCGCTACCTTCTGCTCACGGAGTGCTCGATGGGCGACAACATCGTCGCCGCGAATCCGGAAAAGGAGATGCTGCGGATGTGCAGCCACCGCTGTCCGCACATGCACGAGATCACCCTCGAGCACACGCGCGACTCGCTCAAGTACCTGCGCTGGGTGATCGACGTGCCGGAGGACATCCGCGTGCGCGCGCTGCGCTCCGTGGAGGCCATGCTCGCCGTGGGCCCGAAGATCGACTGAGTCCGTGGCCGAGCCCCTCTACACCGACGTCCTGATACTCGGCTGCGGCATCGCGGGCGGCACCGCCGCGCTCGAGCTCGCGCAGGCGGGACTCGACGTCGTGATCGTGACGCGCGCCGACCGCGCCGAGGAGTCGAATACCTACTGGGCGCAGGGCGGCATCATCTTCAAGGGCGAGGGCGATTCGCCCGAACTCCTCGCGAAGGACATCGAGCACGCCGGCGACGGCCTGTGCCGCGCGCAGGCCGTGCGCCTGCTCGCCGAGGGCGGCCCGGAGCTGGTGCAGTCCATCCTGCTCGACCGCCTCAAGGTGCCCTTCGACCGCAGGCCCGACGGCAGCCTCGCGCTCGGGCGCGAGGGCGGCCACTCGCTGCCGCGCATCCTGCACGCCACGGACGCCACCGGCCGCGCCATGGAGGATTCGCTGATCGCCGCGCTGCGCGCCCATCCGCGCGTGCGACTGCTCACCAGCCACACGGCCGTGGACCTGCTCACGCCCGCACACCACGGTCGCGACCGGCGCGCCATTTACGACCCGCTGTCCTGCGTCGGCGCCTACGTGCTCGACCAGTCGACGGGCGTCATCAACCGCTGCTTCGCGCGCGCCACGGTGCTCGCGACCGGGGGGATCGGTCAGATCTACCTGCGCACCACGAATCCGGTCGGCTCGCGGGGCGACGGTCTCGCCATGGCCTATCGCGCCGGCGCGCGCGTCATCAACACCGAGTACGTGCAGTTCCACCCGACGGCCTTCTACCACCGCAACGCGCCCTGCTTCCTCATCACGGAGGCGGTGCGCGGCGCCGGCGCGCGCCTGGTGGACGAGCGCGGCACGCCGTTCATGGACCGCTACGATCCCGAGTGGAAGGATCTCGCGCCCCGCGACGTCGTCGCCCGCAGCATCCACTCCGAGATCCTGCAGCGCGGCGTTTCGAACGCGTACCTCGACCTGCGCTCGTTCATCCCGGCCGAGCGCATCCGCGCCGAGTTCCCGGGCATGGTGAAAGGCTGCCTCGAGTACGGCATCGACATCACGCGGGACCTGCTGCCCGTGGTGCCGGCGGCCCACTATTCCTGCGGCGGCGTGTGGGTGGACGAATTCGGCCGCAGCACCATCGAGCGGCTCTACGCGGTGGGCGAGGTGTCCTGCACCGGCCTGCATGGCGCGAACCGCCTCGCCAGCACGTCGCTGCTCGAGGGACTGGTGTGGGGCCACCGCGCCGCCGAGCACATTACAGAGCTGCTGCGGGCGGGCGACGGCGTGCGCTACGAAGACATTCCACCCTGGAAGCCGACGGGCGCCGAGGTGCCCGACCCGGCGCTGATCGCGCAGGACATGGGCTCGATCAAGCACATCATGTGGAACTACGTGGGTCTCGTGCGCACGACGCGGCGGCTGGCGCGAGCGATCCAGGATCTGCGCAATCTCGAGGTCGAGATCGAGCGCTTCTACCGCGCCGCGGCGATGACCGACGATCTGATCGGGCTGCGCAATGCCGTGCGCGTGGCGCTGATTGTCACGCTGGCGGCGTGGGAGAATCACGAGAGCCGCGGCGCGCATTATCGCGAGTAAGGGCGCGGCGCCCCGCCTCGTCGCCGCTTCCTGCCGATGCCCTGCGATGCCCGCCGACGGCCGGGGCCCGCCCCCCGCTCAGCCGAGCACGCGCAGCAGCTCGCGCACCGTGAAGATCATCAGGACCAGCGAGCCGACCGCAAATACGCTGAAGCGTACGATCACGCGGTTCAGCGTCGCCTGCACGAGCGAGTGCACGACGCGCAGGATCGCGTAGGCCCAGGCGAGCTTGAGCGCCAACGCGTCGACGCCGCCGGTGAGTGCGGCGAAGAACATCAGCGCGTAGAAGATCGTCGGCTGCTCGTGCAGGTGGTTATAGTTGTCCGCGATCGAGCGCACCGAGGGGCGCCGGAGCCGGTGCGCCCAGGTGCCGGGATAGGCCGCGTCCTGTGGGTCGATGCCGGCCTCCTTCATCGCCGGGATGCGGGTGGCGTACATCCAGATCCACATCACCAGCGTCCACGCCACGAGCACCAGCACGGGGGTGAGGAATTCAGTGGTCGTCGGCATCGTCGGTCCCCTGGTATTCGGCGAGGGCCCGAAGGTTAGCAGCTCGCGGCTTGACGCGGTAACGGACCCACGGCTATCAATCACGTTGCGCCATGATCGTTTCCACCACGCTCACTGCCAGCAACGCCGACATCATCGGGGACGCGCTCGCCTCGGTGCTGGATCATGTGGACCGCTGCATCGTCATCGACACGGGTGCCGCTGACGATACGCTCGAGGGGGCGCGTCGGGTCGCCGGCGACCGGTTGATCGTGCGCGAATTTCCCTGGCGCAACGACTTCGCAGCAGCGCGCAACTTCTCCATGGCGGCCGCGACCGACGCGGGTGCCGAGTGGGCCGTCACGGTCGACACCGACGAGCGCCTGGCATTCGATGCCGGTTTTGACCTGCGCGAGGCGCTTGCGTCGACGGCGGCGAAGGTGCTGCGGGTTGGCACCTCCGACGGTTCCTATGCCAAGGAGCGGATCGTCCGGCTTCCGACTTCCATGCGCTGGGTTGGTCCGACGCACGAGGCGCTCGACGGACAGCAGCAGGGCGATGCGGAACTGCTCCTCGGCGTGCATTTCCGCGAGCTGCCGAAGGACGAGGCGGTCCTGAAGCGCAAGTTCGAGCGCGACGTCGCGGCGCTGCGCAGGCACCTGAAGACTCACTCGCGGGAGCCTCGATGGCACTACTACCTCGGCGCCTCGCACCAGGACCTCGGACAGTGGGCCGCCGCGATCGAGGCGTACAAGGCGTGCGCGGCGCTCGGCGGCTGGGCGGAGGAGGGCGCATGGGCCTGTTATCGCGCTGCAGAGTGCTTTTGCCGGCAGCAGCGGTGGAAGGAGGCGATCGAGTTCTGCGCGCGCGGGCTCACGATCCGGCCGGCGACCGCCGAGCTCGCCTGGCTCGCGGGCTACGCGGCGAACCAGGCCGGGAGGCACGTGGACGCCATCGCGTGGTCGAACATGGCGATCGTGAACGGGCTCTACCAGGGCGCGGGCGGGACCTTCGAGCGGGTGAGCTTCCGGCATCCGCCGGCGCTCTACGAAGGCCCTTACGACGTGCTGCGCTCGGTGTTCAAGGCGCTGGGCAATGCGGAAGCGGCGCAGGAAGCCGAGCAGGAGTACGAGAATGCAAGGCAGGCGCGACTGTCGCCCGGCGCTCGCGCGGCGACCGAATAGTGACGCAGGACCCGGGCGCCCTGCCGGCAGGGACGAGGGCGGCAGAACCTTCGATCGTCACCCCGGTCGCCTGGCCGAGGCCGACGTGACCAGGCGCGATTCCGACCGCGCTCACGGTACGCGAGCGTCTCGTGAAGGAGTGGATCGCCGGGGAAGCAGTCGCCGCCACAGCCAGCCCGTAGAGGGGTCGCTGCCGGTAACAACGTAGTCGCGGACCTTCTCGTTGCGCAGCAGCGCCTCCTGCCGGTCGCGCGCTCCGCCACGCCCGGCGAATAGAACCTGGTCGCCGGGCTGAAGCTCGAAATCGTCGACCGGCAACTCGAAGGCGTCCTCGCCGCGCTGCAGGTAGAGCGGCACGATCGCGAGTTGCTCGTCGCGCCGCGCCGGATTTCGCACGAGGTCGCGGACCCTCGCGTGGCCGCCCTGCATGAGCAGGCGGTACATCGCCTGCGCCTCGCTGATGTTGAGCGTCACGCTCCACACGGCGGGCGAGAGATCGCCCAGTGCGCTCACCAGCCGCTCGAGCAGCGCATCGGCCCAGGCGGCGTCCTCGTGCCGCGCGCGTTCCAGAAACGGCCGGAGCAGCGGTGTACGCACCACCGCAAGGCAATCACTGGCGATCAGCCGGCTCGAGACCATGGTCATGTCGGCGTCGAAGGCATCGAACAGCGGCTGGTTCGCCTGCAGGTTCTGCCGCACTATCGTATAGAGCGCTGGATTCAGCTCCCGGGCCGTGACAACGATCGAAAGGTTGTTCACGTCGTCGTCCGTGCCCGCGACGACGCCGACGGCGGAGTGAATGCCGGCGGCTGCGAGCGGCTCTGCTTCGGTGCCGGTGCCGCGTACCACCTTGAGCGCGGGTTGACCCACGTCCGCGACGTCGATCACCGTGACCTCGAGTCCCTGTTCGTGAAAAGCACGCACCACCTCGCGCCCGAAGCGACCATAGCCGCACACCACCCAGGCGCCGCGCGGCGGTGCGGCGGCGGGCTCGAGCTGCGTGCCGGGCAGCGCCACGAGCCAGGAAACCAGGCGGTAGTTCGCCGGCGCCGAGACGGCGAGCGCCAGTTGCTCGCCGAACTGCGCGAACGGGTTGATGATGTGGTCGGTGCCGAAGGAGGCCATGTTCGCAGCCGTGTCGCGCGTCATCGCGCGAGCCAGCACCGGCACGTTGGGTTCGAGCAGACGCACGGTCATGGCGACCGCGAGGTTCGCGTGATCGTCGTTGGTGAGCGCCAGCACGCCACGACACTGGTTCTTGCGAAGCCCTGCCGCCTCGAGGCTTGCCGGCAGGCGCGCGTCGCCGGCGAGTGCCAGCGGGACCTGCCGGAACTCCATGAGGTCGATCTGCTGCGCGCGCGCCTCGTCGATCTCGACGACCACGAAACGCCGGTCGCGCCGGTCGAGCGCGCGTGCGATCAGCCGCCCGGTCTCGCCGAACCCGCAGATCAGGTAGAACGGCTCGACAAGTGCCTCGACACTGCGCCGGAAGCGTCGCTCGGCAATCGCCTTGCGGACGGCCGTGTCGCGGCCCAGGGACAGGAGGTTCGTGAGCAGATACGCCCAGCCGAACACCGACGCGTAGATCATCGCCGTAACCCAGAGCCGCTGCCGGTCGGTGAACGCGTAGGGAATCTCGCCGAAGCCGATCGTGCTCGCCGTGTAGGTGGTGAAGTAGAACGCCTGGAACATCGTCATGTGCCAGGTCCGGCCGTCGGCGTCCGCGCCTGGGATGAGTACCAGGCCGACCATCCCGATCGCGAAGATCGAGATCAGCAGGACGATCGGCGCGCGCAGGCGCCGCAGCATGAGCAGCAGCGTGCTGTTCAACTCATCTCCTGAGCGTGATGGTCTCGGCGATCAGTATCACGACGGAGACGAGGTTCGCGAGTGCCGCGCCCGCCGACAGCGAGACGATGCTGACCGTCGTGCCGACGTCGAGCGGTCCCGGGGGAGCGAAGAACCACACCAGCGCCGCGGCCGCGAGCTGCAGCACGGCGACGAGGCTCGTGGCGAGGTGGATGGCCCCGATCTGCGTGCGGTCGCCGAACTTGAGAGCGGTCGCGATGACGTTGACCACGAACGCTGCGAAGAACTCCCACAGGTGGTGGTGGTCGGGGTCCGCGGGATCGCCGTACACGAATCCGAAGTTGAGCGTCGCCGCGAGAACAATGAAGAAGCCGAAGATCACTTTCTCGAGGTTCAAGGCTTGTTTCTCCAGTCCGGTGCCGGGGAGTTATGCCACAGCCCCGGCACGTCTTGCACGGTTGTGGCGGGCTGGCGCCCCGGCATCAGCACATCCCGACGGCCCTGAGCCGTGATTCCTGTTGTCGCTCGGTGAGCGGCTTGCAGTGACGCGAGACTGCGGCGAGCAGCCTCCAGAGCGCCGCCAGGTGCGGTCCCACGACCAGTTTGCCGGTCGTGAGCAAGGCCACCGAGATGTCCCGCATCGGATCGGCCCAGACCATGATGTTGGCGAACCCGAGGTGTCCGAAGGCACGCGGCGTTTCCGGTCCGTACAGTCCGAAAGGGCTGTCGCCGAGCATCATGCCGGCCGAGTAGCGCAGGGGCACGAGCAGCGAGCGGTCGATCTCCGGCTTGCCGACCTCGGCCACCGCGCGGCGCACGGTGAGCGGGGCGAAGACGCGAGTGCGCTCAAGCGTGCCGCCGTCGAGCAGGCACTGGAAGAAGCGCGAGCAGTCTTCGGCGGTGGCGACGGCGTTCCCGGCCGGGATCACGGCGCTGTAGTAGCGCGGGTCGTTCGACAGCTCGACTGCATGGCGGAGTCCGGTACCGATTGCGCGCTTCAGGTACTGGTCCTGTGCCGCGTGCAGGCGAAAGCCCGCCACGTAGTTGCGGGCCACGCGCTTCAGGACCGTACCACGCGCACCGAAGTCGAGCGAATCGAGCCCGAGTGGCTTGCCGATCTGCTCGAGGAAGAACCTGCGGAAGTTGCGCCCCGCGACCTTCTCGATCAGCGCTGCGACGACGAAGCCCGCCGTGAGCGCGTGGTAGGCGTGGTGCCGGCCGGGCCGGTCGGGAGCGGTCGCGCAGATGAGGCGGTAGATCTCCTTGCGATCGAGCAGCAGTTCGCCGACGTCCACACCGTCGACCGGGATCGTGGGGACGCCGGCCTTGTGGCACAGCAGCTGATAGATCGTGATGTCGCGCTTGCCGTTGCGACCGAACTCAGGAAGGTAATGACTCACCGGGTCCAGCAGGCTCAGTTCCTTGCGCTCCGACAGCAGGTGCACCGGCATCGCAGCCAGCGCCTTGCTCGCCGAGAACAGGCACACCGGCGTGTCCGGCGTCATCGGCACGGGCTTCTCGCTCTCGTCGCCCGGGCCGTTGCCGCGCGCATGCCCGATCGCGCGATTGAGGATCACACGTCCACGTCGCCGCAGCGCGAAAGAGATGGCGGGATGCATGCCGGTCGCGTACAGGTGCTCGACGGCGCTCCAGATCGCTGCCACGTTCTCACGCGTCATGCCGGCGGGTCCGGGAGCCTGTTCGTTCCCGGCGATGGTCGTCACGGCGGCCAGGTCGCCGGGCACCCGGGCGGAGTCCAGCACGCGACGGCGCAGGGGTTGCGGCACGAGTTGAAATGGAGTCAGCATCGGGGTGGCTCGATTCGTCCTTGACCAGGCGATGCTCGCAGATCGGTGGCGATGCCACCATCCGCACTCTTGGCCGCGATCGCGCGCGGTCAGCGCGCGGACCGGGAGGCGAGCGCCGCGAACCCTTCGAACTGCTGTCGGATCACCGGGTCCACAGCCGGCGCCATGTCACCCAGCCGGTGCGAGGAATCGCCACTCAGCCGGTAGGTGACCACGGCGAGCGTACCGCCGTCGCTCGCCGCGAGCTTGATGGTCATCACGCCAGTCACTGCCATTTCCTGGAACGGTCCCAACGCTGCGCGGAAGCGCAGCAGGCGTCCGGGCAGGGCCATGATCACCCGGCCGTGCTCGGCGCTCGCGTCGGTCCAGCGCTCGCAGAAGCAGCCCTCGGCATGGGGCACGAGGCTCAGGTTCGAGGCATCACCGGACCAGGTGTGGTCCTTGGGCCAGTATCGTTCCGGATGCACCAGCACTTCCCAGGCCTGTTCGGGCGTTGCCGTGATCTGGAAGCGGTGCTCGATCACCAGCGCGTCGGGCGCCGCGAGTTTCACCTCGGCGACCGCCGCGTGAGCCATCAGGACCCCGACGGCAACGGCGGCGGTGAACCCGGTGTTGGTCATGTCGTTCCCCCTCGTTCCGCTGCAAGCCGGCGCCGTACCGCTTCGCGCACCAGTACCAGCCGGTCGTTACCGAAGTACATGTCGTCGCCGCCGACGAAGATCGTCGGCGAGCCGAAGCCGCCGCGCGCGATCACCTCGTCGGTGTTGGTCTTCAGCGCTGCCTTGATCCCGGGCCGCGTGATTCCCTCCAGGAATCGTGCGGGCTCGACGCCGACTCGCTCGCAGATCTCTGCCAGCACGGAATCCTGCGAGATATCGAGATCGCGAGTCCAGTACGCCTCGAAAACGGCCTCCGCGAACGGCACCAGTCTGCCTTCGGGCTCGAGCAGCAGGCAGCCGCGCATCGCCTTCACGCTGTTCACGGGAAACACCGCCGGCGGGAACCTGATCGTCAGGCCGTCATGGCGCGCCCAGTCCTGCAGGTCCTTCTTCAGGTAGGCCTGCTTGGCCGGCACACCGCGCTCGCGGAACTCGTAGACACTCGGGTTCACTGCGTTGAAGATGCCGCCCACCAGCACCGGCCGCCAGCGAACCTCGACGCCGAGTTCACGCGCCATCGGCTGCAGGTTGCGGAACGCGAGCCACGTCCACGGGCTCGAACAGTCGAAAAAGAACTCGATCATCCTAGAATGCCCCCTTGATCCCGACCGGACGCCGCCCCCGATGATAGATCTTTACACCGCCGCCACGCCCAACGGCCACAAAGTCTCGATCGCGCTGGAGGAACTTGCGCTGCCGTACACCGTGCACGTGGTGGACCTCGCGAGGCTCGAGCAGAGGCGGCCGGAGTTCCTGCGAATCAGCCCCAACGGTCGCATACCCGCGATCGTGGACCGTGACGCGGACGGTTTCGCGGTGTTCGAATCCGGCGCGATCCTGGTCTACCTGGCCGAGAAGACCGGCCGGCTGATGCCGGCGGATCCCAGGGGGCGCTCGCTGGTCATCCAGTGGCTCATGTTCCAGATGGGCGGCATCGGGCCGATGATGGGCCAGGCGAACGTCTTCTTCCGGTATCTGCCGGAGAAGATCCCGGTCGCGATCGATCGCTACCACGGCGAGGTGCGACGCCTGTTCGGGGTGCTCGACGCGCGGCTCGCGGAGCACGAGTACCTCGCCGGGGACTACTCGATCGCCGACATCGCGAACTGGGCATGGGTGCGCACGCACAAGTGGTCGGGAGTCGCACTCGAAGGTGTTCCGCACCTGGAGCGCTGGGTCCGGCAACTTGCGGAGCGACCTGCCTGCCAGCGCGGCATCGAAGTGCCGCCACGACCACCACGAACAGAGAGCGGCAAGGATGCTGAGAGGTTCATCGAGGAAGCGCGCAAGATGGTCGAGACCGGCAGTTCGGCATCCTGACGGCGGACGAGGGAGGCGACATGCGTGGCGAGCGAATCGTGTTCCTGGTGCCCGGGTTCTTTGGCTTCACGTCGGTCGGGGCGGTGAGCTACTTCAGGGACGTGGAGACGGCGCTTGGCGCGGCACTGGAGCGTCGCGGCGTGAAGGCACGCATCGTGCGCTGCGCGACGCAGCCTACGGCCTCGATCCCTCGGCGGGCGGACCGGCTGCGCAGGCAGGTCATCGCGCACCGCGGGCTCGGCGCGCGCGACCTGCACTTCGTCGGCCACTCCACCGGTGGCCTCGATGTGCGCATGCTGCTCACGCCAGACGTGAAGATCGCTGCCGGCAATACCGAGGAACTCATCGCGCGACGCACGCGCACCGCCATCTCGGTGACCACGCCGCACCACGGCACTCCGCTCGCCAATCATTTCCTGACGGTGCAGGGACACACGCTGCTGCTGCTCCTGAGCGCGCTCGCCACCTCGGGACCGGGTCGCGGCACGCTGCTTGCGGCCACCAACGCCATCGCGCTCGCGGCTCGGCTGGACGACTGGACTGGCGTCGAAAACAGCCTGCTGGATCGCGTTTCCGGCAAGGTGCTCGAGGTGCTGCGCAGCGAGAGCAGCAGGTCTGCCTGGGCGTTTCTCCAGGACATCAAGGAGGACCAGGGAGCGGTGCTTCAGCTCACTCCCGAGGGCATCGCGTTGTTCGATGCCTCGGTCGCGGACCGGCGCGATGTCGATTACGGTTGCGTGGTCGCCGGTGTGCCGCCGCCACGGGAGCGCTTCGTGCCGAAGGCGCTGCTGCAGCCCGAGCGGATCGCGCTGCGGGCACTGTTCCGGCTGCTGCACGGACTCGCGGCCCGTCCGCATCCGCATTATCCGTATCCGAAGCCCAGCGCTGCCGTGCAGCGACGTCTGGACAAGAGACTGGGCTTCGCGGTCACGCCGGCGACGAATGACGGCATCGTGCCGACGCTCAGCCAGCTGCACGGTCGGTTGCTGCACGTCGGGTGTGCCGACCATCTCGACGTCGTGGGTCACTACACCCTGGCCGAGCGCGCGGGCAACTGGCTGCCGTCCGGCGCCGGTTTCACGCCCGAGGCTTTTGGCGCGACGTGGGAAGCCGTTGCGGCCGCGATCGCAGGCCGGGCCTGAGCGCTCCGCGCCCCGACGTGTCGCAGGGGGCGGGCGCTGGCAGCGACAGTCCGCGCAGTCAGCGCCCGCCCGGGCGATACCGGTCCCGCAGCTCCGTCTGCCGCGAGCGCATGGGCTGCGGCCGTCCCGCGATCCACACCTGCTCCGCAACGGTCGTCACCTCGAGCGGGTCGCCCGACCACAGCACGAGGTCGGCGGCGTAGCCCGGCGCGACGCGGCCGTACTCCTTGCCGAGTCCGAAGATCTCCGCCGGAGTCGCCGTGATCGCCGCCAGCGCCGCGTCCCAGGACAGCCCGTTCGCGACCGCGACGCCCGCGGCCTGTCGCACCTTGCGTGCGTTGTGCGTGCCGTCGTTGAGATAAGTGAACGCAATCGATACGCCGGCCTTTTGAAGTTGCGCGGCGCTCTCGAGCGAGGCGCCGAGCTTGTCGAAGCTGTCCGGCAGGTTTACGAACGGGTCGAGGATCACGGGCACTCCCGCAGCGGCAAGCTGCGAGGCCAACTGCGGAGCCTGTGCGCCGCCCACGATCACCGGTTTCGCGCCGTGGCGCGCGGACCAGGCGAGCACCTGACGGATGTCGCTCGCGCGGTGGACGTTGAAGGCGATGCGGCCGCCGCCGAGGTAGCGGGCCAGCGTCTCGCGACCCCCCGGCGTCAGCAGTCGGAAATCGCCGTCGCGCATGGCACCTGCGGGCTTCGCCTCGCGCGCCGCCTGGTCGAGCAGCATGAACTGCGCCGCGCGACCGACGCCTGCGGCCGAAGACTGTGATCCCAGGTCCACGAACAGCGTTCGGCTTGCGGGCAACGCAGCGTCGGCGCGGCCGTCGAGCCGCGCGACCTCGCCCTGGCCCGCGATCACGGTCGCGCCCGGCGTCCCGCTCGGCGCCACCATCGCGAAGGTGACGCCCTCGACGCGATTGACGCCGATCACGGCCGAATCGGGGTTGTATGCCAGCATGGCCTCGAACTCCGGCCGCAGATCGCCTGGCGAGTCGGTCGCGTCGGAGCCGTGGGGCGGCGAGTTGTCCACGGTGCTCGGCTCGAGAGATACCTCGATGGTGCCGAGCGCGGTGATGCCGCCGAACAGGCCGGGGGTGAGTGGACGACCTTGCGCGTCGATCACCGTGGCGCCGGCGGCGGCGAGCCCGCGGCCGACGCTGGCGATGCGCCCGTTGCGCACCAGCACGTCCGTGCCCTCGAGCGTGCCGCGCTCAGTGACGGTGTGCACCGTGGCGTTGCGGATGAGCAGGTCCTGGGCCGGCGCAGGCACCGGCAACGACAACGAGAGCAACCATGCCGCCATGCCGAGGATCGGGTGCTTCATCGCGCACCTCCCGCCGCGGGCTGGCCCAGCAGGAAGTCCGAAGCCGGAGTCGATGCCGGCGCCGCCCGGTCGTACATGAGCACGCCTTCGATGTAGACGCGGTCGGCCTGCGCATAGACGCTGAACGGATTGCGGCTCCAGATCACGACGTCCGCGAGCCTGCCGGGCTCGAGCGTGCCCACCTTGCCGTCGATGCCGAGCGAACGGGCCGGATTCGAAGTAATCCAGCGGATCGCGCGCTCGGGCGGGATGTCGAGCCCCGCGCGCCGTCCGCGTGCCATCGCCTTGGCCGCCTCCTGGTTGAGGCGCTGGATGCCTTCCTCGGAGTCGGAATGCACGATCGCGCAGCCCTTCGCCGGCGCATCGACGAACGCGAGGTTCTCCGAGATGGCGTCGTAGGCCTCGAGCTTGAAGCCCCACCAGTCGGCCCACAGGGCGCCACACACTCCCTCTTCCGCCAGGCGATCGGCAATCTTGTAGGCCTCCACACCGTGGTGGAAGGCCGCGACCTTGAAGTCGAACTCGCGCGCGAGGTCGAGCATGATGGCCATCTCGTCGGCGCGGTAGCAGTGGACGTGTACCTGGATGTCGCCGTCCATCGCAGCGACCAGAGTGTCGAGCCGCAGGTCGCGCTTGGGAGGCTTAGGCGGTGCGTCCGTGTCGTCGCCTTTCTTGCGCTTGCCGGACTGCTGCGACTCGTAGTCGGCCAGTTCGCGCTCGTACTTCTGCCACTGGCCACGATAGTCCTGCGCGTCGGAGAAGGCCTGGCGGTAGCCGGCGACGTTGCCCATGCGCGTGGAGGGCGCGCGACCCTTCGCGCCATAGACGCGCTTGGGGTTCTCGCCGCAGGCCATCTTGAGGCCGTGCGGGGCGCCCGGGAACTTCATGGCCTGCATGGTCGTTGCGTGCGCGTTGCGCAGCGTCACGCCGCGGCCGCCGATCAGGTTCGCGGAGCCGGGCAGGATCTGCAGCGTCGTGATGCCACCGGCGAGCGCGGTGGCGAAGCCCGGGTCCTGCGGCCACACGCCGTGCTCCGCCCAGACGCCGGCGGTGACCGGATCGGTGGCCTCGTTGCCGTCCTGGTGCGCCTCCACGCCGGGGCTCGCGTAGACGCCGAGGTGCGAGTGCACGTCGATGAGGCCCGGAGTCACCCAGCGACCCTGGGCATCGACGACCGTGGCGCCGTCCGCGGCGAGGTTCTGGCCGACCGCGACGATCTTGCCGTCACGCATCAGCACATCCGCGCCGTCGTGGCGACCGCCCGCCCCGTCGAGCACGTTGGCGTTGCGAATCAGTACGGGCGACGCGGGCGCAGGGCGGTAGGTCGACGGATAGGGGTCGGCGGCGAAGCCCGGATCGGCGGCACCCGCTGTACCCGTCATGACGATGGAGGCGGCCGCGAGCCACCTGGCTGCAACGATTTTCAATTCGAGTCTCCCCTCGGATCATGCCGCGCCCTGGTCCAGTGGCGTGGCGAGCGCGGATGCTTCCACGGTGAGCGCCACTAAGTCCAGCGTTGCCAGTCTCAGGGATCAACTGGTCGGGCTGAATCGGCTAGGATTCGCGGCGCACAGGAGCCAAAGCTCCAGGGGGCTCGTCATGCGATTCGCTTTCCGTTCCTCGGCCGGCGGCTTGTTCATCGCCTGCCTGGCGATGATTTCTATCGCGGGCTGCGGCGGCGGCAAGGAGCCACCGGCATCTGGCGCGCCGGCAGCCGCTGTGTCCGGCCCGCCGGCGACGCCGACCGTCGAGCAGCTGCGCGCTGCAACGGTGTCCGGCGTCTTCGAGCAGCCCGTGACGCTGGTGGACGGCAGGTACGAGGGTCCGCCGTACGAGGCCGGGGGTGCGTCGCGTCCCGCCCTCACGCTCTGGGAGCCGACCGTGCACTTCGGTGACGTCGATGGCGCAGCCGGCAGCGAGGCCGTGGTGTTGCTCAGTTCCACCACGGGCGGCAGCGGCGAGATGGTCCACGCGGCTGTTTTCGGCGTGCGAGACGGCGCGCTTGCGAACCTCGGCACCGCACCGGTCGGCGACCGCACGAAGGTGCAGAGCGTGTGGCTCGAGAGGGGCAAGATCATCATGGACGTCGTCGAGGCCGGCCCGAACGACGCGGCCTGCTGCCCGACACAGGTGGCACGCAAGACTTTCGGAGTGGAGGGCGGCGTACTCAAGCAGCAGTCGAGCGAAGTGCGTGGCGTGCTGGCGATCAGCATGCTCGCGGCCAACGAGTGGACACTCGTCGAGATCGACGGACAGCCGCTCCCGGCCGGTGTCGAGCCTCCGCTCGTGCATTTCGAGCGCGATGCGCTGCGCGGCTTCTCAGGCTGCAATCGCTTCAACGCCACGGTCAAGGAAACCAAGCCCGGCGAGATCGAGATCACTCCGGCGGCCGGAACCCGAAAGGCCTGCCCGCCGCCGGCGATGGAACTCGAGGACAGGTTCCTCGCCGAGCTCGCCAAGGTGCGTGGCTACACGTTCCTCGCCGGTCAGCTCGCGCTGACCTGGCAGGACGGTGACCGATTCGGGAAGCTGCTGCTCAGCAAGTGACCCGCGCGCGGCGCGTCGCGCCGCGTCAGCTCAGGCGGCGCGGGCGCGACGGGCCTTGCGGGTGCTGCTCCGACGGCGGCCGCGTGCCGCCGTTGCCTTCTCGAGCGCCACGAACGCCTCGTGGGTGTAGCGTGCCATGCTCTCGACCTCGGGCAGGGCTGAGCCGTTCGCGGTGAAGCCCATGATCACCTGCCCGTCGTAGGACATGAAAGTGACGTTCAGCCCCACGGCGACGATCAGTGTCGACACGGGGAACAGCGCCTCGAGCCGCGCGCCGTTGAGATACAGGGTTTCCTCTGGGCCGCGCACGTTCGAGATGAGCACGTTGGCGGGCAGCATCGGCAGACCGAGCGCTTCCGGGTGCGC